>Ga0265595_1000608_pt1 | contig 31332 bp, 29 predicted proteins | sample saktaG_15_FD_190148 | JGI IMG/M metagenome (GOLD analysis project Ga0265595, IMG submission 190148) | Saline water microbial communities from Sakinaw Lake, British Columbia, Canada - sak_2013_06_06_50m | ecosystem: Environmental > Aquatic > Non-marine Saline and Alkaline > Saline ...
ATTTTAATCATGGATTTTTGATTTTAATTATGTTTCATCGGGTTTCACTGTTTGTTAAACTATCGCTTACTCTTATATCTTATCAAACAAAAAAACCAGCGTCAACTGCCAGTTTATTCAAACAATATTAATTCTGCCTGCAGATATTTCTGTCCATTCTTTAGTACGGTGCTATCTCTTTCCATTCAGGCAAGGGCAGTCCCGCCTCTCCCTGCTCTTCCTGTCCGCATGCTTCATCAGGACTATGGGTATCGGTAGTGGTGGCATTTATCGTCCAAGGGGCAACTTCTAAAATTTCAATTACTGAAGTTGCAAAATCATTTCCATCAGTAGAAGTAGCATTGTCAAACTCCCAACTGTAATAGGTGGTAACATATCCGCTCGGACAAGTGGTTGCGTTGAATCCATCTTCAGAACAATCTACCGCATCGTAAGAGCTATTGTCTGCATTATGGCAGGTAGAGACATCTTTAATATAAACGGGCGTCCCTACGGGCGGTGAAAAAGGCAAACCCCCTAAACACTCTGCAGTGGCGGCACATTTGCCGTCTAAAACATTTCCGTCACAATCATACCAACTTGCTCCGTCATATGAGCATAAAAAGTAAGAATATGGATAACAGTGAGGGTATGTTACAAAGCCATCATCTTCGTTGTTCCAGTCAGACCATATCTCTCCCGTATGTCTTACCTTGACTCTCCAGTAGTATGTGCCTCCTCCCCAAAGAATATTACTATAGGGACTAATTTTGCAGCAATAATTACAGGCAGGACTCCAGCTTGTACTGTTAGTATTTTGAACCGATTCGTAGATGATAGGATCCCCTGCTCCTCCGCATCCCTGTTCGCTGCAAATCTGAATCTCATAATCATAATTGGGATCAACTCCCGCAACATCCCAAGAAAGCTTCGGAATTCTTGACTGATCGCAGGGACAGGAATAAGAATCTGAAATATTAGAAAGGGTGGGAGCAAAATTAACTTCGCTCACAACCTGATAATCTATAGGAGAAGATGTGTCGTTGTCATTGAAACTTAACCAGCCAATTACTCCGCTGCCGGAAGCCGCTTCGGGATTTCCTCCCCAAGCCCATCCTTCAAATTCGTTTGTTGTATGATTTAGAGTGACCGTACCGGTTGCTGTGCCCGTATTCCAAGTAAACTTTATCCAGCCATCCCATCCTCCATGTTCGCTTGAAGAAGCTGACAACGCCCTTGTCCAGCCGGAAACTTCATAGGGCTCAAGTGTTGCTATTTTAGCAATATATGATTCCGCGCCGTTGTAAGGAGCAGCTGGCGGAGTTCCCGTTTTTGTTCTGTCAAAGCTGATCCAACCCAAGTTTGATGACCAAGCATTTCCAGAGATTTCTCCGGTAATATTGTTTATATTCACCCCGTAGCTTGAAGTAGCACACCAGCTTTGATTAGTACAATTAAAGCTGATCCAGCCAACATTTTCCGACCAGGCCCATCCTGAAACATTATCGGATTCACTTGCTCCGACCTGCAAAGAAATGCAAAAACCAGCTAAAAGAATAACGGTACCAAAAATTAAAAGATTCTTTTTGTTCTTCCTCATAATATAAGAATACTTCTTATTTTATTTTACCAAAATAAGAAGCTGACAACAATCAAGTTTGACAGAATTTGTTTACTAAAGACAAGTAAAAAATAAAAAAGGAACTAAGCTCCTTTTTTATCTTCTTTTAATCTTATTTTGTTCTTTCTGGTTCAGTTCCGTATTATCAGAAATTTTAATGATTCTTTTTATTTTGCTCGTACCTAACGAAATAAAACATCAAAAATCCATTTAAGACCATCGTAGTAATAATAGAAAGAAAAGCGGCCGGATATACTTTATCCACAGATGTCATATCTCTTTTTTGTTTCAAATCAGATATTTATATTGTCTTTTTCAAAAAATCTATTATAAATTTTCTTGAGGTACCGGGGTGTTAAACCTTGTAATTCTGAAAGCAGTAAAGACTTCCCGAGTCAAAGCTTCATCAAAGGTAGACTCATTAACTGCTGCGGTAATCTCGTCACCCACTTTAAGATCTTCCAATCTTAGTTCCCCTTCTTCTTTTGTTTCCATGCTGTAAGACAGAAGCTCTGTGACAGGAAGAATATTAACAGTTTTTATCATTTCTCCCGCATCCGGAACAATTTTAAAGATTCTGGCATTTATCTTAATGGCGGGAATTACTGACTCCAAATCAATTTCAACAATTACTCCATCTAAGACATTGTTGGGATAACCTTCTTCGGCAGGAATGCCTTCTACATACTGCCCCCCGTCTTGGACGGAAGAAGGTTCTTGCGGTGTTGAATCTTCAGGTTCTTCTTGTAAGGGTTGAGAGCTTAGAGACCACACTAAAACTCCTACTATGATTACGAGAAAGATAATCAAGAAAGTTTTATTGTTTAGTTTCATGTTACTTTGCATTTTTTATTTAAGACCTTTTAGCTATTATAGCAAACTTAGATTTTTAAAAGAAGTAATTAAAAACATTTAAGATAATAATTAAAATTGAATCCTTGGTAATGAGAGTTATCGCCGCCCCTGAGAGCATAAACGGGGCGAAGGGAAAAGTTTTGTAAACTATCAATTTTTTATCTTTTTCTTTTATAAAAGAATTTTTAATAAGCTCTATCTGGTCTTTAGCTAGCCCTTCCGGTCTTAAGGGACCCAATTTCTCCGCTATTTCCTTGCTAAAATTCTGGAAAGAGGGAAACATTCCTTCCTTTAGTTCTTGAATCTTTACTCCGAAGGTTTCTTTCTTCTCAATATAGAGATCTAACAGTTTACGAAGAAACCCAACCAAAACCATAAAAACAAAAGCAAGCTTAAGAATGTTCAAGAGAACGTCTGTCTGCCCGCTAAAAAACAAGTGAACAGCATATCCCCCTCCGGCGATGGCTAGATAAAGACTGACCAACTTCTGCTTTGAAAAGAAGCTGAAAATAGATCTGTAAGCAATAAATAAAAGTATGAAGATTAAAAAAGGATCGGGAATAATTTTACTGAACAAAACAAGTGTTTTGTCTCTTAACAACTGAAGAAGCACAAAGACAAAAATAAAGACTATATAAACTTTAGCACTATTGATCATCCCAACCTTAATTTTTTTAAATGTTTCCCTATCTGGAAGTTTCTTAAAATCTCTTAATGTTTTTAATAGTTCCTTAAATCCAAAAACAGATGCCTTTATCATCAATAATAAGAATAAAGGAATAAATACGTTTATTAAAAGTAAAAACGAGGGGAAATAAGGAAAATATGATTTGGAGTAAAATTCCAAAGGGATAAGAAGTGCATATAAAGTGAAGAGTTTAGCATCGGCTGCCGTCCATAACCTAAAATGCCACAAAAGATATCCTACGGTAAGAGTGATAAATCCGTTCAATAACATTTTCCCAAAATAATTGATATTTTCTATCTGTCCGAGGTAAAAAAAACTGTAAACCCCTAAAAGGATATAGACAATAAATACCCACGCCAAACCAACGAGAATGCAACTATTCCTTATCTTGCCGTATTTAATGTCAGTATAACTGCAGATGACACCGATAATCAAAAGGGGTATTAAAAAAAGAAGACTGAAAGGCATGTTCTATTTTTTATAAACTTTAATGATAGGATGGTGAACGTTCTCACTTTTTTTAACAATAATTTTTTTAGCAGTAATGGGTTTAAACTCGCTGCGGCCTACTTCCTTTAGATAATGCTTATGAATGCCCAAACAGTATTTCTTGTAAGAACAACGGCTGCATGAAGGAAGAAAAGTCACTTCGCTTTTAGGAAGGGTGCGCCAAACATGAGGCCAAAGGCTATGGTCAATGGTACAGAGGGGAAAATGATAAAAACGAAGGTCTTTAAACTCAGGGATCCATTTAGCTATTCCCGGGATATGCTTGCGAAAAGCCGTATGGGTAAGGCCAACTATTTTGAAGTTGTCTCCTGCCTGTCCTTCTATTTCCATGAAAATAATTACCACTCTGTCCGCCTCGGGAAAACGATCTTTGATAAGCTTCAATATCTTTTCTACGTATTTGTAGGTAATTTTGGTAATAATAATTCTCAACTCTATTTCATTTAATCCCAATTCTTTATATTTAAAGATATTTTCTAGTCCCTTGACGGTCTGGTCAAAGCTTCCCGGAGTTCTGGTAACAGCATCGTGTGTCTCAGCGTTAAATCCATGCAAAGAGATGCAAAGATTTATATTCTTGAAGCTTAAAAACTTTTTTGTAAAAGAAGAATAAAAAAATCTTCTGCCGTTAGAATCTATCTCTATAATTGACTGAGGAAATCTTTTCCTGACAAAAGCCATTATTTTCAAAAAATCAGGATGAATTGTCGGTTCCCCTCCCGTCAAGCATATTTTATCATCAATTAGGTTTCCTTTTCTATCGAAAGCATCCAGAGAGCCAATTCTGTCTTTAAGCTGTTTCAAGCTGTAGCCTTTATAAGGATCCTCCATCTGAAAATCCAAAGGATTAGTGCACATAACGCATCTGCTATTACATTTGTTCCAGACGCAAAATACTGCCATTTTAAAATAAGTTTAATTTAAGCGGGGTCGACTAATATCGCTGATTGCTTTCCTCTTTTAATTTTGCTCAACAGGTTCTTACCTTTATACACTAAAATACAATCCTTTTCCATCACAAGCTTATTCCCTTCTATCATGTCTTCCATCTCTTTCGCAGAAGGAGAATTAACAAGCCTAACGGCCAGATTGATAGGAAAATGAAGATGAACCTTCTTGTAATTCAACGCATTATTTTTTAATTCTCCATCAAACACAAAAACGGTTAGAGTGTCTGACAGGCCGAAGCTCCCCTGTCTCCCGTTGATCCAAAACAGCAATGGCTTCTTTAAATACTTCATTAAAAAACGATAATAATCGGGTATCTCTTTTTTAAGAATATTGAGTATTCCTTTATTCAACTCAATAGTCTTTTTGCAGTTAAAAGAACAAAGACTGTGGCTCGTTAACCGGCAATTGCTGCCCGTTCCCGTTAAGAGAACGTTGGTATAAAAAGGGATTTTATTGCAAGTATAGGGTTTTAACTCTTTAATGACGTTTGCCTTATCATAATTCTCCACGCAACAGGAGGGATAACCGAGTAAAAGCCCAAACTCTTTGGAATCACAACCTTCGTTAAGAGTAAAGCCGCGACGCACCATTTTTTTAGCTCTATCGATCAACTCCTTCTTCTTAGAAATAAAGATATTGTAGTTATTGCTATGTTTTTCCTCGTCAAGAAACTGATTCCATTTTTCGTCCGAACTTGCATCATATTTTTTAAAATCGAAAACTAATCCTTCTTTTTTACAAAAATCTTTTAAAGCTTTAAATCTTTTTCTTGAAAAAGTTACGGTAATAAAAAGAGGCTTTAAGGATTCCCTAACGGCTACCAAGTCATTGATCGAACCCCAAAGATCTTCATATTTCTCTTCTTTGCACCAAAAAAGAGAGGAGTTGGATTTCTTGAATTTATCGTAAATTTTATTTGTTTTAACAGCCATATTCTTCTACTATTTATCTAAAAATCTATCTTATAAAAACCAAAGTCCGAAAGTGAGTCTTTGTAATAATATTCACTATAAGAAAGGCGGCTGAATTCTCTTAAAGCAGAGATTAATGAACCCTTCATTAAGCCATTTCCGCTTCCTCTCAGATCGTCCTTGTGATAAATCAAAAAAGGAGTTAATTTGTAATCTTCTTCTATGCGCTGGTAATTTTCCTGCCACTCGGGATTAAAAGCCATGCCAGGGTCACACGTATAATCTTTAAAAAACAGAAGACATTCTTTTGTTCTGAAAGATGTCGGATTTGCATCCCTTTGCTCCAAGAAATAACCGCTCTCTATAACTTTCGAGTCAATAACCCCGCTTATCATAACCGGCAGATTGGACACAATAAGACAGTCGTCCGATAAGTGCTTCGCTGCTAAATGGGCAATTTCTGCTTCCATCCTTGCCTGACGGAGAAAGTTAGTTTTTCCTATCGCTTTCCCTATGTAAGGCAAAAAACTTAAAAGAATGACAACTATTAATATTAAAGTCAGTATCTTTTTAAATCTTTTATGCTTTACTAAATTATTAACAAAATATATCCCGCTTCCGGCAAAAATAGCAGTAATCGGATAAAAATTTATAAAAAGTCTGGACTTAGGACTTAATCCGGGCCAGGAAACAAAGTAAATAAAAAAGAAAATTAGAAACCAACTTCCCAAAAAGATTAAAGCTTTTTTGTCCTTTTTTATGGCATAAACTATTCCGAGAATCAGAAAGACTGAAAATATTAAAGGATGGTATTCCCCGTCAAAAAGATGACTGCCCTGCTGAACCCAATTATAAATAAAATTGGAAATTCCCCAATTGGGAGCATACTGTCCGGTGTCTATTACATTCCAGTTATTGAACAAATAATGGTTAAGATTATTGATAAGGTTGGGCAGGCTCATTATTAATATGAATCCTATCGAAATAATTTTGATAAAAACGGATTTAAAACTGTCTTTTTTAAAAGGGTTTGCTCCAAAAATAAAAAGGCCCAACAAAAATAAAGGCAAGAGAAGGTAATTTTCCATTCTTACTTGAGCCGCAAAAATAATGGCAAATAAAGAAAGCCATAATAGAGGATTGGTCCTTTGCTTAAAATACAGCACAGAGAAGAATAAAGCTAATGTGACGAAAAAGATTGAAGGAACAGCCGTTTCTGCCGAACCGGACCAAACAATATGCACGGGAATCAAGGAAAAAAGAAAAGCAGACCAAAGAGCAATCTTTTCTTTTTTAAAAAGAAGTAGACTTAAACAGAAAATATTAAATACCGTCAGGATCCCCAGCACCGATGAAGCATAATGGGCAACCAAATTGTCTTTTCCAAAAAGAAAAAAACTCAGAGAAATTATAAAAGGCCAGCCTGTTGATTTGTAAATACCATCCGAAAAATAATTAAAATCAACTTCTAATACCTTTTCAGCGGTATCCATGTACCAGCCCTCATCCTCAAACATTAAAGTTCCATGAGGACTAATAAATATCCTTAAGAATAAAGCCAGGAGAATTATTAAAAGAATCAAACACCATGTTCTTTTTTCAATTCCTCTGAAAAAAGATTTGAATTTTCTAAAATTGAAGCAAACAAAAAATAATAATAAAGCAAAGTTTAAGAAGATAAGAGGAAAAATCAAAACACGAGTATAGCCGTTGATTAATTCAATAATTTGTTCAAATGCCATTGTAGGTTTATTTTTTAAACATACTTATAAAAAGTAAGAAAGCTTGACGGATAAGTGTTTTTAATTCACTAAAACTGCTCAGACAAAACATTTTTTTAAATATGTATGAAGGACGAAAATAAAAATCTCTGATAGCTTTGTTCCTTAATCTCCATAATTCCTTTTGAGAAAGACTCTCGGTCTTTATTACGGGATACGTAAGAGAGCTGTCTGTTCTAAATAACTTGCGAGAAGTCAGCCATCCCTTTCTTTCTGCCTCTTCCCTTAAATCGCTTCCTATCCTTGGGCTTGCAATGTTGAAAGCCGCAAAATCACAATTTAATTTCTTGGCAAAATTTATAGTTTTTAAAACTGTTTTTTCATTCTCCCCCGGCAATCCGATTATAAAATGCCCCATAGTGCGAATGCCGATTTTTTTACAAAGTGAAAAGGTATGCTTTACCTGCTCTAAAGTAAATCCCTTATTGTATCTGTTTAATATCTCCTGACTTCCGCTTTCGACTCCAAACTGAATGGTATGACAGCCGCTCCTTTTCATTAGCTTAAGCAGTTTTTCATCAAGTATGTCAGCCCGTGAAGAACAGGACCATTTGAAATCAAAATTCCTTTTTATCATTTCTTCACAAAGTTCTGCAACTTGCATTCTGGAGGCCCCAAAAGTATTATCTTTAAAACGAACTTCTTTTATGCCTAATGATTTTATATAATCTAATTCCTCTATTGCGTTTTTAACCTCACGCAATTTGAAGTCCAGATTTCCATAGGTACAGAAATGACAGTGGTAGGGGCAATTTAAACTGACAATAACCGTTGCAAAAGGAAAAGTCTTGACGACTGGACAATGATATCTTTTTAACGGAAATAAATCAAGACGGGGCAGGGGCAGGGAAAAGATCTCTTCTTCCTTTATATTTCTCTTAGGAGAAATAATTTCTTCCCCTTTCCTGTAAACTAAACTTTCAAAACTTCCCTCCTTCTTTTTAAGAAAATCTACAATGTCAGAACTTGTAAAATCAAGGAGAGCAGCATCTAGAAAGCTGTTTCTTCTTAAAAAATCTTCACTTTTAAAAAGAAATACGTCGCCCGTTCCTATCAATTCTACATCCTCTCTTTTTTTAACTTCTTTTAAGAATTTCTTGTCCTCCTCCCAGGAAACAGCTCCGCTAAGAAAGATGATAGTATCAGGTTTAATTTCCGAAATCTTATTAAAACAATCTGATGGCTTTATCTTTTCAGCCAAAGCATCAATAACGCTTATTTTAAAATCTTGATTAAGAATCCCGCTCAAAACGGTCAAATCAAGCGGATGCCAAGCAAAATCACCTTTAGAAATGAGGCTGCAATAATAATCCCTAAGATAAGGTTTTTTGCCCGGCAGGTTTAAAAGTAATACCTTTCTCATAAATTAAATGTTACCTCCCAAACATAGTATCTTTGTAGAGCAGCATCATCTCCTTTAATATTCCCAAAACAACTCTGAAGTCAGACGCCCTAGATTCGCTTTTTTCCCTCGGAAAATATTCTATTTCCATCTGAGAAAACCTGTATCCCCTTTTGATACCCTTTATCACCAGTTCCGCATCAATAAAAGAACCTTTCGATCTTAAATTAACTTTACCAAAAATTGATTTCTTGAAAAGTTTAACGGGACAGTTAACATCTTTAACGTTAACCAGGAACAGGATTTTTACTAAAAGATTGTAAAAGAAGGAGTAAATGGCTCTCTTCGGTTCTCTGGAAAACCTTCCGAGCCGATAACAGCAAACAATATCACTTTCAGTTCTTTCCAAAAAACTGACTACTTCCGGAATTCTTTTAAAATCGAAGGGTAAATCTATGTCGGAATAAAAGATTAATTCTTTGCTTGCGTTGTGAAATCCCGTCCTCAGGGTATTCCCAAGCTTCTGATTCTTCTTATGATGAATAATTTTTATCTTCTTATTTTCATTTGCCAAATTATCTGCTATCTCTCCCGTCCTATCTTTGCTTCCATCATCAACTAAAACAATCTCATAATTGTCCGTAAAAGATTTTAGCGCTTCGTCCGCTTTTAAAATCGCTTCCTTAACGTATTCTTGTTCGTTCCATGCAGGGAAAACAAGAGATACCCCAATATTTCTCTTTTCTTTCATATTCTTACGTTCTGTTATTTCTGAGAAACGTCAAATGTTATTTCTTTCTGTTCTTTAATTTCAGCAATTGTAGCATCTGCAATCTCATAAAATTCCGCTTCCTTCTTTAGCTCTTTTTTAGCAAGTATTATTGCTTCTTTCATATTAAGAGCCGTCACATAACCCAAAACTTCATGATGTTCTTGGCTTAGATATATGACAACATATTTTTTGAAAGTTTCTTTAGCCATATTAGTTTTCACTAATTTTACAATTTATCGACTTTTGATTTTATATAAAACATAATCCCCTTCTCTTTTCATCTCTTCTTCTGCGTAATTGTTTATAGTAAATTCACAGAATTTTCTCGTAACCTCCAAAGTTGAACAATGCCAGGTTGAAATAAAATAGTTATTTCTTTCTTTTTCTATCGGCAGGGCAAAAGATTCAAAGAATTTATCCCCCTGCTCAAAATAAGGCATTTTGATCATATCTGTAAAAGAAATAACTTTATTATACCCCATAAATTTAAGCATCACAGATTCATTACTATGGGGCATTATAATGAAGGAGTTTTCTGGAGGGATGTCAGATAATAGGATTTCCAATTTTCCGTATTCTTCTGCTCTATCAGTTTGAAAACTATTTTTATAATAGCCAACTGTTCCAATAGAGGAAAAAATCAAAAAGATAATAACCGCAATCAATAGTATTTTGAACAAGAACCTTGTCTTAGTATTGTAAAATCTATTCGTTAAAAACTCAAATGTGAAACCGGAGAAAACGACTAGGATTCCATAGCTTGAAATCGCATACCTTGATTCATAGTAAGCGCAGTCTGCCAAGTAAATAAAAGAAAAAGCCAAGAAAGAAATCAGCAAATAAAAAGATTCTTTTTTGTATCCTTTTGAAAATGCAAAGATTATACCCAATAAAATGAAAGGCAAGGCTAATGAAAAAGATTTGGAGCCCCAAAAACTAAAGAAATTAGGCAAATCATAAACAAGATAAACAAAGGAAAACCTTTCGTTTGCTAGACTTTTTAACGCCACATCCATCTGGTCTAAAACAGGCAAACTATAGGAATGCATTTTTCCATTATCAAAAGTTTGGGAAGGAGTTCCGCACCAGCCGTCTCTAACACTCCCCTTATATATGGTATTGCTTACAAAAAAAGGACAAAAAACAATCAAAAAGATTATTAATAACAAGATTATCTTTTTAAAAGATAGGTATTTGTATTCTTTAAAAATTAAAAAACAAAGCAGATAAGGGAAAAACAAAGTGAAAAATTCAGGTTTGAGCTGGCTCATCAAAGCGAGACTTAATAAAGATAGAACATGCAAGCTAAGCTTATGATATTTAAAAGCCAAAACGCAAAATACTGCAACTAAAAGCAGGAGAAAGCCAGTTGTTGTAGGAAATCCCATTCTGAAATAAGTAAAAGTGATTACTTGGAAATTAAAAGCATAAAAAGCGCTTGAGATAAGACTTGGAATGTCTTTTTTAAAAATTATTTTAGAAAGCAGAAAAACCAATAATATGGAGGAAGCGGCTAGGAGCAGATTTAAATAGGAAGCAACATAAGGAACCAAACCGAATATTTTAAAAGAAAAACTCAGAAGCAAGGGGTAAAGCATTCCGTGTCTTGTGGGAAAAGCATTGTCACCATCCAACATTCCTTTTGCAATATTCAAATATTCCCACTCTTCATCAGAAGGAGAAAAATAATTAAGGCTTGTCCCATACAACAGACAAAAGAAAAGAATTATTAGCCCCAAAATAACCCAGCTCAGTTTATTGGTATTTTTAAACAAATTTAAAAAGAACCTTCTTTCTAATAGAAGAATTACAAAAATCAAAAGAATCGTCATTGCGGGCAAAACAGATATTATATTACCCGGATTTAAAATTAGAAAGTTTTGAATATTTTGAAGCATCTTAAGATTAATTACATTTTACTAAAAACGAAGTTATACCCAAGATAGAAAATCTTTAGCCGCCCGGAGAAAACTTTTTAATTCGCTCAAAGATCTTAATTTTCTTAATTCTCTTAAAATCGGTTTTATTCTTAAGTAATATTTTAAATAAAACTTTCTTTTAAGACTCATAACCTGAATTGCCTTTATAGTCCCAATATCTAAAACGGATTGAGCTTGATTGAAATTCTGCCAATTATAATCTTTTATCCAGCCTTCCTTTTTTGCAATTTTATACAATTCCGAGCCGGGAAAGGGCACCGCACAATAAAATTGAGTATAATCTGCATCTAATTTTTTAGCAAAGGATAACGTTTCAAGAGCTGTTTCTTTTGTTTCTCCCTGTAAACCGATAATAAATTGGGCACTTGTCTGTAATCCTGCTTTCCTAGCTAATTTTATGGCATTTACACTTTGCTCTAAAGTTATGCCTTTTTTAGAAAGATTAAGAATCTTTTGGCATCCCGATTCAACGCCAAAGCTAATCATCCAACATCCGGCCCTTTCTATTTTTTTAAACAATTCCAAATCCACATTATCCACTCTGCTGTTGCACATCCATCTAACTTTCAATTTTCTCTTTAAGATTTCATCTGCAATTTCAATAACAAAATCTCTGTTAGCAGTGAAAGATTCTGTCCAGAAGATAAAATCTCTAACCTGAAATCTGTTTTTTCCCTCTGCTATCTCATCAACGATATTCTCCGGTGAACGCAATCTCTGGCTCTCTCCGTAATAGCTTCTGCTTGTGCAAAATACGCACTTGTAAGGGCATCCCCTTGAAGGAACAATCATCAAAAAAGGATTATCCGTAAAGGGCAGTCTGTAATCAGACACATCTATCAAATCCCATGCAGGGAAAGGAAGAGAATCTAAATCTTGAATGAATCTTCTTGAAGGATTGTGAAAGATTTTTCCATCTGCCTTATAAGAAATACCTTTTACTTTTGACAATGGTTGACTATCTCTCAAGCTTAAAGTCAAATCCCTAATTGTAAACTCCGGCTCCCCTCTTATAATGTAGTCAAGTTTTTTTGAAAGAGAGAATGTTTCATCCGGTAAAGAAGAGGGGTGAATACCTATAACTGCTACTTTAGTTTTGGGATTATTTCTTTTAGCAATCCTGACAACCTTTAAATCATCATTAATTGAAGGAGTGGTCGTATTCAAAACAACAATATCCGGACTAAACTGCTTAATTTCTCCTTTTAAACCGTAAAGGTCAATATCTTTAGCTATACAATCTAAAACTTTAACATTGAAGTTTTCCTTTCTTAGAACCGCCGCAGAACTTACTAGAGAAAATGGAGGAAAAACAGCAGTCCATGCTGAACCCTTTATCATACATCTTCCTTCCCTGCTAATCTTTTCTTTTGCGGGAGGGTTAATAAAAAAAATCTTCATAACGAGAATTCTCTAAACGACTTATGTCTTCGTTAGTTAATTGGTTTTAACTCTTTATCTCCGTAATGTTTTAAATATTCTCTCCAAATCCCTTCACACATATCATACAACTTACATCCTTCGCATCTTTTTGTCTTTTTCCGACCGATAGTTGCTCTTCCTTTTGCCGAATCAGGATTATAAAAATCGGGAGCAATGTGCTCTGTATGAAAAGTCGCCACTTCGTGCAATTCACTGACTTGTCCTAAATAGTCTTGAAAGTAACAAAGAGGAACATAACGAATATCCCAATGCGGTATATCATATTTTTTCTTTAAGTCCAGACATTTATGGATGTACGGAGCGGCATCTGAAATATGAGAAACTAATTCCTTAAAATGGTCTAGAGCCCATCCTTCATTGCAGTCAACAAAGATGAACTCTGCATTCTTAAGCCCTAAGTCATATATAAACTGTCCTATTTTGGGAAGATGCTTGTAATTCTGCTTAACGATGGTCGTATTAGTGCCAAGAGTAACTCCCTTAAGACCTAATTCTTTAATAACTTCTTTCACGTTTTCTACGCCCTTTTTCAATTGTTTAAAACTGCCAGGTACTTGAGTTAAATAATCATGAACTTTCGCATTATGGCCGTGAATGGAAAAAATAAGACTGTTTAACCCTGCTTTGAATATATTTCTTGCAAGCTTTTTATAGGAATACATTCTGCCGTTAGTTGCCATCATTATTGTTTCAAATCCTAATTTCTTGGCAAAACTTATTATCTCAACAGCATCAGGCCTGATAGTTACTTCTCCTCCTATTAACTCTAAATACTGCGATCCTCTCTGGCGAGCACTTACCATTTGTTCCTTTATTTTAAAAGTACTTATATCCAGAATATCCCTTTTATTTGCCTCCATGCAAAAAAGGCAGCGGTTGTTGCATTGGTATCCGGTAATTATTACTGTTTTTTTAATTATATCTTGAGTCATTCTTTTTTATTAAAATCAAGGATGAAACTATCCTGTTCATTTTTCTTAGAATAAAAATAGAGAGATAGGTCGTCTTTTAATATCTCTACTTTATTTTTGTCAACAATAATCTTATTGCCCTTCTTGATTACGTCAAAAAAAGAAGATTCTATTAAGGAAATTGGAGGAATTATTCTTTTATAAAATAAGGTATTTCCCTTAACTTTTCCTTCAAAAATAATCCACTTGAAAAGATCGAAAAACAATACCGGCTTGGAAAGAGTATAAGAGAGTATTTTTTCTACATCCGGCGCATATTTCTTCAACAATTTCTGTATCTCTCTGCCCATTTTTATACTTTCCTTGCAATCATAACTGCAGGGAGTATGAGAAATAAATTGAAGGTTCCATAAAGCAACGGGAAATTCTCTATTCAAATAATAATATTGATTTAAATATTTAAAGTTTTTCTTTTCTTTGCCGAGTCTGCTGTAAAAATTCAACAAGCTGTTAGTTAAAAAATTACACTTTTTACTGTTTTTGTAAGATTGATACACGACTAGCGGAGCATTTAAACCCAAACCACGCATAGAAAAATCTGCATGTTGGTTAACGCAGCACTCAGGATATCCTAAAAGTCGTCCCTGTTCTTTTGTGTCCACACTCAAATATTCTGCAGTTCGTCTGGCCAAAGATTTATCTCTAGAAATAGCACACACTTGTTGTGAGCCAAAACAAGGCTTTTTACTGCAGCATACATTTAAGTTTGGAAAATTAGACTTAATAAGTTCTCTCTGAGATTTGCCGGGAAACGTCACAGCTAAAACAGGTTTTTTACCCGCTGTTACGGCCAAAAACTCCTGCAATACCAAACTGGTTTCAGGAACAAGCTTTACCGCTTTTTTAAGTTCTTCTGAAATAGTCATAAATTTATATCAAATCTTATAATTTAAATTCTTTAATTCCGTATAAATCAATATAAGTTTGCAAAACTCCGTCACATTTATCTTTATACTCACAATTATTACATATAGGAATTTTAACTTTATGCGGATTCTTTTCCAAACAAGGGAAAAAATACCTTTTAGCTTCTCTAGGCAAACTGCAGGGCAAGAACTCTACCAAAAGAAATTTCAATTCTGGGTTGCCTAGGTAAGGTTTTAAAATATTAAAAACATATTTCCCTAGCTTGCTCATTTGCATCACAATATTTTTTGAACGAGATCTCTTGCTCAGGGGAGCAATGAATAAGATATTAATTTCTTTCACCCCAAGTCCTATTAATAAATCAAGCATCTGTTTGAATTCAAAATAATTTAATCTGGTCAAATTAAGATTCACCAGAAGGCTCGCTTCAGGTTTTTTAAATTTCACAATATTGCGGATACCCTTTATGGTTTGCTCAAAACTCCCAGAAGCTTGAGTTAACTTATCATGGGTCTTGGCTGTAGCCCCGCTTAAAGAAACACCTACTTGTTTTATCCCAGTATCAAGAATTTCTTTCGTAAAACGCGGATAAGAAAACATTCTGCCATTTGTAGCAATTCCCACCTGCCTAAACTTCAAACTAACCGCAAATTTCAAAATATCAGAAATGTCATTTCTTAAAGTCGGCTCTCTTCCCATAAAACTAATAAAATCGTATTGCTTTCTTGTTTCAAGAATTTCTTTTTTAATCTCTTTAAAACTCTTTTTCTTAATACTTTGCAGATATTCATCCGCCTCACTGCAAAAAACACAATTGTTGTTGCAGTAATATCCTATGTAGACATATGGACTAATGTTTCTTATCATAAATTAATAAATTTTAGAAAAACGATTAAGGATACAATGTTTTATTTTTATGAATAACAACTAAAAGCAATTTATCTTTATTAACAACATTAATTAATCTATCTAGGTGTTCCTTATCGTAATCTTTTAAAGATAAAAGATTGAGCTTGTTGCTGACTAATTTACTTTCTATTTTCCCAAAGTCTTCTTTATTTTTCAAAGAAGCTGTTATTTTATTCCCCTTAAAATTATCTTCTGTCACAGGCTTTATCCCCTCAAAATCAAACAACTGTATGTATTTTTTCCAAAAACCCTGACAAACTTTGTTTAATACGCATTTCTGACACTTACTGCTTTTGTTTTTATACTGCTTTGCCCATTCTTCGCTTGCCATTTCAAATTCATGAAAAGATTTCTCTCCCACTACCCCTGAAATATTTTCCTCGCTGAAACCCAAGCTTTCTAAAACTTTTTCCTCAAAGCCGGGCATTGCACATAAAGGAAACTGTCCGCAAGCAGCTATGGAAACTTTATATCCCTTCTTTTCTAAAAATTCCAAAGACTTTAACAAGTGAAATCTCAAAGAAGTTATTTTAGGAAAAATCCAATCATTTTCCAGAGCATTGCCCTGGGGAAACGGATAGGCAAAGGTGACGTTTTTTATTTGGGGAAATTTATTATTCAGAAATTTACAAAATGCTAAAAGGTCCTCGCAGTTCTTTGTTGTTATTACTTGATAGATCGAAATAGAACGTCCGCTTTTCACAACGTTTTCTATGCCGGAAATTGTTTTCTTAAAGGATCCTTTAACTTTCGTAAGCAATTCCGAAATCTTTTCTTTGTGAGAGTGCAGTGAAAAACAAAAACTTACTTTATGTTTTTTATCAGCATCAAGAATCTTTTTTAAACATTCTTTGTCTTCTAATCGGACACCGTTAGTGATAATGGAAATACTGTTTATTTCTTTGAATTTTTCTGCATATTCTATTATTTCCGGCAAATCATCTCTCAAGGTCGGCTCCCCTCCCGTAAAGACTATTGCTTTTCCTCCGCAATTAACAAAGTCCTTAATTATCTTTTTAGCTTCTTTTTTATCCATGGAACCGAATTTTCCTTTGTTAGTTCCTTTTATCACGCAAAAAACACAGTCCTGGTTGCATCTTTCATCGAGATTGATATAGATTATTTCAGGCGTCCTCGGTTTTTTATGACTGAAGGACTCTATTTCTTTGCCTTTAAAAATATCCTTTACTCTGTCTCCTATTCCCAGTTTTTCAAAAATAGGTATGGGATCGTCCGTCCTCGGCTCAAAATCTTCCACGCCATAAAGTTCTTTGAGTCTCGGATAAAATCCGGCGCATATATCATTTAAATTACATTTCTTGCATTGAGGGGCTTTTAACGCATATTTGGAACTTGGTTTGTCAAAATCTAAAAATCTCTGTCCCGTGTAATAGTCATCTGCTATCTTTAGCTTTGATATTTTAAACAAGGTGGAAACCGCATGTTCTTCAAACCCCTCCATTATGCAAAGAGGCACTATTTCAGAAACATCAAACTTTATTCCAAATTCTTTGCATTTTTTCATTGCTTCCTGCAAATAGGGTTTGATATCTCTTATTCTTGGTATTGTCCATCTGTTTTCCCATGCCCATCCTTCGGGAACAACAATGCTTAAGTTTAGATAAAAGTCATTTAAATTCATATCATTAACAAAGTCAATAAACCCGGGCAAATCTTTATAATTCAAGGAGTTTATTACATGAATCATATGTATCTCAAATCCTCCTTCGTTGGCTAATTTAATATTCTCATTTATTTTCTCAAATCCGGATTTAATCCCTCTTAATTTATTGCTGATTTCTTTTTTATGGCTGTGGCAGGCAAAATTCACAATATCAAGCCCGACCTTCTTTAATTCTTTCAGCTTCTTTTTATTAAGAAGAATGCCGTTTGTTTGAATCTCTATTTTAAAGCCATATCTTTTGGTATAAGAAATTATTTCCGGCAGTTTTGGGTACAAGAGAGGCTCCCCTCCGGTAAAGATTATCCTTTTAACATTCCAATCCTTGGCTATTTCGTCAATCCTTTTTGCGACATCCTTTATATCCGTGGCCTTGCTTTTTCTGTAATCTTCCGTAGGAGGACGATTACAAAATACGCATTTCTGATTGCAACCGCTGTTTACCTGAACGTAAGTTTGAATTTCCCCTCCTGATTTTGCTCGTTTTGCTTTTTCTAAAAACTTCTTAGCTTCTTTAAAGAAATTAGAAAAATCTTTTTCATTAAGAATCATTTCGTTGCGATATTTTAAATTCCCGCTTTTCAAAACCGGTTTTTCAAAACTGATATTGTTAACTCCTATTCTCTTCAAAACAGTTATAGTCTCTTTTAGATGATTGCTGTTTTTCTTGCAAATGAAAACCTGAGCCTCTACTTGAAGCCCTAAAGAAACTAGATTTTTTATGCCTTTCAAAGTTTGAAAATATGATCCTTTCACTTGAGTGATGTCTTCAAAAACATCGGGCTTATAAGATGGAAATTTAACTATTATCTTTTCCGGATTTCTTTCAGCTATCTTTCTAGTAAATTCAGGATAAAGAGCCATTCTTGCATTGGTTTTAATATCAAACGCCATCTTCTGCTGTTTGATATAATCCATGATTTCGAAAATGTTTCTGCTTATTAATGGCTCTCCTCCATCTAAAACAATCTTTTCAAAACCCATCTTTCCTGCTTTTTCAACAAAAAGTTTTGCTTCATCTAAACTGGGACTTATCTTCTTAGTCCCGGCAGTCGGACAATATTTGCAATTATTATTACATTTGAAAATTATTTCTAAGGCAATTTGCTTCATAATTATGTAAAAAGATTGAAGAGGCAAAACAAATCTTATCTTTAAGTGCCCCTGATGTAGTTATTATTTCTCTGCTATGAGACAAACGGCTGTCTCTCTTAAATAATTGAACTTATTTTGGATATGACAATCAAAATTAAAACCTTTATATTCTTCAAGAAGTGAAGCATTAAAAACTTTATACTTTCTAAACCCTGCCTCTTTAGATAATCTGCTTAATAGTTTTCTGGTAAAACAAATCTCATGATGTGTATACCATTCATCTTTGTCATCTTTCCCCGCAACCATAAGAAATAATTTAGCCCCAGGCTTTAAAACTCTTCTTATCTCTTTAAGGGCTAATTTTGCTTCTTTTAAGGATAAATGTTCCAAAACAAAACGGGAATATACGCCTTCAAAATAAGCATCGGGAAAATCTAAATTAAGAATATCTCCTTGCCTTAGGTCGATTTTTTCTTTTCTCCCTGTGGAATTGTCTACTTTTTCTTTTTCTTTTTCAATTCCTATAATTCTTTTTGGATCAAAGCTTAGAAAATCACCAAACCCTGCACCAGCATCAAGTATCTTTCCCTTTACATTCTTAAAATAGCAATCCCAGGTCTTTTTCTGCCTTTTTCTATTTATGTCTAAACTATTCTTTTTTACGCCTCTCCGATGCAGTTCAAGATAATCTCCTTTGGTAAATGATCTAATTTCTCCATCTCCAAATTTATCCAAATAATTCTTAGGCACTCCATAGCAATTACGCTTTTCTTTACAAGTATTGCATTTTTCAATAAAAATGCCCGGGTAAGGATCCATGTAATTAACAAAGGTTGTTAACTGCTCCTTCGGAAAAATACATAAAGGAAACCCCTTTAAATGGATATTGGTAAATTTTGCGCAAAGAAGCAAGTCAAAAAACTTCATATCTTTATATTTCAGCAATTTCCCACTTCCTTTGATGCAATTTTCTTTCAACATTCCTGGGTAATAAAGATATAAGTCTTTAGGCCTTTGCTCTAAAATAGAACTGAGCATCTTCCAATAATCCAGAGTAGTTTTCTTAATAACTATTTTATTCTGTACTTTTTTAAGCATTTGTATTTAATGGCTAAATATTCTATTTCCTTTTTTCCGTATAAATCAAGTGTTTCCTTCCAAACACCACCACAAGATTCATTAAACTTACAATTCTTGCAAACTTCAATTCTTTGTTTATGAATGTCTTCATAAAGGTTATCGGCAGATTTCTCAAATCTCTCCGGCTTATATCCTGTCTGTTTAATTGTCTCCATTCTGCTCCGAGCAATAATAAAATTAATTTTGGGATTTTTTAACATCCCGGGAGAAAAAAAACATAGAGGAAAATCAAAAAACATTACCAAATTAAATTTTTCAATCACCTTGCTCAAATTATTAATATCCTTTGATAAAATAGATGGTTTTACGGCGAGAATCTTGTAAAATTCCTTAGCACAGCCGTCGGGGATTAAATCCAGAAGATGCCAATACCTAATCCCTAAATTATAAATAAATTCTCCTATTTGTTGAAAATATTTATGATTTAATCGGGAAGCTACGGTATTCGCAGAGACATCTACTTCCGTATGCCTTAATATATTTTTTACCCCCTGGACAGTCTGCTCAAAAGCACCCGGCGTTCGGCAAATAGCATCCCCTAATTTCTTATTATGTGCATTCAAGGTAAGAGTTACTTTATTAACCCCGTTTTTAATAATTTTTTGACAAAAACTTTCATAACTTAACATCCGAGCATTCGTGCCGAGAGCAATTTTTTTATAACCTAAATCTTTGGCTGATTTTATCAAAGATAGAATGTCAGGTCTGATGGTCGGTTCTCCTCCAGTAAACTCAACTTTGCTATATCCTTCTTTTATGCCCTTTATTAAATCTTCAATTATTTCCTGAGTTTTTCTATCAGAATGAAACTCGGCTTTAGGACGAGTTGAACACATGATGCAATTGCTGTTGCAGGAGAAACCCGTCATTACCAGCCAAATCGGTTTTGATGGTTTTTTTTGATTCATCTCATTTTTTTACAGGTTTAAACTCATCCCAGCCAAAAATCTGAGGATATTCCCTCCAGGGACCTTCGCAGATTTTATAGTATTTGCACTTTGAACAATTCGGACCTTTAGTTTTCCCTTGATTTTTTCTATATTTACTGTAATCTTTTACTTCAAACCCAGCATCAAAGACATCCGATTCAGGTATTATCTTCTCAGCTATATAGTCTTCATATCCTTTCATAAAGCAATAAGGTATGGCTTCGGTCATAACCTTTACTTTAGCATTAATCCCAACATTCAATCCTTTTTTCACATAGGGTTCAACTTCAGAATGGCGGGGAACAATTTCCTTGATAAGCTTCGGGTCGTTAGCAATGATTTGATTAATATGCATAAAAGCAAATTGGAATTGGCTCACTCCTAAGGATACAAACAATTTTGCTAAGTCAGGCAAATCCTTATAGTTTTTCTTGTTGATTACTGAGTTGGTCAGAATGTATTGGCCCAAAGCCCTTAAGTTTCTTATGCCTTTGGTGGTTTGCTCCCAACTCCCAGGTGCCCTTGTTAGATCGTCATGGATTTTAGGGGTAGAACCGTGTAAAGCCGGCCCGAACTCATTCACCCCGGCTTTAATCAAATCTTTGCAATAACCGAGATAAGAAAACATCCTGCCATTGGTTTGAATTTGTATTGTTTTGTATCCTAATTCCTTGGCACAAGATACCCATTTCAGAAGCTCTTTTGGCCTAAATGTTGGTTCTCCACCCGTAAAAACAACGCCTTCAGCATCCTTTTTTGACCTCTTCAATATCTCCTTTATTTCCTGAGTGCTCTTGTCGGGATACTTATATCTTTTGTCCCCTTGAACGCAGAACCTGCAGAGATTAGAGCATTGGAATCCAACCTTAACATCAATTCTTTTCATATAAAGATTATAAAAATTAACTTCTCCGCTGTTTGAGCAATAATTACGCTTATCACTTATAATTTTCCGCTACTGTTATGGTCTTTCCAGCATAACTTCTATTAAAAATACAATAAATTTAGTTTTTTATCAAGTTTTGAATTTTTAATTTTTACACAAATAAAACCGCATTTTGAATTAAATACATCAAAAGGATTAAGAACCAAATTTATCTCCACCAAAATTGTGTTAAAGAGGATTATCACTTATGGTCATTCTCGTCTAAATCTCTTCTGATATATTCCTCAAACACAATTGAAGGAGCACAAATTCTTGACAAGTTTTAAATAATGTTATATACTTAGATACGGTGATATGGTACTGAAAAGATAGTATCAAAAAAAGAAAGGAGGTTCTTTTAAAATGAGGAAGCATGTTGTCAAGCTATTACTAGTTTTGGTTTTAGTGCTAGGTATTATCGGAATTACAGGTTGCAATCAAGTCATCCCAGATATTATTCCAGACCCGGATGTTCCCTGCTCAATCGTAATTACCAGTCCCAATCCTATGGAGCAACTTAATGGAAATAGAACGTATAAGATTGAATGGGTTTGGACCGGACCTAACAAAGAAATTAACTTAACGCTTGTAGGATACAATAAAGACAAGGAAGAAATCGGGACGATGCCAATTGCGTTTATGGTCTCAGCTATCAACCAATCCTACACTTGGGGACCCGACTTCTGTACTGAGATTTTCCCTTATTTCCCAGGAGATTGGCCCTGGTGGTTCAAGATTGAAGCGGACGTGCCAGATACAGACATCTGGGATGCTTCGGGCTTTTTCTCAATTTATGGCACTATCACTGAATAAAGTTAAGTAGATACTTAAAACCCCTCGATGTTATCGAGGGGTTCATTTTTATCTACTATAACTTTAACTTTTAAATTATTTATCCTTCTGATATTTAATAAAATCTATGTCTGCCTTCGTTTTGCATTATGAATGTCCTTAAAAAGTCCCCAACATTGAGGATCTGGCAGAAATTGCGGATTGTTTACATTAGGACCCTGCCAGTATCCATAGCTTACGCATTTTGCCCCTCCCATACATTTGCTGAAATAATGACAATTCTGACAACGAATATCTATGTTAAAATGGTTTCTTAATTCTTCCAACTTTGTTGATTTGTAGAATATTTCTTCTAAAGATTGTTTTAGGACATTACCAACATAGATTGGCAGCCTCCTACAAGGATAGACGTCACCATTAGGCAAAATGGTCAGAGAGGAATATCCTGCTACGCAACCGTTTACCCTGTAACCTTCCTGGGCTAAAATTCCATCTTCACAGCCTATTATTAACGCCAACTTTGATTTCGAATCTTTTAATTTCTGCCTCATTTTTAGAACATAAAGGTATAAATCTTTTGTTTCCTGGGGAGAAAGCATCAATTCTCTCATTTGTTTGCCCCTGCCAATAGGAATAAACCTTCTCAATCCTAATGCATTAACCTTAAGCCCTTTTGACAATTCAATCAACGAGGAAACATCTTTTAAATTCTGTTTGGTTACCGTCACCGAGACGACAGTATTAATCCCATTCTTTATCAGTAAATTTACCGCTTTCACTATTTTCTCAAAAGTTCCCTTCCCTCGAACTTCATCATTTCTCTTCTCCATACCTTCCAAGCTTACCTGAACGTAATCAATTTCAAATTTTTTAAGCTCGGCTATTTTCTTGTCATTGAGCAATATTCCATTAGTAAGAATTCCGTATCTGGTTTTTTTTCTGTTCTGATGACATTTCTTTAAGAATTTGAGGAGATCCGCTCTTATCAGGGGCTCCCCACCGGTAATAGAAATCATTGCTCTCTCACGAGAAAGTTTCCATTTTTTAAGAAGTTTAATATAATCGTTAAAGATATTAAAAACCTGAGTTAAAGAAAGTTCATTTTTTAAGAATTTTTTATCAAAATAGCAATGTTTGCAATTCAAATTACACCTTTCGGTAATATGCCATTGTAAATGAAAAGATTGAGGCTTAAACACAATTTTATAAATAAAAATTAAACAACTCTAATCCTACCTTCTATTTTATTAATTATGTTGTTGATTATTTCTTTTAAAATTAATATAATTTAATAATAGGAAATCTATTTTGATTATCTTCTTTCGTCTTATTGTACAATTTTCTTATCTTACTGTATAATTCAAAAAGAAAATGAAATTGATAAAAATGAACAAAAAAACAAAATTTATAATTACGATAGCATTAATATTGCTGTCAGTCAGTTTAGTCTTCTATCTCTCTATCAAAACAGAAATTTGGCAGAAAAGCGTTGAATCAGAATCAGAAGCCCTAAAACCTTATAGTCTTTACATTTCTTCGGGTCGATATTATCTTCAATCCAAAGATTATGAAAAAGCTAAAGAATCTTTTGATAAAGCTATTGGAATAGACCCGAATCAGTCCCCGGGCTGGAGCGGTTTGGGCTATGCACTCATCGGATCCGGAAACCTGGAAAAAGCTGAAGAATGTCTTAACAAAGCGCTTACCTTAAACCCTAATGATGCTCTGGCCTATGGCGGACTAGGACAAATTTCTCTTTATAAAAAAGGAGATATTGAAAAAGCAAAAGAATATTATTTGAAAGTTCTTAAACTGGAACCAAATGAGTGGACTTATATTGCTCTGGGACGGATTTCTCTACAAGAGGGAGATTTAAAAGAAGCTCAAAAATATTTTGATCAAGCTTCTGAGTTAGATCCAGATAATGTTCAGGCTTATATTGCTCGGGGACGTGCCTTGTTAGAGGAAGGAAAACAGGAGGAGGCTGAGGAATGTTTCAAGAAGGCGCTGGAGAAATAATACTAATTAACTAATTCATTTGACAACTTCGAAAGGAACAGAATATGCCTTCTTCTCGTTAAAATAAACCTGTAATTCATGCTTACCGATTTCTGGCGGGGGGTGAATACAGCAAAATCTCATTCTCCCTGTATATGGATTTATTTTACCCGAACCGAAAAAGAACTCCTGACTTAGCTTCCCATCTTCGGTAAGCACCTTAAAAGATAACTTGCCCTCTTTTGAGATATTGGCAATTCCTACCATTCCTATTAAATCCCCGTTTCTGAAGGTAGTGGTTGCTATACCCTCAATATCTGACTCAGCTGGAGTTCCTGCTGGGATTTTTCTTAAATCAATCCAAATAAGTCCTTTTGGCTCCGTTCCTTTTTGATAAGGAAGACGAGAATATGTCATAAAAATGCTGATAATAATGATGATTAATAGAGAAACTATTACAATAATTAAAGTTTTCTTTTTCATCTCTTTAAATTATCTTTTATTTTTCCGGTTTGACCTTTTTGTAATGTTTTAAGATAAGCCTGGCTTAATTCAAAAGCTGGGGGAGAAAACTTTTGTATTTTCTTAACTCGTTTTGATAAAGTTTTAAGGACTTGAATTGCTTCTACGGCTGAAAAATAATAATTAATAAACCTTTTAAGGGTAAGTACATTTTCTTTAATTTCCTGTTCTTTTCCAAAATTCTCATTCCAATCTAAAACAACCTTTACAAACTCATTAACTAAATTCTTTAGGATTGGAACGACCGGTTCGTTTATTGCTACTCTCAGCAAACAGTTTATAGCATCTTTTACCTGTCGTCTTTCGCTGTTAGTCGCCCAAATCTTATATCCTCTTTTTTTCTTTTTTGTTCTTTTTGCTTGATCCCCTATTGTCTCTACTGCCCGTTTTATTGTAATTAAATCGTTTCGAGGCAAAACCAGACTTGCCTGAGAGCTATTTAAAATATCCTGTAATTTTCTCATATAAGTATTATGTACTTTTATTATAACATAAAGCTCAAAACGTCTAAATCATCAATCATTATGATGCAAAATTGCAAAAGATGAGTTGCATTTGTAAGACCTTTAAGATGTCTTGACTTTAGCCCGTATCCAAATTCTGGAGGTCAGTCCAGTTTCATGCTTAACAAGACCTTTAGTTAAAAGCTTATTCTTTTTAATTCTCTCATCTCTCGGTTTTCACAATTAAACATTGATCAATGGATATACGTATTATTGGCTCTGGTTTATCTTCAAAAAACTCATCAAATGCTTTTTTGACCCCATTAGCAGAGGGGTAGTCATGGGATATAAGCACCCCTCCTTTACTCATCCGTGGATAAAAGAATCTTAAACAGTCTAAGGTACTTTTATATAAATCCACATCTAAATGAACAAATGAAAAATGCTTTTCTTTTACCGCCTGAGCGGTATCAGGAAACACTCCTTTATAAAAATATACATTCTTATATCCTATTAAATACCGCTTAACATTTTCTAATGGCTCTCTTAGTCTCCCTTCATGAAATCTACTATCATAGAGCTTATTGGGTTTAGGAAGTCCTTCAAAGCTATCAAATAAATACAAGTTTCTATCTTTTTTTACTTCACAGATAAGTTTTGCGCTACCACCTTGATAAACGCCCACCTTTCCAATCTCTCCATTTATTTTTTCAGTGGACTTTACAGCCCAATATATCCGACTGGCTTCATCATCTGTTAATAACATCCTAACCTCTCTTCTAATTCTAGTTATTAAATCAGACACCGTACCTATAAACACTATATCCCTTTGGTTTTTCCTTAAATAGTTTCTAAAAAGCTTTCTAAAAAGCTTTTGATAGATGGAAAGTGGCTCATTTGACATAATTTTGCATATCGCTAAACAATCACAAAATACTTGACAGATTCTCTTCTTGTGATATAATTAGAACGTAATGTTGCAGTATAATTTATCGTATTTCTTTAAAAACTGAATAAAGATAGTTAAAAATAAATTTTAAGGAGGTGTCTTGAATGTTAAGTAAGAAATTATTCTGGATTTTTATGGTAGCAATACTACTGATCAGTCTAGCTGGATGTGTTGGATTAAAAACTGCTCAGCTTGAAATAACTTTCGATCCAAATCCGGTACCCTGCGAAAACGAACATCTATCTTGGAAAACAATCATTAGCGAGATTAACGGAGTTGGAGTAACACTTGAAACTATAGTCCAAGATGTGTATGTCGGAGATGAAAAAGTTGCTTCTCATACTTACGACGAGGTCTGGATGGAAGAGTGGCTCGGTTCGTCTTATATACCCGCTTTTTCCTCGATGACTATTACAGCTGGCTGTGGTTGTATGGTAACCCACGAGATATTTACAGTCAACGGCATAGATAACAATGGTCACGAAGTCCAAGCTACAGGCAGAGTAGATGCACTTTAATGTTTAAAACAAAAGTAATTCCGCCAAAACTTTTAATTGGTTTTGGCGGAATTTTTTATTGCATTTCTATTTTTTCCATTATCTCATCCAAAAAGTCTAAAGAATTCTTTTTGTCCTCATTTAATCTAAGATAAATTTTATTGTAGATTCCCAGTCTTTTATATGCTTTTACCATAGCGTAAATTTTTGCATGTTCGAGTTGACAAACGGTAGGAATGGGAGAAAACAAATCTCCCGTCGTTTCAAATTGTGAACCTAAGCATCCTCCCGAACATAAATATTTCAAAGGGCAACTTTCACATAGAGGAGAACTTCTAACATCAAATGTTCGGATAGCAATCGCCAATTCAGGATTCTTAGCTTCTATCCCTACAATTTTATTATTTTTCACCCTAAATTTCCCTAAAATAAACGGAGAATACGATGTTCTATGACAAGGAGTTATTGTTAAATCACCTAATCTTACACAGAAATTATTTTGGAGAGCACACATTATACCTCTTCCAGTTTCTATAAAGGGAGCGCGTAGGATATTAAATCCTTTCATTTCAAATAGGAAATCAAGAAATTTATCTGCATCATTTTTACAAGGAATACTGAATGTCCATTCAATCAAAAAATCTATAAAATCTGCAAATTTTTTAATCTGCTTTTTGCTCCAATTTGCGTCTCTCACTTCTAATAAATAAAGTCTGAATAATGGAATATTAAACTTTTTAAAATTTTCTTGAAACCAGAGAAAGTTTTTTCTCCAGTTCTCTATTGATTCTGAACATATCATTGGATGAAAACCAAAATGATATTTTTTGCTGAAAGAAAAAACTTTTTTATAGTATTTATCGTCGCGCTTTTCTTTTCCACCTCGAAAAGGTCTGCTCTCTTCGCAATATTTACCATCAAATGAAGCTGATAAAACAACTGGAATTCTTATTCTTTTAAAACATTTAATAAAATCTTTTACCATCTTGGTTCTTTTATCTGACAATAAAAAAATATAATTGGTAGGGATGAAAATGCATTTGGGCCTGTTTTTCACTTGCTTCAACTTATCTAAAATTAATTTTAAGCAATCAAAGCCTAATTCCTGAGAGAGTAATTCCCCCCCAAAAAGGTCAATCCGATATGGTCGATGAACGCTTTTTATCAGCCAATCCAAAGAGATTTTCAAATTATTTAAAATGACATCTGGCTTTTGAATTTCTTCGGGATATAATGCTTCGCCATGATTTATCAAATAACAATATTTGCATTTTAAATCGCAATGAGTCCCCGTAAAAAATTCAAACCTCATTTCAGGTTCTTTGGACCTTTTGGATGTTCTTAAAAAAATACGATTCCAAAAAGAATTTAACAAAATACTATTTTCTTCTTTAAATTTCATCTTTTAAAAATTGTTTTAAGAACCCTAAAAACACACCATTAGCAAAAATTCTTATCAGGCTCACGGGTAAAAAATAAACACATCCCGTATTAAGTAAATGTGCTTCAGGACAAGAAACAGCCGTATTAACAAATATGGCAAATAGTCTACAGAGATTGCTATCCACAAGGTACTGCTTGTTAGCTTGTCCGCAAAGGGCTAATTCTTTTAGCATCGCTATTGTATAGTTATTTTTTAATCTAGTAAAATCGTGGTAATTTCTCATTACATATTGCCATCTTATTTTTCCTTTTTCATCATCAATATCGATTATAAAATTATTAGCTATTAGCTTAGCCTTATCTTGTTCGAATAAATTTATTTCCCAATTCTCCGCTTTATTTTGCTTTAAAATACTGTCCAGATGCTCTTTGTTGTTAAGAAAAAATGAACGATGACAAATATGTAAGTCTCCTTTTATTCCAAGCCCAATATTATTTCTTCCACCCGAACATGTAAACATATGCGGTTTTACAAACAACATATCTTTAGAACCAAAAACTTTTTTCATTCTAAGATAATAGACGTTCGGGCAATTCCTTTTCCTTAAATACTTAAAGAGAACTGCTAATTCTTTTCCGTCCTCAGAAGTATATTCCCCAGGCAGAGAAAGAGTCGGAGCACAAGAATTAGTAAAAGTTATTTCTTTATTTTTATTAAGTTTTTTAAAATCCTTTTCAATTTTATCAAAATACTTAAAATATTCTTTAATCAGGCCGGGCGACCTATTAAGCATTCTGATATTATTAATCGTAAAAGTAGATTTAATTCTGAATCTTATATTAAGATTGGTAAATTTAGTTTTGTTTAGCTCTTTGATAATCCAGCAAAAATTTTCAGGGACTTTCTTGCTGGCTCCTTTAATTCTATTTATATCAGTAATAAATGCTGGTCCGTCAAGAGAAATTTGAATATTAAGCTGCAATTTCTTATTTTGATTTATCAAAAGATTTATAAAATTTAAAATATAATTGGGGTTAGTCATTAAAGAGGTAGAAAAATTGAGACTCTTCAATTTAGAAAATTTTATGAAGATTTGGGGAATAATCCTCCCAATTTTTTCAAAAGAAACAGTTGGCTCAGCCCCCCAAAAACTAAGATATTTCAAATTATTCCCATACACTTTTTCTAAAGTTTTTATATAACTATTATCCTCTAAACTTCTGATAATTTCTTTATGCAAAGATTTCATTGAATTTGTCTTGGGAACATAACAATATTTGCAGTCAAGGGGACAGAAAGCCGAAGAAAGGATTTCTGCAGCAGTAAATGAACCTCTACGATTCATTGAAAAATGTTTCATCTTTTATTTTATATAAATTATTTTAATTATTTAATTATTGCATAAAAAACAAAATGATTAAATAGCAGGTTTTAATTTATTCAGAGATTTCTTTAAAATAGAATTTTTATCTTTTAAAAAAGACCCTTCAAAATTTAACATTTGAAGAGTCTGTAAGGCAATCTATAAATCTAATCGAGCTCTTAATGATAGTAAACCAATCATATCTTTCTTTTGCTAATCTCAGCACTCATTACCATAATGCACCGCAGTCTTGAAAACAACTTACACTACCATCGTCATATCCATAACAGGAACTATGGGAACCGTGGGAAGTATGGGAGCTGTGGGAACTGTGAGAATCATGGGAACCGTGGGAGCTGTGGGAACCATGGGAGCTGTGAGAATCATGGGAACCATGGGAGCCATGGGAACCGTGGGAAGTATGGGAACCGTGGGAACTGTGAGAGCTATGGGAGCTGTGAGAATCGTGGGAACCATGGGAGCCATGGGAGCTGTGGGAACCATGGGAACTATGAGAACCATGGGAACCGTGGGAACTGTGGGAGCCATGGGAGCTGTGGGAACTGTGAGAATCATGGGAACCGTGGGAAGTATGGGAACCATGGGAGGCGTGAGAATCATGGGAACCATGGGAGCCATGGGAACCGTGGGAAGTATGGGAACCGTGGGAACTGTGAGAGCTATGGGAAGTGTGCTTTCCATGACCTGCCTCATTTAAAAACTGACTAGTATGCTCTCCTGGAGATGGAGGAGTTTCAGTTGCTGAATAGTGAGTTCCTTTGCCAGCTACATTTTGAAAGTAACTGTTGTGGTCAGCCAAAGCAGTTCTTCCAACCATCAATCCCAACACTGCCAGACCAAGGCCCATTTTTACCACATTTTTTTGACTGATTTTTCCTTCTTCACTACTTAGAAAAGCTTTTATGTTTTTTTTGATTTGAGGAAGCTTTTTCATTTTTTTGTTAATTACTCCTCGGTTGTTTTCTTGAAATATTTCAACAAAATTTATTAATCTTTTATGAAACAGATTCTTTTTAACTTATTTTATTTTCCAATTTTTCTGAAAAGAAGTCAAGCTATTTAGGTAATGTATGCATACTTTTTGCACTTTTCTGCTAATCTAAGGGGATATGAGAATTATGCCTACAAACATATAAGAAGAACGCCGTCGTTGATAAGACCAATATTAGAAAAAGATATTAGCATTAAGTCCGTGGCTAAAGCATGTCCTTTCCCTAAAAGGACTCTTAAACGATGGTTGTCGTCATATAGGAAGGACTGTGTCGACGGATTAAAACCTATGCCAACAAGGCCTAAAACTCAGCTAAGGGAAACATCTATCAGGATTAAAGAAAGAATAATTGAGTTAAGAAAACAAGAAAAGTGCTGCGCTAAGAAGTTAGCTTGGAAACTGGAAAAAGAAAACATCTGCGTTCATTATCAAACTATTCAGAAGATAATAAGAAGGGAGGGATTAACTAGGAGATACAGGACAAGGAGGATTCAGTATAAACATATTAAAGTTCCTTTGGGAATTGGTAAGTTGGTAGAGATAAACATTAAACACGTTCCCCAAAAGCTGGATGGGAGAAGATTCTATCAGTTTACAGCTATTGATTGCGCCACTAGATGGAAATATCTTAAGGTGTATCACGATATAGGGAATGGTTCTGAAATGAAGTTCCTTAAGGAAGTGGTCACTATGGCCTCCTTTAAAATACAAGCTGTCAAAACAGATAATGGGTCATGTCTTACCAACAGACATACAGGGTATAACAAGAGTAGCTATCCTTTGAATCCCAGATTGCATGCCTTTGACCTGCTATGTGTTAAGATGGGAATAGAGCATTACCTAATTGACCCTGGTAAACCTGCTCAGAATGGTAAAGTAGAGAGATCGCATAGGACGGATCAGGAATCTTTTTACAATCAATTAGAGTTTAAAAGTTATGTTGTTGATTATTTCTTTTAAAATTAATATAATTTAATAATAGGAAATCTATTTTGATTATCTTCTTTCGTCTTATTGTACAATTTTCTTATCTTACTGTATAATTCAAAAAGAAAATGAAAT
>Ga0265595_1000609_pt1 | contig 31320 bp, 27 predicted proteins | sample saktaG_15_FD_190148 | JGI IMG/M metagenome (GOLD analysis project Ga0265595, IMG submission 190148) | Saline water microbial communities from Sakinaw Lake, British Columbia, Canada - sak_2013_06_06_50m | ecosystem: Environmental > Aquatic > Non-marine Saline and Alkaline > Saline ...
AAGGAGATCTGCGGCGCTTGATACCTCTTCAAATCCAGGATTGATCGCTATAATAGCCGCCAAGGTCCACGTAGACCCCGACGATCCTATGTCCCTGGTCGTAGCATCCAAGAACCCTGTACCAGCCAGGTGCATAGGGAACGCTGAGAGCCCCTTGTCCATCGCCGATCCTCAGGTAGCCCTCGACCTGGACAAGGCCGAGCTCTGAGTAGTAGAGGTTCCTTGCCACATCCCAGCGATAGGGCAGAAACAGGCTCTCTCCTTGCCAAGGAGGCCTTCCTCCGACCCATGGCTGACCTATCCCTTGCTGGAAGAGCATCTCTGCCCGCTCTTCCCCAGGCCTCATCTCAAGCTGGCCCGATGCCAGCACGGATGTGAAGGCGAGAAATAATACCGCCAACGCTATGATCCTAATATGATCTCCCCCATCTTAATTGCGCTTTGCGGGGGTAAAAGCATATCGGACCTGGTCGGCCACCCTGCCCTCTTCAACAGATGGTGGCGAGGAATTCCCGTCATCCTATCATCGAGGCATTGGAGGAATGGATAGCGTCCAGGGGGGCTTGCCATCCCATCTTTAGCTGGCAAGACGATATGTAACTACGCCTGATGCTCCCGCTCCTCCCTCTTCTGCTCGCGCTTTCGCTCCACCTTGTACTCGGCAAAGATGCTCTCCAGCCACTCGGCCTTCCTCTCAGCCTCCCTGACCTTCATCCTCTCCTCCCAGGCGGACTTCGCCCTATCGAGGTCGGGAGGATTGATGAAGGATATTCCGTCGATCTCCCTCAAGGGGACCTCCTCCGTCGTGATCACGGGAACCCCCTTGTCTCCCAGGTAGTCCCTCGTCTGGGGAGACATCTCGCCTTTCACGATCACCGCCTCCACGCCCATATCGGCGAGGATGTCAGAGGCCTTCGTCCCGCCGCCCGATGCGTCCATCAGAAGGACGATATCGCCCTCAGCAATCGACCACCTCTTGGCCGAGGCTGCCACTTCCTCCTTGGAGAAGGTGTCCACGGGCTTGAGCCGGCGGTACCCTTCCATCTTCTCGATCCTCTCGGCTTTCCGCACGCGCGATAGCTGGGCCTTCAGGCGGCGCAGCTGCTTTCTCTCCGAGCGAAGCATGCCTCTAAGGCGAGCGATCTCCTTATCCCTGATCTTGATCTGCTGATTCCTCTTGATCTCTCGAAATGCCCTATCCTTCACCCGCTCCATCCGGCGGGCGATCTCCTCGATCTCGCGGTCCTTCGCCTTGAGATCTAGGCAGAGCTCGTCCACGTACTCCCTCAAGCGGCGCACCTGCTCTGCGAGATCGCGATTCTGGCTGCGCAGCGCCGAGAGGTCTACGGACGCGACCGTCTCCTCCACGGGGGCCTCCTCTGACGGCGGCGGGGGGGATGCGCTGAGCTTGGAGATGGCGCGATCAATGGAGTGGCCCTTCACCAGCAAGGCCTTCACCTCCTCGGGATCGACCTCTGCGGGGACCTTCTTCTCCACCTGGGCGAACTTGTTCCTGTACCTCTTGAAGGCTCTCACGGCTGCGGCGAGCGAGTCCCTCTCGTGATCGTTTCTATAGCCGTACGGCCGGGCGAGGAGGATCTTCTCCTCGGCGGAGAGCGCTTCACCTGGGGAATAGAGCACTGCGTTGAAGGCCCTCTTGATCTTCTCCACAGCGCCTGGGGTTGGATGGACGTCGGTTGCAACAATCAATGGCTTGCCGCAATCGGCCAGCCATTCGATCACATCCGAGGGGGACATCGCCCTCGCGCTTATGATGTCTACCATCTCCCCTCGTAGGTTCAGCGCGGCAACACCCGTCGTCGTCCCGGGATCGATACCTGCTATGATGTAGCCGCGTCGACTCTTAAGTGGATGGAACTGCAGTTTGGGACGCTCTATCCCCTCTACACGAACCTGGGCATCCTCGTAGCGGCCGGGCTTGACATGGACCTGCTCTCGGGGAGCTTCGACGATGAACTCGCATCGGATGTATCCGCCAAGCCCTTCCACTGCCTTGCTGCTGAACGGAAGCCCCGACTCCTTCAGCTTGGCCTCCACCTCTCTTGCAGCACCCTTTACGGAGCCGTGGATCTTTCGAGAGTAGCGGTTCTGGCTCCATCCGCCCCTTCCAGGAGACCGCCGGCGGCTGACCTTGATCCAGGTCCGGTCCTCAAAGGCAGAGACTACCATGCCAACTCCCTTGGCAGCCAAACGGGCGCAGGCCTCAGCCTCATCCATCGGATTCTGACGATCGAATTGGATGCCGTGCCATCGGGCAAGCTTTACGAGGGACACTTGCCTCTCTCCGCCCGTGACCTGGACTAACAACGTCTTGGCAGGCAGCCTTCGAAGCAATCCGATCAGATCCTGGCGGCTTTTCGCCAGCTCGAAGATGTTGTCCACGGCGACGATGGACGGCGCAGCTTCTCTCATCAGATGGATGAGCTTGTGCCAGCTGACCATGTTCAGGCGGAGGACGTCGTCTCCGTCCATTATGCAGAGGCCGTAAGCCGCAGGCCGCTTGCTCCTCGATGAGCCGCTCGCTATATCGACGCCGAATATTGGGCCTAAGATCTCACCTCGCTCTCTCTATCGCGAACAATTTCCAGCGCCGTCTCCAGGGATCTCTCGATGCCAAAGCGGCGCCTGAAGAACTTCACGATGTTGCCGACGTCCCTCTCAAGCCTCTCCTGGGCGTTTGGATGGTCCAGGGCTATGGCCTGGGGCCAGTCGATTATCTTCACGCCATCCTCATCCAAGAAGACGTTGTACTCGCTCAGGTCTGCGTGAATCAGACCGAGCCGCAGGCAGGTGCCGATCTCATCCAAGATCAAATCCATTATCTCTTTGGGGCGATCGAGCTCTGCCCGATCCAGGCGAGGCCCTTCCACGAGCTCCATGGCCAGAGCATGGCGATTGAGCGCTATTGGCCGGGGCACTGAGACGTGGGTATAAAGCCTCTTGAGGATCTGGAACTCTTGGCCAGCGGCGAGCCTTGCTGCGTAAATCCAGGTGCAACGGCTCTTGTCCGTCAGGTGGTCCCTATGTCTGCGGACGTGCTTGAAGCTGGTCTGTCCCTCCCGATGGAACTTGATGACGAGGGGGACCTCCCCCAATGCCTCGTAGACGATAGACTCCTTGCCCACGCCCCGCAGGCCGCCGAGGCTGCCTACAGCGCCCCTGTCCACGAGCACTCGTAGGGCCAGGAGATCGTAGGTGTCAAAGCCGATGCTGTAGCCCTCGTATTGGTCCTCCTCGCGGAAGATAAGGCCTCGGCGGGCCAACTGACCGAGTCCGTAGTCTGCCCGGGAGGGGTCGATCCCAGATATGCGAGCCACCTCCACCAAGGGCACCCATTTATACTTCTTCATCCCTGCCTCGATCGCTTTTAGCAGGGCTATATCCTCCCTTTTCAGGGAGAGCAGTCTCTGGGCCAGGTCTTTCACATATTCTAATAGGACATATAAAATAAAATCTTTACCCCGGGCTGTAACCCTTCCATCTCTGCTCAAGGCTCGGATCCTTCAGCGTCTCCATGACGTAATCGGCATACTCTGACCCTGTCGCCCCGTCGGACCGCCCCGTCAAGGCGACCCTCTTCTCGTGCTGGCCGCATATATCGAGCGCCATATCGAGCCTCCTCGCCTTTTCGAGGGAGCCGATGTGGCGAAGCAGCATAGCATCCGCTCTCATCATGCTCGATGGATCGGCGTAGATGGCCCTCCCTTCGTTTACCATGCGGGGCGCAGAGCCGTGGATGGCCTCGAACATGGCGTAGCGCTTGCCTATGTTTGCGCTGCCAGCCGTGCCGACGCCGCCTTGTAACTCCGCTGCCTCGTCTGTGAGGATGTCGCCGTAGAGGTTGGGGAGCACGATCACCTTGAAGCTCTTCCGCCGCTTCTCGTCGACGAGTTTCGCCGCCATTATATCCACGAACCAATCGTCGAACTGGATCTCTGGGTACTCCTTTGAGACCGCCCTTGCCACCTCTAGGAACTTGCCGTCCGATGTCTTGATGACGTTGGCCTTGGTGACCGCGGAGACCTTATCGATGCCGTTCTTGCGCGCATACTCGAATGCAAGCCTCGCGATGCGCTCCGCGCCGGGGGTGGTGGAGACCTTGAAGTCCACTGCAAGGTCAGGGGTGACGTCAATTCCCTGGCTTCCCAGGACGTACTCGCCCTCAGTATTCTCCCTGAAGAATATCCAGTCTATGCCCTGGGCTGGTACCTTCACCGGCCGGACGTTTGCGAAGAGGTCGAGCTCCCGGCGCATGGAGACGTTTGCGCTCTCCAGGTTTGGCCAGGGGTCCCCCTTCTTGGGCGTGGTGAGTGGACCCTTGAGGATAACATGACATTCCTTCAGCGCCTTCAATGCATCCTCCGGAAGGGCCTTGTCCGCTGCCGCCCTCTCCTCGATGGTCAGGCCGGGAATGTCTCTTAGCTCTACCTTGCCTGCGGCGATCTCCGGGGCAAGGAGGCCCTCTAGAACGCGCACCGCTTCCTTTGTGATGTATGGACCTATCCCATCTCCGCTAACTACGCCGATTATGATCCTCTCTTGCTCCGAGAAGTCCAGCCAGCCCTCCCCCTCCTTCATCCTCTCCACACGATCCAGCTGCTCCTCGATCAACCTCTGGAAGTGTTCCTTGGCCTTCTCCATGGCCTCTTGTCTCTTCATCTTCGATCCCAACAGGATCGAATTCAATTGCTATTCAATCTTTTCATCTCCCCGAGCCCGGGCCGATCCTCCCAAGGGACAGCCTTAAAAATCGGACCGCCCGAGATGGATGAGGAGGCCTTAATCATGGACGTAGCCGGATTCGCACCTTACATCTTCTATCTGATGCTCTTCTTGATCGCCTTCATGGTCATGAGGATCATCGTAAAGATAATAAGGGGATACTAAGGGGGGAATCGCCTTTCGAGGCGATCCCTGGGCACAGGCTTATTATTTGGGAAGCCACTATCCACTCCCATGCTTCCCCCAGTAATTGCCACCGTGGGCGGAGGAGGAACAAGGCTATATCCTCTCACACTCGGTCAGCCGAAGCCCTTGGTAGAGATATGCGACACGGCGATCATCGCCGTCCTCTTTCGGGTCCTGGCAAAGCAGGGCTGCCGGCGATTCATCCTGGGCAGCAAAGGCTCCGAGAACACCCTTAGCTTAAGCAACTACTTCAAGGCGGGCGAGGGCTTCTTCAAACGGTTGGGATTGAACGATCATCGTAGCTTCGGCTACCAGCCCCAGTACGACGACCGCGGCAGCGCCGACTCATTGCGCTTCTGCATGAACTACTACGACATCATGGACGACGTGCTGGTGATCTCCGGAGACAACTTGATCGATATTGAGCTTTCGCGGTTCATCGATTACCACAAAGAGCAAAAGCCGGTACTGACAGTGGCCCTGAAGGAGCTGCCCCCTGAAGAGAACATATCGCAGTACGGGGCGGCTGATCTCGACGAGGACGGACGGATCAGGGGATTCGTGGAGAAGCCGAAGGCCGGAAGCGAGCCCAGCAGGATGATAAACACCGCCTTCTATATCTTCTCCCCCGAGATCAGGGAGATCCTCCACCAGATGGGTGACAAGGCGAGGGATATCGGCGGCGATCTCATACCCTACCTCACCGAGCATGGCTATCCCGTCTATGGCTATCCTCTGAAGGGCTACTGGGTGGATATCGGAACTCCAGAGCGACTGCTCCAGGCGGCCATGAACGTCATCGGTGGAAAGGTCAAGCACTTCACATTCAATAATCCCTATCGCGACCGCCAATGGATCCATCCCTCAACGCTCGCCAAGATCGACGGCCATCTCAGCAGCGGCGATATCGTTCTTAAGGGTAACGTCGTAATCGGGCGAAACTGCCGCATAGAGCCGGGCACGGTGATAGAGAACTCGCATATTGGCCACACAAGCCTTATCGGGGGAGACGTGGAGATCAAGGATAGCATGGTCATGAGCTTCTGCGATATCGGCCGGGGCACATCCATATGCAAGGGAATAGTCGGCCGACATTCATCGATCGGCACTCAAAGCACCCTTACGGGCCGGATGGACGGGGGAAGGATACCGGTCGTCGGCGAAGATGTCGTTCTGCACCGGGACTCCACCGTAGGGCCTGGTACCAGGGTGGCCGCGCTAAGATACAGCCATCGAATCCTTGCCACGGGGAAGTTCCTGGAGCTGGGCTCGGATGATAAAAATATATACTTCGCTCAGAGGTGAGGCCTACCAGATGCGCTCCCAGGCTTCGCCTGCCGGCCTTACCCTGAACGTTTTGCCGTTCTCCATGAGGAATTTATTGAGGTCCAATGCGTCCCGGAATATGGACTTGTCCCGAAGGTTATTGTAGACCTCCTCAGTCGTGAAACCGCTCAGCCGGCCGCTGCCGTAGACGATCTTCTCGATCGTATAATAGATATCGTCGAACTTCCTCAGGGAATAGGTCCACTCCGTTGTCATCCTGCAACACCTAAATACAAGATGGCGGCGGACGGATATGAACCTTTCGGCCATGCAATGGTTTTTTATAAAAATCATCGACTCGATCTGCCAAATCGTTATCTTCTCCCAGGGCGAGTTTGCCGGTATGAACCTCGAAGGCATCCAAGAGGAGATCTCCCGCTGCAGACGTTGCGCCTTATGCGAGCATCGCCGCCTCAGCGTCCCCGGCGAGGGGCCATGCCCGGCGCAGGTGATGTTGATAGGCGAGGCGCCTGGCGCTCAGGAGGATCGACAAGGCAGGCCGTTCGTCGGCCGGGCAGGGGCTGTGCTCGACCGGGCCCTCTCCCAGGCGGGGCTTAGGAGGGATCGGCTCTTCATAACGAACGTCGTCAAGTGCCGCCCGCCATCCAACCGCAGGCCGCTGCAGGGGGAGATCAGGGCCTGTCGCCCGTATCTGGAGGCACAGATTGAGCTTGTTCGGCCACGGGTGGTCTGTTTGCTGGGAAACGTCCCCACACAAGCGCTGCTTGGAATGCAGGGGGTGACCGCGCTACATGGGCAGGTGATCAAAGGATATCTGGTGACGTTCCATCCAGCGGCGGTCCTAAGGAGGGCGGACCTGGAGCCCCTATTGATCTCCGATCTAGCCAAGATCGGCCAACTGATCTAGGCCGCGAACAGCTTCTTGACCGCTGAGATGGCCTGCGGCAGTGCCAGGACGAAGACCAAATCCCCTTCTTCTACCTTGGTCTTCTCATCTGGCATGATCGTCGAGCCCTTGCGCACGATCATCCCGGCGACGGCGTTTGCGGGCATGTCTTTTGCCAGGTTCTTGCCCAATATCTTCGCCCTCTTCCTTGCCAGGAACTCCACTAGCTCCATCCTCTCGTCGCTCAGGGTTATCAGCTCCTCGCTTCCGAGCACCAGCTGGAGGACCGCTTCTACGGTAACCTTGCCCGGGCTGTCCGCCCTGTCCACGCCCACCATCTCGAATAGCTTGATGTAGTCCCTTCGGTTGACACGGGAGATGATCTTCTTCGCTCCAAGCTGCTTTGCAAGCAAGGAGCATAGAAGGTTCTTCTCGTCATTTCCGGTCACGGCGAAGACTACATCGCTCATTCCCACGTTCTCCTCCTTGAGGAAGGAGATATCGGTCCCATCGCCGTTGAGGATCATCGTCTCGGAGAGCCTCTCGGAGAGGCGCAGACAGCGCTCCTTATCGATGTCCACGAGCTTAAGCTCGAAGCCCATCCTCTCGAGCTGGCTTGCCAGGTAGAATCCTACCATCCCGCCCCCCACTATCATGATCTTCTGATCGGTTGCGTCCTGGTGGAGCATGCTCCTCAGGCTGGGGAGGGCGTCGGCCTCGCAGATGAGGATGATATGGTCTCCGACTTTGACCGACTCGCCCTCCTTGGGAATCCTTATCTCGCCTGCCCTATTGATGGCCATTATCCGGCTTCTCTTGGGCAGGTTGACCTCGGAGATAGGCCCGGTTATTGGCATATGCTCGTCCACCTTGAACTCGATGAGCTCGAGCTTGCCCTCGGCGAGCTGGCGGTTGAGGAGCATGGATGGAAAGTAGAGTGTCCGGCCGAGCTCCTCAGCCATAACGAGCTCAGGGCATATCATGTATCCGATGCCGATCTGTCTTCGATGCATCACCGGCTGATCGATATACTCGGGGTTGCTGACACGGGCGATCGTCTGCTTCACCCCCATCATCCCGGCGATGATGCAGGTTATTATATTGATCTCGTCATTGCCCGTCACCGCAAGGACTATGTCCATATCCTTCACCCCGGCCTGGGTGAGGAGCCTGGCGTTTGCGGCGTTGCCCTGAAGCACCTTGACATCCTTGTCCGAGAGCCTGGCGCAAGCCCGGCTCTCCTCGTCGATGATGGTTACATCATGCTCCTTGAATAGGGCGTTCGCCACGTGGAACCCCACCTCGCCCGCTCCGGTGATCATTATACGCATCTGTTATCCTGTGAAGTGGTGTTGCCCTAACGGAAAAAAGTTTCCGTGATCTTCCGTATCAACATTTTTCTAGCATGAGGGCCTCGCAATCCCCTTATGCAGATCCATGAGGCTCAGTTTCCCTCCCGCTTGCAGGGCAAGGTCCTCTTCCTATGCCATCGAAATGCTGATCCGGATGCCATCGGGAGCGCTTTTGCCCTTCAGCAAGCCTTCGGGGGGGCGATCGGAGTTGTGGAGGGGATGGGGCGAGCGGGCGAGAGGCTTGCCCAGGCGATTGGTGCCCGTCCTTTGATCGACCCTAACCTGGACGATTACGATACTGTGGTGCTGGTGGACACGGCGTCTCCCGCACAACTGAGCCGAATTCCCCAAAGGTACGGATTGGTCGACCATCATCAGGAGGCGGGCCTCCTCGATGATGCCGAGTTCTACATCCATCGAACGCTCGACTCCACAGCGGAGATAGTATGGTCCATACTGCAGAAGACAGGCCGGGAGATAGGCCGGGAGATGGCGCTCGGATTGATGGTGGGAATCATATCCGATACCGGACGATTCAAACATGCTGGACCTCAGGCATTTCTTGCCGCAGGCGAGATTCTGGAGCGAACTGGAATCGAGTATGAGGAGGCCTTGGAGGTTTTAACCCGCATGCCGAGCGACCGTTCGCAGAGGATAGCCGTCCTCAAGGCAGCCAGCCGTGCCCAGATAGAATGGGTGGAGGATTGGATCGTCGCAACGACGGAAGTGAACGCCTTTGAGGGCTCGGCCGCCATGGCCTTGGTCAACCTTGGGGCAGACGTTGCCTTCGCAGCCGGCCGCCATGGCAAAGCCTGCCGGATCAGCGGGAGGGCGAGAAGGGCTGCAGCCCTCGCCGGAGCAGACCTATCCGATATTATGGGCACTGTTGCCCGAACATTTGGCGGATCCGGTGGGGGCCACATGGGAGCTGCGGCCCTCGAGGCAAAGGCGAGATCCGAGGAGCTTCTCATTCAGTGCAAGAAGGCAGCTCTGGAGCGGTTGGGGGGGAGGGCCTCGCCTATTGGGCCGTCCTGTACCTCTCAGCAGCCCTCTTCAGCGCCTCGATCCCCGGAAGCGGATCTCCGGACAGATATGTGATGCTCGCACCGCCGCCCATGCTCACATGTGAGAACTTGCTCTCGATTCCCAGCTTCTCGATGGCAGCCACCGTATGGCCTCCTCCGGCGATCGAGAACCCTGCACCCGTGGCCGCTTTGAGCGTCTCGAAGGTTCCTAGCGCGAACTTCTCCTTCTCAGACATGCCAGCTGGCCCATTCATCACGACTACGTTTGCTTCCCTCAGCCGGCGAGAGAAGTCAACGATCGTCTCAAGCCCAATGTCGGCGATCGAGAGATCGGGTGGTATCATATCCACGGCGACGTCAAGGCGATCCCCCTCCCGATCCACGGCCACATCCACTGGCATTACGATCTTGGTCGGATAGTCTGCGAGCAGCCTTCGGGCCAGATCCACCTGATCGGCATATCCCTGGCCTTCCACGAAATTGACGTTTGTCTGGCCCACGTCAACCCCGGATGCCATGAGAAATACAGTTCCTACAACGCCCGAGACGAGGATGGCATCTGCACCGTCGCGGGAGAGCACGTTCTTGGTAACCTTTATCGAATCGTCCACCTTCGTGCCGCCAAGCGCGAAGACGCAAGGGCGTTCGCTCCCATGAAGCCCTTTGTCGAGGGATTCGATCTCCTTGTCCATGAGCAACCCTGCGGCGCTCGGCAAGACCTCGGTGAAGCCGACTACGGATAGATGGGATCTGTGAGAGACTGCGAAGGCGTCGTTGATGAATAGGTCGAATAAGGGGGCCAGCCGGCGGACCATATGGCTCTTCGCATGGTTGGCGGGGGAACGATTCATGTTCTCCTCGGAATAGAATCTGGTGTTCTCGAGGAGCAGGATTTCGCCTGGTTCAAGGGACCTTATGAAGTCGCGGGCGTGGGATCCGAATATATCATCTACGTAGGAGACCTCTCTATGCAGAAGCCTTGATAGCTGCTTGGAATGGGGCTCGAGGGTGGAGAAGTCCTTCTTTCCAGCCCTGCTCTGATGGGCCATGAGAACAACCCGACAGTCCTTCAGGGCTCGCAGGGTATCCAGATGGCTCCTGAACCTCTTATCGTCCAAGATATTTCCTGCAGGGTCCATGGGGGAGTTGATATCCACCCGCATCAGAACGCGCTTGTTGTCCAGTATGAGATCATCCATGGTGAGGTAGTCCTTCAACTCGCCTTCCCTCCGTGATATGGCTGTGGTTGGGGTTGACACAAGGAATATATATCCGTTCCTTATTTGGGCGGAAATTGGCGTTGCGTGGAGACGTGCCCTGTGGGGGGGTGGTCTCGGCAAATGTCGAGAAAACATCATATACCTGTAGCATGGATCTCCCAAATACAATCTCATGACCAGTTCATCCTCATCGGGGACGTGATAGGATCTTCAGAACAGCTCAGCTATTGGTGGCGGCGATGCTGCTAGCCGGTGTCGCCTGCGGGATCGACTATGGAAAGGAGCGGCCCATAGCGGTAGTGTCGGGCTCAGAGCAGTCGGGGCCCGACTGCGACGGCCATATAGTCGTCTGGCGCGACAATCAGAGCGGCAACTTCGATATCTTCATGTACGACATCGAGACCGGCCTTGGTCGATGGATCTGCATCAATCCCTTCTGGCAGATGAGCCCGGCCGTCTCGGGGGAACGCATAGTCTGGCAGGATATGCGAAGCGGAAACGCCGACATCTACATGTTCGATGTGATCAACCGCACAGAGACGCTGGTCACTGGAGCTGTCGGCAACCAGACGCTCCCGGACATAAGCGGGGAGAGAGTGGTTTGGATGGATGACCGCGCCGGCAGATCGGAGATATATATATACGATCTTCGTAGTGGGATGGAGAGGCTCCTCTCAACCTCTGAAGGAGATCAGATAGAGCCTCGCATCGATCGAGACCGCGTGGTCTGGATGGACGGCCGATCCGGCAACATGGACATCTATATGTATGATCTCGCGGCCGGAAGGGAGGTCCCCATATGCACTGCTCCCGGAGATCAGTTCTTTCCCGTCATCTCAGGAGACCTGATCGCATGGTCGGACAACCGCACCGGCGATCTCAATATTGCCTACTTCGATCTTTCGAGCGGGGTGGAGACCGTCATCGAACGCCCCGGCGTGCAGACATCTCCGGCTGCATATGGGGGTCTTCTCGCATGGAATGAGAACGATACCGATCTCATCCTCTACGATACCGCCTCGGGAAAGGAGATGGTCGTCGCCCCGGGATCTTTGAAGGTGGAGCCTGCGCTCTGCGAGAGGGGACTCGTCTGGACCGACTATCGATCAGGTGACATGGATCCCGATATCCAGATGTGGGATACGACCATCCTCTCAGATACCACGCTTACGAGCGGGCCATACAACCACACCAATCCGGCAATCCTTGGAGAGGATCTCGTCTGGAGCGACGACAGGACCGGCAAGTTCCAGATATATCTCCTCAACCTCACAACGATGGAGGAGGTGGCCGTAACCGATGACGATATCGATCACAGCAGCCCTGATATCAGCAAGGGCTACGTAATATACTCCGACAAGCGGAGCGGTAACCTCGACATATTCCTCTACGATATTGATAAGGGGGAGGAGAGGCCGGTCTCTACAGATCCATCTGACCAGAGGTATGCCCTTATCGATGACTCGAGGGTGATCTGGATCGACAACCGGACGGGCAGCGATCAGATCTATCTCTACGATATCTCAAGCGGGGCCCAGAGACGGATCACAAGCCGGGAGACGATCAAGCTATGCCCCGTCCTCAGCGGGGATAACCTCGCCTGGATCGAGGACAGGCTGAGCAATGGCAAGTGGGACATCTACCTCTACAACCTCTCCACAGGAAAGGAGACCCCTCTGATTACCAATCCGGCCAGGCAGGTTCAGCCATGGATCAGCGGAGATACGCTCGTCTGGGCCGACGGGAGGAACGGGAACTTGGAGGTCCCGAACTGGGATATCTACACCTACAATATAACGACGGGCGTTGAGAGGTCGATCTGCAGCAGCATCAACAACCAGGGATATCCGAGCATATTCGGACGCTACGCTGCCTGGCTCGACGAAAGAGGCGGTGACAGCGACATATACCTCTACGACCTCGTAAAGGGGGTCGAGGTTCCATTGGCTGCAACCCCGCTTCGTCAGGCCTCGTACGACGGCGTGGGAAATCCCTTCAGCGTGAGGCCTCATGCATCCTCTCGCGTCCTCAGCCGGGATCGAGTGGTCTGGATGTCGCTGGATGAGGGCGGGCACAATCAGCTCATCTGCCGATACATCATGGCCGATCCATTGCTCATAAGGAGCGCTGACTATCCTGCCACAAACGGGAGCCTCCTCGTATGGAGCGACAATCGGAGGGGGGATTGGGACATATACGGATTCGACTTCTTCAGCCGCACAGAGCGGCCCATCATCAGGGCAGATGGTGAACAGCTCTATCCGGCCGTGTCCGGCGATATCGTCGTCTGGTCGGACTATCGGTGCGGGGACTCGGACATATGGATGATAAACCTCTCAACCGGCCTTGAGAGGCCTATCGTCACGGGCACCGGCGATCAGGTCTGGCCGTCCATTTGCGGCCAGAAGGTGGTCTTCATGGACAACTCATCCGGAGACTGGGATATAATGCTCTACAATATCGGCGACGGTTCCACCATCGAGGTCTACAGGGGTCTTGGAGATCAGGCCTATCCGGTCATATGGGGGGATTTGGTGGTCTGGCAGGACGAGAGAGCTGGGGATATCGATGTATACGTACGCGACCTCGCACTTGGGATCGAGAGCAAGCTAACCGGCCCGGGCGACCAGATCTATCCTGACATCTGCGAGAAGACCGTCGTCTGGCAGAACGCCACATCGGGGAACATCGCCTACACCTTCCTCGGGAAGGACTTCAAGAGGGAGTACCCTCGCCCTGGCGTGCAGAGCCACCCGGTCGTCTCAGGAAATGTGGTGGCCTACGTCGATGAGACGGCAGAGGGTTCAGCCATACGAAAGCTCTACCTCGATAGCTGGAAGGACGTGCTCGTCGCCACCGGCCCTAGCCAGGTCAAGCCGGACATCGACTCAAGGCTCGTCTGGCTGAACTCACAGACCGATCGTGTCAGGTCGGAGACGGTGAGGCCAGGCCAGGTCAGCGTCGTCGCAAAGACGCCCGGGGATCAGACCCATCCTGCGGTAAGCGGGAACTTCGTCGCCTGGATGGACAACCGGACGGGCGACCCCGACATCTACGCCTACAGCCTCATCCAGGAGGTTGAGGTCCCCCTCGACGCCGGGCCCTTCGATGAGATGTATCCGGACGTCCATGGAGAGGTCATCGCGTGGGTGGCGCAAAATCCGCTTAGAAACGATTGGGAGATTCGAACGTTCGACGTTATCACGGAAAACCGATCATCCCTGGTCTCCGGACTCAACTCGCCGGCTGCTCCCTCCATCAGCGATTCAATGCTCTCATGGGCCGATCCCTTCGCCACCTTCGGTTTAAGGGTCTACAAAAAGCCCCTCTTCGGGATAGAGCCAAGGGATGCGATCCCCCCAAGCGGAGGGAATCCCGACTCGGGCGGGGCATATGTGGTATATCAAGATAACGTCAACGGCAACTGGGACATATTCCTCTGGAAGGGACAGAACCGAAAGCAGATCACTGGCTCGTTTGATCAGACCAATCCACGTACCGACGGCTCGATCGTGGTCTACCAGGACAACCGAAACGGCAACTGGGATATCTATGCCTACGATATCAATGCCGGCAAGGAGGTTTCGATAACCGATCTTCCATCGGATCAGGCGAGCCCCGACGTAGAAAGTGGAATTGTCATATGGCAGGATAATCGTGACGGCAACTGGGATATCTACGCCTACAATATGCAGACGGGAAAGGAGGTTGCCATATGCAGAGATTCGGGGGATCAGACCGAACCTAGGATCGGTACGGGGAGCATTGTCTGGACGGATAGACGGGACGGGAACGCCGACATATACATCTGCGAGAAGTGCGTCTCCTAGGAGACGTTGTTGGGCGGTCGGCCGGCAAGTGGGAGGAGAGGTGGCGGGAGGCACCGCCCGCCGTCCTAAATTCCGATAGGCCATTGGCAAAGCCTCGATATCGCAATCGGCATCGAGGCTTTGCCCGTCGTCCCCTTTCCCAGGGGGTGGGGGCAAAGTTTATTTATGCTGAGGGGCTGTGGAAGCGATTTAAACACTTTCAGGAAAGGCGTTAGCATGGAACTCGAAGAGCTTCGGTATGGCACGGAACTGCTCAAGCGCGGCTTCGCCAAGATGCAGAAGGGTGGTGTCATCATGGATGTGACCAACCCGGAACAGGCAGGAATCGCCGAGGAGGCCGGGGCGGTTGCGGTGATGGCCCTCCATGCAGTGCCAGCCGATATAAGAAAGATGGGTGGGGTGGCGAGGATGGCCGACCCGAAGGTGATTGAGGAGATCATCGGTGTCGTCACCATACCCGTTATGGCCAAGGCCAGGATAGGCCACTTCGTAGAGGCTCAGATCATCGAGGCGCTCGGAGTGGATATGGTGGATGAGTCAGAGGTTCTCACGCCTGCAGACGAGTTCCACATAGACAAGTCGCGCTTCACCGTGCCCTTCGTCTGTGGCGCGAGGAACTTGGGGGAGGCGCTCAGGCGAATTGGCGAAGGCGCGGCCATGATCAGGACCAAGGGCGAGGCCGGCACAGGCGATGTGAGCCAGGCGGTTCGTCATATGAAGATGATCATGGGCGAGATTCGCCGGCTCAAGGGAATGAACGATGAAGAGCTGATGCGCGTTGCCCGTGAGATCGAGGCCGATTTGGACCTGGTCAAGGAGTGCAGAGCGATGGAGAGGCTGCCCGTTGTGAACTTCGCAGCCGGTGGCATTGCCACCCCCGCCGATGCCGCCCTGATGATGCATCTAGGAGCTGACGGCGTCTTCGTGGGATCGGGAATATTCAAGTCCGATAATCCCCCTGCCATGGCCAGGGCAATTGTGGAGGCGGTCCATCACTATGACGATCCCGCACACCTGGCCCTCGTCTCGAAGGGACTCGGAGGTGCCATGAAGGGGATAGAGGTCAGTACCATACCCGAGGGCGAGGTGCTCCAGTCCCGAGGTTGGTGAGCGTTGAGGATCGGCGTTCTCGCCTTTCAGGGGGCTGTCTCCGAGCATCTGCGAGCTGTGGATGAGGCTTGTGGTAGGGGGACCGCCATTCCGGTGCGAAAGGCAGGCCAGGTTCCGCTCTGCCAGGGACTAGTCCTTCCTGGTGGTGAGAGCACAACCATCGGCCGGCTCTTGGAGAGCACCGGGGTGGGAAGAGAGATCCAAGAGGCTGCTCGATCCGGGGTTCCCATAATGGCCACCTGTGCAGGTCTCGTCCTCCTCTCTCGGGAGATCGAGGGGAACTTGCGGGTACGGCAACTGGGGCTGATGGATATAACGGTATCTAGAAACGCATTTGGACCGCAGAGGGAGTCGTTCGAGGCGGATCTCGATGTGGTCGGGTTCGATCGGCCCTATCGGGCGGTCTTCATCCGAGCCCCGGCCGTAACCCACTGTGGTTCAGGCGTTGAGAGGCTGGCCCAATGGGGTCGATGGGTGGTTGCAGCCCGCGAGGGAAACCTGCTCGGCCTCTCCTTCCATCCGGAGCTTACGGCGGATATGAGGTTTCATGAACTCTTTCTGGAGATGATGGAGGAGGCAAAATGATCTCGGCAGATCTTGTGGAGAAAAGCTACGAGGATATGGCAAAGGAGATAGGGGAGCTCTTGGCGGAGTCGAAACGCCTGGGGGAGGAGGCAAGTTGTGCAATCGAGGGATCCGACCACAATCGCTCCCAGTCGGTAGACCTGCATGGCTTGGATCCCGAGAGGGCGGAGAGCCTTTGGAACGAGGCCGAGGAACTTCGCTCCCTTGCGAGGGATCTGATGAGGCAGGCGGTGGATGCTAAGATCAGGGCAGCGGATATACAGCATCGTCTGGAGATACGCGATACCATCCAGGCGGCCATGGACTACTCAAAAAAGGCATGGGATGGTGCGGTCAGGGCCGAAAGGCTCTGACTCGATTTTCCCGCTAATCCTGGAATATAATGCTCTTCTGCGTCTCAAAGAAGCCCCTTAGCTGTTGGTCTTCCTTCATCTTCTTGTTGAAGCGAGCGTACTGTGTTCGCGTGTTCCAACTCCCATTGAAGGCTTGCTCGCTCTCGAAGGCAACGGTGTTCTTTGTGCTGTTCACGGTTCGAAGCAGGCCCCTCTCGCTCTTGATAAGGTCGCTTATATTGAAGCGCTCAGTTACGCTCGCACCCATGCCACCGTGAAATCCGGGCGACTCCAGGCTCTTGAATCCCTTCAGCACGCCCTGGAAGACGAGGTCCCTCGACTCGTTGAAGTTGACGAAGGGGTTGCCCTTGGCAATTGCTCTCTCAGACTCGAGATCGATATTTCCGATCCCCTTGAGGTCTTCATGGAAGCGAAGCGTCGTATCCTGGAAGGTGTCCTTAAAGGAGATCTCCCCATATCCCTTGATCGTGGAGGACTCGATGAAGAGCATTCCCTCTCCTCCTGATCGATTAAGCTCTCCCAGGGGCTCGGCCCCCTCCACCACGGACCTGATCTCGGTCCTTCCCTGAACCTTGGTCTTCTCCCGCTCTATCCAGTGGACGGTGAAAGGGCCGTCATGGGCAGAGGTGCCGTCGCTACCGGATGCACTGACTGCAATCGACACGTATACATCGGCGAGCTGTCCTGGAACGAGACAGCTCCAGTAGCCGTCCTTGGCAGTTCCAGCCTCCAGTATCATGGGTATGCTTCGCTCGGAACTTATCTCCTTGCTCTCGGCGTCGGCAACGCCCCATCGAAGGGCAGCCGATCTCACGCCGACATCATCGCGGATGTGGACGGAGATCTTGGCTGGCGATCCTGCTGGGGGTTCCGGGGGCGTTGCCATCACGTCCAGTATCTGGGCGGATGAGGGCTCGGGCGCGCTCTCTATTGTAAGCAGCATCTCATCCGGCAAGGATTGGGCCGGCTGGGGCGGGGTAGAAAGATCCTCTCCTTCAATTGGCCCTTCATCGAAGATCTCCTGGATGTAGCTGATTAGCTGGGATATGCCGTCGAAGGGACCCGACGCCTCGATCCCTCTTCTGAGAGAGTGGTTCTGGCCGGTGGCGCGTACATCCTCTGGCGAAGGGTCGCTCTCGTTCGACCGGTCACTGGCGGCTCTGGATTCGGCAAGAGGCACCTCTACTGAGCCGGTCGATATCTGCATGGCGATCGATTCGTTCCCCGGCGGCTCCGTGGTATCGTCTCCCTCTACCACCTCAACAGGCCTTCCCCCCGCCCTCAATGCAGCCGGGATGCGCGATGAAGGGGACTGAATCCTGTCGATCGGCTGGTGCAGGCCTATTGCAAGGTCGGCTCTCGCCTGGACTGCCACCTTGCCGCCCGTGAAGGCGTCGGCAGTGACCACGTCCTCTATATCCGTCGTTATGGGCTTCTCCACATTGATCGTCCTGCTCTCCTTGGGGCTGAGCAGGTCTACCGTTCCGAGGGGGCCGAACGTCTTGCTGATCACGAAGATGTTGAACAAGGGGATGCTTCCTTGGTTCTCCAGCGTGCAGGAGATCGTGGCCTTCTCGCCGAAGCGGAGCTGATTCGGGGTTGCAGTCACATCGAGGCCAAGCGCCACCTGGTCGAGCCTGATCTCGACAGATGAGTCGTCGGTCCAGATCTCTCCTCGTGAGTCCCTCCCGGAGACCTCGAGCAACAGAGTGCAGTTCTCCTCTGCCAGTATCGCAGGGCTTGCCACCTGGAACTCCCCTGGGTCGAGCCTGCCGATGCTCGCAATCGCGCCAAAAGTTGCCTCGAATAGGGTGATCTCGGATAGGGGATCATCGCCGCCGTTTGCAATGAGGCAGTTTATGTTGACCGTATCGCCGGCGGTGGCAGTGATGATCCGGGGGGTGGCCTTCATCGAGATCTGAGGCGAGATGGTCCTGATCCGAATCTCCGACTGGCAGGAAACGATCTCGTTGCTTCCGTAACCCTCGGCCTTCAGGGGGATCGTCTTGCTCTCGTTGACCGTGAAGATGGCTGCCATCTTGGCCGAGCTTCCAGGGGCGAGGTCCTTTAGGCGGCATCGTCCGATTCCCTCTCCGACGAAGCTTATGTTGTTCAGCGTCTCCTCGCCGATGTTGCTGATCTCCCATGTGATCTCGACCGGCTCTCCTGGATAGACGATCGTATGTGAGGGCTCGACTGCAAGGGCCATCTCGGATCTGAGGACGTGAAGATCGACCTTTGCAGAGGCGTATGCCTCACCACTTGCTGGATCGGTGGCCAAGGCCTGGACTTGGTCGGAGAGGGTCTTGTTGAGGGGAGCGTCCCTCGCAAGCGTCTCCCTCGCTCCCGGTGCGAGCGATTGAACGCATCCGATCATTCCGAGGTCATCCCAGATCACGACGTTGGATAACTCCTCCGATCCCAAGTTCTCGGCAGCGACCTCGATGGATATGTTCTCGCCTTTGTGGGACCTCAAGGGAGCGGCCTTGACGGCAAGGCTCAGGGCGGAAGAGAGCTTCCATATCCTATAGGAGGTGGAGTTGGTCCAGCCCTTCCCTTGGGGGTCGGCTCCACGGGCCTGTGCGATGATATCGGTCGTCTCCTCGATCGTCAGGGCTCCATCTATGTGGATCTCCTGGCCCGGGGAGAGGAAGCCCGTGCTGACGTTCTCTCCAACGCACTCCAGCTCGACGTCGTAGAAGATCTCATCGCCGGAGTTCTTCAGTGTGCAGCGAAACAGAGAGACCTCGCCTGCGTATCCTCGGCTGCGATTGGCATCGATCGTTATGTTCAGCTCGGCCGGGGCGGGGCGCGTTGCCGGAGGATCGGCCTCATCCGGCGGGCTCCCCTCTCCTTCCACGTCAGAGGTGGAGCTTTGGACCTGGAGAATGAGATCGCCGGAGTATCCTGTGGAGTATCCCGGTTTGATGAAGGCTGAGCGCGGAAGCTTGTTATGCACCACGCCCTCTACGGAGCGGTCCTGTGAGTCAATTGCCTTCACGGTTAACCTGTCTGGGAAGGCATCATCCGTTGGGGTTGGCTGGAAGAGGGACTGGCTCTCTCCTGCTTCCAGCTTGGAGAGGATGGCAAGCGTCGTTCCCCGGCCGTCGAGTATCGTGATCCGCCTCAGGGGTTCGGCCCCGTCGTTGGTCAAGTTGTAGCGATAGGAGAATCCATTGGATGAAGGGATGCCTGTGATCGTTGCGATCAGGTTGGAGCAGGGGATCTCTTGGGAGGCTGAAGCCCTGTCGAGAGGCGCAAGATCGACCGGCTGGCCGGGCGCAGCCTCCAATCGGGGGGTTATGAATGGGAACGGGAGGTGTTGTGACCATGCACAGCCAAAAGATATCACGACTGATATAGCAAAGAGCAAAAGCAATGCTAGCCGCAATCTATGGCTGCCTCTTCTAGAGGCTAGGCCAGGCCTTTCGCTCCACCCCTTCATATAGCTCCCTTCAAAAAGCTCCCTGTAGCCAATTATTCAATCCTCTCTATCTATAAAGCTATTTCGGATGAATGGAGGATAATCGAACAAGGCAGGCCGGGAACCCGGCGGATTAGAGCCTAAACGGAGGAGATAACTCCGGTGTTATTCTTATAGTGGGCTATCCTATATGCTCACATGGACCCGATCCCAGCCTTCTTCCTCTCATTGGCGTTAGGAAGCCTGCTCATCGCGAGGGTAAGGCTCTCTCCCTTCCTGGGGCTCGTCATGGCTGCTTATCTCCACGGCCTTCTAACCGGAATGCCTGATGTCACGGACCAGGTATCTCAGGGCTTGGGAAGGATTTTCTCCGCCCTTTCCCTTGTTATCTTCTCAGGGGCAGTGATCGCAGAGCACCTGCGCCAGAGCGGGGCGATCGATAGGATAGTCTCCGATCTGAACCAGGTTGCGGGCGGGAGGGGAACTTTGGCCTCGGGGGTGAGCGGGTATCTGCTCTCCCTTCCGGTCATGTGTTGCATCACATCATACATAATTTTAGAGCCGGTCGTTGGATCCCTTCAAGGGGATAAGTCCAGGAACCGCTTTGCCCTCGCGGTTGCATCGGTGATCTCCTTCGTCCTGGTCTATCCGTCTCCCGCGGTCCTCGCTGGATCGGCCTCGCTTGGAGTCGCTCCATTGGATGCGCTGCGACTGGGTCTTCCCCTCTCGCTGGTTCTCCTTGCCCTCTCCCTCCTCTACATGCGATGGCTCTTCAAAGGCGAAGCCACCAGGGCTGCACCCTGCCCCGCTACCTCGCCTGAGAGGAGGGCAGGGACTATCGCTTCCTCCAGGGTTGCGGCCTGGTCTCCTATTGCGCTTCCGCTCTCCCTGATCCTCCTCGGGCTCTTCGCATCCACTGGGCCTCTTCGCATGATCGGGGATCCTCGAATGGCCCTTCTCATCGGAGCGATCCTCTCGCTTGCCTTCTCAGGCGGGCAAAGGCAAGGGGTTGTAATGAAAGCCTCCCGCAGGGCAGGGATCATCCTCCTCGACCTCTGCGGAGCAGGAGCGCTCGGGCAGGTCGTGGCATCGAGTGGGATGGGCGAGGCCTTCCTGGATGCGACGGGCGGTTTTCCCCTCCTCCTCATCCCCTTCGCGCTCGCAGCCCTGATACAGCTCGCACAGGGATCGAGGGTTGTTACCGTCACCGTTGCCGCAGGCATGCTGGAGGGCTATCCATTGGATCCAGAGATCACGCTTATGCTGATCTCTTCAGGAGCGTTCGTCCTCTCATATCTGACCGATCCATACTTCTGGCTCGTAAAGGAGACGACCGGGGCAGGCCTCAGGGAGGCCTTCCTCGGCTACACGCTCCCGCTCACGCTGCTCGGCCTAGCGTCGCTAGGGATGATTGCAATCGTGGAGGCCTTCATCTGATGCGGACGCATGCGCCAGATGCACCGACTCTATGGCATCTTCGCGCTCGGTTGAGTGGTGGAGGTGGCTTATGCAGCGGCAGTCGGAGCAGCCGAAGCGAGGGACTGGACTCATCCTCTCGCCGATGGCTTTGGCTATGGCGCACTCCAGATTATGGGCTGTTGGCGAACAGATGACATCCACAAGCACTGTATGGGGCAGGAGGTAGTCGATATGCCACCTGCGCGTCTTATTCTCGCCCGAGAGAATTCGCTTATGGCGGTCTATCCTGCGAAACCCGCCTGGGCCGCGGGCTGACCCCGTGTAGGCGTAGTAGCCTTCTGGAAACTCGATTTGCCCAAGCGCCCCGACGGCGATTGCCTCCGGGGCCGGGAGGTGCAGGACGAGGGTGTAGATGCCTTTGTTCACGTGGATGGGGGCTTCGGGGAAAGTATTTATTTCCAATGGGCTTGAAAACGGGGTCTGCATGATGCGGGGGTTGCCAAGCTGGCCAAAGGCGCAGGACTTAAGATCCTGTCTCGAAGGAGTTCGCGGGTTCGAATCCCGTTCCCCGCATTTCTGGTGCTGATTTTATGGAGCTTGGCATGGGGTGGGGGCTTATGCAATCTCGGGAGGGAGCTATGGGAAGAACGGAGCTATCCTGGGCTTCGAGGCCACCCTCTGGGCAGCAAGAGAACCTGACATCCCACTCTATTAGGCACATAGAACCGGAGCATAGCGATCTATTATGCCTACTTAGGCATGTAGACTATTAGTGATAACCAGCATCAATTGCCTCATTTGCCCCCACTTTTGCCTAATCAATCGGAAACTCAGGTTCATGCGGGTCTATCATCGTGCAAACGTTTGCTCATCGATTTGTTTATCAAGGTATCCTATATCTTCCCAACTATCTGGTCCAATTGTCTTTTTAGATAATTCAAGCAAACTATTCATAGAATACCAATACATTGTTTGGACAGAATCTTTGATAATTTTTTCTTCTTCTGCCTCACACCCCTGGTGAACAATTACACTTCTAATATTATACAACAACTTTACTTTCGATTCTATGCTCTTACACTCGCTTGCTGTTGTACCCAGAATAAAGGCTGCTCTTTTTGATATGGGGCCAGTCTTATCTCCTTTTTCTCCCCGCGTTATAAGTAAACACTCCAACGCAATAGCATATTTTAAGAATTTATCACTCACAACCTCATCGTCCATACCTAATCCCAACCACCTTATCGCCATAATAATCGAATTTTCCAAATCCGACCTATTCTCTGGAGCTTTGGAGAGCATTCCGCATATCTCATCTAGGCAATACTTGGTCTTCAAATCATCATACTTTTCTTTGCTTAATATATAATTTCCAAAAGGTCCTAAATATTTTATACTTCTATTAATACTGCTACAATCGTCTATAATAAAATACTTATAAGATCTATTATCACATTTGAAAAATCCGATCTTTATGTTTAATTTATCTTTATATATAAGTGGAATATATATTCTTAAGGTATTAATTGCTCGTTCGATTTCGTGTTGTCCTTTTAATTCCGCTTCTGCCAATTCAGCTTTAATAATAACATCGCCCCATATTTTGTTTTCGTCCTCCACATCAACTACTTTAGATAATTCTTCATTTTCTGCTTTTAAAGAACTGAATGGGACAAATCGCACATTTCCTATTTTTACTTCATCCAAATCTGTTAATTCAAGCTTTTCGATCGGCATTAATATCCTATATTTCTTAATGGATGTTTTCAGCTCACTGATAAAGCAATCAACCATATTATTGATCTCTTGATCAGAATCAACATTAGATTTAATAATTTTTATTATTAAATCCATATATTTATTTTTGATTCTCTTCACAGAAACATCGTCAATATACATTGGATCAGACTTAATCAATTTAATCGCTTTTTCCAGATAAAGATTTGCGTCGTGATTCAGATGGAATATATATTTATCTCTATTGGTCATTTTAATACTCCAGATACGATTCTGACTGAATGGTTGCCATTCTCCATCAGGGGATATTTGATTTATTTGGGAATATAAGCGTTTTGTCAAATCAATCAATTCCTCTTTATTTATAGATTTTGGAATCTTTCCAAGCTTTTTTTTAATTGACATATTTATAACTCCTTGATGTCGTATATGTGAACGTGATAAGCCTTGGCGCTCTCATATATTTGTATTTTTGGTTATCGATATCGTACTCCTCATGATAAAATCACCAGGAATGTCGAATGACTCATTGCGGAACTCTCCTATGACATATACAACCTTAACTCCCACGTTTTAGGGGATATATTTGGTTCATCGCTGTTTTATGTGGGTAGATTGAATTGGAGTTTCCCAAGTCGTAGATAAATAATTACTATGAGATATTTTGTTGTCTTAAATCCTCTTGCACTCCTCTTTGCTGATTGAATCATACCATTCAATCCTTCCAGCAGCCCATTCGTTATTCTAAGATCTATATAATTTAAAACTCCTTTCCAATGCGATTTTATAGTTTTTGCCATATCAATAATTGGTTCTATTTTGCTATGTGTGGCCCAGAAATACCAATTTTTTAAATAATCTTCTGCAAGTAATATATCATTAAATGTCCAAAACTCTTGTAGTCCTAATTTAAAATTATATGCCTTGGAAGTTCTTAGATTCATATCTTTGAGAGATCCAAGCTTTTCTTTTTCAGCAATTGACAAATCCTTTGGATTCTTGAGCCAAATATATCTCGTCTTCTTCAATTCAGCATTTTGTCGCTGTTCTTCGCGTCGAACTTGATCAATTGCATCATTCATCATTTTCATTACATGGAATCTATCATAAATGATTGAGGCATTTGGAAATTGATTCGTGATGCCAGATATAAACGCAGGAGACATATCAGTACAAAACAGCTCGATGTTCTCTGCGGATCCATTATGATCCTCAAGATCCTCTTTAAATGAATCAATCGTTTTAGAATCTTTACCTTCACACACATATAAAACTCTTGCCTCTTTGAGATCTACAAATGAGGTAACATACTCGTGATGCTTTGCACGCGAAGTCTCATCCACACCAACTGATTTAACATCTGCATAATTCGCCTCGGATCTAGCTGCCCCTACATAATGAGAAATTACTCTCCAGATTCTTGTATCATGCTCATCAATGATACCAGCAACTGCAGCTACTGGCATATTCTGGGCAAAGACCAATATCATAGAATCCATTAATAAGGTAAAACCTGCGCTCCTTCTTGCCCATGGAACATCAATTAACCTAATTGATCCGCATTTCTCACATTTTGTCCGAGGAACTCTAGCGTGAATATATGTTTTAAATTGAAAAAAATCTAGGTGGCGCCATACTCTTTCCTTGGTATCGTGAATGCTGCAGTTAGGTGTTTTACATACAGTGCACTCAAATTTACTGCCTACCGCAAAATCAATATATATATCCAACTGTTTTTCTGTATTGGAGAACTCTATAGATTGGATGTACCAGGGATCTTGAAGATTCAATGCTTGCTTGAATAAGGCTTCTTGAGATAGCGTCACGTAGAAGTATTTAGGACAAGATATTATTAAGCTTTGTCCCAAACCCACTCAGAATAGCGAGGAACCATATATTTAGACAGGTGGCCAATGCATATTGATTCAGGAAATGACGTATTCTCTGAATGCAAGGGATCGGATTTTCGATTATCGATATCAGTCTGCCCGATTCGAAGAAAACTATCCCCTACTCATTGGGAGTTAAGGATACAAATGCAATTCAGCGAAGAAACATAATTCAAGTAGGTAACTCTAAGATGATCTTTATCTATTCAACTGAACGAAGACTTATATATTTTCATGTATACTCATGCTAAATTTCCGTTCTTCGCATTATAGATGCTGAATCTTTGAGATTTGTATCGGCATGGCGATTCCGGCGGTGTCCACCGGGCGGCGGTTGCCGTACTCATCGTACTTTCCCTCCCAGACGAGCTCGGTCTTCATGCGGGAGAGGGGATGGGGGTTGTCGGGTCCCCAGCGGATGCCGGGCTCAGGCATGGATGAGCGCCTCTCGATCCTCGTCTGGGCAGGGGGTCATAGGCTTTGCATGGCACTTTAGAACAAGCATAATGGACCTCGATAAGGCAGGCAAGTATCTCCATCCTCCCGATGGCTTCATTGTGGCCGCGGGGATGTAAAAGGCTTTGTATGATCTTCAGGACCCACATCAAATCCCGGGACGAACTGGGTTTGCTGAGGCGAGACCGAGGCCTCTGCCTGCCCGTCTGCTCAGAGGCGCGAGCTAATATTATTCGATGATCAGCATCAGTCTGCTGGAGCTCGTGAGCCTCCAGGGCCTTCAACGGCTCTTGAGCATGTTCTATAGGGGCTCAATGATTGACTGACCACGTATGGAGCCTGACTGAACTCCTCACGTACCCGTATTATCGAAAGACAACTAATTAGAGAATCACGACCGAAGTCGAGACCTTATGAAATCCATAAACTGCTGTATCCCCTTTGGAGGATCCTCGTCGATGTAGCTCTCGATGACTGTATCCTGAGAGCCGTTGTGAAAGTGTTTTGGAAAGGTGGAGACCAATATCCATTTCGTATCCGGGAAGTTATCGTGACGGTAAATCATCCCGTCTATATGGCGGCGCTCCCAATGATAAGCGAACCGACCAGGGACCTTAAGCGAGAACCATGCATCGAAAAATGAACCATCTGTTATAAAGACTCGGAGTTTACCTCGGTAAATGATGGAGTCAGAGCAGATATCGGCATATTCTATATCGATGATCCTTTTCAAAGCCTCAAGATCTATCTTTGCCGTCGAAGGCTCTCCATGGCTGCTAATATGTCATCTCTCCTTCCTTCCAGGTAGTCCAGCTCCTGGAAATCCTCAAAGATGTCGATCTCCCGGACCTCGCCTCTTTTCAACATCTCCTCCAGCTCGAGAATAGACCTAACGCCATGCTTTGCTTCGATCTCGTATATCTCTGCCTCGACAGATCTAAGCTCTCTCTCCAAAAAGGCTTTGATGCTCGCCCGGGCTAGGGAATCCCGATCCATCTTCAAGACATCTGCAACTTCATCGATGACTTCCATGCCATATACCATGCATTCCAAGCGCCTTTAAGATATTTCAACCCTCTGAGAAGAAGGACCGGGGGCCCGAGGGGGACGGTAGAGCCTACCCGGCGGGCCCTTCTTCCTGGGAAGAGCCCTTGCATGCCGAAACCTTTGCCTTTGGACGATCGGGAGCTGCCCCTCGCCTGAGCCACCAAAACGACTCCGAGATCGTGCTCGAATATCGCCGCGCCAGGGATCTCTTCTCTGCGTGGTTTTACGATGGACCTATTGACGATCTCCCCAAGCATCTCCAGGCTCCCCCTGCATCCCAGCTGGCGCTCGCAAGATCGATAGGTTCGGGGGGCCCGGCTCGGCGAGAGGGAAGTTGTCGACGGCCGGAGGATGCGGGGGCTGATGGAGGGGGCCCGCCGGGAGGTGGCCGAATAGAAGATGGCGTGGATTGCCGGGGCCTATCGCATAAGGGGCCGACTCCGGCGCGGGCGATGGGGGAGGGCCGGGCCCCAGGGGCGCCTGCATGCTCAGCCCCAGGAGCGGCACTGCCCTTAAGGATTCGGCGATGCCGACGCTTGATGATGATCTCGGCTGGGCCTTTCTACTCTTGCAACTTGACGTTATCTGTAGAAGTGCGCGATATACTCCTCTTTTTCGAGGCCTGCTCTGGCTATCAGCTTCCTTAAGAGTCCCACGCCTAGATCTCTTCCCTTGTGCACGGGAATCGACAGGTGAACATCGCTTCCTTCCTTGACAAGGATGTAATGGCTGCCTTCAACGTGGGATATAACCCATCCGGCCCTCTTGAAAGCCGCAATGTGCTTCTCGCCGTTTGCCCTTGGAAGCTTAGGCATAGGACTCGGTTACGTCGAGCGATATGTCGAGCCTCTGGCTGAATGCAGGGATCTTGATCTTCTCTCCTGCAACCTTCAGCCTGGACTTCAAGCATCCGATTATGGCCTCGTTTATGTTCTCCAGGGCTTCCTCGATGGTATCTCCTTCTGTGAGGCAGCCCGGAAGATCCACGCACTCTGCTACGTATCTGCCATCCTCATCCTGCTCAATGGTTATATGAAATCTCATCGAGACCGCACCTGTTTATCGTCCCCATCGGATCAGATCCCTCTCATAAATCGGCGGCAAGCTCAGCTTAAGGATCCATTCAGCCTCCGTTGGATCGACCCCTTGCTCCATAAGTGCATCCTTTAACCATAAATCATTTCCTTCGAGGAGGCCGCAATCTTTCGCTCCCTTTTGCTCCCCCTTCCCGGCCCCGGCCGATGCTCTCCCTGCGCCCCTAAGATCCCCGCCCGGGGTCGCAGGGGCGGAGAGGCCCGGGGCCGGCTGGACGCGCCCTTCGCCAGCGGCCGGTGGAAGGGGCCCCGGGGGATATCGGCGAGGCGACCGCCCGGAGCCGTTGCTTCCCATGAGCAGAATCCAGCCCGGGCGATCTAGGGGGCCTGGCCCTCGGGGGCGCCGCCATCGATGGGGGCAAGGGATGCAGCCATCAGATCGCGTGCAAACGCCGGGGGCACGGCTGGAGACAGGTCTTGGGACCAAATCGTGGGGGGATAAAGGGCAATTTTTATATCTGTGCAAGAATCATACATATTAATCCAATAAGAGATGACGACTTGAAGGGCCGCCCCGGTCCTGATCCATAAGCTCCTGAAATCGGCGTCTTATTCAGGATGGCGTTATCTCAGAGGTCATTTCAACGGATCTGCCGAGCTTGGAAGGGTAGGAATTGTCCAGATCTTTGAAGAGATGGAAGGGCGATAGAACGGAAAGAGGTGCTTTGAAGCAGTTGCAATAGCTTCGAAGGCGATGGAGGTGAAATAATGGATATAATCGATCTCCTTAGGACCAGAAGGAAGGATATACTGCAGATCGCGGCTCGACATGGAGCTTTCAACGTGAGGGTATTCGGGTCGGCTGCCAGGGGGGCGGCAGGTGAAAAGAGTGATATCGATCTGCTGGTAGATGTGGGGCCTGGCCGGACCCCGTTCTTCCCCGGTGGACTTCTCGTCGATCTGGAGGAGCTACTGGGCTGCAAGGTTGACGTCGTGACCGAGGAGGGGCTCCACTGGTACATACGGGAAAGGGTCTTGAAGGAGGCTATTCCCTTGTGAAGGACGATCGTCTCTACCTTATTCATATAACTGAGTGCATCGATCGCGTCTTCAGTTACACGGAAGAGGGAAGAGACTCGTTTTTCATTGATTCCAAGACCCAGGATGCGGTCATGCGAAATCTGCAGATACTTGCCGAATCCACGCAACGGCTATCCACCGCTCTGAAAGAGGCGCATCCGGAAGTTGATTGGCGGAGCATCTCGGGTTTCAGAAACGTTGCAGTGCATGAGTATCTGAGCATCGATGTTAAGCGGATCTGGGATATCGTCGAGCAGGATCTATCCGTTCTCGAAGGCCAGATCGAGGCGATATTGAGGGGATCTAGATCGGCCATGCTTTTTATAAATATACTCTTTATATATCACTTACCTGGCTTCAGATCCTTGATCAAATCTCTCCTGCCTCGCTTCCCCGGCCCTTGGTCGGGGTTGTCCATGTGCCTTCTAGATCCCCGCCGGGGCTTGCAAGGGCGGAGAGGTCCCGGGCTGGCTGTCCCTCTTCGCGGGTTGCCGAAGGATGGGGGCGCCAGGGAATATCGGCGAGGCGACCGCCCGGAGCTGTCGCTTCGTGGGGGTAGATTCCGGCACGGGCGAGGGGGGGCCGAGAGCGCTGCTGGAGGGAGGATTGGCTATCGCTCGTGCGGTAACGCCGATGGCGAGGCTGCGACTGAGACCTTATGTCAAGTCATGGGATAAAGGGCAATTTTCATATGGAACATTGCCGACGATGTCAACGTGCCCGAAGAATATAGCGACCTCCTGGAAAGCCAAGCGGCCATGGAAGACCTGGAGCTGCAAGAAGAACTCCCGGCGGAGGGCGGTTGATATGAGCGACAAAGATGGCGCTCCCGCCCCAGATACTGGGATCATATTCTACCAGACCGAGGACGGAAAGTCCCGCATACAGGTCCGGCTGCAGGATGGCACCGTCTGGCTGAACCAGAGGCTTTTGGCCGAGCTTTACCAGGTGTCGGTCCCAACTATCAACGAGCACATCTCCACCATCTATAGCGATCACGAGCTGTCGCCAGAAGCAACTATTCGGAAGTTCCTAATAGTTCAAACCGAGGGCAGCCGCCAGGTAGAGCGATTGATAGACTTCTATAGCCTGGATATGATCCTGGCCATCGGCTACCGCGTGAGAAACCACAGGGGCGTCCAGTTCCGCCGCTGGGCTACCGAACGCCTGCGGGAGTACATGGTCAAAGGCTTTGTGCTGGACGACCAAAGGCTAAAAGGGGAGCAGGCTTTCGGCCAGGATTACTTCGATGAGCTTTTAGAGCGCATACGTGACATTCGGGCCTCGGAGAAGCGCTTCTACCAGAAGGTCCGCGACATCTATACGCTTTCCATCGACTATGATCCCCAGGCAGAGAGCACCAAGGAGTTCTTCAGGATTGTCCAAAACAAGCTCCACTGGGCTATTACCGGACAGACCGCAGCGGAGCTGATCTCTGAAAGAGCCGATGCCTCCAAGCCCAACATGGGATTGACGAGCTGGAAAAGAGCAAAGGTCCGCCAGGCAGATGTGACTGTGGCCAAGAACTACCTCCTGGCGGATGAGATCGGACAGCTCAACCGGCTGGTGACCATGTGGCTGGACTACGCCGAGGACCAGTCCCGTCGCAGAAAGCCAATCTACATGAAGGGGTGGCGGGAGTTGCTGGATTCGTTCATGCAGTTCAACCAGCGGGCAATACTTGAGCACAGCGGAAAGATATCGATGGAAGAGGCCAGGCGTTTGGCCCTGGGGCAATACCAGGCCTTTAATCAGAGGCGGATCGAAGAGGAGGACGCCCTGGCCGAGAAGGAGTTTGAAGAGGAGGTCAAAAAGATGCTTCCTAAAGGTTCGGAGGAGAGAAATTGAGCCCCACCGACACCACAGAGAAAGAGCTGGAATCCATATACCATAAGTTCAAAAAATGGAACGATACATATGAAAAGAACAGGCATAGGTTCGATAGTTTTGACAATTTCGTGAATTGGTAGAATACAGTAAGGTTCCACGAATCACTTGATACGAAATGGTATCTGCAGACGCCCGATACTGCATTCTGGGCCAGACTTCCCGAGGGGTGCAAGCTGAAAATGTCCTAGATCGAATGGGGACTGAATTAAATGGGTTCCTCGCTATTCAATGTGGGTATGGGGTGGCAAGTGTCGGCGCCTTTCTGCCTTCATCTCACCATTCCTCCATGATTATCGAGATGTGGCGGCTCATCACATACACCTTGACATAACAAATGACTCATGCCGGAAATCTCCCATGATCCATACCCACTCAATTCAGCGAAGAACCATAAATGCTTTATCACAATTTAATTATAATCATCACATGTAGGTCGTGATTCTTAAATATGTTGGAGTTTCCACAATCCGTCGATAGCCTGTTATCTCACATAAATTACAATATAGCAAGAACCACCACACAACAATGGGCATTCTGGGACTCCTCCTTATCAGTAAAGTAGCTCTTCTCTGCGCTGCTTTTGGAAGCTTAGGCATAGGACTCGGTTACTTCGAGCGATATGTCGAGCCTCTGGCTGAATGGGTCGTGAACTCAGAATTGGTTGGAATTTCTCTGGCATTGATAAGGGTGATAACTATTGCCACCCAAGGAGGCAATCACTCTCTTTCAAGATGCTTTGAAAATCAATAGCACATGGTGGTGCTGAA
>Ga0265595_1000611_pt1 | contig 31257 bp, 28 predicted proteins | sample saktaG_15_FD_190148 | JGI IMG/M metagenome (GOLD analysis project Ga0265595, IMG submission 190148) | Saline water microbial communities from Sakinaw Lake, British Columbia, Canada - sak_2013_06_06_50m | ecosystem: Environmental > Aquatic > Non-marine Saline and Alkaline > Saline ...
CGGGCCGATTTCCTCGGGCGACCACTGCGCGTCAATATCGGCCAGCCCGCGTTTCAGCAATTCCTCGCGGGTATACCCGAGCATGGAAGAAGCGGCCTCGTTGACGTCAACAAGATGGCCGGTCGATGCGTCCACCAGCCAGAAGCCGTCCTGCGCCGTCTTCAGGATCAAATCCAGCCGACCCCGTTCCAGTCTCTGTTTCTCCTCGCTCTCCAGCAACACAGCCTCCGCCTGCTTTCGCTCGGTGATGTCCCGGAAGGTGCCCATAAGATAATCTGTTCCCTCAATGATAACGTGGGTAGTACCTATATCGGCATAGATGATTAACCCGTCCTTTCTCAATAGGGGCATGTTCTCGGCAAGAGCTTTCTCCCCTTTTATCTGTTTTTCAAATTCATCAGAAACAAGGGATTCATCCTTCGGTGGGTGGATATCATAGATGGTAAGACTTTTGATCTCTTCTTCTGTATACCCCAGCATGGAACATATGGCAGCGTTTCCCTGAAGAAATTTTTTGGTTATAGGATCAGCAATCAGAATTCCGTCACTGGCCCTATCAAATAATGTCCTGAATTTTTCCTCGTTCTCCTGCAGTGCTTTCTCCGCTCGCTTGCGCTTGGTGATGTCGCGGATGAACGAAAAAAACTGATTAGTGGCCGGCAGGTAATTGACGCTGACCTCGACATCGATGATCTGGCCGTTTTTGGCTCGATGGCGTGTCTCGAAGAACATATTTCCAGCCGTCTTGATCTTTTCCACTTCCGGGCCGATTTCCTCGGGCGACCACTGCGCGTCAATATCGGCCAGCCCGCGTTTCAGCAATTCCTCGCGGGTATACCCGAGCATGGAAGAAGCGGCCTCGTTGACGTCAACAAGATGGCCGGTCGATACGTCCACCAGCCAGAAGCCGTCCTGCGCCGTCTTCAGGATCAACTCCAGACGATCCCGTTCCAGTCTCTGTTCCTCCTCGCTCTCCCGCAACTTCTCTTCCGCCCGCTTGCGCTCGGTGATGTCACGGCAAATGCTCATAAACGCCGGTTGACCATCCCAGGTGATCCGCCGCGCGATCACGTCGGTCGGGATGAGTGAACCATCTTTGCGCTGTTGCACGGTTTCAAATGTGAGATGACCGTGTTCCATCAGTCGGGTCATCCGATCCGGCACGTGCTGTGCTTCCGCCGGTGAGTCCACCTGGTCGATCGTCATGGACATCAGCTCTGCGTGGGTGTAGCCGAACCGTTCGCAGGCCAGCCTGTTGACTGCCAGCATACGTGCTTCCACGTCGATGACGAACATCGCGTCACCTGCGCTGTCAAATAAGAGTTTGAGTTTTTCCTCGCTTTGCCGAATGGCCTCTTTGGATCGGTCTGTGACATAGATAATGCCTGAAAAAACCAAAATTAAAAAACCTACAGAAACCGTTGCCAGAATGCCGATCAACTTGTAAATCCGGATACGATCTGCCGGGGCCAGAAGCACAATCGACCAACCGTCGCTGTCAATTACCTTCCTGGAGACAAAATAAGCATTTCCTTCTAAAGTGACTTCCGTACCATCGGCAAATTCCTTTTTTATAACGGCTTCAAAGGGTTTATTGCCGAATTGCCGGGAAGCAATTAATTTTTCCTGTACTGCCTTGTCCAGCGGCCAGAGACTCTTTAGAACCATTGACGGTGTGCTGGAAAAGAAAATAATGCCGTCGGGGCTGATGAGAGAACAAGACACGTATTTGCTGAAAAATGTCTCCATCTCATCAAGATCCTTTTTCATCGTGACCACACCAACCACGTTGCCTATACGATTCTGAACCGGGTAGCTGGCATAGAAACCCCTCTTTCCGGAAGTAATGCCCAGTGCAAAATAATGATAGGGTTGACCCTTGGCCGCTTCCTGAAAATAAGGGCGAAAACGATAGGATTTCCCCATAAAGCTGTCCGGATCGTTCCGATTGGAGGATGCCACCGTCATGCCATCGGCATCCATCAGGTAGGAGACGGAGGCGTTTAAGGCGGAGTTGTATCTGTCCAATACGCTATTGGCATGTTCGATATCCTGAGCCCCTTTAGACAGCAGTGCGGAAGCAATCCAGGGAGAACCGGCCAGGGATTTAACGGCCCCTTTTAGGGTATTTAATGTAGATGATACATGGATTGACAGGGTTAATGCCGAAGCTTGGCTTTCTCCGATGATTTCCTGCCGGGCTTTATTGCCGAGAGAGTCCGTGGCAAACCAGCCGGCAACAGCGACGATAAGCAGAAGAATAACCGGTATTGAATAAAAAAATTGTCTTTTATTCATGCTCAAGATCCCCTATAGTGGGTAAAGCTACGTCTTTGATAAGAAATCGCTTCTGCGAGTTGAAAGCATACGATGGGCGGCCTTGTGAGTCAATGAAAAAGGAACAACAATGCATGTATTATCACTTGTTATCTTGAATTTTTTATGACGACAGGGGTGTGTGGATCAGGAAGAAACAAACGAGCAGGAAAATGGAATAAATTTAAATTGTACACAGGAAATCAATATCACAACTCCATAATCAATTTTCAAAGTTCAGCTATCTGATAATCATTAAAAGGCACCTCCTCCGCATACCATGAAAGAGTTTTTCTGGTATGCTGAGGAAACCAAAACAAACCTTATTTAAAGGAGGTGCCTTATGCAATTATACGGTGCGATTGATTTACATGCAAACAATAATGTTTTCGCTATCATTGATGAAACAGGAAAGAAGATAATCACCAAGAAGTTGAGCAATGACAGCCAGGTTATTATCAACTTCATCAAGCCATACAGACATGATCTTGCAGGAATCGCTGTTGAATCGACTTATAACTGGTACTGGCTGGTCGATGCCCTCATGGATGAAGGGTGTCGGGTCCATCTGGCAAATCCATCTGCAATGCAAAAATACTCGGGTCTCAAGCACAGTACTGATTCTCATGATGCCTTGTGGCTTGCAGAACTTCTAAAGCTCGGCATTTTACCCGAGGGTTACATTTATCCCAAAGAAACCCGTCCACTACGCGATCTTTTGAGAAAACGGGGACACCTGGTCAGGGTTCGTGCATCATTGGTTATCAGTCTTCAAAGCGCCATGTCGCGCAATTTCGGAATAAGGGTAACAAACAATACTATTCGTTATCACAAGGAGGATCGTATACGTTCTCTGTTGGGAGATAACGAGGATATTGTATTGGCCGGGATATCAACGAAAGAGACTATTGATTTTCTGACACTTCAGATAAAGAGGATCGAGTCGGTTATCAATAAGAAAGGCCGGTTGCTTCAACCATATCAAAACCTTTTAACCGCTCCCGGTATCGGCAAGATACTGGCTGTGACGATTATGTTTGAAACAGGACATGTTGAACGGTTTGCCAAGGTGGGCAACTATGTTTCATACTGCCGGAAGGTGGCAAGTAAATGGATCAGCAACGAAAAGACAAAGGGGAAAGGTAACAGAAAAAACGGAAACAAATACCTTTCATGGGCGTTTTCCGAAGCCGCATTACACGCCAGGCGCTACCACGAAGCAAGCAGAAACTTTTATAATCGCAAATTGAACAAGACTAATGTCATGGTTGCCCATAATGCCCTTGCGCATAAACTGGCCAGGGCAGCTTACTATATTATGAGAGACAATGTTCCTTTTGATGAGGGGAAACTATATGCGTGATAATCTGGCTGGAACGGTGAACCAGTTATATAGCTGGTATAACCAAGTATCTGATTGGTAATCCGTTTCAGCCCCGGTATCGTTACAATGTCTTTACTGCCCATGCCGTGAGCCCGGAAAAAGCTGGTTTTAAACCATAACATCTGTCAAAAACCCAATTGGACACGGCGTGGTACCGAAGATTTTCTGGCCCGCTTACAAGCGGGAGGGGCCATATAATTATAAAAACTTACCTAGTCTTGATCCTGATGGGTGCTTGGTGCAGCAAAGGCTGACACCGAATCCAATAGAAACTACGGTAATGGTAAAGGTGCTTGTAACGGCATATTTGGCTAAAACAGGAATCACATTTTGTAAGGATAAATCATTTTTTCCTTGCCACGGGATAGCTTTTTCTCTTGACTAAATGCCTTTTAATGGGTGCTATGTCTTTGCATTTTAAGCTGGCTTGGGAGGTGTGATTTAGGTGACCCTATGGATTAACGGTTGCCAGATACTTGAACACGCCGTCCTTTACATTAAGTATTACCGCACTTTTTGTTGCATTTCCATCTTCACCAATATTGATGGTGCCGGAAACCCCTTTAAAATCTTTCGTGGCTGCCAAGGCAGTTCTGATTCTACTTCCTCTTGTTGATTTGGCCCTTTCGATGGCATCCAACAAGACAAAGTAGGCGTCTGCCCCTAACGCATCAAAGGCACTGGCCTCTCTTTCGTTTTTAGTTTCAAAGGTTTGGATATATTTTTTTGCAAGATCGTTTTCTGCCCCTTCTCTGGCAAAATGCCAGGTGAACGCGAGTCCCTCAACATCCTTTTCGCCGATTTCAATGAGTTCCTCGGCCCTGGCACCATCGGCTGACAGGATAGGAATTTTCATTCCCAGTTCAGTGGCCTGTTTGCATGTCAGAGCATCTTCAGTGTAATAGTTTGGCATATAAAAGACATCCGGTTTTGCTGCCATGATGGCTGAAAGCTGTACCGTAAAGTCCCTATCTCCTGTCTGACAGTATGTCGTTGCAGCGATTTTACCGCCCATGTTGATAAAGCTTTTAACAAAATAATTGGAAAGACTGATGCAGTAGTCCTGAGCGATATCGATCATAATGGCCGCTTTCCTCGCTCCCATGATATTGTATGCGTATTTAGCGGCTACCTCTCCCTGGAATGGATCACTGAAGCAAACCCTGAAAACATAGGTTCTGTTTTGAGTAACCATTGGATTTGTAGCTGAAGGTGAGATGATCGGTATCTTCGCCTTCTCGGCAATTTGTCCTCCTGCCACCGTATTTTCATTGATGGCTTCCCCGATTATTGCACAAACCCCATTCTTTTTTATTAATCTGCTGACAGCATTGGCTGCTCCGGTCTTTTCACTTTTGGTATCGACCAGGATGAGTTTCACTTTCTTGCCGAGGACAACGGGTTTTATTTGATTGGCGATTTTAATTCCGGCCCATTCTGTCTGCCCATAAATTTCTGCCGAACCTGTCATGGGTAGAAAAACTCCAATTGTAACTGTGTTTGGTTTTTCTGCCGCGGGAGCGGGTCCGGAAAAACAGAAAATTGAAGACAAAGTTAGAAACCAGATAAACAACTTTTTAACCTTCATTTTTTATCTCCTGAGGTGACAAATTGAAAACAATCTTTGAACTGAACAGCGAGCGCATTATTTTTCGAATTACTTCGTTCCCCGCAGCTTGTTACGGGGAGCTTTAATATCTGAGCCATAGTTGATACACTCGTAAAAAGTCGTCACTCCTGTGAAAACCGGAGTCCAGAGGACATACAACTGCTTAAAAATACTGGATTCCCGCTTTCGCGGGAATGACAAAAAGCGTAGAAACTTGACCGGGAGCGCACCCGCAAGCCCCGCCTTGTAGGCGGGGTAAGGGGCGCAATATAAAAAACATATTCCTTACCGGGAAGCCCCGCCCTGTGGGCGGGGAGCTTCACTTTTCACGAACTTGCCATAGTTAAATATGGCAAAAAGCTGTTCATGTCAACCACTAACAAAGCACTGTTTCCCGCACGGCGCTATTTTAAGCTTCAAATTGCGTTCTAATCAAGAAAATCAATTACTGTCAGATTGGCCGGCATTTCATCGTGTCGCTTGCCTATCCCGTCAACTTTCATGATTGTGAGGGGAGTATAAGGCTTTTCAAACTCTGTGGCGAGATTATCTGTCGATTTAACACGCCCCGTGAGTATGAATGAATCAATCACATAAGGGATTCCGCTTGATGCCAGAGGCATCGGGTTATCCATGATATGAAAATGGAGATGCGGCGCATCGCTGTTTCCCGAATTTCCTAAAAGTCCGAGTATTTGCCCCCGGCTTACATGATCTCCCTTATTGACTCGAACGGTATTCGGTATCATATGGGCATACAGGACAAAACGTCCGTTGCCGATATCTTGAACAACACTGTTGCCGTCGGCATGTTCGAAGGGAAGGTCGGCAGGATACCCTCCGGGAACGCCGTCCGGCAGACCATCCTGTACATGCACTATTGTGCCTTCTGCGACGGCAAATATTTCCTTTCCGTACTGCGGGTAACTTTCGTTCTTTTTAGAATCTCCGGTAACCATTTTGTTATGTTCATCAAGCTGAATCCAGTCAATCGCATATCGCTGGGCGACATGCCAGCTCCCGCTTACCGGCAGGATGGCATTCCGGTGATATGAATCACAGCAGGCAGCAACTGCTACCCACCGCTCACCTTTGACCGGAGAAGAAATAACTGCCGTTGGATCAGCTACGACCATTGTTCGGGCAACACGCTCAACAAGTTTAGCAGGAAAATATCTGCTCGGCTTGTCAGTGGTTACGGTAATCAGGTGTTCGAGGTATTGCGGAATATCACGCAAAGATGGGAAGATCAGATTAATTTTAACAACACCCGTTTGGGCGGCTTTCAGAGTCGTTGTGGGTTCGACGGAGCCTGTAAAATACATATTTGTTTTGATGCCATCGGTGGACAGAATGGCCACAGACTTATCATCCCTTTCCGGATCACGAATTTCTATAGATTCAATCGTGATATCGGATTTTGCCGCGTTTGTTACAACCAGTTCGTATGCTAAATGGAAAGACCTGTCTGTTTGCTTTCCGGGAATCGGAGTATCGAGAACAGATGCCAGAACAGGGGTTAATTGTTCTGTCTTGTATTGAGGAGAAATTTCCTGTATGGATTTCAACGGAGCCGGCGATTTCATGCATCCTGCCAGAAACAGCCCTGCCAGAATAAAGCCAAACACGTAAAGATATTTTTTTCGTTCCATAATGTTTTTCCTCGCATTATATTAAAATTTTATGCGCTCGTAAAAAGTTTGCTATTGAAGCTCCCCGCAGCAAGCAACGGGGAATGCGCTCGCTGTTCAGTTCAAATTTTTTTAATTTCCCAGTAAACGTTCCCAAATTTAGAGATATTTACGATCTTATTTGCTCTTTTTCCGTAATATTATTTTAATCGGTACGTGATCAAAACCGAATTCTTCTCTTATTTTATTGGTCAGATAACGCTGGTATGAGAAATGGACGGCTTTTGGTTCATGGACGAAGAAGATAAATGTAGGAGGTTTTACAGATGTCTGAGTAACATAGCTGAAGTTATGTGCCTTGTGCTGATAGCGTGGAGGAGGGTTTATCTCAAGGAATTCCCGTACCTTGTTGTTTAATATGGACGTCTGAACCCTTCTTGTATACTGGCTGTACGCCGTTTCAATCGTATCAAATATCTTGATGACCCTCTGGCCGGTGAGGGCCGAGACAAAGAGTATTGGCGCGAAATTGAGAAATTTCAGTTTTTCTTTAATATCTCTCACATAGTTTCCCACGGTGCTGTTATCTTTTTCAAGGAGATCCCACTTATTGACAACGATGATGCAGACAACGCCCCGTTCAAGGGCAAGGCCTGCGATCTTTGTATCCTGGTCTGTTATTCCCTCTTCTGCGTCTATCAGTATTAATGCGATGTCGCTTCTGCTTATGGTTTTGAGTGCCTGAATGACACTGTATTTCTCAAGGGTGATGCTTATTTTGCTTTTTCGCCGTATGCCCGCAGTGTCGATCAGAAGGTATTTCCGGTCATTCAATTCAAAAGGGGTGTCTATGGCGTCTCTCGTCGTTCCGGGCAGAGGGTTGACGATAGTCCTCTCATACCCCAGTATGTTGTTGATGATGGAGGATTTTCCGACATTCGGTTTTCCTATAACGGCGATTCTTATCCGCTGTTCATCTTCACGGACCGCATCCGGGACGGGGAGGTATTCGGCAACGTCATCCATCAGTTCACCGACGCCCACCCCATGCTCGGCGGATATGGTGTAGAGTTTTTCAATCCCAAGCCGGTAGAATTCGTAAGCGAGTCCCTCGTGTTTGGGCCCGTCTATTTTGTTGATTACAAAGAAAGTCGGTTTTTCAACCTTTCGTAAGAGATTTGCGATTTCTATATCCGACGGCGTCAGACCTTCCCTTCCGTCCATAAGAAAGATGATGGTGTCTGCCTCCTCTATGGCAAGGTTGGTCTGTTCACGCATCTGAATCAGGATTTTTTCCCTGGAGACGGGCTCGAATCCACCCGTGTCTATCAGTATGAAATCCCTGCCGTTCCAGGTACAATCCTCGTAATTTCTATCCCTTGTGGCGCCCGGCTCATCGATTACGATAGCCTTCTTCCTTTTGGACAGACGGTTAAAGAAGGTCGATTTTCCAACATTGGGCCTTCCTATTATTGCAACTATAGGTTTCACTTGATAACCTCTTGTTAGTTCCGAGTTAGTTTCAAGTCTTTTAACTCAGAACTCCAAACCCGGAACTCCGAACTATTTAGTACCCAAATTCCTTGAGCATCTTTGAGTCTTTAGTCCAGCCTTTACTGACTTTGATGAAGAGTTCCAGATATATTCTGGTGGCGAAGAAATTTTCCATTTCCAGCCGTGCCTGTCTTCCAATCTCCTTCAGCATCGAGCCCTGTTTTCCGATAAGTATTCCTTTTTGTGATTTTTTTTCCACGTTGATAGTAGCATGGATTCTGGTCAGGTTTCTACCTTCATCTTCTTTAAAAGAATCGACAATGACGGCCGTGGAGTAGGGTATCTCCTGATGGGTTAAGACAGTTATCTTTTCCCTGATTATCTCGGCGGCGAGAAATCTTTCGGATACATCTGTTATCATATCATCGGGAAAGTATTTCGGCCCTTCGGGGAGTATATTCCATATCATATCGATGAGGATGTTGAGACCGTCACCATTCAGTGCCGAGATAGGTATAATCTCCCTGAATGGAAAAAGATTCCTCAGCTCATCTATCAGAGGCAGAAGCACTTTCTTTTCGGCTAGGTCTATCTTATTGATGGCAAGGATGACCGGGGCTTTTACACCTTGCAGTGATTTTAAAATAAAAATATCGTCATCATGGATTTTTCTGCCGGTTTCGACAAGCAGGAGCATGAGATCCATATCTCCGAAGGTATTAACGGCAGTATTCACCATATATTTACCGAGCGGTGTCGTAGCCTTGTGTATTCCCGGTGTGTCGACGAAGATGAACTGGCCGTTTTCGAGGTTTTTGATACCGGTTATCCTGTTTCTCGTGGTCTGCGGTTTATGGGTGGTAATGGCTATCTTCTCCCCCATTATCCCGTTCAGCAGGGTCGATTTCCCAACGTTGGGTCTTCCTATGATTCCTATGAAACCTGATTTAAACAATTCTTCTCTCCGTTACTTAAAAGATGGTTCTGAGTTCAGAGTTCCGGGTTGAGAACTCTGAACTTTGAACATTGAACTCGGAACTATTCGTTAATACAAGCATCCCTCTTTCCTGGTCGGGATCAGTTTTTACTGAAATTTTTGTCAGTTTGAATCGCCCTTTCAGTATCGATAAGTTCTGATTTCTGAGTCCGCGGAAATTTGAAACATCTCCCGGCGAGAGGGTAAACGTTATTTCCTTGTCTCTGATTTGGGTCCGCTCCAGGAGAGAAGATGCCATATCGAGAAAGATAGACCCCTCGACAAGTGATCTGAATGCGGGATGAAATGGCCCCGCTACAATACTGCCGTCCTCTTCCATCTCCCGCGTCGTCTGAAGACCGAGCCTTATGACGGGAATATCAGCTTCTTCAAATTGCATAAGGGCGTATTTGCAATATTTGATCGCGTCGCCTATGGTCATCGGACGGTAGTCTCCATTGCGGTAAGACTCTGCCAGCGCAGTATCACTGAAGACGATGGTCGGATGGATTCTCACCGTATCGGGATGGAGCGCTATGGTTTCATCAACGGTGTATTTGAATCTGCTTTCGGTGTCTCCGGGGAGTCCCACCATGAGATGCATGCCCGTCTCGAAACCCCTTTCTTTGAGAATCCTTATTCCGTTTCTCACATCTGCGGCTGAATGTCCCCTGTTGGAAAGATTCAAAACCTCATCAACCATTGATTGAGCGCCGATCTCCACAGTCCTGACATGAGAGTCTTCGAGCAGGCTCAAACTTTCATTGTCTATGTAATCGGGTCTTGTGGAAATCCTGACGGAGTTTACCAGCCCTTTTTCTATGAAGTGTTCTGCAAATCCTAAAAGTCTGGTTTGATAGTTTCTGTCGATGCCGGTAAAATTGCCGCCGTAAAACGCTATCTGGATGTTATCTGCCTTTCGTCGCTTGTTATTAAGATATCCATAAACTGTGTTCCTGAATACGCTTTCCGTTATTCTATCAGGGAAATCACCGGCAGTTATTTTTTCATTGCAGAAGACGCACCGATTCGGGCATCCGCGATAGATGACAAATATGGGAATTATCAATTGTGTCATTGTTTTTCCAGTTCTTCTATAGCCTTCTTTGCTGCCTTCTGCTCCGCGTCCTTTTTGTTTTTTCCGGTACCGGTTGTTTTCAATATGTTTGGAATAACCAGTTCTATCTCAAATATTTTATCGTGATCGGGGCCATATTGATGAATCAGGACGTATTCCGGTATTACCTTAAATTTATTCTGGCTGATCTCCTGGACGTAGGTTTTATAGTCCCTGTAAATGGTCTGATCAAACCCATTTTCGATTAATGCCCGGAACAGGTTGCTTATAAGCCTGTATGTCTTTTCGTATCCGGAATCGAGATATATTGCGGCCATCAGCGCCTCGAAGGTGTTAGAGAGGATGGAGCTTTTATTCCTGCCGCCGGAGGATTCTTCCCCTTTGCCGAGCAGGAGAAAATCGCCGAGTTGGAAATTTTTTGCCAGTTCAGAGAGTGCCTGTTCATTGACCAGAGATGCCCTCAGTTTTGAAAGTTGCCCCTCTGAATAATCCGGAAATTTTTTCATCAATATATCGCTGATACAGAGTTCAAGCACGGCGTCTCCCAGAAACTCGAACCTTTCATTATCCTTATACAGGAATTCCTGTTTCTCATTCACATACGATCGGTGCGTGAGGGCATTGTCTAAGAGACTGATATCGTTAAAAGTATAAGAAATACTTTTCTCGAAATCCTTGAGTTTTTCAGTTCTCTCTTTATCCATGTGTGATTTTCCTTCCGAGTAGTTTCCCTCCATCTCTCTTATCCGCTATGATGTCAACGATATTGTTGGCAAGAGATGCGGTGTTCTCTGCAATAAGAACAGGGATGTAATTTTCTGAAAACCCTTTCTGTAGCGCGGTATCCCTGTCTTTTTTGTCTTCAATTAAAACAGAGAGGCTTTTTCCTATAAATCTTTCAGCGAAGGCTGCCCGTTTCCTCTTTCCGAGCATTCTAAGCATCTTCGCGCGTTCCTTTTTAACACCCTCTGCAACGTCACCGGGGAGATCCGATGATCGGGTGCCGGGGCGTTTAGAGTATGGAAACACATGAAGGTATGCGGCTGGTATTTCCTCGATAAATGCAACAGTATTTGCAAACTCCTTCTCTCCTTCTCCGGGAAACCCGACCATGACATCTATACCTAGGGCGATGTCCGGCATTGCGTTCAGGAGCTTTTCTATGAGGCCTCTGAATAGTTTAGTGTTGTAATCCCTTTTCATGAGTGACAATATTTTATTATCTCCGCTCTGGAGCGGTATGTGAAGGTGCGGGCAGATTATTTTTGAATCCCTAATATGGGAAATAATTTCATCTGTTACCTCGGTCGGTTCTATGGAACTCAGGCGCAGCCTTTCCACCGCTTTATTCTCCTCTATTTTTTTCAGAAGGGTGAGTAGACTCGCGGGGGGAGAGAGATCCTCGCCGTAGACGCCTAAATGGATCCCCGACAGGACAATTTCCCTGTGTCCCGCTTTTCCAAGTATCCCGATCCGATCGAGGACATCTTTTTCGGGAAGGCTTCTGCTTCGTCCCCTCGAATAGGGGATGATACAGTAACTGCAGAAGGAATTGCATCCGTCCTGTATCCTGAGGAATGCCCTTGTGTGTTCCGGAAATCTCGTAACAGCGAACCCTGAAATATTTCTAACGTGACCGATTGCACCGACAAGGATCTGCTGTTCTCCTTTCACCATATTTCGGATAATATCGGGTATGTTTTCTTTTTCTGCGTTTCCCACCACAGCGGCTACCCCCGGAAGTCCGGATAAATCGCCGGGGGCTCTCTGGGCATAGCATCCCGTTACTATTATAGAGGCTTCCGGGTTCTTCCTGTAGGCTTTCCTTATCAGCTGCCTCGACTGGTAGTCCGTTCTGGCGGTAACGGTGCAGGTATTTATGATATATATGTCCGCTGAGCTGCTGAAGGGCACATTGATAAAACCCCTTCCGGCAAGCTTTTCGATGATACCGGCGGATTCATACTGGTTGACCTTGCATCCGAGCGTAGTTATGGCTACCCTATGATTGGTTTCCATCTTTGACATTATTGAGTGATATCCCCATCTTCAATCCATCCGCCACCGAGAAGCTGTTCTCCACGGTAAAAGACCGCCGCCTGGCCCGGTGCTACCGCCTTTTCCGGGTTTATAAATTTTACAGAGGCCCTTTTGTCCGAACGGTTTGTGGTTATTTGTGCAATGGTGCCTTTGTGGCGGTATCTTATCTGAACAGTCGCCTCTATTTCTTCCCGTTCTGGATAATCAGGGGAAACCCAGCAGACATCCTTAACTGTAAGCTCCCGGGAGTCAATATCATCGCCCCTGCCGACGACGACCTCATTTTTCCCCTTGTTCATTTCAAGGACATAATAGGGGTGCGTTGAAGAGATGTTGAGACCTCTTCTCTGGCCGATGGTGAAAGAATGTATTCCTGAGTGCCTGCCGAGGATGTTTCCTTCTCTGTCGATTATATTCCCGGGCGAAGGATGTACTGCTTTAGCATTTTCCCTGATAAAATTCCTGTAATTGTTGTCGGGGATAAAACATATCTCCTGACTTTCTTTTGTTGCCAGGGATTCAAGCCCGATTTGTGAGGCAATCATTTTTATCTCTTCTTTTGTCTTGTCTCCATTCGGGAAGAGGATTTTAGCGAGTTCCTCCTGACCGAAAAAGAAGAGGAAATAAGATTGGTCTTTGTTCCTGTCGACTCCTTTAAGGAGACTGAACTTGTTTTCACCAACGTCGTGTTCGATACGTGCGTAGTGGCCGGTGGCGATATAATCGAAATCCCACTCTGCTGCCTTTTTTAAAAGATATTTGAATTTTATTTTCCTGTTGCATTTAATACAAGGATTGGGTGTCCTTCCGGCCATATATTCGGAAATAAAATAATCTACCACTTCCCTTTTAAATTCAACTGTAAGGTCGATTTTGTGGAGGGGTATTTGTAATTTTGCGGCCGCCAATTGTGCATCTCTTTCACCCCTGTTCGGGAATCCGTTCATTATGTGGAGACCCTCCACATAGTATCCCTTTTCCCTGAGGATAGATGCCGCAGCCGAGCTGTCTACACCACCGCTTATACCGACCAGTACCTTTTTCCCGTTCATTGGATATACATATCGCTCCGATGAATATTTAATGTAAGACCCTAAGGCCAAGACTTATTCTTGTCAAGTGTAAAAGATTGGATAGATTTTAATGAACATTTATGCTAATCCTCAGACAAATTACCAAGGAGGGTCTGTCGTGGAAGAATTCATCAATTATTTGTCGGCCAATCCAATTGCCCTTGTTATACTCGCAGTTCTTGTACTTCTCATTATCTTATTCATTTTTAAGAAATTGTTAAAAATGGTATTGATAACCGCTATCATCCTGGTGGCTCTCTGCGGGTATTACTATTACAAGGCCCCTGAAGAATTTCCTGAAAATGTCAAGAAAACAATTAGTGAAGTTAAGGACAAGACCGGTAAGGTAGTTGAGAAGGGCAAAAAAATTGTGAAAGACTTGGACAAGGCAGTGGAGCAGGTTAAAAAATCCACTTCTAATTAGTCGACGGAATGAAGCAAGCTCTGTACGTCTAAAAAAGATTCACCTCCATTGCCCTTACCGGGCAGGCTGAAACGCATAATTCGCATCCGTTGCATTTTTCCGGGTCGAAAAGCACCTCCATCGATTGTTTGTCTAAGTATAGTGCATCTGTTGGACAGAATGCCGTGCAGGCACCGCAATGGACGCACTTATCTGTGTTTTGAGTTACACTTTTCGAGAGTGGTTCGACCTTTAACCCCGTCTCTTTAAGAAATCGGATGCCTTTGTCAAAGTTTTCCTTCGTGCCGCTCAATTCCAGCACAATTATCCCTTCTCTTCTAGGGAAAATCCTTGCCTTCAGTATATTGAATGCCAAGTCATGTTTTTTTGCTAATTGATATATGATCGGTTGATCTATAATATCTGCAGAATAACGTATAACCACCTTTTTTGAATACATGTTGTCTCTTTAATCTCCGGCATTTTTTTTAGATGCTAAGTTAGCGGGCAAATCTTGTCAAGGAATAAAATTTCTACTTTAACATTTCATCCCAGTCGAAGGACTTAAATGTTGCTCTGAGGGGATGATCATCGTCGACAATATTGTACGTTATTCTTGTGAAGACCGAACAGGCGATCGTTCGGATGGATTCCACCGGCACCACATTATCATTCCTGCCGTGATAAACAGTAACCGGAACATCGACTTTCTTATCCAGATATGACTTGAATTCTTCCTGGTTGAGAGCCGGTGCCAGCAGAATAAGTTTCTTTACCTTATTTTTGTTGTTACAGGTGTAAATGGCGGCCATAAGCCCCCCGAAACTGGATCCTACCAGTATCGAGTCAGTTTTATCCGAGAGGATTTTGTTCAGTTTGACCATTCTTTCTTCAAGTGATCCCCTGAAATCTTCGATAATCATATCGGGGTATCGTTTCCTGAAAAAGACACCTTTGGTTCCCCCGCTGCTGCTTTCGAGGCCATGAATGAAAATTCTGGTAATGCCGGTGCTCATCGCTCATCATTTCCTTTCCGGTGAAATTAGCGTTCAGTTGTTAACAGTCAGTCTTCAGCAATATCGTTATCCTCAGAGGTTCACTCACTTTCAAACCCTCGCCCTTGATAGGGGGGCGGGGTTAAGGTGAGCTGACCATCCCACTGTTTATATTACGACAATCGGAAGAAAAGCAAAAGGTTTCTTCTTGCCTGTTTTTGCGTTGCTTTGAATGTGCCGGTGTGTTAAAAATGCCCTGAACTCATGTGGAGGAAAATTTTATGTCTGTTATTGTTCCCTTCAGGGCTGTTAGACCACGGAAGGAATTTGTTAAAGAGGTGGCTTCGTATCCTTATGATATTGTCAGTTCGGACGAAGCAAGAAAAATAGCTGAAGGAAATCCAAGAAGCTTTTTACATGTAATAAAATCGGAAATAGATTTGCCGCCGGAGGTGGATATCCATGACAATATAGTCTACAAAACGGCAAGAAAAAATTTTGATACACTGCTCAACGAGGGCATTTTATTCCAGGAGAGTGTGCCCTGTTTTTACATCTATCGCCAGAGAGAAGTTAAACATGAACAGTATGGAATAGTTGCCGGAGTGAGTGTTGAGGAGTATGAATCCGGCCGGATAAAAAAACATGAATTAACACGGGTGGATAAGGAAATTGACCGAACAGAACATATAGCCGCGGTAAATGCACATACGGGACCGGTACTGACGATTTACAGGGGCAGAGATTCAATTGATCGGATTGTTGAAAAGATTACAAATGCCCGGCCCGAGTATGATTTTACTGCCGATGACGGTATTTCTCATACGGCCTGGATTGTCGACAATGAAGAGGATATCAAGAATATAAAGGAAGAATTTTTAGAGATAGATTCACTGTATATAGCGGATGGTCATCACCGGGCGGCGTCTGCCGCGACGGTTGCGGGGAAGCGCAGGATCGAGAATCAGAATCATAGAGGGGATGAGGAATACAATTACATTATGGCCGTTCTCTTTCCCCATGATCAAATCAAGATAATGGATTACAACAGGATCGTCAAAGATTTGAATGGCTTGAATGAAGAAGAATTTATCGAGAAAGTCGCTGAAAAATTTTCGATATCCAGGAATTTTGAAGATAAATCACCCGGGGAATTGCATGAATTTGGGATGTATCTCGGCGGCACCTGGTTCAGGCTGAAAGCTAAGGACGGCAATTATGATAATGATGTCGAGGGCATTCTCGATGTTTCTATACTTCAGAATAATATATTGAACCCTCTGCTCGGTATCATTGATCCGAGGAGTGATGAAAGGATTGACTTTATCGGCGGCCCGGCAGGGATGGGGAGACTGGAGGAGCTTGTCGATTCTGGTGAGTTCGCCGTGGCGTTTTCTCTGTATCCGACGACGCTGATTCAAATGATGAATATTGCCGATGCGGGAAGGATAATGCCCCCGAAATCTACCTGGTTTGGACCCAAACCGAGGAGCGGCATATTTGTTCATATATTGGAATAAAGAGAGCGTTCAGCGATCAGCCGTCAGCTTTCAGCGACAACAAGCAATTAGATATTCCCTCAAATTTAACGAAATGCGCCATAAACTGAATGAGACTGGACAAAAGATTAACCTGAGAATAGAAGGGGAAACGATTGATGATCTTCTCTGGGGCCAACTCAAAATTCTGCAGAAAAAAAGGGGATACCGATTTTCTATTGATTCTCTCCTCCTGACCCATTTTGTTCAGCTGAAGGGAGATGATAGTGTCATTGATCTGGGGACAGGAAGTGGAGTTATACTGCTGGTTCTTTCTCACCGTTTTCACTGTGGGAAGATGGTCGGAGTGGAAATCCAGGACGAGCTTGCTGATATGGCAAGACGGAGCGTGAAAATGAACAATCTCGAAAGCAGGATTGAGATTGTTTCAGGTGATATCGGCGAGGTTGAATCTCTTTTCGTTCCGCAATCATTCAGTGCGGTGGTCTTCAATCCTCCTTACAGAAGGTTAAATTCGGGAAGGATAAATCCCGATCCGGAGAAGGCCGTGGCAAGGCATGAGATAAAAGGCACAATCCGCGATTTTCTCTTATCGGCTAAGTATTTAGTGAAGGAAGCAGGCAGCGTATACCTTATCTATCCCGCAGTCAGGATGGTGGAACTGCTTTTCCGGATGAGAACATGCGGTATTGAGCCGAAGAGACTCCGGATGGTATACTCGAGCTGTTTTTCAGAGGGTGAATTCTTGCTGGTGGAGGGTAAGAAAGGTGGAGGAGAGGAGCTGAAGGTCTTACCGCCACTTTTTATTTATCAGGAAAATGACGGGTATACAGAAGAGATGGAGACTATTTTTAAGGAGATTTCTGCTTCTCCCTCATTCTCCTCCTGATTATTTCTTTGGTCATTACCCTTTTCAGTATATTGGACAGCTCTTTATCCGATACGGAGGCCGCACTCTCTCTGATCATTTTACTGTCCCGTTCGCTCAATGAGTGTTGTTCAGGAAATATGAAATTTTCTTCGTTTTTCGGTATTACCCCGAGAGAGAAGTAGATATCTTTTATCGTTTCCTTGCCGAGGATTTTGTTGGTTTTATCGATTATGTCGAGTTTCATGAACTGGAGCTGATGCATCCAGATGGAGTTTGAAACCTTTACAAAGAGCGTGTTTTTTCTCAATCTATCAGGGTGTGTCTGGGCTGATATCTGTGGCCCAACCGCCTTATTCCAGGCATTCGATATGTTCTGATCCGTAAAATTTTTTGAGATGTTCAAATTTTTTAATATCTTTTGCAGAACATCCCCGAGTTTCTGGAGATTTTTTTGGCGTTTTCGTTTTCGATACATAGCCTTTTTTTTCATAAATATTTCATTTAGTCAAGTCAGCAATGGATAAAAGGCGAAAGGTTAAAAGCGAAAGGTTAAAGGTCAAAGGCAAGCGGATAGGGGCTAAGATGTTGTTTTTTCTACCTTTAGCCTTTAACCTCTTTTTTATCAGGAGGCTGGTATGAATTTGTATGATATGATCAAAAGTGTGAAAGAACATCCCGACTATCATAAGGCAGGGATGATACTCTGCCACAACGGTGTGGTGAGGGAAACATCGAGAGACGGAAAACGGGTTTCCAGTCTCGTGGTTAATGCAGATAGAGAAAAATTGGCAGAGATAGTCGCTCAGATGAAGATGCGTCCAGGAATAATAGAGGTATTAGCTGATGTAAACGAGGGGAAGCTCCTTCCCGGGGATGATGTTATGTTTGTCGTGGTGGCGGGTGATTTCAGGGAAAACGTGTTTTCTGCTCTAATGGATGCAGTCAACATGATCAAGACGGATGTCACCCGGAAGGAGGAGATGTGACGTTTCCCGTTTAACTCCCCGTAATAACCGGGAATATATCTATCCAGCCTTTGTATCGTTTAAAGCAAAATTGTCCTTGTACCGCTTCCAGAATTCCGCTTCGGTGAATCGGTGCTCCTGTGTACCGCAACACTCCACTGCGTAGCTGGCACACGTTGCCCCGATTTTTGAGGCGTCCACCAGACCTTTCCCCATGACCAGCCCCTTGATGAGGCCGGCTCGATAGGCGTCCCCGGCCCCTGTGGGGTCAGACACCCTGACCGGAGCTGCTACAGGGATAGCTGTTTCTTGATTTTGTGTGGTGAGCCGGGAACCGTTTTCGCCAAGTGTGGTAATAATGGCTTTGGTCCGTTCCAGTAAACCATCTTTGTCCAGCCCGGTGGCCTTTATAATCATTTCCAGTTCGTAGTCATTGGAGATTAGAATATCCGAGCCCGTGATCATCTCGACAAGCTGGTTTCCCGTGAAAGCCGGTATGGACTGACCGGGGTCAAAGATGTAGGAAACTTGAAGCTCCCTGTAAGTCCGGCTGTAGACAAGCATGTCTTCGAGGCTGCCGGGCGCCACGATGGCGATGGCCCTATGGGGCTCGATCCCGTCAAATTGGAAACGGGAGGGGTGCTTCATGGCCCCCGGATTGAATCCGGTGATCTGGTTATCGGCCATGTCAGTGGTGATATATGCCCCTGCCGTCAATTCTTCGTCAATGCGCTTGATCCCGTCCAGGGGAAGCCCCTGTTTGTTAAGCCATTCTTCGTATCGGTCAAAGTCCTTGCCGGCCGTAGCCAAAATCAATGGTAGTTTTCCCAAGAGTACCAGGTTATATGCAATGTTGCCGGCTGTACCGCCGAATCTTTCCCTGAGCCCGTTGACCATAAAGCAAACATTGAGAATGTGAAGTTTGTCCGGCATGATGTGATCAACAAACTTTCCGGGGAAATCCATTATTCGGTCATAGGCCAAGGATCCTGAAACAAAAATCTGCATCGCAATACTCCTTATAGTTAATAAAATATATTAACTTCACACTTCTGTGTCAACGAGAAATTATCCTCAATCTTTCAGAGGTTTTCTATACCAGCTTCTTCAGTTCTTCTGAAAAGGTATTATATGCCTTGCTTCCGAAGAGAACGAAACGAACTGTTTCTATATCGGTGTGTTCTTTGAGGTAATCGATAGCCGTTTTAATGGCGATAGTGGCCGCTTCGCTTAGGGGATAACCGTAGACACCTGTGCTGATAGCGGGGAAGGAGATACTTTTCAGCCCCTTTGCTGAGGCGAGTTTGAGACTTTCCCGGTATGCACTCTTCAGCAGTTCCGCCTCACCTCCGGTTCCATCTATATATACGGGGCCTACTGTGTGGATCACGTATTTTGCCTTGAGATTTCCTCCGGTGGTAATAACAGCCTGGCCTATCGGGCAGCGTCCTATTCTCCGGCATTCTTCCATAATGGATGGGCCGCCGGCCCTGTGAATTGCGCCGTCCACACCTGAACCCCCGGCGAGCTTCGTGTTGGCAGCGTTTACTATGGCCTCTGTTTCTTCATTCGTTATATCGCCCTCAATAAGGGATAAAAGAGAGCGGTTTATCGTGACCTCTGGCTTCATTGTTCTCTCCCCGTCGACCGGCATCCTCGATGATTTTCAACCCTGACCCCAGGGAGAATAACGAAACACAGCTCAGTTGTAAAGTGAAAATGCAAAAAGCGCGTATTCCTTGCCGAGAGCTTCAAACAGTATACTGGAGCTTTTCTATTGAAAATAGAGCTGTTAAATGGTAGATAACGCAGGTAATTTCCCACCCTTCTTTATTGAAAGTAGTGGGTGAGGGGATTTTTGAGTGAATGCCGTATGATCTGCTGTAGAAGTGTTTGATATGTTGAAGAATGGATTCGAAAAAACTCAAGAAGAAATACTCCAGGAGAGAGCGGAAGCCCTTGGACATGCCGGCGAACGTCTATTTGCCGTTCTCAAAGAGCTCGAGGAGATAGAAAAAATAATTGATTCAAAGGCGGCGTTTATTCGGTCCGGGGATGATGGTAGAGAAACGGCGGTAAGAGAAATCAACGGGGAGATAGACAGGTATAACAGGACAAGGGAATATGCCAAACTCAGATATTACTACCTCATTGTAATCAGAGAGGCTGTTGGATTTCGCAGACATAAACAGGTTGAGGAGATATACGGGATTCCTCCGCAAAAGAGATATATGCCGAATCAGGAGCTGTAATGGACAAGTATAGAAAACAGAGGATGAGAATGATCGATTCTCATATACGGTCAAGGGGGGTCGGGGATGAACGGGTACTGAAAGTTATGGAAATGATCCCACGGCATCTTTTTGTCGATGAAGGGTTGATAAATCAGGCATATAATGACAATCCTCTCCCGATTGGGGAAAGACAGACAATATCCCAGCCATATATAGTTGCCCTTATGACCGCGGCGCTGGAATTGAAAGGCGATGAAAAGGTCCTCGAAATTGGAACGGGATGCGGATATCAGAGTGCGGTACTCTCGAAGCTTGCCGACAGGGTGTTTTCTATTGAAAGGATAGCTTCTCTTGCCGGTAAGGCGAGGGCGTTACTCGATTCACTCGGTTGTTTCAATGTGTTGATCAGGGTCGGAGATGGAACGTACGGATGGAAGGAAGAGTCTCCCTTTGATGCGATCATCATTACGGCAGGTGCCCCTGATGTTCCAAGACCATTTTTAGACCAACTGGCCGTCGGAGGAAGACTTGTTGTACCGGTTGGAAGTCAACATTCGCAGACGCTTTTAAAACTTACGCGCCTGTCGGAAAACATTGAAGATATAAAAAAAGAAGATCTCGGCGGATGCCGTTTCGTTAATCTTATTGGGGAGCATGGGTGGGGAAATTAAGAAGGTTATACGATTGGGTTGAACACTTTGCAGAGACACCATACGGTTTATGGGCGCTTTTTCTGCTTGCCTTTGCAGAATCAAGTTTCTTTCCGGTGCCCCCTGATGTTCTCCTCATTGCCCTCGCGGTATCGATTCCTGCAAGGGCTTTCCGGTATGCCTTGGTATGCTCGGTGGGGTCTGTAATTGGCGGCATGTTCGGATATCTGATTGGATATCAATTCATGGAATTCATCGGGTCTGGCATCTTGAATTTCTATGGGTTGACTGATAAATATGAAAGTATGGCTGAACTTTATAACCGGTATAATGCATGGGCGGTTGGGATAGCCGGATTTACACCTATACCTTATAAGGTTTTTACCATTTCGGCAGGGGCATTCAAGATAAACTTTTGGGTGTTTCTGCTGGCCTCTGTGGTGAGCAGGTCGGCGAGATTTTTTCTTGTTGCGGGGTTGATATACATGTTCGGGGAACAGATAAGAACGTTTATAGAACGGTATTTTAATATCCTTGCAGTGCTGTTTGTCGTTCTCCTTGTGGCCGGATTTATATTGATTGGTTTTTATCCATAAAAATATAGCTTCAAAGGTTGAAGGTTCGACCATTTGAAGCAGATATTGTTTAGCGGGGTAAATCGTTTTGCGTCAAAAAATAGGTTTGATTTTACTTATATTTCTGTTCATCCCCGCATGTGCGGCGCATTTTGGCGAATCGGTACGGGTCAAGGGGGTATACCATCGAGTGAAAAGTGGCGAAACCCTCTGGGGGATCGCGGGAACATATAATGTTGATATTCAGGATCTGGCTGAGATAAATAATATAACCGATTCCGGCCTTATAAAGGCCGATAGTGTAATCTTTATTCCCGGTGCTGATCAGGCCGCAGATGTAGCTTGCCCGGAGGAGAAGTCGGAGACCCCGGTCAAGCAAAGTCTGAGTTTCTCCAAGAAACGGGTTCCAGGTCAGGAGGATGTGAAACGTGAGGCGGTTTCAAGTAGCAAACGAAAAAAAGGACAGCATGCAACACTTAGATTTGACAAAAAGCGTTTTATATGGCCGGTAAAAGGCAAGGTAGTCTTAAAGTTTGGTATCCAGCCAAGCGGCATGAAATATAACGGGATCGACATATCGGCGAGGGAGGGGACTCCTGTTGTGGCTGCGGCAGGTGGGACGGTGAGTTACTCTGCCCCGCTGAGATATTTTGGTGATACAATTATAATAAAGCATAAAGATGAATATGCGACGGTGTATGCTTATCTGAAAGGTAGAAAAGTGGAAGCCGGTGATAGTGTTAAAAAGGGAGATCAGATTGCCCTTTTAGGAAAACCGGAGAACAGTAGCGGGCATTCTGTTCACTTTGAAATCCGGTGCATGAATAAGGCCAGAAATCCCCTCTTTTTCCTTCCGTAATAAATGGTTTCCTGCCCTTCAACGCCTTGAGAGATAACTTTTGCAAATAAAAATCCCTGTTTCTTTTTAGATTTGACCGGGTTAGGTGAAGCCACATTCTTTTGACCGGGAGCGCGCCCGCAAGCCCCGCCCTGTGGGCGGGGAGACTCAATCTTTGCGGGGCAGGGAAGGGTTTTCAATTTTCGGGTACTTGCGTCTTGACCCGGTTACCTTTCGTGATTATATTACTTAAAGATGTAACTTTGGTTCATAAGAGGAGTGAAAGTGAAGTTTGCGTTTGAACAGGGACCTATAAGACCGCCGAGTGAAGCTAAAAGTCTTCTTGTCAGGGCCACAAGAAATTGTCCTTGGAACAAATGCGCTTTTTGCCATACTTACCGTGGAAGTAAGTTTGGGATGAGATCTGTTAAGGAAATTAAAGATGATATACAAAGGGCGAAGGATATTTCTGACCGGATAAGAGAGATGTCATGGGAAAATGAAGAGGGTGGAGAGGTTACGGAGCTCATACTCTCTATGATCTTTAATAACGGCAATCATTTCGACGATAGTTTCAGGTCTGTTGCCGCCTGGCTTTACTTCGGTGGCGAATCCGTGTTTATCCAGGATGCAAACTCTATTATTATGAAGACCGATGACCTGGTTGAGGTCCTTTCGTTCATCCGTGATAAATTTCCAGGTGTGAAGAGGATTACCTCGTACTGCCGTTCGGATACCGCTTCCAGAAAATCCGTCGAAGATTTCAAGCGGCTTCATAAGGCAGGTCTTTCCAGAATACATGTTGGTATGGAAACCGGTTATGATCCACTGCTTACATTTATCCGAAAAGGAGTTACCGCTGCTGAGCATATTGAAGGCGGTAAAAAGATCAGGGCATCCGGTATCTCCCTTTCCGAGTATGTAATGCCCGGACTTGGGGGTGAAAGGTGGTCGAAGGAACATGCAGAAGAAACGGCAAAGGTGTTGAATCAGATAAATCCCCAATTTATAAGGTTTAGGACACTCCAGGTGCGAAGGGATACGGATCTTTATGAAATGATGAAGAGGGGAGAGTTTAAACCGATAGGAGATGAGGATATATTGAGAGAGATAAAAATTTTTATTGAAAGTCTTGATGGTATTGAAAGTACAGTTGTCAGTGATCATATATTGAATCTTCTGGAGGAATTAGAGGGGACTCTTCCGGAAGACAAGGGGAAGCTTATAGCTATAATAGACAGGTATTTCAGTCTGTCTGAGAAGGAAAGAGTTGTATACAGGCTGGGAAGGAGAAGAGGTCTCTACAGGAAGCTCGATGATCTTTCGGATGCTCGGATGTATGATAGACTGAAAAGTATCGTGGAACAGTATTGGGCAAAAGATCAAACCCAGCTTGACAGGGATCTTTGCGGAATTATGCACAATTATATTTAAGAATAGGTGTAACCTGCCACTTTTTAGCGAGTATTTGGTAGTAAATCCCACATCATGTCTTGACTGAAATTCCAAAGTGTGATAGAACTTAAAATTCAGCGAATAAAAAGCAGTCTGGAGTAGTAGTATGTTTAGAGTAGGAGATTTGGCGGTTTACCCTGCACAAGGCGTGGGGGTGATAGAAGCTATAGAAAAGAAAGAAATCATGGGGAATAAGCAGTTTTTTTATATTATGAAGATACTGGGAAACAGTATGACGATCATGATTCCCACAGACGGTGCGGAATCTGTTGGATTGAGACAAGTTATTTCGGAAAAGGAAATCCCAAGGGTTTATGAGATTTTAAAAGACAGGAATGTAATATTAGACAAACAGACTTGGAACAAAAGATACAAGGAATATCTTGGAAGGATAAAAACGGGATCGGTTTTTGAGATTGCCGGGGTACTGAGGGATCTTTTTATATTAAAACATAGTAAAGACTTATCCTTTGGTGAGAGAAAGATGATGGATACCGCAAAGAATCTATTGATAAAAGAAATGTCGGTTGCAACTTGTGATGAAGAGATTAACATAGAACAGAACATCAACGCTATATTTCCTGTGCATTGATTGTTTATCCTTTTGGCAGAATTTCTTTTATTTCCATTCCTTAATGGATGTTTTTTCTCTTAAACAAAGACTTCGTCCCTGCTTTTCATAATGAGGGAGCCGAACAAGAGCCCGGTTACCACCACAAAATATAAGGGAGGGGATTTGACTACAATACTTATAGACTTTAATAATCATAAATTATTATATAAAGGAGGTGATTCAACTGATTATAAGATTTCTTTTAATTTTAGTATGTTCTGTAAGTGGTTTTTTTATTGCCCGTGGGCATTACGGATTTCCGCAATCATTGATAGGTTTATTATTTGGATTTATAGTTTCTATAATTGTCATACAAATAGAGCAGGTGATAAGGAAGGTATCAATCAGAAGTATAGCTGGTGGTGTTGTTGGGACGATCATTGGTCTTTCGATTGCTTCCCTCATTGCCTATAGTTTGAGGTTTTGGGCTAATCAGGCACAGGAAATTGTGACTTGGATATATGTCGCGTTGACCTGTATTCTTGGATATCTTGGCTTGGTGATTGGATCGAAAAAGAGTGAGGAAATCAGTTTTCCGGCGTTCGTGCCCTTTAAGAAGGGGTTAAAGAGTAGCAGTGATTACAGGATCCTTGATACGAGTGTTATCATTGATGGCAGGATAGCTGATATCTGCGACACGGGTTTTATAGAAGGCGATTTAATAGTTCCACAGTTTATACTGGATGAGTTGCAGCACATTGCGGATTCTTCTGATTCGATGAAGCGTTCACGTGGCAGAAGGGGACTGGATGTCTTGAACCGGATGCAAAAAAGCGCCAATATTCACATTGAAATTGTGGATCAGGATTTTCCAAAAATAAAGGAAGTTGATTCAAAACTTGTTGCCCTGGCAAAGAAGATGAATGGTAAGCTTATAACGAACGATTTTAACCTTAACAAGGTTGCCGAATTACAGGGTATCAAAATTTTGAATGTGAATGAACTTGCAAATGCACTGAAACCCGTTGTGTTGCCCGGTGAAGTTGTGTCGGTTAAGATCATCAAGGAAGGGAAGGAACCAGGGCAAGGAGTCGCCTATCTTGATGACGGTACAATGGTTGTTGTCGATCATGCTAACAAACATTTGGGTGAGAATGTTGAGGCACTGGTAACGAGCGTACTTCAGACAACGGCAGGGAGAATGATATTTTCTGAACTTAAGGAAGTTGTCCCTGAAAATAAAGTGTACAGGGCGAATTCTCGTCACTGAGGCGGACAACCCCGAATTTTTTGGTAGAGATGATCGCAGTGGGACGAAGAGCGCCTCTGCGAACTGAACAGCGAGCGCATAAAATCAGCAAATTTCCTTAACAGTCGGAGATTCCCCGTAGCTTGCTGCGGGGAGCTTCAATCAATCAGTTGAAGTGATTGTGTGACGTAGGAGTGTAGTTTTGTTATCCTGAGTTCATTTCAGAAATTCACGATATATTGAAACAAGTTCAGGACGAAGCAGGCGGTACAGCAAGGATTTCAAGTCGCAGCATGAGGCTACTGCAAAATCTGAGTTAGGGCCCGGGATGCTCTGAGAGCCCCGGGCCTTTTATATTGAAGGGTTAGTAATCAACTGTTAATTTTTAGTATAAACAGGGGATTAGGCAAAAAACTGTTTTGCTCTTAAGAATTATATTTTTAAAACTCCATGTAGCTTTTGGTAGTTGTGCAAAGCTTTTGGGTGTAAGGTGTGGGAATGAAAAGTGTCGCGATTATACCTGCCGGTGGGTTGGGAAGACGGATGGGTTTTGATCTCTTCAAGCAGTATTTAGTGCTGGATGACGTCCCGGTATTAGTCCATACTTTGAGTAAATTTGAACGGGCATCGATTATTGATACTGTAATATTGGTGGTTCCTGAGGATTATGTGGAATATTCCAGGAGGGCGATCGTTGAGAAATACGACCTCTCAAAGGTGGGGAGTGTCCTGGCAGGGGGAAAGGAAAGGCAGGATTCCGTTAAGAGGGGTCTTGATGCAGTCGATGATAATACTGATATTGTCGTAATTCATGATGGTGTCAGGCCGTTTGTTTCGGAGGAGTTGATAAACGTTTCTGTTACCGCGGCGCTGGAGGATAGTGCGGTGGTACTCGGTGTTCCCGTTACGGATACAGTCAAATCCGTTGACGGTGACGGATTCATTGAAAGAACGGTTGATAGAAAAAGCCTGTGGTCGGCTCAGACCCCGCAAACCTTCAGGAGGGAGGTTATTAAAAAGGCCTACGAAAAGGCCTATGATGATAATTTTTATGGGACGGATGATGCCTCACTTGTAGAACGTATCGGTATTAATGTCAAAATGATAATGGGGTCTTATGATAATATAAAGATAACGACTCCGGAGGATCTTATCTTAGGGGAAGAAATCATAAAAAGACTGAAGGTGAATCTATGAGAGTTGGTTTTGGATATGACAGTCACAGGTTTGTTGAAGGCAGGAGCCTTGTTCTCGGTGGCACGGAGATACAGCATGAGGAAGGGCTCCTTGGTCATTCTGACGCAGATGTTCTCTTGCATGCTATATGTGATGCGATACTCGGTTCGATAGCTGAGGGAGATATCGGGAGACATTTCCCCGATAAAGATCCTGCATATAAAGGTGTATCCAGCCTTAAACTTCTCATGGAGGTTCAGAATATCGTGGATAAAAAGGGTTTTTATGTGAACAATATTGATTCAACGGTAGTTCTGGAGAAACCGAAGTTGAGAGAATATATAGATGAAATGACCGTGAACATTGCCACTGTGCTCAACATACCGAAAAACATGGTAAACATAAAGGCCACTACGAATGAAGGGATGGGCTTTATTGGCCGCGGTGAGGGGGTTGCCGCATTTGCTGTTGCTGTGGTAAAGGAAAAGAAGGGATAAGAAATCGGCGGGTAGTGTTTACCCATTGACCACTGAACCCTGAACCCTGAACCCTGAACCCTGAACCCTGAACCCTGAACCCTGAACCCTTATTACAACAGGTCAACAAAAATGTCTGAGAAACCAAGAGTAAGATTTGCCCCCTCTCCTACCGGGGATCTTCATGTAGGAAATGCCAGAACCGCCCTCTTCAACTGGCTCTTTGCCAGACATCATGGGGGAGATTTTATCGTCCGGATTGAAGATACCGATAGGGCAAGGACCTCAGAAAGATTTGAAAAAGGGATTCTTCAGGACTTGAGATGGCTTTCTATTGACTGGGACGAAGGACCTGAAAAAGATGGTGCATTCGGCCCTTATCACCAGTATGAAAGACTTGATATATATGACCATTACCTGAAAAAGCTTATAGAGGAGGACAGGGTATATCGCTGTTACTGTACAGAGGATGAACTCGAGGCAGAGAGAAAAGCCCTTCTTTCGAAACGGATGATGCCGCGTTATATGGGAAGATGTAAAAATCTCTCTGACAAGGAAAAGAGAAGGCTTGAAAGTGAGGGGAGAAGGTCGGCTTTTCGCTTCAAGGTTGGAGAAGGAACCGTTGAGTTTAACGATTTGATCCGTAATGCTGTAAAATTTGATTGTGATTCAATCGGTGATTTTATCGTAGTGCGTTCCAACGGTGTTCCCGCCTATAACTTTGCTGTTGTCATCGATGATCATCTCATGGAAATAACTCATGTAATCAGAGGTGAGGATCACCTTTCCAATACCGCCCTTCAGATGCTTATCTATAAAGCGCTCGGTTTTAAGCCCCCCCGATTTGCGCACCATTCACTTATTTTAGGAAAAGACCGCTCAAAGCTGAGCAAACGGCATGGGGCCGTTTCGGTTAAGGCTTTCAGGGATATGGGTATTTTGCCCGATGCTTTTTCGAATTACCTTTCAATTCTTGGAAGTTCCTTTACCGGGGTGAAGGAAATCTGCACCATTGATGAAATTATCGACGGGTTTTCTCTGGAAAAGGCTGGCAGAAGCGGAGCAATTTTTGACGAAGACAAACTAAGATGGCTGAACAAAGCATACATAAGAAAATGTAATGTTGAGAGACTGACAGAGCTATTGACTCCTTTTATTAATGATGCGGGATATGATTGTGATACTATGGATCGCCGGTGGCTTCATTCCGTGGTCGAGGCTATAAAGGGCAACCTCGGGACACTTTCCGAAGCCGGAGAATATATTGATGTATTTTTTGATGACAGCTATAAAATTGTTGAAGATGCCGCATTGATCCTTAAAGAGGGACATGCCCCGGCAGTCGTAAAATCTCTTCAAGAGGCATTGATGTTGGAGGAATGTAAAGAAGATGATTTATACAGGTGTATTGTGGATGCTGTCAGCAATAAAACGGGATTAAAGGGGAAAAGGTTATTCACGCCTATACGAGCGGCAATAACCGGCAAGACCTGGGGTCCTGAACTCGACAGCCTTTTTGCCATACTTGGCAAAGAATCACTTCTTAAAAGGGTCAACGAGGCAATTGCCACCGTCCAAAAACCTTAAAATCTCTGCAAAACTGAAAATTTGGTCATTGCGAAGTGTCCCGAAGGAATGTTAGGAATCTTAACATGTTAAATTTGTGAAATCATGCCAGAATACCCCGTTTTTAAACGGGGATGAATGGCATCCTCATAGTTCCTTCTCCCTCGGTGGGAGAAGGTTAGGAAGAGGGGGTAATTCACTGAGAAATCGTATGCAAATTGGTGAATTATCTAAAAAACACTTGAAGAAGCTTTAATTATCGGTTAGAATTTGCACGACAATCTGAAATCTTTTATTGCGAAGTTGTAAAAAAGGGGAGAGAGTAATTTGGCTTTAAGGAAAAAGAAAAAAATTTCTTCAACTGAAAAACTGCTTGATGTTATTCGCAACAAGAAAACTTCTGATGAATTTTCAGAATCACCGGGTTCTCCTCCATCCGGGAAAAGCAAAAAACTCTCTTTCTTGAAGGTATCCCGCTTGAAGGTATCCCGTAAGAGTGAGGCAATTTCAGTAGGTGTAGATATTGGATATCACCAGCTGAGATTTATTAAAGTGGCCCAATCTCCTGACAATAAGTGGAAACTACTCGATTACAGTACTGTGCCATTTAAACCTGGCGTTTCAAAAGGTACTCCCGGGTTTGCAATCTTTTTAAGAGAAGAGCTTGATAAATTTTGTGGCTCCAGGAGCGGACTTAATCTATGGGCAAACATGTCCTCCGCCCGTGTTGAAGTTTCCGCTGTTCGAATACCAAAGGTTGCAAAGAAGCAGATTGAAAATGCTGTTTATTGGACTGTGAAAAAGAATATATCCTTTAATGAAAAGGAAACCATCTTTGATTTTGAGATTCAGGACGAGGTAATCGAGAGCGGAATCACCAAACTGGCAGCAATGACCTGTGCCGCTCCAAAGCAAGAAGTACAAGAAATGCGGGATCTTTTTGAAAGTGCCGGCTATCCTCTGGATGGCCTGACAATAGCTCCTTTCGCAATTCAAAATCTATTCAGAACCGACTGGATACCGTCATTTGAGCAAACAGTGGCTACCCTTTACATAGGCAGGGATTGGTCACGTATTGATATCTTTTCCAAGGGTGTTCTCGTTATGACCCGGGGCATCAAGGCCGGGATAAACAGCATGATTCAGGAACTCATGGAATGGTACAATGAAAGTGTAGAAAGGGTCTCACTTGAAGAGTCGCAGGTTGAAGAAACCTCTGAAGCTGCCGATGCTGCTAAAAACGTTGTCATGGAGACGGAAGATGCAAGAGAATTGCTGTTCAGTCTGAGTCCGGACTCCCCGCCTTCTACGGAACTCAGAGTACGCTTTGGCCTTGATGAAAATTCTATATTTAAGAGGATCACTTTCGCCTTAGATAGATTAGTAAGGCAGGTAGAGAGAACCTTTCAACATTATACTGTGACGCTCGGAAATGAAAGTGTAAGCGCCATATATGTTTCCACTACGCAAAATGTTTACAGGCCCATTGTTAACTATATTGGCAGTGAACTGGGAATTGAGAGTGATATATTAGATCCTCTTGAACCTGAAAACCCGTCTGTTGGTGAGACAATGTCTGATATTTCTGTTTCTGACAGGGTTTCTTTTGGGCCGGTAATAGGTGTTGCTTTGTCGGATTTATCCCGTACCCCCAACCTACTCTTTACCTATAAAGAAAAGGAAAAACAGTCAAATGTCTATATGATTAACCGCGCAATATTTGCGGGGTTGGCAGTCGTTTTAGCTTGTTGCATTGGAGTTCTACTGTGGCTGGGACATGCTGCGAACCATAAGAGTACCGTGATAGCCCGGCTGGAACAACAATTGAATCAGACTGTTCCGATCAGTGATGAGATTGTTTCGCATTTAGCTTCCAGGGTTGAAGAAAACCAGAAGCGCTTGAAGAAATATAGCGATAGATACCTTGGAGTGGCGGCTATCAGTGAGTTATCTGCGCTTACACCCTCTAATATTCGTCTTCTTAATATAAGCGCCGATATGGGATTGGCTTCCGTGGGGGAGGGCAAAAAAGCTGCAGGTGGTCTAACTATAGAAGGTATTGTTTCAGGAGAGATTAAATCACTTGAATCATCTCTGGTAGGATATGTGCTTAAATTGCAAAGTTCTCCGATGTTCAATCAGGCAAAGATT
>Ga0265595_1000613_pt1 | contig 31179 bp, 28 predicted proteins | sample saktaG_15_FD_190148 | JGI IMG/M metagenome (GOLD analysis project Ga0265595, IMG submission 190148) | Saline water microbial communities from Sakinaw Lake, British Columbia, Canada - sak_2013_06_06_50m | ecosystem: Environmental > Aquatic > Non-marine Saline and Alkaline > Saline ...
AAGGGGTGGCAGACCCGGGGACAACTCTGGTATCATGAAAAACACCTTCTTCGTCTATTTTGGTAACCAGAGCAAGGCTTAGTCTGGCAATAGACAGAGCTTTTCTCCGGCCGATTTTTTGAAAATCGGTATAATAATTATCACCAAGCAGGGGAACTTTTATTTTGGTCAATATTTCATTAGCTTGTATTTTAGTTTTATAAGGACCGGCTAAAAATTCTTCCAGGGGCAATACTCTTTTGTCTTTCCTGGAAGTTAATTCTACCTCAGCCCTTAAGGCGATTAGAGGGGGTAAAAGATCTGCTGCCGGTGAGGCATTCACAATATTGCCTCCGATAGTGCCACGATTACGAATCTGGGTTGAACCAATAGTGTAAGCTGCTTCCATTAATACAGGAAAATTATTTTTGATGAGCGGCTCATTAATCAATCGGGAATGGGTCACCAGTGGCCCTATCTCTATAAAGTTATTAATTGAATTAATAATTTTTAATTCCGGGATGTTGCTTATATCTAAGAGGTAATCAAAATCTGGCAAGCGAGGGCTCTCTTTATAAAGGTTAACCAACAAATCTGTCCCTCCGGCTAATATATGAATTTTAGTAAATTTGTCTAAGTAATTTAGGGACTCTTCTATTTTTTGGGTGGTTAAAAATTCGTAGGATATCATTTCTTTGTTCCCCCTTTACTTAAAGAATGTCCCAGTAAGACCCGTTCCAAATTAAGGGGTAAATGTCTGATTCTTTTTCCGGTTGCGTGAGCTACTGCATTGGCAATGGCTGGTGCGCCCAGTTCTAAAGTTGGCTCACCGATAGATTTAGCTCCATAAGGACCATGAGGGTCGGGATTTTCTACAATAACCGGGTTGATTTCTGGCATATCTTTTACTGTAGGAATTAAATATTCATCAAAGTTAGTATTTTTTATGTAGCCATTCGCGGTTTCTACTTCTTCCATGATACCATAACCCAATCCCATCATTACCCCACCGTAGATCTGCCCTTTAAGGCAGGCGGGATTAATGGCTCTACCTACGTCATGGGCGGCAGTCATCTTTAAAACTTCTATCTGCCCGGTAGCTGTATCAACTTCCACTTCAGCTATCTGGCAGCCATAAACATAGGTAAAATATGGTCTGCCCTGACCAATTTCTTCGTCCCAGGAAATATCGGGGGCTTTGTACCAACCGTAAGCAGATAAAAATATTCCCTCCTGATTAGCTAAATTTACAGCCTCATCAAAAGAAATAATCTTTTGATTTTTATTTTTTTCATATATATTATCATTTTTAAAATCAAAATTGTCTGTACTGATTTTAAATTCAGCTGCAACTATTTCAGCAAGGGTTTCTTTTAATTGATGGGCAGCGTTTTTTACTGCATTGCCGCCTAATATAGTGCTGCGGGAAGCGACAGTAGCTCCACTCTCGGGAGACACCGAAGTATCAACCTCCATATAACTAATTCTTTTAATATCCACACCCAATTCTTCGGCAGCTATCTGGGTAAAAACAGTCTTTAAGCCTTCACCATTTTCAGCTAATCCGCAGGAAATTAAGATACTCCCGTCACGCTGAATGGCGACTATAGCCCCGGCGGCATCGGTTGCCTCAGCTCCCAGACTACAGCCTCGAAAACTGATAGCCATACCGATTCCTCTTTTTTTATCTCCTGATTGGAGTTTACTGTATTCTCTGTATTTCTCTTTATAATTACTGACTTCAACAGCTTTGTTAATTACCTCTTCCAGACTCACCTGGTGATTATCCAATTTCTGACCACTGGCAGTAATAGAATTATTGTGATATATATTTTTCAAGCGCAGTTCCATGGGGGTCATCTTTAGTTCTTCGGCCAGTTCATCCATTAATGATTCCTGGGCAAAGATAATTTGTGGTGAACCGTAACCTCTCATCGCCCCGGTATACACATTATTGGTGTAATACCCGTAAGTATCTGTTTTCACATTAGGCAATTCATAAGGACCGGTTGCCTGAACAACTGAACGCCAGGTAACAAAGGGAGTCTGGCAAGCATAGGCTCCGCTATCGGCTAAACACTTAATTTCCATTGCTACCAGCTTACCTTCTTTGGTGACGCCTACTTTATATTTCATTTTATAAGGATGACGTTTGTAACTTTCGATAATTGACTCATCTCTGGTATTAACCATCTTGATTGATTGGTTGGTTTTTAGTGCCAGGATGGAAGCCCGGGCGGCCATGGAAGACATAACTTCATCTTTGCCTCCAAATGATCCACCCATATGATTCTGAATTATTCTCACTTTGTTTAAAGGTACCTTGAGTACACTGGCTACAGCATTTCGGCAGGAAAAAGGATTCTGAATTGAACCATAGATAGTTATTAAAGCGTTATGTTCATGGGGCACTGCGGTGAGTGACTCGGGCTCAATATAACCGTGTTCTACAAATTGTGTGGAATATTCTCTTTCCAAGATTATCTCTGCCTGGGCGAAACCTTTTTCTGTATCCCCTTTTCTCAATCGATGATGAACCACCTGATTATTTTCTAACTCCGGATGGATTAAGGGAGCATCTTTTTTCTCGGCTTCTTCCGGGTCAAAAATACCCGGTAATTCTTCATATTCTACTTCAATTAACTCCAGGGCTTCTGCAGCTGCCTCTTTAGTCTCAGCAGCAAGGGCAGCAATACCATCACCGATATATAAAACCTGTTGTCGAGCTAAAACCTGCTGATTTTGGATAATCACTCCAAATTCATTATTAGGGATATCATCCGCCGTTATAACCGCTTTCACACCCGGATAGGCCAAAGCTTTTTTAATATTTACCTTCACAATTCGGGCATGGGGATATTTACTTCGTAAAACTTTACCATAAAGCATATTGGGAAAGAATAAATCAGCAGCAAATTTAGCTTTACCGGTAACTTTCTCGTAAGCATCGACTCGCTTTATCGATTTATTTACCTTGCTAAATTTCATTCTTTTCATCTCCCTAGTATCAGAAGTTTATTCTTCGGCACCCAGAATTAATGAGAGCAAAGCCATTTTTAAAACAACACCATTAAAGGCTTCCTGCCAATAACGCGCATGTCGGGTGATATCGACATCCGGAGGCAGTTCATCCATTCTCGGCAGAGAATGCAATATAATTGAATTGGATTTTGCTTTCTTCTCTAAGAGTTCGCGAGTTACCCGGTAATTATCCGGAGTTAAGCCTTTCTCTGATTTCGTATCTTCGCGAGCCACGGTGTAATCAGCCTGCACAACGGGTTCCATATAAATAACATCCGCTTCATTAATAACATCGGCAACATGCTCGGCTATCTTGAAACGCAAGTTGTAATTTTTTAACTCGGCTTTAAATTCTTCCGTCATTGACATTGCAGGGGGAGCTACGTAAATAACCTGTGCATCAAATTGGGTAAGTGCATATGAAATGGAATGCATTGTACGCATACGCATATCGCCAATACAGAGGAAAGTCAAACCATCAAGTGTGCCCTTTTCCTGTAGAATGGTATATAGGTCTGTCAAAACCTGAGTCGGGTGCTCTCCCCAACCATCACCGGCGTTAATTACGGGTACGCTGGCCCATTTTGCTGTCTCGGCCGGGGCACCCTGTTGAAAATGGCGCATAACAATCACATCACCGTAATATTCCAGCATTTTAACGGTATCTTTAATGCTTTCCTGGTAGAAATCTCCTGCTCGGGTCATTTTCGCATCCGCAAAACCAAGCACATGACCGCCAAGACGGTGCATGGCTGCTTCATGAGACAAGCGGGTACGGGTGCTTGGTTGATAAAATGCAGTTACCATAGTTTTATCAGCCAGAATGTTACTGTTTTTACGATTCTTGGCAATAGGCTCTAATTTTTTAGCAACTTCAAAAATTCTAAAAAAATCTTCCCTCTCAAAATCCTTCAAAGATAGGATATCTCTTCCTAAAAAACTACGCATTGGAAACCTCCTATTTTATTTTTTTAATTACATTCGCTCATTTTCTTACTGACCGAGAATCAACAATTTAATACATCTGGTTTAAAGACCGGTCCTCTTATTAAATTCCTTAATTAATCTATCTATCTCATCAACTTGTCGGTGAATACCGCCCCAGTAATTTTCACTGTCATACCATTGAGCATTTAGTTCTTCCATATCTTTACCTTGTTGTTCTACCCAGGTAAAGTATTTGAGATTATGGATTCTTTTTCTATCCCGATAAGTTAATTCTTGCATATAATCAGTAGTCAGTGCCTGTAAGTTACGATGGAAATCAATGGCTGCATCGGTTTCATCATAAGGACCAAATTCTTCTTCTAATTCTTTTAATCGAGAGCTATACATTTCCATTGAATCGGTAAAAACGGTTAAGACTATATCTTTTTCGGTTAATTCATAATACTTTGCAAACTTTATAGCCATAATCATATTGGCTGCACTGGAAATACCCATTAGTGGTAATTTTTCAATTATTTCTGCAGGAACACCCTTTTTTCTTAAATATTTCTGACCGACAGGTTCATTAAATAAACGAATTATTCCCATACTATTACTATCATCTACGTCGATAATCATATCAGTATTTCTCATATTATGAATCCAGGGGACATGTTTATCCCCTATACCCTCGATACGGTGAGCACCAAAACCATTAGCCAGAAGTGTAGGACATTGCAGGGCTTCACCGGCAGCTATCTTGCTGGTAGGATATTTTTCTTTCATGTAGTCTCCGCAACCCAGAGTACCGGCGGAACCGGTAGTTAACACCACTCCTGCATAATTATCTTTTGAACTCATTATCTGAGACAATACCTCTTCCATGGCATGACCGGTAATCTCATAATGCCAAAGGTGATTACCAAATTCATCAAATTGATTAAATACTACTACATTATCCCTAGTCTTTTTTAATTCCCAAGATTTATCAAAAATCTCTTTCACATTACTCTCTGTTCCCGGAGTAGCAATAACTTCTCCGGCAACTTTAGCCAACCAATCAAAACGTTCTCTACTCATCCCTTCCGGTAAAATAGCTATCGATTCACAGGAGAGAATATCGGCATCATAAGCACCACCCCGGCAGTAATTGCCGGTAGAAGGCCAAACTGCTTTTTGAGAAGTGGGATCAAATTGTCCGGTAACCAAGCGAGGGACTAAACAGCCAAAGGTAGCGCCTACTTTATGGGAACCGGTGGGGAACCATTTACCCACTAAAGCAAATATTCTGGCTTTTACTCCGGTTAACTCATGAGGTAATTCTACAAAATTAACTCCTCCGAATTGACCTCCCTTTTTTACCGGCTCATTCTTCCAATTAATTCTAAAAAGATTGTAAGAATTAATATCCCATAATCCTATGTTCTTCAATTTATCCTTAATCTTGTCCGGAACTAATTCAGGATTTTCCTGCTCAGCAAAAGTCGGGATAATAATATTTTTTTCTCTAGCCCTTTCTATGGTTCTCTTAAGTTGCTCTTCGTTGATAGTTAAATCGATCATTTTATTTTTCTCCTTTATTTTAAAAATTCAACAAACGTATCTACTGCGCGATAAAGAGATTCTAATTCTATGTATTCATCATTTTGATGAGCCTGGGCAATATCACCGGGTCCAAAAACAATGAAAGGTATCTTCTTTTCCGGGATGATTGTTGCTCCATCAGTACAGTATTTAGTAACTATCACTTCCTTCATTCTGGCTGCCTGTAAAAACTTTTTTACATAAGGATTGTCAGAACTGGTAAAGATCGGAGAGTGATAGTTAAAAATCTTTTCCGTAAATCTCACCTTATGTTTTTTCGCAATTTCTTCGCCGGTCTTTCTGACTAATTCCACTACTTTCTTTTCATCCTCTTTTGAAATTACTCTGAAATCCAACTGAATCTCTGAATAATTAGGGACAATATTTACCTGCACTCCGCCGTGAAACTGTCCGATATTTAGGGAAGTTTTACCCCAAAAGGGGTCTGCTTCAAATATCTTCTCATATCTTTCGGTAACATTCACCACAAACTCGCTCCCCGGGATGATTGTATTTATTCCCACCTCAGGGGTTGAGCCATGGGCAGACTTCCCGTAAAATTTAGCTTTTATCCATAATTCTCCCTTTTCCCCGGTAGAAACTTGAAGATTAGAGGGTTCCGCGATAATAAGAAAATCAGTATGGTCAAAATAACCCCCATCAACTAAATTCTTCGAACCTCTATATACCCATTCTTCATCTGCGGTAAGAGCTAATTGAACTGTTTTTTTAGGTACAATCCCCCTTCTTTTTAAAAGTACCGCTGCGTAAAGGATGGCGGCCACCCCGCCCTTCATATCTGATGCTCCTCTGCCGTACATTTTTTCATTTTCAATCAATCCTTCAAAAACGGGTTTTGTCCAATCCTCTTCTTTTACCCCTACAGTATCCAAATGCCCGCAAAGAGTAATATTTCTTTCTTCTTCTCCTTCAATTTTTGCAATAACCGAACTCCTGCCTTCTTCCAAAGGAACTAGCTCAGACTGGATATTATTTTTTAAGAGAAATTTCTTTATAAAATTAGCAATTTGATTTTCATTCCCCGGAGGATTTACACTTTTAATCTTAATAAAACTCCGAAGGAGGTCGTTTATTTCTTTTTTCTCAACATTATTCACTTTTGGTTCATTGTCTCCTTTACTGCTTCTAAATTGGGATCTATTACCAGGGCTTCTCCCCCAGCTTTTTTAGCACTTTCTACATCCTTTAATCCGTTTCCCGTAACTAATACTACAATTTTATCTCCCTTAGAGATTTTCCCTTCCTTTAGCGCTTTTACCATGCCGGCAAAGGCGGTAGAGCCCGCTGGTTCAGCAAAAATCCCTTGCTTTGTGCCCAAATATTTAATCGCTTCCAGTATCTCTTTATCGCTTACTGCAATTCCAAATCCTCTTGATTTTTTTATGTCTCTTACTGCCATCAGACGATTTCTGGGAATCCCTACAGCAATGCTGTCTGCAATTGTATTCGGCTCCACAAATTTAACTGTTCCGTCACCATTTACTGCCTCGACAATCGGTTTACACCCTTCTGCCTGCACGGCAACCAGTTTAGGTAAATGGTCAATAAGGCCTAAGGAAAGCATATCCTTGTAAGCTTTGGCCACTCCGGAGATGATACAACCATCTCCTACCGGTACAAAAAGATAATCGGGTACTTCAAAATCCATCTGCTCAATAATTTCCAGGGCAACCGTCTTTTTCCCCTCTACCATATAGGGATTAAAAGCGGTATTCCGGTTATACCAGCCAAATTCTCTGGTTGCTTCGATGGACAGATCAAAGGCTTCGTCATAGGTTCCTTTTACCGCAAAAACAGTTGAGCCAAATACCAGAAGCTGGGCAATCTTGGCACTCGGCGCAGTTTGGGGAACAAAAATGTAACTCTTTAAGCCTACTGACGCAGTAGCTCCCGCAAGTGATGAGGCAGCATTACCGGTTGATGCACAGGTAATAATTTTTTCTCCTAATTCCCGAGCTTTTACCACGGCAATGGCAGACGGCCTATCTTTTAAAGAGGCAGTGGGGTTCCTTCCGTCATCCTTAATCCAGAGATTTAACATCCCTAAATCTTCTCTTATTCTTTTCGCTTCATATAAAGGAGTCCAACCAACTTTTGACGGACCTATTTTAACAGGATCATCCACCGGTAAAAGAGGCAGGTATCTCCACATCGAAAATTCCTTATTTCTTTCGAGAGATTTCCGGTTAAATTCATTTTTTATTCTAGAATAATCATAAATAACTTCTAAGACACCTTCGTCTCCACATTTCGGACAATTATATTTTACTTCATTTGAATCATATTCTGTTCCACACAATAAGCATTTTAATTTCTTTACATAACTCATATCCATTTCCCCTCCCTGGTATATGAAATTCCTAATTCTTTTAGTACTCCAAATTACATTTCTCCCCTTTTTTATTATCACTTTCTTAAGAAGTTATACATTTCCAATAATCGTCCCTTTTTAGGGGTAGATATGGGTTCCCGTTTCACCTTTTAGCGCTTTCTCTAACGATTCCGGATTAGTAACTATTGCCTCTTTTCCTCCGGCTTTCAGGAATCTTACAATAGCTTGAATTTTGGGAAGCATACTTCCCCTGGCAAAATGTCCTTCCTCAATATATTTCTTGGCTTCTGCCACAGTTAATTTGTCCAGGGTAATTTGATTTGGTTTATTGAAATTTAAACACACTTTTTCTACTGCTGTAGAAATAATAAAGACATCTGCTTTAATATTTATAGCCAACAAACTTGAGGCATTATCTTTATCAATGACCGCAGCAACACCTTCAAGTTTTCCTTCATCATTGCGAAGTACGGGAATCCCGCCTCCACCAACACCGACTACGCTAAAGCCATTTTTTACCAATATCTCAATAGCATCCTGTTCAACAATTTCAACCGGCATAGGAGAAGGTACGACTCTTCTGTATCCTCTTCCTACATCATCAATAATAACCCAGTCAGGGTGTTCTTTTTGCAGTTCTTCTGCCCGTTCTTTGGTATAAAATGTCCCTATTGGTTTGGCAGGGTTTTGGAATGCAGGGTCTTTTTTATCTACCACTACCTGAGTCACTACTGTAGCTGTATTCTTATTAATACCTCTTTTTTTAAATTCGTTATAGAGTGCCTGCTGAATCTGATATCCAATGGCACCCTGGGTGTCTGCCCCACAATTAACCAAAGGTACTGTATGCATCCCTCCTGCTTCATGCGCAATTTCCGAACGTCTTAAAATAAACCCTACCTGAGGACCGTTCCCATGAGTAACCACCACATCATAACCTTGCTCAATCATTCCGGCAATATGTTTGGCTGTTTCACATACTGCATCATATTGATCTTCTACGCTTTCATGCTGCTTATCTTTAATGAGGGAGTTTCCTCCGATAGCTAATACTGCTAATTTACTCATTTTTTAACTCCATCCTTTCGAACATCTAATCTTTTTAAACAATATCATAAATGATAAATATAATTTTTTAACTTTTAACATATTCAGCTGTTTCATAAAATATTCTATACTGATCTTCTACGATTTAATTCTTATTATCTTTGATTAATGAATTTCCGCAAAAACTATTTTAACTAAACTCTCTCTAGTTTTATTTACCACCCATGGTGAGTGTCATAACCGCTTTTGCCGTATGTAATCTATTTTCTGCTTCATCATAAACAATTGAATGAGGACCATCAATAACTGAATTTTCAACTTCATTTCCTCTGTCCGCTGGCAGCGCATGCATATACATTACATCTTTATTGGCAAGTTTCATCATTTCCTCTGTACATTTCCAGGTTTTACAGGACTCAAGTAAATCATCGACCACTTCATTTCCTTGATTAGTTACCCAACTTCCCCAATTTTTAGGTATAACTACATCTGCATCTCTATACGCCTCTTCCATATTATTTGTTATTGTTAATATTCCACCATATTTTTCAGCATTTTCTTTAGCTTGTTTTATAGTCCAATCTGGCAAATCATACCCTTTCGGATAGGCAAGAGTTACATCCATTCCGTATCTTGGGAATAAAAGCACTTGGGTAAGCGGAACTGAAATTGGTTTCTTATGACTGGTTGCATAAGCCCATATAATAGATACTTTAGTACCTTTCAAATCTCCAACTTTTTCTTTCATAGTCATTAAATCAGCTATTCCCTGCATCGGATGATATAAATCACATTGCAAATTCATAATAGGAACTGTCGACCATTTTTCCATTTCTCTTAAGTATTTATTTCCTGTTTCCCATGCACAATTCCTACAAGCAATAGCATGCCCAAATCTGGATAAAATAACAGCTGTATCCTTGGCTACTTCACCATGAGATATTTGCATAGTACTTGTATCAAGAAAATTACCATGACCACCTAACTGAGCAATCCCTGCTTCCATAGAGTTTCTGGTTCGGGTTGACTGCTCAAAAAACATTAAAAATATTGTCTTATATGGTAAATAAGGTGTTGCTGTACCCATGGCAAATTTTTTCTTTAAATCAAAAGAGACTTCAAGTAAGGTGTCTATTTCTCCTTTAGTCCAATCTTGAAGTGTAATAAAATGCTTACCTTTAAATATAGTTTGCATTAATTTGTTCCCTCCCTTTCTATAAATATATTTTATTTGAGATAATTATTAAGATAAATTACTGGAATTGCAGTCATGTCCTTTAAAAATTTGGATATATTTTATTCATATTCTTTTACTTTTTCTAATATTTTTATAAAATTAAAACTCGTATAAGATTTACATCAATTAAAATTTATAAAGCCAAAGATGTTCTACTTAATTTTAGTTTTTATTAACTTTCCATATCCTTTAGTTCCAACAATTCCTTTGTTCCCTTTGTATACTACTTCCCCACGAATAATTGTCATATAAATCTGTCCTTTTAATTCTTTTCCGGCAAGCGGAGAATATTTACCTTTACTTTCTAATCTTGATGGTTCCACCACCCATTTCTTATCTAAATCTACAATGGTGAAATCTGCATCACTCCCAACTTTTATTATTCCTTTTTGAGGATAAAGTCCATATCTTTTGGCTGTATTTTCTGACATCAGTTTCTGAATCTCACTCAAGGTTAACCTTCCTTGGTGATATCCGTAATGAAGCATGGTTGGAACGGCTAATTGTGTACCGGGAATACCTGCATAATTTTTCCAGATATTGAGAAATGATTTTTCCCTTGGATATTTCCCTGCTGCATGGTCGGTGCAAATAAAATCGATTGAACCATCTTTCAACCCTCTCCAAAGTTCTTCCCTGTCCTCTTCTTTGCGTAACGGTGGAGCAATTTTTAATATTGACCCTATCTTTTTAAAATCTTCTGCTGTAAAAATTAAATACTGGGGACAGGTTTCTGTAGTTGTATCCATTCCGTGAGTTTTCGCCCAGCGAATAATATTTAACCCTGCCTTGGTCGAAAGGTGCACGATGTGAAGTTTATTTCCAACTTTTTTGGTAATTCCTACTACAGACCATATTGCTTCCGGCTCTGCTTCATAGGTTCTTCCTTCAGACCAACTCTCAGGGTCTTCTCTCCCCATCTTCTGCACCAGATGGGAATAATAATCTACCAGATAATAGTCTTCAGCATGTACTGCACAAACTAAATCCAACTCTTTAGCCGCCCTGAAGACTTTATCCATATCGGGGACGGGCATTCTGGGATAGAGTTCCATTCCGGAAATGGTGTAAAATTTTACCCCAATAATGCCTCTATCTTTTAATTCTTTTAAACTTCTCTTATATTCTCCTGATTCAACCTGCTCAGGAGTTACTCCTCCCCAGAAAGCAAAATCCACATAAGCTTTTGGTTTTACTATATTTAACTTGTGATCGAAATTTAAACCATTAATAACCGGAGGAATAGAAGTGCAAGGCATATCGATAATAGTGGTAATACCACCAGCTGCCGCACTCCTGGTCCCGGTTTCGAAATCTTCTCTTTCGGTAAATCCGGGATCATCAAAATGGACATGGGGGTCAATAAAACCAGGGAATACTATATTTCCCTTTGCATCAATTTCTTTTTCCACAGGAAGTAATGCCTCCCCCTGTGGCACAATATCCTTTATCTTCCCTTTTTCAATATAAATATTTACCGTTTTTAATTGATTCTTTTCTACAATTCGGGTATTTTTAATCCTTATCATATTGTCTCCTCTTTATTTACCCATTTAGTAGTAATTTTCTTTGAAAAAATCCCGCAAAAAACAAGTTTTAAAAATTGGTAGGAGTAGTTGCGGAAATAATAACAAGATCTTCGTTTCCAATGCTGGTGATTTTATGGGGAATGCTCGCAATGTAATAGATACTATCGCCCTCTTCCAATATGAAAAATTCATCCCCAATTTTAATTTCCATTTTTCCTTCCATCACCAGAGTACATTCTTCATCTTCGTGGGATAGAGGTTTGCTGCAGCTACTTGCTCCTACCTCTATCCGGGTTCTGATCATCTGAATTCGGTGACTCACATCAGGGGAGAGCAATTCATAGGTCAGATGAGATTTAGGAAATTTTAAAACTCTGCGTTTATTTTTTCTTACTATTACGCTTTGTTTTTTATCATCAATTAAGAAATAAAACATTGGTACATTTAAAGCTTTGGCTATCTCTCTTAAAGCCATAATCGATGGGGAAGCCATCCCTCGCTCCACCTGGCTTAAATAACTGGGAGTTTTACCTATCTTTTTAGCAAAAGCAGTAAGGTTTACACCCTTAGAAATACGTAGTTTGCGGATTCTATTTCCCAGTCTTTCATTCTCAATCATCATTTAATCTTCATCCTCTTTCCTCCGGTGGAATTTCGCCTACTTGCTATACTAAAAATTCAAGGTTTGATTCCGGTTAGATTTTTTTTTGGAGGTTTATATTTTTTAAAATATATTTAATTATTGTAATTTTATTTAAACACATTTAAAATTATTTTACAAGAACATATTATAAAATATTTTAAAAATATATAAGATAAATTTTGAAGTTAAGAGAAATCAAATCGGGGAACGCCAATTCTGCAGAATTTATGATTACAGTTGTAGGGGTTGGATTTATCCAACCCGTCTTTTTGTGGGCTCGGTAAATCGAGCCCCCTATACGCTCTACGCTATCCTCACTATCTTATAAGATTGCCACATCTTGATAAATCAAGGCAATGACTCATCTATAATTTCCTAATCTTGCTAAAAACTATCAAAGAGGGAGGAATACTCAGAAGAAAATATATTCGGTTTTCTTGTTTCCAGTGCTATTGTAAAAAATTGATTCCAATGTTCTAAATATAATATTTCTAATCTTATTGGCAAAGCGTTTTGTAGAAATCAGGTCGTCTATCATCGAAAATATTATTAAATTTGGTTATATTTTTATTTGAAGCCTCTTTTTGCTCAATATCGTGAATATAAATTAATTCCTTTTTAGGGTTAGCTCTATACAATAAATCACCATTTGGAGCTACAATTTGACTCTGCCCTGTAAATTCGAGACTATCGTGTTCAAAAGTTTCCTTTCCAATCCTATTTGCAGTAACGGAAAATACTCTGTTTTCTAAAGACCTTGACAGCATTACATTTTGACAATAACTTAATACCAGGTTTGCTGGTTGACAAATTACTTCAGCACCTAAAATAGCTAAAGAACGAGCTAACTCTGGAAAAATCCAATCAAAACAAATCATGATTCCGATTTTGGTACCCTTTATAGTATTTATTTCCAAAGGTCTATCCCCGGGATTAAAATAGAGTTTTTCTCGATTAAATAAATGAATCTTTCGATAAATATGTACTAAGCCTTCGGGACCGATTAAAAGAGCGGAATTAAAAATTGATTGACCAAATTTTTCAGCAAAACCTGTTATAATATAAAAATCATTCCGAGAGCATAGGTTAGTTACCTCTTTAACAATATTACTATCTGCAGGATCTTCGGCAACGCTCTCTAATTCTTTTCTGTCGTGAAAATTATAACCAGTAAACGCTAGCTCCGGCAGTACAATGACATCGGCTTTAACTCCATTAAGTTCTTTAATTATCTTGCTACAATTTTCGTTAAGCTTCTTAAATTTTGGCTTAAACTGATAAAAACCTATTTTTATCATTTCCAATATCCTCCAGTGTTTTACCAATGTTGTTCTTTTTTATTTTTCTTTCATCATTTTCATAAATTCTCCTGCTGCCAAATCAATGAATTCCGAATCGTTAATATGCGCATTAACCTCTACAATAGGAATGCGTTTAGCTAAATCCTTCTTAAGGGAATTGATAAAGGCAGTATTTCCTTCAGGGTCGAATAACACCGAACCTTCTTTGTCTGGTGCGCAAAATCCTTTTAGAGGAATAAATACTTTTAATGGACCTTTTGCTAAATTTAATTTTTTTGCTACTACTTTACCAATATGAGTCAACTCCTGTGGTGTAGCCCTAACTAAGGTTAGTTCGGGACTATGTACAAAATATTTTCTTTCTCTTGTTTCAGGAGACAAACTATCTACCGGACCCGCTACATAATAAACTAAACATCCGGGTGCCACTACTTGGAGAATACCTTTCTTCCCTGCTGTTTCCAATCGAATTGGTTTCACTGCTCCGTGTAAACCTCCTAATTCACGACCTCCTACTTCATGTAAACTTAAATCAAAAACTCCTTTAAAAGTTCCTTCCTCTATCATTTCCTCCATTGCGATGCCACCAGTTCCGTTTTGATGAAAGGAAATTACTTGGAATCCATTTTCCTCAAATATTTTTTTTGCCTTAAGAGCCCCTGTGGTGGTCGTACCCATCATCGACATGGCGATAAGAATCTTGCCCTCACTGTAATCTTTTATTTTCTCTTCTCGATATGCCTCAACCATTCCACATACCGCACCAACTGCATTGGATAAAACTCGAGCAGTAACAAAATTAATTCCTTGTAAATCCACGATAGAATGCATAATGGTTACATCATTAGTCCCAAATAAAGGTCCACATTGTGTCGTTCCTGTGGCAATTGTCGAAACCATTAATTTAGGAAATCCGCGTGGTAAGGCTTGCATAATCGCTGTACCAATAGATGTTCCTGTTCCGCCACCTATTCCTATCACACCATCAATCTTTCCATTAGCATAAAAAGAATTAATTAATATTCTACCTCCTTTAATTACTATACTTATGTATTTTTCTTTTGTATCCAAAAGAATAGATTCAGGAGAATGCTCACTTACTACATTAATAATTTTCGAAGCAGTTATTCGAGATTTTATGTTATTAGATGAAACTGTTACACCGGTATCCATAATTAGGACATTAAAACCTCTTTTTTTAATTAGCTTTTCGATAAACAATATTTCTTCTTCTTTTGTGTCTAATGTTCCAATTAAAAGAATTGTTTTCACCCTATTTTTCTTCATTCATTCCACTTCCTTACTGTTAGACTATAATATATCGTCATAATAATATTATCTTTAACAATTTTAATTGAATATTATTTTTTATCACAAAAATAATATTTTCACTTTTTTTAAGTATAAGTAATTTTCTTTTTCTCTGCTCTAAAATTTTCGTTCTTTCTTTATCTTTTATATGCTCTATATTCACCGTTTTAAAAGTTTACTACCGAATAGACCAGTTGGTTTAATCAGCAATACAACAATAAAAGTTAAAAAGGGAACTATAATAGTACTTGGTGCCCATACTATGCTTCCTATACTTATAGTTTCACCTATAATAATTGCTGCTATCATGGTACCTTTTAGACTGCCCAGACCACCTAATACTGCTGTTATAAACATATATAATAAAATATGAAGACCCATATTTGGTTCTACCATAATTAAAGATCCATGGAAAGCACCACCCAAAGCTGATAAAACACATGCTATAACAAATGTTATGGTAAATAATTTATATCCATTTATTCCAAGAGCTTCTACCTTTTCTATATCCTCAATACTTGCTCGTATTGCCTTACCTACAATAGTCTTATTTAAGAAACAATATATTAATCCATATACTACAAAAGTAGCAATAATAATACATAACCTATAATAAGGAAATGCTGTACCAAATAAGATAAAATCTCCCTTTACCGGTTGGCCAACTGGTATTGGACTTAATCCCCATATATATTTAATAACTCCAATAACGAATAATAATACACCAAAAGAAATTATCATGGTATAAGTTATTGGCTTGGCATATATATTTTTATATATGATTTTTTCAACACCAAGTGCAATAAGGGCAATTAACCCGACAGTTATTATTAGGCTCAGCCAAAAATTCCCAGTTATTAAGGTAAATGAATATGTGATATATGCTCCTAAAGAATAGTATGCACATTGATCCAGGCTGATGATTCTCATAACCCCAAAACACAAAGATAGTCCTATTGACACTAAAAAAAATATACACCCATCACTAAAACCAAATAATATCGCAGTTCCTAATAAATTTATATCCATTAACTATACTTCCTTATTCATTTTATACTGCTCTTTTAAATAACTTTTTGTTTTTTAATATAATCATTTACTAATCCTACTATTCCCTCATCTGCTTTGAGAACAACAATAACCAGGAGAGCACCAACAAAAACCTCCCAATTTTGGATAATATTACTGATTATATCCTTTGCACCAATAATTATTGCTGCTCCTATAATTGGTCCAAACAGAGTCCCAACACCCCCTAATATGGTCGTTGCTACAACTTCCCCTGCTTTTTCTTGACCCATCATAGAAGGACATACATAACCGAAATAAATTGCATATAAAGACCCGGCTAAGCTAGCTAATACAGATGAGAATATAAAACTTAATAATTTTGTCTTAAAAACACTATAACCTAAAAATCGTACCTTTTTTTCATTACTTATACAAGCTAAACAAATAGTGCCGAACATAGAATTCATTATATATTGGGTTAATAATAGAATAATTAGTAATACTATTTCTGCAAAAATAAAAAAATGATATGTATTAGTAAAATCTATTCCAAATACAGGATTCATCTTGGTTAAGAACCATATACCATCCATACCACCAGTAATGTTTGAAAATAAATCGTATACCAGAAAGAACCCTACAACATTCATTGCTGCATTAGTTAAGGCAAAATAATCGCTCCGCAATTTTATGATTATAACGCCAATTCCCAAAGCAAAAATTGTTCCCACAATTAATCCCATAAGTAGTCCTATCAAAGGATTTTGCCCAAAATAAAACAGATAACATGCTGTTGCATAAGCCCCGACACCTAAATATAAAGGTTGGCCAAATGATAAAAGGCCCCCATAACCTAAAAGAAAATTACAACTCATTATAAAAATACTGAATATGATTACTTCAGTTAAATAAGAAATCGGTACAAAAAATCTCGCTACAAAAACTATAGTGATAACAAACAAAGGCTGCCACAACTTCTTAAATGTCCTAATCATAGTTTATTCTTCCCCTAAGTTATAAATATTTTTCAAACGTAGCTTTTTTAATATCATCTTTATTACCTACGTCTGCAATAATCTTACCTTCTTTTATTAAAAAAACTCTATCTGCCAATTTAGAAATCACTGGTATATTTTGCTCAACTATAATTAAAGTAAGCTCTTTTTTAATTTTACTAATAACTTCAATAAAACCCTCTATAATTAGAGGTGCTAAACCTTCCATTGGTTCATCTAACAATAATACACTTGGTTTACCTAAAAGAGCTCTCCCTATTATAAGCATTTGTCTTTCGCCTCCACTAAGGTAACCACCTTTCTTATTCAGTAAAACTTGCAATTTTGGGAAATATTCAAATATAAAATCCCAGTTGTAATCTTTGGTAGGATAAGCGGCAAGTTCTAAATTTTCCTTAACTGTTAGGTCAGAGAAAACCGCCTTGTCCTGAGCCACATATCTTATTCCCAGGTTGGCTATTTTATATGGAGGTAATCCAACAAGATTTTGGCTCTTTTCATTATTAAAAAAATTTACTGAACCGCTGGTTGGTTTCATAAATCCTGTAATAATTCTAAATAAAGTTGTTTTTCCAGCACCATTTTTACCTACAATTATCGATGTTTTATTTGTTTCAAAACTTAACGAAATATCAAAAAGCACTTTTGCTTCTCCATAGGCACCATTAACATTTTTAATCTCTAATATCTTATCCATTATTCCACCTTCCAATAAGCTTTGCGAACTTCTGGATCTTGAAGAACTTCGTTAAAATTACCATCAGCTATTATTTTTCCTTCACTCATCACCAATATTCTCTTTGTAAAATCTTTAATCTTTGAAATTTTATGTTCAATTACAATCACTGTTTTTCCTTTAGCAAAACGTTTTAAAATAATAAGCAATTTATCTATTTCCGCATCGCCTAATCCAGAAAAGGGCTCATCTAAAAATAAAACTTCCGGCTCATTAATAAGTGCCATAGCAACTTCTAATTCACGTTTACTACCCATTGGAATATTTTTAACTAATTTATCGGCAATATTAGTAAATCTAAATAACTCAAGGTAATTCTTAATTTGCTCATATTGATTACTTACTAAATTTGTTCTGTCAAAAAATGCCTTTAGAAAAAGGTTATTAGTATTCATTTTCCAGTAATATGACATAGTCAAATTTTCCAAAACAGTTAAATTGGAAAATGTAGATACTAATTGGAATGTTCTTGCTATTCCTAAAGATATCCTTTTTTCAGGTGTCAAATTAGTAATATCTTTGTTTTTTAAAAAAATCCTTCCACTAACTGGCTTATAATACCCACTTAATAGATGTAATAATGTCGTTTTTCCTGCACCATTAGGACCAATAATTCCCACAATTTCACTTTTTTTCACAACTAAATTTACCTTATTTACTGCAATAAAACCCATAAAATCTATACTTAAATCTTTAGTCCTTATAATTTCATTATTATCCATTAAACTCTGAATCTCCATATAAATTTATATTAACTATTTATTCTCTTTTTTAGTTACTTAATTTATATTTGTAATTTCTCTCCGGAAGAAAATACTTTCCTCCGGAGAGAAATTCTCTTGAGAAATTAAAAATTAAATCAATATCCTAAGCTGTCTAATGTTGGTAAAACTTCTTCACCACCGGAAGATCCTATTGCGTCAAAGAAATCCCATTTACCTTTTTTATCTTCAGGTGCTTTTCCTTTAAGCAAAAAACAATAATATTGAAATACTGGTTGATGATCTTTTCTCCAGTAGGCCAATCCTTTAGCAGTTTCAAAGGTTGGATGGAACATAATTGCCTCAGAGATAGCCTTAGGTCCAAAGCTTCCGGCTTTTTCTACAGCTTTAAACAAACCCATTACTGCATCATATGCAATTACTCCATACGCATCTGGCGGTGCACCCCATACTTCTTCATACCGCTTGGAGAAAGCTGCAACGGATTCAACAAGTTTTTTATCCGGAAAACCGGTTAAATCCCAGTAAAAGTAGGCGTTGGCATATACTCCTTCTAAAACATCCTGGGGAATTCCAACAGCCACCGCGTTAGTCATCCAAACATTAAATAAGATTGTTTCCTCTTTAAGTCCCAATTCACCAGCTTGTTTTAATACAGCAGCACAATCTGCGGCAAACTGAGCGAAAACAAAAATATCTGGTTTGGCAGCTTTTACTTTTTGTAATATTGAAACAAAGTTTTGGGTACCCGCTGGAACGCGATCATAACCTACTATTTTTGCGTCAGTTCCTTCGATAAACTCGACAAATCCATCATATATACCATCTCCCCAAGAATCAGATCTACCCAAGAAATAAATAGTCTTGGCACCAAGTACATTTAATGCAGTATTTCCAGCCGCCAATCCTACTGATTTAGAAGAACCTGCTACCGGAAAACTACACTCTGCCAACACACCTTTTTTAAAGGTTTCATAAGCATTAACACAAGTTGAGAAATAAGGTATAGATGATTTTTTACATACTTCATTAATAGCCATTGCAAGTGGACTCCAAGTTTGGCCAACTACTGCATCTACACCTTCGTCTAACATATACTTGTATCTTCTTAGACCCACTTCTATTGTAGCTTCATCATCTTTTACATTAGTTTCTATCATAACTTTACCCCAAGGCATCGATAATCCACCCTTATCATTAAATTCTTTAACTGCCTGTAAGGCACCTTCCTTTTGAGTTTCTGCAACTGCCGAAAAAGTCCCAGTAAAAGGAAGCAAAACTCCCAATTTAAATACTTCCGGATTCTCAGAAGAGCTAGCAAATGAAATATTTGAGAAAAGACTGACTATTAAGCAAACAGTTACTAAAAAAATAAAATACTTTTTCATTTTTTTCCTCCTTTTTAATTCTTAAAAGACAAACTTTTTCTAAAACACTTAGCTCAACTCTTATTTTAATTCAATAAATCACCTCCCCTTTTTTAATAATCAAGGTTAATCTCAGTTAAATAATCAATCCCAACCTTACCTTTTATGAAATAAATTCTATTTGTAAACACGTTTTCAGATATATTAATCCTTTTTATATAATCTTGCTCTTGTTCTCTATTTACCCACCTTATCATCAGAATATATGAACATAGCATGATTATACTATATATTAAATATTAATGAAAATGCTCTGTCAGCTTTCAAATACATTTTTATGTGAGGCAACGGGCAAAACGAAAAAGATCGAACGTTTTTTAAAAAATCTGTAATTATCACATTAGGGATGAAGATAATTACTAAATAAAGAAATTTTTTACATGGCTTTTGATACTCTCTACAACAATATTTATTGGTTTATGACCTTTAAAACCTAATTTCTCAAGAACAAAACTATATATCTCTTCTAAATTTAAGTCTTCTATTTTTACATCTTTTCTATTAATCTTAAATTTGTCCAAATATTCCTTTACATATTTATCAATTTTATCAAGTAACTCTTCCCCAGCCGTTACAACATCTGATATCCCCATGCAATATCCGTCAAATGATGAAATGACATGTTTTGCCGATATCTTTTTTAATTTAATAAAACTCTTCTTAAGGCTATTAACATTTTCATATATCGGAATATCTCTTTTCCCTGGAACTGCATCCCCGGTAATTAAAACATCCCTTTCTGGAATAAAAATAGAAATCGAACCATTAGAATGTCCAGGAGTATAAAATATTTTCAACTTGGTACCTATATCTAATACATCATGATCTTTTAGTAAGCAGTCGATCTTAACTGAACCTGCAATTAAATCGAAAAATCCGGGCACAGGTCTTTTCTTATATTGTTTTTCAATATCTTCGATATAAGGCTTCGCATAAAAATGAGCACATAAAATAATCTTAGGATTAGCTTTTTTAAATAAATAATCTGAACCGATATGATCTGCATGACAGTGAGTATTAATAATCATGTCCAAATCACTAATTGCCACCCCATTTCCCTCACAAAAATTTACTATATCTTCAAAATTTTGGGATGTACCCGTATCTATTAAACAATTTTTCTTCCCTTTGATTAAGGTCACATAAACAGAACGTTTAACCTTATTGCTTTTAGTGCCTAATGTAAAAAAAAGTTTCTTTATAAAAACATCTTCTGTTACTTCCATATATTTTACCTCGACTATTTATTGAATTATCTATTAGGACACCTTTAAGGTAATCCTCCCGCTTAATTTCCCTTCTTTTAAGATTGACATAGCCTGATTGATTTCTTCTAAAGGGAAGGTTTTAGAAATAACTGGTTTCAACTTTCCCATTATAATTAGCTCTACACATTTTTCAATTTCCTCTTTAGTTCCTGCACGGGTTCCCAATATTTCTAATTCATTCAATACTACTTTTAAACTATTTATATGTAAAGGAACGGAATCCGAATAAGCGACAAGTACTAATTTTCCACCCTTCCTTAAAGATTTAATATCTTCTTCAACCGTCTCTTTTCTACTTACAAATTCTAATATTTTATCGGCTCCTTTGCCTCCAGAAATTTCAACTATTCTTTGGCCCCAGCCATCTTTGGAGGCATCTACTACTTCATCGGCACCATATTTCTTCATTAACTCAAGTTTCTCTTCGGTTATATCAACGCCTATTACTTTCGAATTAAGAGTTTTGGCAATCTGAATTGCATGCAAACCCAAACCACCGCTTGCCCCAATCATAGCAATACAATCACCTTCTTTTATTTTTGCACGTTTCAAGAGAGCATGATAGACGGTACCCATAGAACAAGAAATTATTGCTGCCTCAGAAAAAGATAATTCCTTAGGTTTTCGTATTAGGCTACTTTCTGGCACCTTAATATATTCCGCAAAGCCACCATTTAATTCAAAACCCAATCTACCTATTAAATTTTCGCAAATTGTTTCTCTTCCTGCCTTACATAATTCACATTTATTACAAGGTATGTAAAAAGAAATTAACACCTCATCTCCTACTTTAAAATTCTTAACCTGGGAACCAGTTTCTGCTATAATCCCAGAAACTTCATGACCTTGAATAAGGGGCAATTCTTTAACTGGAATCTTTCCCTGTTGAATCTTTAGGTCGGTTCCACATAAGCCAGCAGCCTTTACTTTTACTAATATATCATTTTCTCCATAGTGAGGTTTTTCCACCTCTTCTAAAGATAAGGGTTTGTTAAATTCTTTCAAAACCATTGCTTTCATTTTTTTCACCTCAATATATATATTTCATATTAAATAATTATTAAAAAATCCTTTAAAAACTCAAACTCCTAAAAGTATAATTATTACTAAATATTATGGCGTAAACCCTTGAGGAATCCGACTTTTATATTTATATTCAATTTCTTCATCTGTTAATCCAATAAAAGGCATAAGTCCGTGAAGGCTTAACGAAGGACAACCTGGTAAAAAGATTCCTCTATCTTTATGTTCTTCAGCACAATCGCCGATTACAAAAGTATAACTCTTTGGAGGATTATGTTCGCTTTTAATTTCTATATCTTTATTGCTACCCACAATTAAAGTAATTTTATCGACTTTGTCAAAATCTTTCATCTTTTCCTTATCTGCAAGCCAGGGCTCCAAACCGGTTCTTGTAAAATGGCAACAACCTTTACAACTACCACTAACATATGCCTGTATTTTAGGATGTAGTCCTATAAGACTTATATAGCCCCTCTTAAAATTTTTCTTTAGTTTATTAATATCTTCACCCAAAACTTCAATATTTTCCGGCCTACCTTCTCCCAATCCTTCATTTGTAGCACCTCTTACGGTAGCTACCTCAAACATCGGATTAAAACCCATGATACTACTAGCAACTGAGTCGACAGCAACTGGGTCAATTCCAGTTATTATAGTATTAAAGTCTTTTATTAAGTCTTCCTTATAGGGCGATCCGGGACCTTGACCTTGCATTGCCCATAGACCATCGATAATCGATAAATTCGGTTTAACCATTCTCAAGAGATCAATAATTTTTTGCTCAATATCACGTCTATGAAATTGAAAGATTTCACTCCAGGGGAGAATGCCTTGAGTTAATTTCATAGCTAATGTCACTCCGGATATTTTGTGAGTTTTCAACTTTGCCAGGTAAATAATCTTATCTGCTTGCATAACACATTGAGGAAGGTGAATTTCTCCGGTTACTATCTTTGCTCCAGGTATTCTTACTTTTACCCTTAAATCAGTTTCAAGAGGTATTATTTTATCGACTCCTTCTTTCATGGCAGCTTCATAAATTCCTGTTTTTTTTAAAGATTCAAAAGAATCGGCTCCGATACTTGATCTTTCCGCCAAAGTTATGCTTTTAGCTTTTGTATTTTTCTTTAAATACCTTACTAGGGCGGCAACAACTCGAGGATCATTTGCAACACCCGATTCAGGGGATACTGGCCAGCAAGCATTTACTTTTAACAAAATTTTATCACCAGGTTTAATTATCCGCTCTATACCCCCAATCAACTCAATGTTTTTATGTAACATCTGGTAAACAGTGTCTATGGCATCTTCTCCAAAATTTCCTGGAGAACCCGGTATTATTTCTTTGTGAGTTATTGAAACTTTTGTCTTTCTATCCACTAATCAACATCTCCTTTCAATTTATGATAAAGGGTTAGGGGAGTACAATTTATAATACAATAAGTACTCCCCCTTTAATTCGGATTATTTATTTAGGTAATTCCCATCCATCAGGAGGCCTAGAAACACCTACAAATTCAAAAGTTTCAACATTGTTCTTGTCACATACAAGGATCGGTGTCCAATATCTTTCTGCTAATTCGTCTTCTCGTCCCTCTAATGTCATAACAGCAGCTCTAACACCCCAACTTGCCATGTAACATGGTGCTTGTACCATTGTAGCAGCAATTTTTCCTTCTCTAATGCCATCAATACAGGCTTTTTGTGAATCAGAAGTAGTTAGAACGATTTTCCCTGATTTACCAGCCTGGAATAATGCTTCAGCTGCTCCGACTCCTAAAAAATCACTCCCTGTCATTACTCCCTCAAGGTCTGGATAAGCTAAAAGCATATCTTCCATAAGAGCTAATCCTGCAGCAGGGTCGGAATCACAGAACTGCTCATCTAAAATTTCTATATCTGGAAAGTTTTTCTCCATAGTAGCTCGAAATCCTGCGGAACGACCCATTGCCCAAGATGTTCCTGCTGGCCCAGGAAGCATAATTACTTTACCTTTGTTATTTAATTCTTTTGCCATGTACTCTGCTTGTAATTGTCCAATATAGGAATCATCTGAACGAACTCTAGTCACTACATTCGTGCTATTGGTCATAACGTTGGTATTAATTACTGGAATGCCGGCTGCAACTGCTTCATCTACAATTGCCATTGTACCTTCACCGCTTGTTGCACAAATGATGATTGCATCTACTCCCATACTTATAAAATCTTCTATTTGCTGTACTTGTCGATCAATATATTTGTAACCACCCGCCTCAAACAATATAATATCTACTCCTAAAGCTTTCCCCTCTTCAAAGTAACCATATGCATGACCTAAAAAATGTGGATTGGCTAAATGGGGTAATGCCACTCCAATAGTATAACTCTTGTCCGGTTTAGGTGGTCTTGGAAGATCACGTAAATCTCCTACTTTAGCGGTCACAGTTATTGAAAAACTTAATATTAAACATAGAACCAAAAATAATAAAGCAATTCTCTTTCTATTCATTTTTTCATACTCCTTTTTTAAAATATTTATGACTTTTAGCAAATTAATTAATATCCTTTATGTCTATATATCACCTCCCTTTTTTTAAAAAATATCTTACATTTTAGCCTCTTTGCTCTACACAGGCAATATCTTAAAGATTTTATATTTTTTCTTAAATTCCTTATTTTAATTGAAATCATTATTAATCTTTCTTATAATAAACATCAAAAAATACAGCCACAATAACAATAGATCCATTAACAACCATCTGAGTAAAAGAAGATACTCTCATTAGATTGAGGCCGTTTCCTATTATAGCTAGAATTAACACCCCAAAAAAGGTTCCGACTATTCCTCCTCTTCCCCCTTTTAATGAGATGCCTCCAATGACACTTGCAGCAATTGCTTGCAATGCCATTCCTTCTCCTATGGTTGGTTGTCCGGAAGTAATGCGAGCAGTTAAAATTAAGCCACTTATTGCAGCCATAATTCCACTAATCACAAAAGAAATGATTTTATACTTACTAATATTTATACCTGACAAAATTGCAGTTTCTTCATTACCTCCAATGGCGTAAAAATATCTACCTGTTCTTGTCCACCTTGAGAATAAAAAAGCAAAAATAAATATCATTATTGCTATGGCTCCAGGGAAAGGTACGCCCAAAATTTTTCCAAAACCTAAAAATTTAAAAGATGCTGGTAAGCCTACCACTGGGGTACCATTAGTATATAAAAAAGTTAAACCTCTTATCGCTGTCATTCCGCCTAAAGTAACTACAAAAGCAGGCACTTTACCTTTTGCATAAATTGTTCCCGATATTAAGCCTATAAAGGCACCAACAATAAGACCTGTTAAAATTCCCTGCCACATTCCATATTTCACCATAAAATCCGCAGCAATTAAGCTTGATAAAGCCATTACTGAACCTTGAGAAAGATCAATGCCTCCACAGATAATTACCAATGATTGTCCTACGGCAATAATTGCAAGTACTGAAACTTGTCTTGTGATGTTCTGAAAATTATAGATGCTCAAAAAATTATTGTTTACGGAATAAAACAACATGCTCATCAGAATTATAATTAATGGAAGTATTGCGCTTCTCCAGTCAATTTTATTGTTAAGGTTTTTTTGATTTATTTCAGTATTCCTCATTTTAGAAGTTAACATTCAGTTTTTTCCTCCTTTTTTATCGAACAGCTATATAATTGCCGCTTTTAAGATTTTTTCTTTATCCGTTTCTTTTACATTAAATTCTTTAGTTACTCTCCCTTTACTCATAACTAAAATCCGATCGCATATTCCTAATATTTCTTCGAATTCCGAGGAGATAAAAATAACACCTGCCCCTTGTTTAACCAGGTCCATAATTAGATCATATACTTCAACTTTGGCTCCGATATCAATTCCTCTTGTTGCTTCATCAAATATAAAAATACGAGCATCGGCAAATATCCACTTTGCAATAACCACTTTCTGTTGGTTACCCCCGCTTAAATACAATGTTTTCCTTTCTAAATTAGGTGTTTTTATTGATAATTTACCTTTAAATTCTCTTGCAATTTCTTTTTCTTTCTTTAAGTTAATAACACTCATCTTAACGAGTTGATTCAAATTGGCCAAGGTAATATTATGTTTCACCGACATTTCTAAAACAAGCCCACCATTTTTTCTATCTTCAGGAATAAAACTTATCTTATTGTTAATGGCATTACTTGGATTATCAATTTCTACAACCTCATTTTTAATTTTAATTATTCCTGAATCTATTTTATCGGCACCAAAAATTGCCCTTGCTAATTCTGTTTTGCCGGCTCCTACTAATCCTGTAATTCCTAATATTTCTCCTTCTCGCAAAGTGAAGCTTATATTTTTTAATATATTTTTGCGATTTATATTTTCAACCTCGAACAAATCACTTCCGATTTTCACTGTTGCTTTGTGGTATTTTTCCTCTAATCTTCGGCCAACCATCATTTTTATTAACTGATCAATATCTATATCATTAATCTTATTTGTTCCAATCAATTTACCATTTCGCAAAACAGTAACTCGATCAGCAATTTGGAATATTTCTTCAATTCTGTGAGATATATATATAATGGCAATTCCTTCACTTTTTAATCCTCTAATCAACTTAAGCAGATATTCAAATTCTTTTGCAGTCAATACTGCTGATGGCTCATCCATAATAATAACTTTAGCTTTCCTGAAAATAGCTTTCGCAATTGATAATAATTGCTGTTTTGCAATTCCTAAACCTTTTACGATTTCATTGGGATTAAGACTAAGATTAATCGAGTTTAACAACTCTTTAGTTTCATTTTTCATTTTTCTTCTATCTAAAATCCCAAATCTTTCAGAAATTACATCTTCTTTGCCTAAATATACATTTTCACTAACGTTCATATGGGGAACTAAATTAAATTCTTGATATATTGTACTAATTCCATTATTCAGTGCCTCGTGTGGATTATTAAAAATCTTTTTCTGGCCATCAATAATAATCTCTCCTGCTTCGGCTTTATATACTCCTGAAATTATTTTTATTAATGTCGATTTTCCAGCGCCATTTTCTCCTAATAAAGCATGAATTTCACCAGCTTTAAGATCGAAATTAACATCATCTAAAGCTAACACTCCAGGAAATTCTTTTCTAACATTTTTTACTTCCAGAATAAAATTCTTATCATTTGTCATTTTTTTATTCACCTATACTTGTAAAATCTTAGTGTTATATTTTTCCTCTTGTTATTCCGAATATAATAAGCGCAATATTTTCTCTTTATATTTTACAATCATTTGTTATTAATCTTGTTGCGAATATCTTATTAGATTTTTAGACTATTTATCAGTAAAGGATGCGGGAGGAGAAGTAGCTAATAGATATTTGCAGTCTACTTTCCCTGTTCCCTTTGCCTCATGAGGTTCCCCGGGCTCTACTACTGCGGCTTCTCCTGCTTTAATAATATAAGTTTCGTTCCCATCTGAAATTGACATTTCTCCTTCAATTACATAAAAAATGTGTTCGGAGTCAGCGTGAACATGCATCTCTGCACCACCTGTTTTATCCATTTCATTATATAGTACTACACAATTTTTAGCCCCACTTTCTTTTCCCCAAATTTCTTTCGCATAAACCCTTTCATGTTTAGGAAGAACTTTTGATTTTAAATTATTAACTTTAATATGCTTCATTTTTAAAACTCCTTTTTTATTTTTTAATAATGCCAAAAACAATTTATTAATTTTCTCTTATAATTTTATCCCTGTGACTTCACCTTCTTTAACAATATAATTCTCATTCCCCTTTATAATTAACCTTTCAGTTTCATCAGAAATATGGGTTCTTGAAGGTATTTTTGCAATATCTATAGTACTCTACTAAATAATTTTATCTTTTGTTATCTACTATATTTTCACCCATTTGCTACTTTCTGCAGATGTCTGAATTGCTTCAATTAGTTTCTGTGCCTCCAGACCATCATGCAGGCTGGGTTCAGTTTTTTTATCTTCTATTATAGCCTTTACAAAATCTGTAAACTGAATAACAATAGATTCTTTCCATCCTATACCCATGCCAGTTTTTAAAGAAAATAAATTACCATAAGGATGTTCAGCACCTATTAATATGTTTTTAAACCCTATGTTTTTCTTATCTTTAATGTCATTATCACAGAATTTAATCTCGTTCAGTCTCTCACTATTAAAAAGTATACTACCTTTGCTACCGTTTATTTCAATATCCATATGATGTTTTCTACCAGCGACTAACCATGAAAAGAAAAATGTACCTATAGAGCCTATTTTAAATTTTGCCAATATTGCAGTTGTATCATCAACATCCACTTTTTCTCTTGTTATTTTTCCATTCAAATTAGATGACCTTTCTTTAATAAAAGTCTTACTTAAAGCAAAAACTTCCGAAATGTCTCCCATTAAAAATCGAGCCATATCAAGAGAGTGAATACCCATTGTTGTTAAACATCCAGCCCCAGCCAAAGACTTTTTAAAATGCCAATCAAAATAATTGCTATTCATGGACATATCTTGAGTAAAAGAAGCCCTATAATCATAGATATCACCTAATTTCCCTTTCATAATCAATTGACGAATATATACAAGGGCAGGAAATTTTCTGTAGGGAAAATTAATTAAACTTTTAACATTATGTTTTAAAACTTCTTCATATAACTCTTTAGCATCTTTCAAGTTGCTTGCCAATGGCTTTTCACAAATTATATGCTTACCTGCTTTGGCAGCCGCAATAGCAATTTCTTTGTGAAATTTATTACTTGTGCATATATCTACAATATCAATTTCCTTATTCTTTAAAATATTTTTCCAATCAGTATCCCATTCCTTATACCGATATTTCCTTGCAATTTCTTTTGCACGATCTTCGTTAATATCTACAACTGTATGAAGTACTATTTTTACTCCTGGTATATATTGCTCCAGTCTTTTGTAACATTCACTATGCACCTCGCCTATCCATCCAACACCAATAACAGCTATGTTAATTTCCTTATCTTCTGAATACGCATCATTTTTCATTATCTATACCCCTTATATTGATTATAACCTTAACTTTATCTATTTCAGGCTGTCAAATCATCTAATAGTAAATCTCTATATAATTATTTTAAATTTCTATTACTACTCTCAAGGCTTTCTGGGAAGGATCTTTGAGCATTTCGAAACCTTTTATCAGGTCTTCTAGTGGCAATCGATTAGTAATAATTGCTCCGATATCTATTTTCCCTTTTTTTGCTAAATCTATAGAAATAGGCCAATCAATTGCTTGCATCGCTCTGGAACCAATAATTTTTAAGTCCTTATAATATAATGAATATGAATTAAACTTTTCTATTGTAGGTCCTGTTATTCCAAATGCAAGTATAGTTCCTCCCGGACGAACTAATTTAGTTGCTAAATTCCATGTCACTGCCTTTCCCGCGCATTCAATAACAAAATCTGCCCCTTTACCTTCGGTAAGTTCATCTACTTTCTCAATTACATTCTCACTTAATACATAATCAGCTCCATATAAACTTTTTGCTATATCAAGTTTCCATTCGCTCTCTTTAATATCAACCCCTATTACTGGATTAGCTCCCTTTAATTTTGAAATTTTGGAATGCATTAAGCCAGCATTACCTTCTCCAATTACCACTACACTGGAATTTGGAAATATATGAACTTTCCTCTGTGCATAAACTACTGTAGTTAGCAAAGCAAATGTTGTAGCATCTACGCATGACATGCTATCCGGTAATTTAAATGCCCTGTTTTCGTTAAGGGTAACATACTCAGCAAAAGTCCCGTTAAATTCGCGACCAAACAAACCTCCATTTTTGCAAATATTTGTGTCGCCTCTCAGACAGTCAAGACAAGTACCGCAATAAGAGGTGGGGCTCATTGCAATTTTATCTCCCACTTTTAAGCTTTTTACACCCTCACCCAATTCTACAACTTCTCCGGCTGATTCATGACCTAATGTTCTAGGATAATCTACTTTAGTTTTACCTTCATAAATTGAAATATCTGTACCACATATGGCTGTTGCTTTCACTCTTACTAAAACTTCTCCATACCCTGGAACGGGTTTCTGAACATCCTCAATGTATAGATCTTTGGGTCCTTTTAATACTGCTGCCTTCATAATTAAATACCTCTCTTTCATTTATTGTAAAATATACTTTTTCAATTTGAAATGCAATGCTTTAATAATTGAAATTCTCTTTTTAATTTGCATAAAATAAATTAACATACTTCATTTCTTGGCATTTCCAAAAGTAAATCTTCAGCTTCCAGTAAAAGTTCTGCAACTATTTTGGTTCCCATATCATAAACATAAGCACATGAATCATCTTTACTGTGAAGTCGATGAAAAGGAAATAATATTCGACAATATATACTGCCTAGTTTTTCCATATAACGCACATGTAATAAACGAACTAAATAACTTATCTTTGTACAATCTTCTTCCTTCTTTAATCTTCCATATTTAAACCCAAGCAGAATAATTCCTGATTCTAAAATTCCACACCTATCACCATAACCACCGCCTCCACCGCGAAACCCGGTAGATATACGGATTACATCTTCAGGTATATTCATATTTAAAGCATCGTTGATAGCCCTTATAGATGATTCTGAGCAATGGAAACCAAATCCATCCTTCTTTTTAGTCATTACAAGCCATCTTTGACGATATTCATTTGCTCTACGAGCGGCAAACTCGATAATTTCTTGGTTAGTCATATGATTGACCAGACTTTAATAATCTCCTTTAAATTATTGTTTTTAGCTGAGGTACTAAAACTTCTATGGAAAAGCTGACAGTTCTTTTTAATGTAAGTCTCCGCCAGCTTTTCCATTTTTCTTTAATCCATTGTTTCTAAAACTGGGTTCTGTATTTTTCAAAACCAGCCTGATGAGGAGCTAAGGTTAAAAGTTGAGCTCCTTTATCAGTAATAACTATATCTTCCTCTAATCTTACTGTTTGCTTCAGTCCTGGTTTTCCAGCAAAAGTTTCAATAGCAAAGGTCATGTTTTGTTTAA
>Ga0265595_1000615_pt1 | contig 31086 bp, 29 predicted proteins | sample saktaG_15_FD_190148 | JGI IMG/M metagenome (GOLD analysis project Ga0265595, IMG submission 190148) | Saline water microbial communities from Sakinaw Lake, British Columbia, Canada - sak_2013_06_06_50m | ecosystem: Environmental > Aquatic > Non-marine Saline and Alkaline > Saline ...
CGCTCATTATATTCGCGCTTCGGAAGGACAAGTAGCGCCCTTTAGCGGTGCGCTCGCTCTTCCGAAGCTCTGATAATTAATCAGAGCGCAGGAGAGCCGTGGTAGCTCAGGTAGTAGAGCACAGCTCTGAAAAAGCTGGGGTCGTCAGTGCAAGTCTGACCCACGGCACATCTTCGTTAAAGCCGGTTAAAGCGGGCCTGCCCGCCGAAGCTCGCTTTAGCGAGCATAGGCGGGCGTCGTATAACGGCCATTATGCAACCTTGCCAAGGTTGAGACGAGGGTTCGACTCCCTTCGCCCGCTCATTGGCTTTTCCCCTTATGACTATTGACAGCTAAACCGAAATATGATAGGATAGAGGAACCCCCTATAAAGGGGTTTTAAAATGATTATTGACTTTAAGCGCCCCTCTTTGGGCCATAATATCTCAATCATATTAATACTGACTTTTACGATTATAGGGCTTGCTCCGGTTTTAAACCACCTAGCCATTAAAGCTAACCAGCTTGACCAGAATTTAGGGCTGGAGAAGAGCTCTAAAATACAGGAAAACACCCTCGTTGCCGTCTCAAACCCGAATGTTCCCGATCCAGACGTAGCCAAGAAGGTAAGTGTGGTTGTCACTGGCTACTCAAGTACGGTAGAAGAGACAGATGACACCCCCGATATTACCGCACTGGGGACCCATGTAAGAGACGGGATTATAGCCAATAATAGCCTGCCTTTTGGGACAAAAATCAGAATACCGGAATTATACGGCGACAAAGTCTTTACGGTAGAGGACAGGATGAGCTGGAAAAAGGGAGATTATCACTTTGATATATGGTTTCCTTCCTACGAAGAAGCCAAGAACTTCGGAGCTGAATGGACCTATATTGAAATTTTAAAAAGCTAAATATTATATAAAAGATTAAACAGAAAACACCTCCTGAAGGTGTTTTTTGTTATTCGTGCCTGGGGAGGGACTCGAACCCTCATGAGCTTGCGCTCAACAGATTTTAAGTCTGTCGTGTAAACCAATTCCACCACCCAGGCGGATATGGAGGCCAGGATGGGAATTGCACCCATGTATATTGGTTTTGCAGACCAATGCCTTAGCTACTTGGCTACCTGGCCGATATATTCTCTTTTACCTCACTTTTCTTCGTTTTTCAACTTCTCCAAAATCTCCTCTATTTTTGCCGCTTCAACAGTAGTTTTTTCCTTTAAAAATCTTATCTTGGGAATCGGCCTCATTTTCAGTCTTTTATTCAGAAATTGCTGCAAAACGTAGATATTCTTATTTAGAATCTTAAAAACCTCTTCCCCTCTGTCTTCCGGTAAAACCGAAATCCAAATATTGCTTTCCTGAAGATTAGAATAAGTATCAGCCCTGGTTACGGTCGCCAAAACGTCTACGGGGAATTCTACCTCCTTTAAAATTATCTGAGATATCTCCTTTTTTATCAACGCGTTAACCCGAGGTATACGCTCTGGCATTATAGTTCTCCTTTAACTTTTTCTTCGGTGTAAATTACTAAAACATCTCCCACCTCAACCTTTACGTCTCCTTCATACATTATCCCGCATTCCTGGCCTTTCATAACCCTATCAATATCTTTTTTATCGCGCTGGAGATTAATCATTCTGCCTCTGCCAGCCAGATTATCCTGTTTGAGGATTTCTATAGAAGCTCCTTTCTTTACCTCCCCTTCAACAATCTTTCCTCCTACTATCTGACGATTTTTATCCGTTAAAAAGATTCCCAAAATTTTAACCTTGCCCAAATCCGTCCTGACCGACTCTTTGGCCATAATCCTTTCCATAGAATTTCTTACTTCTTCAACTAAATTGTAAATTACGTCTACCGATATTATCCTTATCTTTTCTCTTTCTGCCATTTGTCTGGCTACGGCATCCGTTTTTACCCTGAATCCCAATATTACCGCCTTGCCGGATCTGGCCGTCTTTATATCCGACTCGTTTATATCTCCCACTTCTGATTTCAGAATACGCAATAATATTTTTTCCTGAGGGATTTCTTTCAAGACTTCATCAATCGCTTCCATTGAACCCAAAAAATCAGCTTTCAGAATAATATTCAAAACCCTCTGCCCAGGTTCCACGTCCAAAACCGTGCTGTTGTCCGCTTTCTTTGTCTCTTTAAGATTGTCTTTTGCTTCTTCAATATTAGAAAATACTTTAAAATCTTCACCGACCCTGGCTGCTCCCTCCAACCCCACTATACTGACCGGGTCAGAAGGGAAGGCCTGTTCGACAGAAACCCCATGAAAGTTTTCCAAGCTTTTAATCTTCCCGAAAGAAGAAAAAGTCCCTATAATATCTCCCACCTTTAATATGCCTTTATCCGGGATTAAAGTCGCAACTGGCCCTCTTTGATGGTCTAAATAAGACTCTATCACTACTCCTTCGGCAGGAACGGAAACTTCCATTTTCAAATTCTCCATCTCGCCAATCAATAATATCAATTCTAGAATCTCGTCCACCCCCTGGCCGGTTCTGGCAGAAACGCTGACCGAAGGAACTTTGCCTCCCAAAGATTCTACTTGGATACCCTCCTTTATCAATTCTTTCTTAACCTTTTCTGTGTTAGCTTCCGGTCTGTCAGTTTTATTCAAAGCCACAATCAAAGGAACCTCGGCTAATTTAACATGAAAAATGGCCTCCTTAGTCTGGGGCTCTACCCCTTTGCAACTATCTACAACTAAAACAGCGATATCTGCCACCTTAGCCCCTCTGGAACGCATTTGAGAAAAAGCTTCATGCCCGGGAGTATCAATAAAGGTAATCTTCTTGCCTTTATGCTCAATCTGATAAGCTCCGATATGCTGGGTTATGCCTCCCGACTCTTTCTCTGCAATATGGCTCTTTCTTATAGAATCTAATATTGAAGTCTTACCGGAATCAACGTGCCCCAGAATCACCACTACCGGCGGTTTTTTTATTAAGTTTTGAGCTGTTTTTTTCATCTTTTGCTTTTTCTATTGCTTCTTTTTCTTCTTCGGATAAAAGATACTCTGACTGACCGGCCTTTATGGGCTTACCGTAAACTCTGTTGCCTTCCCGCGTATAGTGGCTGGTAATTACTATCCCCGAATCATTCCCATCCAAGAAAGCGGCCGAAAAACTCTGGTCTGAACCCACCTCTTTAAACGGATTAAATCTGACAACGCCTATCTTCTGAATAGAAAACCTATTGTCTTTCTTCAAGTTTTCCAACTCTTCAGAGATCTTTTTGAAGTTTTTCTTAAGGTCGCTGAATTGAGATAAAATCTCCTTTATATCTTTCGGCTCTTTTTTATCTTTGTTTAAAAAATTGAACATATATTTGACGCGGAGGAGGAAGGATTCGAACCTTCGATGCCATTACTGACATAGCAGTTTTCGAAACTGCCCGATTCAGCCACTCTCGCACTCCTCCAATTATATTGTGGACCCGCGGGGAATTGAACCCCGGACTCGACTATGCCATAGTCGCGTGTTACCTCTATACCACGGGCCCGTGGCTTCTGGGTGCCCTTAGGAGGAGTCGAACCCCCATCTCATCCTTAGGACGGATTTGCTCTATCCATTGAGCTATAAGGGCGATATAGAAAAATTTTATCATTTTTTGCCCTTGCTGGCAACGTCCTTTATGATACAATTATATTAATACAATGACTATGCAAGAAAAATCACCGATCGTTGAAATCGCCAAAAAAGTCTGCCCTTCGGTAATAACCATCATAATTTCCAAGGATCTGCCTAAAATTGACGGGTTCTTTCTCTTTCCTTATGCCGGACAAGAATTAGTTATGCCGAAAATGAATAACAAAAAGGAAAGAACCAAAATCGGGGGCGGTTCAGGTTTTATTATCTCCCATGACGGCTATGTTCTGACCTGCAGCCACGTGGTAGGGGACCCGGAAGCCGATTATACCGTTATCGTTAGCCCGGAAAAGAAATACCCGGCCAAGGTTTTGGCAAAAGATCCTTTGGTTGATATAGCGATTCTGAAAATTACCAATAAAAAATTCCCTTATTTGGAGTTGGGAGACTCAGATAAAATTGACTTGGGAGAACAGGTTTTGGCCATTGGAAATCCTTTGGGAGAGTTTGAAGATACGCTTTCAGCCGGTATTGTTTCAGGGTTAAGCCGAAAAATCACGGCTTATGGAGGCCAATCTTTAAAAGCGACTAACCTAAAAGGATTAATCCAGACCGACGCGGCTATCAACCCCGGGAACTCAGGAGGACCGTTGGTTAATATGGAAGGGGAGGCCATCGGTATTAATACGGCTATGATCGCCGGAGCTCAGAATATAGGATTTGCTATTCCCATAAATTACGCTAAAAAGATATTGGAAGAGGTTAAAAAATACGGAAAGATTAAAAGACCTTTCTTGGGAGTAAGGTATGTTATTTTGAACAAAGAACTCGCTCAGCATAATAAATTACCGGTAAACTACGGAGCCCTAGTGGTCAGAGAACGTTTAGGAGAAAATGCGATAATAAAAGGGTCTCCTGTAGATAAAGCCGGGCTGAAAGAATATGACATAATCCTGGAGTTAAACGGAGAAAAAATTACTGAAGAAAACCCGATAACCGACATTCTCCAGAAATTCAAGATAAACGAAGAGATTAATTTGAAAATACTTAGAGAAGGGAAAGAGATGACTTTGAAGGCGAAGCTTGAAGAAAAAAAGTAAGAACCTCGCTTAGCGAGAACCTTGTTTCCTCGCTAAAGCTCGGAAATAAAAATCATAACTCAACCAAAAACAGCCCTAAAAAGCTGTTTTTGATTTATATGGGATCGTCTAGAGGACGCTTGCCCGTCCGTAATCTTGATGAAGGAGGGATATTAGAACCTACTTAATTAAAATTTTTAATAAAATCGCAATACCTGTCACAGCTATTCCAATAGTTAAAAGTTGGACAGCTTTTTCTTTATTCTGATCGCGAAGTAATGCCCAGCCAATAAGACCTCCAAAAAATCCAAATAAGATTGGTAAAAAATACCACAGAACGGAGATTCTTGTTTTTTCCGTTTTTTCTTTCGTCTCGTCTGGTGAAGTTTCCCAAGGTTCGCTAGCGCCAAATTTCTTTCCGCATTTATCACAAGTATAGATGCTTTCTTTCAAATTGTCTTCTTTTATCTGGATATAGCCATCTTTTATGGCTTCTGCTTGGAAACAATTATTACAAAAAAATTTATTGCTTGATTCTTTATGATAGCCTATTACTTTTTCCATAATTTTTATAATTATTTATTTTAAAACTTCCTGTTTTTATTCTACCAAAAAGCCCTGTCTGCCCTGACTGCCGTCAGGCAGGCGACAGGCAGACGCCAGTCCGCCCACTGGCGGAGGCGATTTTTTGTATTGATAGTTTTGCTTGATGATTTTTCTTGACGTTTGGGTGCTCGACCGGATTTGAACCGGCAACCTTCTCGGCCACAGCGAGAAGCTCTAACCAATTGAGCTACGAGCACCATAAAACCTATTTGGGAACGATAGCCCTATAGTGGTGGACTAAATGGTGGCAATTATGACATAGCCACGCTAAATTCTTTATATCATTATTCTTTTTGTTCCTATCAAGATGGTGAACGGCAAGAACTCTTTTATCTCGGCAACCGCATATCTTACAAATAGACTTGATGCCGTTTCGAAGCAAAAGACCTTTATGCTCTATCCTCTCTCCGCCCTTCCAGTTCGGATGCAACGGACCGATAAAGATACGATTCCTCCAAAGAGTCTGATGAGATTTATTGCAAAAGAATTTTCTACTTTTTGAATGTTTTAATTGCTTGGGTGGTCTCCAAATTTTTTTTCCACAAATCTCACAATAGACAAATTTTCCTTTTAATCGAGCTTTGTATTGGCATTTACTAGAGCAATATTTACCCCATCCCTTCTTTAACCAGCTGGGCTTTGCATAAAATTCTTTTCTGCAGACTTTACAGTGGACCTGTGGCATTCCTCCATTATATTCTAAAAATTCAGGATGGTCAAGATACCGAGCTGTGGACAACAGATTACAATTTTGTGCCCCTATGAGGAATCGAACCTCAATCTTTGCCTTAGAAGGGCATTGCTCTATCCATTGAGCTACAGGGGCTCTACTACGCTTGAATTATACATTCAAGCTTCGGATGAGCAAGTAGCAATGTTTTCGGCAACGCTTGCCCTTCCGAAGCCCGAAGACTATAGGGGCGAAGGAGGGAACTACAGGGGCTTATTCAAACGCTCCTATTTTACCTAAAAAACGCTATTTGGTCAATTCTTTGAAGTCGGCGCTAAACGGATCCGAATATTTCTTTAAATCAATCAATCTAAGCCTTTCTTCTTTTATCTGCCAAATCGTTAAAATATCCTTGTAAGCCTCCTCTTTAAATTGCAGACTGCCCTTGAAGATTGAAGGATTCTCTTTTATCAAATTGTTGTATTTATAGAAAACTAACCCCCAAATGACCAAAGCCACAAAGAAAAATCCTAAAAAGATTAAAAAGGCTTTATCGGCCAAAGTCTTTGGCGATACGTGGAAAGATATTTTATTTTTTTTCAAACTAATTTTTTTAAGCTTTGGCATAATTATTTGGCAAAAACCTTTATCGAAAGACCTGAAGTAACTTTTCCTCCAGCTACGCTTACGCTTAAACTTTGTATTTCTATTAAATAGTTGCTATTTTCTAATTTTTCCAAGAATTTTGAAAGGTTAGGGAAAGACCCCGAGTTCTTCATCTGGAATATGAAAAACGGCCAAGCTACACCTTTTTGATTGCTGAGAGGAGAAGAAGACATGCTAAGAGAAAGTTGATAGTCACGGGAAGTCTTTTCCAAAAAGCTGATAAAGTCCAAAGGCAAATTCTTGTCTATCAATAGAGATACAGCTTTCTCCAAATTGGGCTCAATTTGATTTTTAATCTCCTTAAAATCTTCAAAATTTTCAGTTTCAGCATCCAAGCTGGCTAACTTTTCTTTCTGCAGAAGAATATTTTTAGAATATTTATCCAGTTCTGCGGATAACGGAAGAATTAAAAAAATCACGGAGGCGGCAGCCAACACAGCCGTTGCAGATATTGATAAAATAATTTTAATTCTTGGATTCATACTAATTTATACCCTAAATTACTTTGTGGCTTTAAAACTTACCGTAAAAGCAATATTAGCCGGTTCAACCCAAATGGAAGACGGAAAGGAAATTTCTTCAAAAGACCCATTTTCTTCTAAGTTTTCTTTGAACTCAAGCAGAGACTCTCTTGTCGCAGAAAGGCCTGAAATGGAAAATTTAGCCTTGTACTGCCCTTCTTTGACCGGCTCAAAGCTCAAAGAATTAAAACTCACACCAGGAGGAACTGTTTTAATAATTTCATCTAAAATTCCGGATAAACTGTACTCTTTCTTATAAAAAGAGGCCAATTCCGTAACAATTTTATTTGAATTTCTAATATCTTTTTCCAGCTCTACTATTTGAGGATTCTCAAATATCTTCTGATCCAAAAGGTTATTCTGAACCTCTAATTGATCAAGGAGATAGAATTTTAACGCGAATAAAATAAGGGCAAAAGAAAGGAGGGAAGACAAAATAACAATTCCAAAGATCACAGATAATCTGAATTTTTCCTCTGATGCAAGTTGATCCTTTTTTTGCTGTGGCAGTAGATTTATCATGACTATTTATCTTCCTTTATGCCCCTTAAAGCAAGGCCTATAGCGGCAGTATATCTTAAAGAATTTTCAAAAGACAAGCTGGCCGTTCCCTTCTTACCTTCCGGGAAAACATTAATCCACGGGTTTCCAAGCTCAACCGTGTTTTTTAATTCCAAAAGGAGAATTTCTGGAAGCCCTTTTAAATTTGCTCCCCCTCCGCATAGTAAAATACTTGACCTCATTCCTTTGTTGTCGGGAGGAAGATGCTCGTGAGAGGCGTACGACCTGTAATAATCCAAGTGCCGCTTAATCTGTTGGACCAAATCTACTAAAGATGGGACTAAAGCTTCAAAGATCTGCCCCTTATTTTTTTCCGCCTCATTGCCTTCTGGCACCACTCTGGTTCTCTCTTCTAGGCCGTACTCTATCTTTAATTTTTCGGCATCCTCATAAGCCACTCCCAGGCTTTTTGCTATAGCTTGGGTAAAAAGTTGGCTGGAAACCGGTACAGAAGAAGTGAATCTGACACAGGTCCCTGAAAAAATAATGAAATTTGACCTTGTCTCTCCCATATCAATTATCAAAGTGGGCCTAGGAGATATTTCGTTTTTAATCAAAGCGCGGGATATGGACTGAGATTCTATTTCAAAAGCAATCGGCTGAAGCCCGGCCATTTCCAAAGAGTTTACATAAGAGTCTACTATTTTCTTTGGCAAGGCAACGATAAGAACATCTAGGTGGTCTAAGTGATCCTGCAACGGCTCTATAACCTGAAAATCCAGATATACTTCCTCGATCGGCAGGGGAATATAATTTTCCGCTTCATAAACAATAGCTGACTTCAAATCCTCTTCTGCCATTTTTGGCATCTGAATAACCTGCAAAAAAGCTTTCTCCTCTAAAAGAGAAACTACGACATGATTTGTCTTCAATTTTTCTCCGCTAACTGACCCCACCGCCCTCTTTATAATTTCCGCCAATCTCTTTTCGTCCTTAATCTCCCCGTCCTTAATTATCCCGGGTTTTATTTTCGCCTCTCCAAAAGAAGCGAGGATTAAAGTCTTCTTTCTCTTTTTCAGCTTAACAATTTTTAAAGACAAGTCAGAGATATCTAACCCGAAAGCATCTGGTTTTAAATTAAAAATTTCCAACATTTCTCAAAAAAATTAATATGTCCCTTCCCAATGTTCGACCGTTACCGTCGGAGAAAATTCTACCGGTAAGACTCCTCCCGGAGGAGAAGACAAACTGATAGCTTTCCACATTTTATAGTAATCATAATTAATATTAAACCACTGTAAAAGACCCGTAAAGGATATCTTTCTCCCCAGTATGCCCCCCGTAAGATTGAATAGATTGGGCACGCTCGCTAATTTTATCTCATCCAGGGCGTAAATGGCTCCAACGACTGATATGTCTGTAAAAGACGAATAAGGGCCGAAATCCAGCTTTCCCTTTGCGAAAAGACCTCCCGCCATCTCTTCTTCCGGTCCGGTCAAAGATTCATTAATAGTTATCTGGCTGTTTCCGCAATCAGTTTGAGATTCTTTTGTCCAACATAGACTTTCTCCGATACTTACCGTCCCTTCGGCAGCTAAGATACCGTTAACAATTAACCGCCTGTTCCCTTTTAAATTGATGGGGCCTGTAACGTAAGTGACTTTATTATCCAGAGTTAAAGTACCGCCACTACCAACCGACCACAAAAGGTCGTCAAACTGCGAAGAAGTATAAAGAGAGCCTAATGCCTGAGCCCGACTCTTAAGAGACCATACGGAAGCTGAATCAAAATCGACTGATGGCATAGCTATTGAACCTGGAGGACATTGGCCTCCACATTCAGCTGAGGGGTTGCAGATATCCTTTGCACATATTGCCTGGCAAACAGAAATCTGCTCCTGACCGACAACATCATCTCTCGCAAATACTTTCCCCTCTAAGGTTTCTGTATCTGGGTCGTCGTAAAGCTCAGCTCTGCTTGAATCTTTAAATAGTAGGGCGTTACTGCAAAAAAGGTTTCCCCCCTGAATTTTTAAATTGGCGTTTGTGATATTTATATCGCCGCTTCCGCCAGTGAAAAAAGGACTGTCCTCCGTGTCTAAAACCGTATTTACCGCCTTAAAAACTCCGACCTTCACCACCCGCTGAGATTTTTTACCGCCCGCCATTTCGACGGTAGAAGTGGCGATAATCTCCCCATTCCCGCATCCAAAATTATTAATACTAATCACGACGCTACCGCCAGGCATCAAATAATCCGTACCAGTGCTGAAAGTGGCCGAAAATGTATTACAATCTGGGCATTCTGCCGTAGCGGAAGCAAAACAAGTTTTCCAGGGAAAATCACCGTCAAGAACAGTATCATCATTTTTTAATTTCCAAATAACCTCGTTAATGCCCGCTTCAGCAATATAATAAGCACTACTTCCTGTTTCCTGGCTTTTTACAATTTTAGATTCAGTGATATTAAAAGACAAAAAATAAGTCCCTAAAACCAGTAAAATCCCCAGAGATAAAAGGGCTATAACAACTATGGCGCCGTTTTTCTTTTGGTTCATCGTTTTAAAAATTAAAGGTTTCTTCCTAAAATTTTAGTCGAGAAATCCATCTTCTTGCTCCCCTTCTCCAGTTCAATAAAAACATCCACCACCCTTGATCCCCAGAACTTCAAAACAGTAACATATTCTCCTATTATTCTCGGACCCTCCACGCTGGTTGTAGACACAGTCTCTCCCGGAGGGGGAGTAGCGTTCCATAACACATAAGTACTGGTGTCATTAGGGCTGCCGGACAAAGAATAATAATAACCGATAACCTCCCTCTTTACTGTTTTGTCCGTGCTATCGCTAAAATAACGAATATAATGGATATAACTTAAATCGTGGCCGTCTTCAAACTCAATGCTGCTCGTAGCGCTTTCTTCTGTCTCTGGCAAGTCGGTAACCATATTTTTTGCCTGACGAACTTCCCTGGTCATTCTCTCTAAAATCACCCTGCCATTCTGTAAAACTTCTACAGCTGATTCGCCTTCTAAAGAAGCCCTCTGGTGCAAGACATAGCTCGAATAAACAGCTCCCAAAACCAATAAAACAAAAACTATGCTTATCAGCAACTCAGACAAAGTGAAGCCTGATGGCGAATTGAAAGAAAATTTTCTCATTTATTAACGACTAAAGTAGTTATGTTTAAATTTACTTCTGGGACCCCAAGCGAAGATCTCCAATATAGAATAACATTTATCTTTTTAATACCGGTCTCCGGGCAGTTAGGGGACAAGGCCGAACCATTAGGATCATAACAGGTCGCCTCTGTTACTCTTTTGTAGCGAGGGAAATCAGAAATAGTGCCATAAGCTTCTGTCTCTTCCCCAATAACGATCTCGCCGTATGGCTTCGAAATAATTTCTTCTATTTTCGCCTGAGCCAGCTGGGAGGCCACAGAAGAAAGTTGGGAAGAGATTCCTATTTTTGTACCCAAAGGGAAAGACGATAAAACGCCGGAAATTGCTACCGTTAAAATAAAAACTGCCACCAGCAACTCTATTAAAGTGAAACCTTCCGTCTTTTTAAACATTGAATTTATTAATTCCCTTTCTTTGTTTTGACAAAGCCTGACGGACTGATCTCTATAACCGAAATTACTCCCTTATTATTTATCAAAGAAATGCTTCCTTCTTCTTCAACCGACCCATAAGGATTATACTTTATCTCGTTATCAGTAAAACCGGATACATCATAGAAGTCCAGTTTTTCTGAAAGCTCTTTTGTCTCAACAATTTCCTCCGGGCTGCTATATTTGACCAATTGGTATTCACGAGTAGTCGTGGAGATACGGATGCCGTATCCAACCTGCTCTGTGACAGACATCTGCTGGGAATATCTTAAGTTCGAAACTAATTCTCTCGCAGCCCCGCTCAGCTCCAGATTGGGAGCAAACGCCCTGAAAGCCGGAATAGAGATAAAAGATAAAACTCCGATAATAAAAATTGAGACAAGAAGCTCTGTTATGGTGAAAGCTCTCATAATTTATTTTATTCCTCCCAGCATGCTGTACATCGGCTGGATCATGGATACCGCAAAAAAACCTACCGCAACTCCTATAATCACCATCAAAACAGGCTCTACGATAGAAGCCATATTCTTAGCTATATTGCTTACCTCATCCTCAAGAAAAACGGCGAGCTTAGCCAGAACAGACGCGGTCTCTCCTGTTTCCTCTCCCACTCCAACCATTTGGATTACGGTGGCTGGGAAAATATTGCTATAAGGGCTCAAGGCTTCAGATAATTTTTCTCCCTTTTTTATTCTTTCCGCCGCTTCAAGAATGGCGTTTTTATAATAAACGTTGCCCAAGGTGTCAGAAACAACTTCTAAAGCTCTTAAAATTGGAACTCCCGCGGCGATCAAGGAGCTTAAGTTCCTCACCATTGCGGCAGAATTAGTTTTTTTAACAATCGGAGAAATAACCGGAATGCTTATCGTAATCTTATCTACTATCCTTTTGCCCAGTTTGGTTTTGACGGCTCTAAAAATAATAAAAACAACTGAAGCCAAAACCAAAAGAAATATATACCATTTCTGACTCAAAAAATCAGCGAAATTGATTATGAACTGAGTTGCGGCCGGCAACTCTATCTCTAATTCTTTAAAAACGCTCGACAACTCCGGGACGACCGTGATCATCATCAGAACGCCAATACCCAGCATCGCGCATAATATCACTGTAGGATATATCATAGCTCCCCTTATTTTCGACTTAAGCTCGTTTTCTTTTTCCATCTGAAGAGCTAGTGTTTTTAAAACCTCATCCAAGGTCCCTGATTCTTCTCCAACCTTAACCATGCTTTGAAATATTTCAGAGAAGATAGAAGGATACTTTGATAAATTTTCAGAAAAAGTTTTCCCTTTGGCTATCTGCTCCCTTATATCCCAAAGAGCTTTTCTGAATATGCTGTTTTTCGTTTGAGAAGCGAGAGTCTCTATTGCTCTTGGCAAAGGAGCGCCGGCATTAATCATTATCTGAAGATTCCTGGTAAAAAACATCTTTTCTGCCAGAGGCACGCCGTTAAAAAATGGAATGGAGATATCTAATTTTATTTTTTCCTTTTTTGATTCCAAGTTCGCCCGAACTAAAATCAGGCCCTCACTCCTTAAGAACCTTGCCAGTTGGTGCATATCTTTTGCTTCCAACTCCCCGGATTTCTCTTCGCCGGCTAAAGATTTAGCCGTGTATGAGTAGCGCGGCATAATTATTCGACTATCACTCGAAGAATTTCCTCTATTGTCGTCAGCCCCTGGGCCGCTTTAACAAAACCATCCTCGATCATCGTCGCCATTCCCTCTTTCTGAGCCTGGTCTTGAATTTGGTCAGAAGTCGCTTGCTTGACGATTAATTCTTTGATTGATTCTGTCACCGGTAAAACCTCATATATCCCGACTCGGCCGCTGTATCCCTCGGGGTTTGCTTTGGTCGGTTTTGGACGACAAAATTCAATATCCTTAAGAGTGCTTTTTGGCTTCACAGCCTTTTCATCCTTTAAAATTTTAAGAATCTTGTCTAAATCACAATACTTAGCCAAATTTTTAAGTTCAGAGTCTTTCAAAAAATACTTTTCTCCCCCTCCACAAAGCTTTCTGACCAGCCTTTGGGCTACAATACAGATTACCGTTGAAGAGATCAGAAATGGCTCGCATTTCATATCAATCAGGCGGGGGATAGAGCCGGCTGCCGAATTAGTATGCAAGGTGGACAAGACCAAATGGCCGGTTAAGGCGGCGTTAATAGCCAAAGAGGCCGTCTCGCTGTCTCTGATTTCCCCTACCATGACAATATCCGGATCCTGCCGGACTAAAGACCTTAAGCCGGCTGCGAAAGTTAACCCTATTTTAGGATTAACCTGAGTCTGGTTGATTCTCGGCATCTGATATTCAATAGGGTCCTCAACGGTTGATATATTGACCCCCGGCGTATTCAGGATTTCCATCATTGAATACAGGGTCGTAGTCTTACCAGATCCTGTAGGCCCTGTGACCAAAATCATTCCTACAGGCTTTCTTAAATTATCCTGGGTTGTCTCAAGGGCCTGGCTTCTCAACCCCAAGCCTTCCAGAGTATAGGCTTTGGCGGTTTCCGACAAAAGCCTCATCACTATTTTCTCGCCGTCAAATACTGGCAGAACAGAGACACGGACAGAATATCTATAATCCTCAGTTTCTATTTTGAAACGGCCGTCCTGCGGCAAGCGCCGTTCATCCAGTTTTAAATTAGAAAGTACTTTTATCCTGGCGACAATGCCGGAAGCTGAAATTTTTGGAAGAGTCATTGCCTCTCTTAAAATACCGTCTATCCTGTATCTGACTGAAACCTCTTTTTCCATAGGTTCGATGTGGACATCGGAGGCTCTCTGCAAAATGGCGTGTTTCAGCAGGGTATCTACTATTTTAATAACCGGGAGATCTTCAGCCGCTTTTTGGAGGTCAACATTTTCTCCTTTTTCTTCCTGCCCCCCTTCGTCTATATTTCTTTTAATACCGCCTGCTTCTTTTTTGATTATCTCCCCAAATTCCACTTCCAAAGTTTTCTGGTACTGTCTCAAAATATTTTTAATACTTTCGGGAGTGGTTAATCTCGGCAGAATTCTCAGAGGAGTCGTTTTCTTAATAAACTCAACAGTCCTGAGATCTTCAGGATCCAGCATAGCCACTTCCAAATCATTCCCGCTTTTCCTGAAAGAGACTATGTTATTGCTTCTGGCAATAGGTTCTGGAATAATTCTCAAAATCTCGGGCAGCACAACCTCCTTATCCAAATTAACGAAAGGAATTCCTAAAATATATGCTTCTAGTTTGATTAATTCTTCCTGCGGGATTAAACCGTCAGAAATCAAAACATCTTCAACCTTCTGGTATGAAGCTTCTGCTTTGGCGAAAGAATCGTCAAACTGCTTTTCGGAGATTAGATTAGCATCAAGCAAAAAAGCTTTTAATCGCTGAGGTTCTACTCTCATAAAATTGTTCTTATATTTTATAACTATTCCGGAAGAACGGCCCTAACTTTCTCAACTATTTCTCCCAAACCATATTGAGCCTTAACCAAATAGCCTTTAGCTCCGAGCTCAATGGCTTTTTCTATCTCTGCCATGCCCTCTAAATTAGTCAAAATAATCACGGGGATATCTTTTGTCTCTTCTGACCCTTTCAGCCCTTTTAAAACTTCTAAGCCATGGAGCTTAGGGAGGATCAAATCTAATAAGATAAGATCCGGTTTTTTCTCCTTAGCCAAGGCTAACCCTATCTCGCCGTCTATCGCGGAAATCACTTCGTAACCAGCCTGGCTCAGAACTTCTCCGAAGGTTTTCTGAAGGGCCGACTCGTCTTCGATAAATAATATTTTTTTCATACTTTTAAAATTATTTCTTATGATTCCCATCTTTGATGGGACCCTGATAAATAATACTATCTACTGATAGGCAGGGTAAACCAAAATGTCGACCCTTTATTTTCCTCTGATTTAAAGCCTATTTTACCCCCTGATTTTTCAACAATGGCTTTTGCGATATACAGCCCCAAACCTGATCCCTGAGTTTGATGCCTTAAAGCATTTTTTGACCTGAAAAACTTCTGAAAAATGAACTTTTGATCGTCTTTAGGTATACCGACGCCATCGTCTTTTATCTCGAAAAGGATAAAATTTTTAACATTGCCTATTTTTATCGAAATAACCCCCTTCCCTTTTACGTATCTAATAGCGTTGCCTAAAAGATTTTCAACCACTAAGTGTATCTGGGAAGGATCGGCGAAAACTTTAGGCAAAGCCTTATTAAGATTAAAAGTCACCTCGATATTCGACGCCATTATGAGGGGACGGAAAAATTTTATCAATTCTTCGGTCAATTCCGCCAAAGAGAATCCGCTGTTTTTTATCGGCAGCTTTGCTGTCTCAATTTTTGAAACAATTAATAAGTCAGAAATGAGTTCTGCCATCCTGTCTGAGTTTTCTTTCAATATTTTATAATATTCCAGCTCCTTTTCCGAAATTGAATTGATTTTACCGGACATTAACAGCTCGATGGACCATTTAAGATTGGAGAGCGGCGACCTTAATTGATGGGAAACAATGCTGACGAATTCTGATTTCATACGGGAAGCCTCAGCCAGCCTTTCAAAACTCTGGGTTATTATGGTTGAGATGATAAACAGGACGACCGCTAGAATAAGGACTAATAAAGCCACCGTATAGGGGTCGTTAATATACTTAGTTCCTATCGTATAAGTGAGCAAGGCCGATATAATTATCACTATTCCCATTACTATAAAAAGAAACTGAGGATGCTGCCAGATAGATATGTCGTATTTCTTGCATTGGCCCCGTATATCAAATTGGCTGAGGATATTCTTAAAATTCATTGTTTAATTATATCGAATTCCGTCCGATATATCAAACTTAAAATTGTTATACCCTACGGGAAGATTGACCAAAAGTGCAAATTTTACTAAAATTAAACCCATCGGGGAGTAGTGTAACGGTAGCACGAGTCCTTTGGGAGGATTTAGTTCGGGTTCAAATCCCGGCTCCCCGACACGCGGGCGTCGTATAGCGGCATTACCCGACTTTTCCAAAGTCGTGATAGGGGTTCGACTCCCCTCGCCCGCTCAAACAGAAAACGGCTTTTTAAGCCGTTTTCTTTTTGATGGTTTACTTTGCGTATTCAATCGATCTCGTTTCCCTGATGACATTAACTTTAATTTCGCCAGGGTACTTCAATTCTTCCTGAATTCTGCTGGCAATTTCTCTGGCTAATTTTTTTGCAGATAAATCATCTATCTCTTCTGGCTTCACAAAAACCCTTATCTCTCTTCCGGCCTGCAAAGCCCAGGCTTTTTCCACGCCAGGGAAAGAAGTGGCAATATTTTCCAAATCTCCCAGCCTTTTCAAATAATTATCCAGGGTATCCTTTCTGGCTCCGGGTCTGGCGCCGGAAATTTGATCGGCAACCTGCACTATAATCGATTCCAAGGTTTCGTAAGGATAATCCTCGTGGTGGGATTTCATCGCCGTGATTACTTCCGGCTCCATCTTAAACTTTTCCAAAACCTTAATACCGATATCTACGTGAGAGCCTTCTACTTGTTGATCAATAGCTTTGCCAATATCGTGGAAAAGTCCGGCTTTTTTACAAACCTGGACATTAGCCCCGATTTCAGAAGCCAAAGCCTGGGACAAAAGAGATACTTCTATCGAATGAAGCAAAACATTCTGGCCATAGCTAGTCCTGAACCTCAATCTACCCAGTAATTGGACTAATTTCTGGTCAAACCCCAAAAGCCCGACGTCATAAATTGCCGCTTCTCCTGCTTCCTTTATCTGCTTTAAAATTTCCTTTTTAGCTTCTTCTACCTTTTCCTCTATTCTTACTGGCTGTATTCTTCCGTCGTGTATTAATTTTTCCAAAGCAAGTTTGGCAATTTGCCTGCGGGTTGGATCAAAACCGGATATAGTCACCGTCTCTGGCGTTTCATCCACTATTACCTCTGTTCCTGTTAACTTTTCCAAAGTTCTGATATTTCTCCCTTCCTTGCCGATAATCCTTCCTTTGATTTCCTCTGTCGGAAGAGAGATTGTGGTAGTGGTAGTTTCCTGCGCTTGATCTATCGCACATTTCTGGATAGCTGTAGATAAAATTTCTTTTGCTTTTTTCTCAAATTGAGAAGCTCCTTCCTTTTCTAGCTTCCTTATCCTTTCCAGGACGTCACTTTGGTATTCTTTCTCCAGATTTTCAAGCAACTCTACTTTTGCCTGTTCTTTAGACAATCCCGAAACTCTTTCCAGGCCATCTATAGCTTCCTGCCTCAATTTCTCTATACTCTCTTTAATCTGTTTTAGTTTTTCCACTTTTTCATTAAAATCTTTCTGGGACACATCGGAATCGGATATTTTTTTATCCAAAATATCCTCTCTCTTAAGCAAAAGCTGCTCGGTCTGAAGCAGGACCCTTTTCCTTTGGTCTTCTTCTTTTTTCGCCGAGTCTAAGACTTGGAGTGATTTTTGTTTGGCCTCAGAAATTATATTTTGCGCATCTTCTTTGGCCTTCTGAATTTTCTTTTGAAGAGTTTGCTCTATAGTTCCGGCTCTCTTTTTGGCAATTGACTGACGAGCGTAGTAACCCAAAACAGAGCCAATTGCAAGGGAAACAAATCCCAATGCTAATAGGATTAATTGATTCATAAATTTGAGTAGCTTGGCTGCGAGAACTTATATCGACGCAACCGCTATAAATTAAGCTGAAATCTTTGTAGTTTAACATATCAAATAAAAAGATAAGTTTATGCTAAAATTCCAAAAATTATAGTTTTGATTATTCTTTAATGTCTAAATTCTATCAAATATTTGCCTAAAAGTCAAACTCCGCCTTTTGGACAGAGTTAAAGAGGAAAACCGATATTTAACTGATTATCCTCCCAGAGACCCTTTGACTATGGCCGGTATTGCCTTGGCTAATAAAATAATAACCAAAGCTACGACGGTCCAAGTTATTATGGTTTTGGCCTTGGCTAACTTATCCGGATTCCCGGCTGAAGTCATCATTATTATAGAAGCATAAATGATCATCAAAGGCCCCAAAACTATACCGAAAATGAAGAAAAAATTGATAAGGTTATTAACTAATTCCCACAAACTTTGGGCTTTCAACGGGGCGATAATGGGCTTCTCTTCTCCTCCGCCACCTGGGGACGGCCCGTCGCTCGGAGGCGGCTCCTGTTCAGTAGTGAAAGAATAAGCAGGAGAGGAATCCAAGAGCATACTATTCTCGTTATAGGCCACTACGTCCCAAGTATAGCTCTCTCCGTATTCCGGTCTGGCGTTCTCTTGTAACTCGGTAAAATACAAATTACATACTCCTGATTGGCAAGCGCTTGTCGGCACATTATCTTGTAAAAGAAAAGACGAACTTATCCTTAAAACATATCTGTCTGCTCCAGCTACCGGCTGCCACTGAAAACTGCCGTTAAGCGGAACTCCCGCAGCCCCGGAAGAGGGAGAAATCAATTGTATGCTGGCAAAACAAAAGCTGGCTATAAAAAGACCTAAGAGAGAAATACCGAGAATTAAAAATTTCTTGAACATTTTTGCTTATTTTCGAGCGTTAGCGAGGGATCAAGGTTCTCGCGAAGCGAGGTTCTTACTACATTATACTATAATTTTTTACTGACCGACAACCACCCAGGCGGTCTGGCATTTTTTCTCCCCGGCAAAACCGTCAGAAACGAAGACCTTCGGCTGGTAAGTTCCTTCCTGTGAATAGTAGTGGTTAGGACTATTTTCGGTTGAAGTCTGGCCGTCCCCGAACTCCCATAGATAAGAAATTCCATCTCCGTCCGGATCACTAGCCTCTGCCTGGAATTCGAATTCTGTTTGAGGAGATCCTTGGATTGGAGTGACCTTGCAGAAACTAATCTCCGGAGAATGATTAGTCACCGTCTTAATTTTGACTTCTTTGCCGGAGCCCAAATTCCTGGCTGCATCGCCACACCCAAATTTCAAATTATATTCTCCTTCTTTGTCAAAAGAAATACTAGTAGAAACGCCGCAAATCTCCTTGTCCTTACAGGGGAAAGGACCAATATCTATTTTCTTATCCTGCAACCTCCCGTCTATATATAACCAACAGCCCGTAATCCTGCTGTTGTCCGAAGTCGTCGCTTCAATAATATAACTTTTATCCAGATCAAAAATATTTTTGCCTCCCGAAACTGCAATCTCTCCGACTTCCGGAGGGACTATATCTATATTAAAAACAAAACCCCTCCATCCGGATTCATTACCTGCTTTATCGTAAGCCTTAACGCTTACCATGCATTTTCCCTGAGAGTTATCATCCTTATCATAGGAAGAAGAACATATTTTATCTTTCCCGACAGGTACCGTTATCTTCACCGACCCGCAATCTCTAAAACTGTTAGCAGACGCCCCAGTCCCCAAATCCTCAACAATATATTTGCAGCCTTTTTCTCCTTTTGTATGGCTGGCCAACCCCGAACCTGCGTCTGAGTCTTCAATTTTGACCTCAAAATCATAGCCATGCCAAGAACCGTCGGCAGGGCCCATAATTGCAGCAAAGGGAGGAATTTTATCCGATTTGATTTCAGGAGATAACTCTCCCTCCAGAATTTGCGAAATGGTATTTTCACCAGACGAAAAATAATAAAAATAAACAAAAAGCCCTGTTGTAATAAGGGCCAACGCCGAAAGCAAAAACAAAAACTTTTTTGAGGCTAAAAATTTTGCCATTTACACGATTAATTCTTGGTTTTTAATACCTCGTCTATGATTCCGTATTTTTTTGCCTCTTCAGCGGAAAGATAAAAATCTCTGTCAGTATCTCTCTCGATTTTATCCAAAGGATTCCCGGTATGTTTAGCCAAAATCTTATTAAGATTCTCCTTTATCTTAATAATCTGCCTGGCGGTGATTTCAACCTCTATCGCTTCTCCGGTAACTCCGCCTGCTACCTGGTGAAGAAGAATTTCTGAATTCGGCAAAGCAAACCTTTTCCCTTTGGCGCCAGCTGCCAATAAAACCGCCCCCATTGAAGCTGCCATACCTACGCAGACAGTTGAAATGGGGCATTTTATATACTGCATAGTGTCGTAAATAGCTAAGCCTGAAGTCACCGAACCGCCTGGCGAATTGATATAAAACTGAATATCTTTTCCCGGATCTATCGATGCTAAATATAAAAGCTGAGCAATAACCGAGTTAGCCACGGAGTCGTTAACCTGAGAGCCCAGGAAAATTATCCTGTTCTTTAAAAGACGGGAATAAATGTCATAAGCCCTCTCCCCATGCTGAGTTTTTTCTATTACAGTAGGGATTAAGTTCATAATTTTAAACGAAGTTCGAAACTATCTATAGAAGTATAATTTGAGTTTTAGCGAAAACTATATAGTCCTTGGATAGGCCAAGGTTTATATAATTGATAGTTCACTATACTAAAAAGCTGACTATCAGTAAAGCAACAATATTTAGGACTTTAATCATCGGATTTATGGCTGGGCCGGCCGTATCTTTATACGGGTCTCCGACCGTGTCTCCGGTTACTGCCGCCTGATGGGCAAAACTTCCTTTCCCCCCCAGATTTCCTTCTTCAATCCACTTCTTGGCGTTGTCCCAGGCAGCTCCTCCCGAAGTCATGGAAATGGCGATGAATATCCCGACAATTATTGAACCGATTAATAATCCACCCAAAACCTCAGGGCCTAAAATCAACCCGACTAAGATAGGGAAGATAACCGGCAAAAGGGCCGGTAAAATCATTTCTTTCAAAGAGGCTTTTGTGACGATATCTACGCACCTTGAATAATCCGGCTTAGCGGTTCCCTCCATCAGACCCTTAATCTCTTTAAATTGTCTTCTTACTTCGTCAACAACCTTTGTAGCAGCCTTGCCAACAGCCTCCATAGATAGAGAAGCAAAGTAGTACGCAACTATTCCCCCCAAGAACAAACCGACAATGACCCTGGGATCTTCCAAAAGAAATTGGACCGCCTTTCCAAGATTAAATAATTCCTGGGTATAGGCAGAGAATAAAACCAAAGCCGCCAAGCCCGCTGAGGCTATGGCATAACTTTTAGTAACAGCCTTGGTGGTATTTCCAACCGCGTCCAAAGCATCGGTATTTTTCCTAACTTCATCTGACAGGCCAGACATCTCGGCAATCCCAGAAGCGTTATCTGTAATGGGACCGTAAGCATCCAAAGCGATAATCAGCCCTGTTAAAGAAAGCATTGAAACAACGGTAATGGCCAGGCCGTACATGCCAGACATCCAAAAGCTGAACAGAATACCAACCGAAATCAGAGCGACAGGGAAAATGGTAGACTTCATGCCAACAGCCAGCCCGGTGATAATATTTGTTCCATGACCGGACTGAGACGAATTAGCTATTGATTGAACAGGCTTATATTTCTTTGAAGTGAAATAATCTGTGATTAAAAACATTCCTCCGGCTATCAAAAGGCCTGTCAAAGCCGGCAAATAAAGCTTGAAGAAATTTAAGCTTAATCCGGGAGCTACCTGAAAAATAATTGGAATAAAGCCTAAGGCAGATATTACTCCGGCTGCAATAATCCCTTTATAGAGAGCAGAAATAATTGATAGTTTCTTGCCAAGTTTTACAAAAAACATCCCCATTATAGAAGAAAGAATGGAAACAGAGCCTAAAATCAAAGGAAGAAATACTGCCTGAAGCTGGTCTTTGAAAATTAATCCTCCCAAAACCATTGCCGCCACCATGGAGACGACATAAGTTTCAAACAAATCAGCTGCCATTCCGGCGCAGTCTCCCACGTTGTCTCCGACCAGATCTGCAATCACTGCCGGATTTCTAGGATCATCCTCGGGGATACCTTTTTCAACCTTGCCGACTAAATCCGCTCCGACATCTGCAGCTTTAGTGAAGATCCCTCCGCCCAACCTGGCAAAAACTGAAATTAAAGAGCCTCCGAATCCCAAAGCGACCAAAGCTTTTAGATCATTGGTTAAAAGATAAAAAAGAGAAACACTAAGCAATCCCAGTCCGGCTACCAGAAAACCAGTTACTGACCCCCCTTTGACAGACAGGTTGAAAGCTGGTTTTAATCCTGACTTCGCAGCTTCAGCAACTTTTAGATTAGCCTGAGTGGAAACCATCATGCCTAAAAATCCTGAAATACCGGAAGCCAAAGCGCCCACTAAAAATCCCAGGGCGATTTTAAATCCTAAAGAAAGCCAAAGAATAAAAAATAAAACTGCAGCTACAACGACTACAGTCTTATACTGTCTTTTCAAAAAAGCTTTCGCCCCCTCTTTAATGGCCTGGGAGATTTCAACCATCTTCCCGGTGCCGGAAGGGGATTTTCTTACTTCTCTGATTAAAAAATAGGCGAAAACTATACTGAAGATTGAGATAGCTATTGGAAAAAGTAACATGTGTTTATTCTTTTGTTTTCTCAGTTTTTGTTTTGGTTTTCGTTTTAATTTTTTTAGCTGGTTTCTTTTTTTCTTCCTCCTTTTCCTCCGGCTCCTCTTCTTTGACCTCTTCTGTTTTACCAGGACCTCTCACGTCTATTTTCCAACCGGTCAATTTAGCAGCCAGTCTGACATTCTGCCCGTCCTTACCGATAGCTAAAGACAGCTGGTCTTCAGGGACTATCACTAAGGCTTTGTTCTTCGGCTCTATTTTGACATCTAAAACTTTAGCCGGAGAAAGAGAATTGGCAAGATATTTTTCAGGATCTTCGGAATATTCAATGATATCTATTTTTTCTCCTCCCAATTCGTTGATGACAGCTCCGACTCTTGTCCCTTTTTGGCCAACGGTGGCTCCAATCGGATCAATCCCGTCCAGTATAGAGGCCACGGCGATTTTTGATCTGGAGCCTGCTTCTCTGGCGATTGACTTTATTTGAACTTGGTTGGCCTGGATTTCGGGAACTTCTAATTCAAAAAGTTTTGATATAAGTTTCGGATAAGCGCGCGATAAAAAGATTATTGGACCTTTCGGAGTCTCTTCCACTTTCAAGATATATATCTTTAATCTCTGGCCCGGTCTGTAAAATTCCCCGGGAACCTGTTCCTCTCTGGTCAAAATGCCCAGGGTTTTGCCAATATCAAAAAAGATATTTCTGCCTTCTACCCTCTGAACGATACCCGAGATTATTTCTCCCTCTTTTGATTTATATTCCCCAAAAATACTTTCTTTTTCAGCCTCTCTTATCTTCTGCAAAATGACCTGTTTAGCGGTTTGAGCCGCAACCCGGCCGTAATCCTCTTTAGCTTCCAGGGCCGTTTCTAATTCTTCTCCGGCCTTAATCTTCGGGTTTATTTCTTTAGCCTCATCCAGCATAATGTGTTTCTCGAGGTTAAAACGAACTTTTCCTTCGCCTGCTTTGGAGAAAGAGGAGTCTTCTTCGGGGATCTTTTCTTTTATTTTCTCTAATTCCTCTTCGGAATAAATCATCGACTTTGTCACAACAGATTTTATCTGCCAAAACTTAACCTGTCCCGATTCCGGATCAAGCTTAGCTTTAATTATCTGGCCCTTTTTGCCGTAGTCTTTTTTATAAGCGGCGGCAATGGCCATTTCAATTGACTCTATTACTTTTTGAGCGGAGATTCCTTTTTCTTCGGCTATCTGAGCGATGGCAGAAGAAAAGCCCCTTAAATCAAAGTTTGCCATAATTTATAACGAAGTTGAAAATTATCCCCAGAGGTATAATTTATAACGAAGTTGAAAATTATCCCTAGAGGTATAATTTATAACGAAGTTGAAAATTATCCATAGAGGTATAATTTTATTTTATAAAATCAAATTGACAGGGCTCCCGCGCATAGAATACTTTAATCGCGCGGGATGCATATATTTTTTTTAAAAAGGCCCGTGCTTTCGACGGACTGTATTTCCAGTTTACCAAAAGCTACCTCTTTGTCAATTGTGATTTTGAGGTTATCCTCTTTATTCTTAAATCCCAACGAGGGATGTCATCGTCAAAAATCAAACGGTTCCTTATTATCTCTTTTTTGCTCAAGGAAATTTCCTTAAGAGGGCTTAGTCTTTTAATAAATATCGGGATTAAAGACAGAAAAACGAATAAACCAACGCTATTCAACTGATTGAAATAGAAAGATAAAACTATGGCCGTGATCAAGGATAAGATTGTGCCGATGGAGGCGTTCCAAATAAAAGATACAACAGCTATAGGGATTAAGGATATCCAGAAGACTTGAGGAGACAATGATAAAAGAGCTCCGCCAAAAGTAGCGATTCCTCGCCCACCGGAAAAATTTAAAAAACAACTCCAGTTGTGGCCGATTATCACCGCCACTCCGCAAATTGCCTGTATTTGAAGAGAAAAACCTAACTTCTGACTCAGCCAGACCGCTAAAAATCCTTTTCCAATATCTAAAATACCCGTTAATACTCCCTGCCACTTCCCCACGTTTTTAAAAACATTTGAACCGGAAGATTTCTTCCACCCGATTTCCAAAACATTCTTTCCGCAAAATAATTTGGATACGATAAAGCCGAAGGGAACAGAGCCTAAAGTATAAGATATTAATATTATGATTAAATTTGATATCATTTTTAGTTATTTAGAGGGGCCCAGGCCGCGATTAGGGTTCCAGGACCCGTATGAGAACAAATTACTGGCGAAGCTGAATTAACATAGCTTACTTCCGCTTTTATCTCTTTAAGCTTTGCTTTAAGTTTTTTAGCCTCTTCCAAATTGTCCGCATGGCTGATAATAACCCTGATTTTTCTCCCTCGGCTTTCTTTTTTTATCTTTTTAAAAATTGCTTCGGCCATATCCCGAGCCAAAACTATTCCTCCCTGTTGCGCCAGGCCGTTTTTCAAAACCATCACCGGATGAAAATTCATTTTTTGTATTCTTCTCATCCAGTTTGCTTGGGTTTTATTGACCCTTCCTCCGGCCTCTATCCATTTTGGGTCTTCGATAACGGCATATAAACGAATCTTTGAGGATAATTTTTCCAACTCCTTTATCACTGCTCCGATCTCTTTTTGCTCCTGGATCAATTCAACGGCTCTTAAAAGCAGAAGGGCTTGGCCGGCAGCCGCACTTTTAGAATCGAAAACAAATATCCTGTCTTTGTTCTTTGACATTGATTTCGCCTGCCTGGCCGAATTATTACAAGCTGAGAGCTTGGAAGACATGTTAATGCACAAAACTTTTTCAAAAGTCTTAAGCTGCCTTTCAAAAGCGACCGAGTAGGTTTTTGGAGAAGGCTGGGAGGTTTTTGGAAAAACTTTAATATTCTTTTCTCCCGCCTTCCTCATTTTCCGATAAATATATCCTGCTGTAATCTTTTTTCCGTTTGGCCAGTCGACGGATATCTCCACGGCCTCTATCTTATATCTCTCTGCGATCTTCTGAGGCAAGCCGGAAGCGTCTTCTGTAACTATCCCTATAGAGACCTTTCTAAGAGAAGACTTATTTTCAACCTCCGAAGACATGTCTTCGGTTTTTAGTTTTAAAATATTCCCCGTTTTCTCAATAATTTTTCCTATTTTCTCGGGAGAGTCGGTATGGACATGAAGCTTCATTTTGTTCCCAACGCTGACAATATCCAGGCTGTCTCCCAAATCCTTCATTTTTTCTTTTAAGACTTCCTTGCTGAACTTCGGATTTTCAATTAAAGAAACAACTTCGTATCTATATGAAAGATTCTTTATAAACTTCCTTATCTTGTCTGAAGGTTTTCCTTCCGGAACTTTAGCGAAATACGGGCCGTCCAGCGCTTCCACGTAGCTCTCCAAAATCATTAAAAAAGCTAAGCCTCCGGCGTCGACAACATTGGCCTTTTTTAAAACTTCCATCTTTTCTCTTGTCTCAAGAAGGGCCTGGTGAGAGTTATCAAGAACTTTCTTCAAGATATTAATAATATTTTTCCCTCTAGCTGCCTCTTTTTTAAGAGTAGAGGCGGCTGCGTCAATAACGTCCAGAATAGTGCCCTGCTTCGGGTTGAGAATAGAGTCTCTCGCCCTTTTAGCCCCCTTCTCAAAAGCGACTGATAAACTCTTAGCGTCTGCCGTATCTTGTTTTAATTCCGGCAGAAAATCTGCCAAAAAGCCGGTATAGATTATGCCGGCGTTTCCTTGGGCAGCGCTCATGGCTGCGTCTAAAATGATATTGGAAATTTCACTAAAATCTTTAAAATCCTTACCGTCTATCGCTTCTTTTATACCCAAAAGGGTCTTTGCCATGTTGCTGCCAGTATCCTGGTCGGGGACGGGAAAAACATTAATCTTATTAATTTCTTCTTTCTCTTTTTCAATCTTCTCGCAGGAAGAAAGAATCATTTTTTGCAGGTCTTTTTGAGTAAGATACTCCATATATTTAACGGATGTCGTCTATTGTGGACCCACCGGGAATCGAACCCGGAATTCAGCAACCCTCCTGCACTAAAATTTTTGGTGGACTTAGCGAGAGTCGAACTCGCGTCTCCGCAATGCGAATGCGGCGTACTACCACTATACTATAAGCCCAAGAAATTTCAGCTTCGGAAGAGCACAGTGCGAATGCTTTGCCCTCCGTAGCATTTGGAGAAGGAGGGCTGCGTAATACCGTTTTACTATAGACCCTCGGCTTGTCGGGGCGTCGAGATTCGAACTCGAGCTAAATCCTCCCGAAGGACTCGTGCTACCGCTACACTACGCCCCGAAAACTTAAGTTACCCAATATTTCTTCTTAGTCATCTCGTCTCTCTTTACCTCTAATTTTTCTTTTTCTTTTCCTGCTTTCTCTGAAAGATTTTTCAATTCCTTGTCCTTTAACCCGCCAAGCTCCTCAATCTTTTTTTCTAAAAACTTCTTAGTATTATCCTTTGGCGATTCCAAAACATAGCCGAGTAAAATATCCAGAATCTGCCCTATTTTCGGACCTGGCTGGATTCCCAAAATCTTCATTACATCATTCCCGGAAACCTTCAACCTTTTGGCGGAAATAGGATCCTGGGCCACTTTTTCGATAATATACTTTAAATGCCTCAATTTATAAGGTTCGGCTTTGGGGACGCCGGAACCTATCCTATCTGCCATTCTCACTTGTAACAATTCTTCCATGTTTTCCGGTCCGGCCTTAACGACCAACCTCCTGACCGAGCTTTCTCCCACCTCTTCGGGATTATAGTAGAAAAGATGGCATCTAACAAGCTTGGTTATCTTCTTGTTCTGCTTTTTAGAAAACTTTAAACGGTCCAATATCTGGCTGACCATCTTGGCTCCTATCATCTCGTGATTGTAAAAAGTGGAACTTTCTCCTTCCCCTCTTTTTGCCCGAGGCTTTCCTATATCGTGGAAAAGGGCGGCCAGCCTGACATCTTGGTTGAAACCTTTTTTAGCCGCGTAATCTAACGACTTTAAATAATGATCGTAGCATTCGTATATATGATGCTTGTTCTGGCCGATTCCATATCCTTCTTCAAGCTCCGGGATGATATATTTTAATAAACCCAGCCCTCTTAAAACCTCCATTCCTTCGGCCGCCCTCTCTGACATAATAATCTTTAAAAATTCATCTCTTACCCTTTCCTGAGAAATGGCTTTTATCCAAGAAGAATGCTTTTTAATGGCCTCTGCCGTATTTTTCTCAATTTCCCAGCCTTTACCTAAAAATACGGAGAATCTTACCGCCCTCATCATTCTCAAAGCGTCTTCCGAAAACCTCTCGTCGGGATTACCGACGGTTCTGATAATTTTATTCTTCAAATCTTCCTGGCCGTCAAACAAATCAATAAAAACCAATTTCGGTTTTATATCAATAGCTATGGCATTTATGGTGAAATCCCTTCTGGACAGGTCTTCTTCAATGTTTTTGGCGAATTTTATCTCGTCAGGATGCCTTTTGTCGGTATACTTTGCCTCAGACCTATAAGTCGTAACCTCAATTTCCTTCAGTTTTTGGTTTTTGCTGCTTGTCTGGACGGTTACCGTAAAAAAGTTATTCTCGTAAAAACTTTTCGGAAAAACTTTCTGTATTTCTTCGGGTCTAGCGTTTGTGGCGATGTCCCAGTCTTCAGGGTCCCCGCCTCTCAAAACATCCCTGACGCAACCGCCGACAATATATGCCTCAAAGCCCTTCTTTTTCAGTTTATCAATGACTAATTTTACCTCTTTGGGAATATCAATAAACATATTTATAAGATGATTTTAACCTGAAAACTTGTTTTTTTCAATCAGCCTGATATAATATCAAAACGCTACTCGCGAGGGCGTAGAGCCCCCGTAGCTCAATGGATAGAGTACAGGCCTTCGAAGCCTATGGTGAGGGTTCGACTCCTTCCGGGGGCACAGGGAATTAATCAAAAACAAAACAATGAAAAAAATACTGCCGGCAATCCTTTTGATTTTAATCCTTCTTTTTTCGGCAAACCAGGTTTTAGCCGCTATCTGTACGGGCCCTATTGTGCCTTGCGGAGGAGCGGGAAATCCGTGTCAGTTCTGCCACATCTTTGTTGTTATTGCTAATATTATAAACTTTGTTTTAACCTGCCTGGCTCCGATTGTAGCCGCCCTGATGTTTGTTATCAGCGGATTATTGTTTATGGTATCCCATTTCAGCGACGCAGAAGTGTTGGCTGGAGGAACAAAAGGAGGTCCGGCTCTTTTTTCCCAAGCTAAAAAGGCAGTAACAGCCACTGTTATAGGATTATTAATCGTATTCATTTCTTGGGTATTTTTAAGCACATTTCTCGATTTTATCGGATACGCGAAATGGACGGGTTTGGGGACATGGTGGCAATGGACAGATAAATGCCCTGTCCGATAATAAAACTATGCCCTGCTAGCTCAATTGGTAGAGCAGATCCCTCTTAAGGATAAGGTTGCAGGTTCGAGCCCTGCGCGGGGCACAGCATCTAAAAATATAATATAAACGGTCTTTTTTTTATTTAAAAAAGTGTTATAATCTGCTATAGAAGTATATCGCGAGACACAATCAAAATAAATAAACATATGTTAAAATCAACTGAAAAATCAAAAATAATCTCCAGCCATAAAATCCACGAAACAGACAGCGGTTCTCCCGAGGTACAAATAGCTTTGCTGTCAAAAGAAATTGACAAGCTTTTGCTCCATTTGAAGTCTCATCCTAAGGATTTTCACTCAAAGAAAGGATTATTGAAGATGGTGACGAGCAGAAGAAAACATCTGAAATACCTGAAAGAGAAGAGCACCAGGAGATATAACGCTATAGTTAAAAAAGTTGGACTAAGCAAGTCTTAAAAAATGAGAATAAAGCATCCGGGGCAAAGAGTAGCGGTTTTGATTGATGTTCAAAACCTTTACCATTCTGCCAAAAATTTATATCAGGCCAGAGTAAACTTTCAGGAAGTTTTGAAAACGGCCGTAAACGGACGCAACCTAATCCGGGTTTTTGCTTATGTGGTCAGAACAAAGACGGGGGAGGAAAAACCTTTTTTTGAAGCGCTTACCAAGTTAGGGATTGAAACAAGAGTCAGAGATCTCCAAGAGTTCTACGGAGGAATGAAAAAAGCTGACTGGGATGTGGGAATCGCCGTAGACGCTATTAGAATTTCTCCATCGGTGGATACAATTGTTTTAGCTTCCGGAGACGGAGATTTCCTGCAACTTCTTGAATACTTAAAAAATCAGGGCAAAAGAGTGGAAATAGTCGCCTTTGGAAAATCGGCCTCAGCCAAGATAAAAGACTATGCCGATGAGTTTACCGATCTGGAAAAAGACACCGAAAAGTATCTTTTTAAAAAATAATTCAAAAAATGCATCCCGCGCGACCAAGGTATTTTATGCGCGGGAGCCCTGTCTCTTTGATTTAAAACTTCGTTTTAAATTATAAAAATATGGAAAAGAAACAATTCAAACTGGAGTTTGATGGCAAAGAATTTCTTGCCGAGATAAACGATTTAACAGAACAGGCCAATGGCTCTGTTTTTCTTCGTTGCGGAGGAACAGAAGTTTTGGCCACAGCCGTAATGTCAAAATACGAGAAGGAGGCGAAAGATTTCTTCCCTCTTACCGTTGATTACGAAGAGAGGTATTATGCCGCCGGTAAGATAAAGGGACCTAGATATATCAGGAGAGAATCCAGGCCTTCTGACGAAGCCATATGCAACGGCAGGCTTATAGACAGATCCATAAGGCCGCTCTTCCCGAAAAATCTCGGCAGGGAGGCGCAGGTTGTCATAACCGTCCTTTCTTACGATCTAGAAACTGATCCCGATATCTTAGGGCTGTTAGCCGCTTCAGCTGCTTTAACGACTTCTAATATTCCCTGGAAAGGACCAGTGGCTGCAGTCAGAGTGGGGAGGATAGAGGATAAATTCGTTATAAACCCGTCTTTGCCGGAAAGAGAAAAAAGCCAAATGGATTTTGTTTTGACAGGGTTAGAAAATAACGGCGAGATTATCACCAATATGATGGAAGCCGGCTTTGACGAGATGGGAGAGGATCTCATACTGGGAGCTTTCAATTTTGCTAAACCGTATCTGAAAAAACTTCTCGATTTTCAAAAAGAAATGTCGAAAAAGATAGGGAAAGAAAAGATTGTTCTTAAAACAATTCCCGAAGATCACGATTTGGAAAAAGAAATAAAAGATTTTGTTGGTGATAGATTAGAAAACGCCCTATATCAGAAGAATAAGGGAGAGAGAATAGACAGCGTTGACGTTTTAAAAGAGGAATTAGCTCTATGTTTAAAAGAGAAATACCAAGATGCCAGCAAAACCAGCTACGTCAATTCCTTTTTTGAAAGAGAAACTGACAAAATAGTGCACGAAAAAGCGATAAAAGAGGGGAAAAGGGTTGATGGAAGAAAAATGGATGAAGTAAGATATTTAGAGTGCGATGTCGGCGTACTTCCCAGAACCCACGGCTCAGGAGTTTTTTGCCGGGGACAAACAAAAGCTTTGTCTATTTTGACT
>Ga0265595_1000617_pt1 | contig 31079 bp, 24 predicted proteins | sample saktaG_15_FD_190148 | JGI IMG/M metagenome (GOLD analysis project Ga0265595, IMG submission 190148) | Saline water microbial communities from Sakinaw Lake, British Columbia, Canada - sak_2013_06_06_50m | ecosystem: Environmental > Aquatic > Non-marine Saline and Alkaline > Saline ...
CAAAAGCTATTTTCAGAACTAAAGGGCTAAAACCTGGCGATTATTTAGTGCACATAGATCACGGCATAGGACGATTCGTTGGAAAAGAAAAATTTCAAGTTCCAGCATCTGAATCGCAAAGTTATTATGTATTAGAGTACGCCAAAGAAGATAAACTTTACATTCCAGTGGGTCTTGAAAGAAAACTTTCTAGATATGTCGGCTTTCAAGATCCTATGATATCGCGACTTGGTTCTAATCTGTGGCAAAAAACCAAAGGAAAGATAAAAGAAGGCGTTGAAAAGTTAGCAAAAGAACTTTTGCAATTGTACGCGCGAAAAGAAGCATCAGAAAGACCCATATATATAGAAGACAAGGAATTGGAGTCACAATTCAAAATAAGCTTCGCTTTTCAAGAAACCTCAGACCAAATACAGACAATAGAAGACATCAAAAATGACTTGTCTAAAACAAAGCCGATGGACAGAATTGTTTGCGGAGATGTTGGCTTTGGAAAAACCGAAGTAGCTATGCGAACAGCTTTGCTGGCTGTGGCAAACAATAGGCAGACGGCATTAATCTGCCCGACTACAATTTTGGCAAACCAGCATTTTAACAATTTCCAAAAAAGATTCGAGAAGCTAGGTGCAATCGTTGCTATGCTGTCCGGCCTTCAAACAAAAACAGAACAAGAAAAAATCTTAAATAATTTAAAAAAAGGTAAAATAGACATTTTAATAGGCACGCATAGAATTTTGTCTAAAGATGTTGAATTCAAAGATTTACAGCTTTTAATTATTGATGATGAACAAAAGTTTGGGGTAAAACAAAAAGAAAAACTAAGGCAATTAAAATCCTCCTTAGATGTTTTGAGCTTGTCGGCCACCCCCATACCACGCACAATTTACCTTGCACTCTCTTCCTTAAAAAATATAAGCTTAATGCAAACTCCACCGGAGGGCAGGCAAGCTATTGCAACAAAAGCAACGGAATATAAGAAAGAATCTGTTAAAAAAATAATAAACGCAGAGTTAAAAAGAAAAGGCCAAGTTTATTTTCTGCACAACCGCGTCAGCAGTATTGACGAGAAAGCCGAAGAATTAAAAAATCTTTGTCCAAAAGCAAGGATCGGTTTAATACACGGTAAAATGCCTGAAAAAAATTTAATACAAGTAATGGATGAGTTTCAGAAAGCAAAAACAAACGTTCTGGTTGCCACAACAATAATTGAAAACGGATTAGACATTGCAAACGTAAATACTATTATAATAGAAGATGCAGCGCGCTTGGGGCTTTCACAGGCTCACCAAATACGAGGCAGAGTCGGCAGATCAGCAACAAAAAGCTTTGCCTATTTCATGTTTGATAAAAAAAATTTGGCTCCGCTGGTAAAAGAACGATTAAAGGCATTGGAAGATTCTCAGGAACTTGGATCTGGCTACAGAATTGCAATTAGGGACCTAGAATTAAGAGGTGCCGGCAACATACTCGGCAGAGAACAATCTGGCTCAATTAACAAAATTGGGCTAAACCTATATTCCCAAATTTTAGCTGAATCAATTGAGAAATTAAAGTAATAAAAAATCTTGTGGTATTATTAAAATAACCTAAACATGAAAAATCTAGTTATCGTAGAAAGCCCGACGAAAGCAAAAACAATCCAAAAATTTTTGGGGAAAGACTTCGTTATAAAGTCTTCTTTTGGGCATGTAAGAGATTTACCCAAAAGAGAACTTGGCATAGACGTTGAAAAGAATTTCGAGCCCAAATATGTAATACCCACAAAAGCTAAAAAAGTTATTGCCGAATTAAAAAAAGAATCTGCAAAAGCCGACAACACCATACTGGCCACTGACGAAGACCGCGAGGGAGAATCCATCGCCTGGCATTTACAGGAAGCTTTAAAATTAAAAAATCCGCAAAGGATTGTCTTCCACGAAATTACAAAAACTGCTATTGAAAAAGCTATCGAGTCACCTCGGCGCATTGATATGAATTTGGTTAACGCCCAACAAGCAAGGCGCATTTTAGACAGAATCGTCGGGTATAAGCTTTCTCCTTTTCTTTGGAAAAAAATTGTAAAAGGCCTATCGGCTGGCAGAGTGCAATCTGTGGCAGTAAGGTTAATTGTTGAAAAAGAAAGAGAGATTGAAGCATTCAAGCCGGTTGAATACTGGTCGATTGAAGCGTTACTCAAAAAAGGCAAAGAATTTACAGCGAAACTCATTGATAAAGAAATTAAAAATAAATCAGAGGCAGATAAAGTTTTACAGGACTTAAATGGCGTAGACTATATCGTTGAGTCAGTAGAGAAAAAAGAAACAAAGCGCTATCCTCTTCCCCCGTTTACAACAAGCACCCTGCAACAGACAGCATCTAATAAATTTGGATTTTCGTCAAAGATGACTATGTCCCTTGCCCAACGCCTTTATGAAAACGGACTAATCACCTACCACAGAACAGACTCTTTAAACCTGTCTGAAATGTCGTTAGCTACAGCTAAAAAATTTATCGCAGAAAATATCGGGCCAAATTATTGGGCAGGGAAATCAATAAGGTACAAAACTAAATCAAGTGGCGCCCAAGAGGCCCATGAAGCCATAAGACCAGCATACGCCGACAAAACTCCGGAATCCTTAAAGGAGATAGACGCGAGACAGTTGAAACTTTACACTTTAATCTGGCAAAGATTTATAGCGAGCCAAATGGCGCCGGCTGTCTTTGATTCTGTTTCAACTGATATTCGCGCCAGCAGTTATACTTTTAGAACTACCGGCCAAACGCTAAAATTTGATGGATTTTTAAAAATTTATCCGGCAAAATTCCAAGAAACAGAATTACCAAATTTAGAAAAAAATGATAAGTTAGAACTTGTAAAATTAGATTCTTTACAGCATTTTACAGAGCCACCGGCCAGATATAATGAAGCCAGCCTTATTAAAGCTTTAGAAAAACATGGCATCGGCAGGCCATCAACATATGCTCCAACGCTATCTACAATACAGGACAGAAATTATATTGCAAAAAACGACCAAAAAAGGCTTTACCCCACAGAAATGGGCATAATGGTAAATGATGTTTTAGTGAGTAATTTCCCCAAAATTATTGATATTGATTTCACAGCAAAACTTGAAAAAGAGCTCGACGAAGTAGCTGAAGGCAAAGACAGTTGGCAAAAAACCTGCAAAGATTTTTATGGTCCATTTTCTAAAAACTTGGAAGATAGATACAAAGATGTAAAAAAAACAAATCTGACAAAAGAAACCGATAAAATTTGCCCAAAATGTGGATCTCCTGTAGTTGAAAAATTTGGAAGATTTGGCAAATTTTACGCCTGCTCTAAATTCCCAGAATGCAAACACACAGAATCTGTTGAAGGCGACCCGGACACATTAAATATAGTTTGTCCTAAATGCAAAGAAGGAAAAATAACCGGAAAAAGAACGAAGAAAGGAAAAACTTTTTATGGATGTGACCGCTATCCCGAGTGTGATTTTGCCGTCTGGGACAAGCCCGTAAATGAATTTTGCCCGGAATGTGGGTCCATATTAGTTAAAAAATGGAAAAAAACTAGGTGCTCCAAAAAAGAGTGTAAATTCGTAAAAAACGATGTCAGAAAGTAATATTAAAAAAATAACAAAAAAAAGCTTGGCTCCCAAATTAATAGAGTCGGCTTTTGAGTTTGCAAAAGAAGCTTATAAAGATAAATTCAGAATTTCTGGCGAAAACTACATCGAGCATGCCACAAGGGTTGCCCTTGAGCTTAGCAAAATGAACCTTGACCCCACAACAATCTCTCTCGGACTTCTTCACGACGTATTAGATGATGTGCCCGATTCTACTAAAAAAATCGAGCTAGGGGCGATTGAAAAAAAATTCGGAAAGGACTTGGCCAGTTTGGTAGAAAAAATTTCCGAACTTACAAAAATCAGATATTCTTTATCTGCTGGCATAAAAAACAAAAAAGTATTCAACAGGGAAAAAATTGAAAATTTAAGAAGAATGTTTTTATCGTTATCTGGAGACTTAAGAGTAATTATAGTGGAACTTATTTCAAGGTTAGATGGTTTGGATTTTATGCATTCTATGCCAGAAGACAAGCAAAAATTATTCTCCCTTGAAACTCTGCAAATTTTTGTGCCCATAGCCAGTAGACTTGGGTTGTCAGAAATAAGAAGAAAACTTGAAGACACGGCCTTCGCTCATTTGCTCCCAGATAAATTCAACTGGCTTAAAGAAAATATTAAGGAAGAATACGAAGAAAGAGAAAAATACCTGAAAAAATTCATTCCATACCTTAAAAAAAATCTGCGGAAAGAACGGGTTAAAATTTTAGATATAAATTACCGCACAAAGTCATACTGGGGCGTGTATAAAAAACTGGCAAAGCGCGATATGGATTTTAGCCAAATAAATGACTTGCTTGCATTAAGAATAATTACTTCTGACGTTGCCAGTTGCTACAAAATTTTAGGCATAATACATAAACATTTCAAGCCAATTTCAGAGGAAATAAATGATTATATAGCCCACCCAAAACCTAATGGATATAGATCTTTACACACCACGGTTTTTTCTCAAGAAGGCAAAATAACAGAAATACAGATAAGAACAAAAGAAATGCACGAAGAAGCCGAACATGGAGTTTGTGCACACTGGGCGTACAAAGAAAAAATTGAACTTAAAAAACAACCAGAGCAACACCCCGGTTACTCAGAAAATACCGAACAGGCAAAATATATTTCCGGATTCTGGGATAATTTTAAAATAGATTTTTTTCCGAATAAAGTTTTCACCTTTACGCCGATGGGGGATATTATTGTCTTACCAAAGGATTCAACTCCCATTGATTTTGCGTATGCTGTGCACTCAGACATAGGGAACCATTGTGAGTCAGCAAAAATAAGCGGCAAAATGGTTCCGCTAAACCATATTTTGGAAAATGGGGACATCGTTGAAATTACCACAAACAAAAATAAACGACCGTCTAAAGACTGGCTTAGATTTATTAAAACTCCTCTTGCAAAATCGCACATAAGGAAGCTAACCGACCAAAATGAATCTGGATTCAAATTTCCTTTTACCGGCTTTATAAGAAGAAAACTGGCCGAGATGTCCGAGGCATCAAAAAAGAAAAAAGAAGAAAAAGACCTCATAAAAAAGGGCGCGATTAGACATATCTATTTGGCCGGGCAAAAAGGAATGCTTATACATTTGGCAAAATGCTGTAATCCTCAGCCAGGCGATAAGGTGGGGGCGTATCTCGCCAAAAATAGGTCGGCGGTTTTACACAGAGTATCGTGCGATAACTTTAAAAAAATTTCTGAAAAATTTCCCGAGAAGGTTATCGACGCCTCATGGGAATAAACGGCTCAATGGCCATTGAGCCGTTGAAAATTGGGCAAAAACGTGCTAAAAATTAGATAACTTGCCCGAGTGGCGGAACTGGCATACGCGTGCGACTCAAAATCGCATTTCCTTACGGAATTGTGGGTTCAACTCCCACCTCGGGCACTAAATTAAAAAGCGGGCAAAACCCGCTTTTTTGTTACATCTTATTTATATGACCAGCAAACTATAAATTATTAGGCTTGAAACAATGCCCGTAAAAATTCCTGCTAAAATATCTGTAAACCAGTGTACTCCGCAAAAAACTCTACTCAATCCCATTAAAAAAGATAATACTATAAAAAATATGCCTAGGGGCAAACTGTAAAAGCAAAGCATGAAGCTAACCCCAAAAAAGAAGGATGCGTGGCCCGAAGGAAGGGCCGGATTTGTTGGAATGGGTATTAGCACCTTTGAATTGCTAATCCTCGCTGGTCTAGGTTTTTTATAGAAAAAATATATTGCTTGGGTTATAACAAATCGTGAAGCAAATCCCGAGAGCAACGTAATCAAAAGCAAAGACAAATCTCTTTTGGCGAATGAACCCAGCAGTAAAACAAACACAAGCAGGTATGCCAATGTGCGGGCGCAAAAAATAGCAACCGCATCTAGCCACTTTGATTTTCCTGCGAATTGATTAAGATTCTTAAAAACTGAAAACATCTAAAATTAGCGAGGTAAAGGAAATTTTTTACAAAACACTCTTATTTCTTCTCTTACTTTTTTAATTGATTTTTCGTCAGAAATTACGCGGTTATACCATTCAGCAATTTGTTTCATTTCTTTTTCTTTCATACCACGAGAAGTGATAGCTGGTGTTCCCAACCTTATGCCCGAGGGCTTAAAGGGTGGGTTTGGGTCATAAGGAATTGTGTTCTTGTTTATTGTTATGCCAGCTGCCTCCAACCTTGTGGCTGCATCTCCACCAGATATATTTTTATTCCTCAAATCAATTAAAATTAAGTGGTTGTCTGTGCCGTCAGTCACCAGTTTAAAGCCATGGCTTTTTAAAGCTGTAGCCAAAGCTTTTGCGTTTTTAACAACTTGCTTGCCATATTTTTTAAATGCTGGAGTCAAAGCCTCTTTTAAGCAAACTGCAATTGCAGCCACCGAATTCATATGCGGGCCTCCTTGTAAGCCAGGAAATATCGCCTTATCAATTTTTTTAGCCAAATCCGGGTCTTTCTTCAATCCTTTTTCTGTAACCATAATCATCCCTCCTCTGGGACCCCGCAAAGTTTTATGGGTTGTAGTTGTTACAATATGCACATAAGGCACCGGGCTTGGATGAGCACCTGAAGCCACCAGCCCTGCAATATGGGCTATATCAGCAGCTAAATAAGCTCCCACAGAATCTGCAATTTTTCCCAATTTTCCCCAATCAAAAATTCTTGGGTAAGCCGTAGCTCCCACCCACATCAACTTTGGTTTGGCTTCTTTCACGACCTTTTCAACTTCTGCATAATTTATCAAATTTGTTTTCTCATCTACTCCATACTGCACAGAATTAAAAAATTTAGCAGAAAAGTTTACCTTCCAACCATGAGTTAAATGCCCGCCCATTGGCAAAGCCATACCAGTCACCGTGTCTCCTGGTTCGCACACAGCCAAATAAACCGCTTGGTTGGCAGGAGATCCAGAATATGGTTGCACATTAACATGGGGCACCTTAAACAACTTTTTTGCTCTCTCCTGGCACAAAGTTTCCAGCTGATCATAAAACTCAAGCCCAGAATAATACCTTTTACCAGGGTATCCTTCTGCGTACTTGTCAGTTAAAATTGAGCCCGACGCCTCGCGTACAGCAGGCGAACAATGATTTTCCGAAGGAATCATTTCCAGCGAGGTTTTTTGCCTCTCTGTTTCTAATATTATTAACTTCGCTATTTGCGGATCTTTTTTATCTAATATCATATTATTTTCTTAAAATATTACTTTTATTATGCATTAGATCTATTATGATTGATGGCTTACTTTTTGGCAAATCTCCGGCATCAACAATTAAATCTGGGCATATTTGAGTTCGTGCGACTCCCGATGTCGATCGAAACTGGAATTGAGCCAATACTTCGCCTATTTTTGTTGTAGGTGGCTGACCGGAGATGTTGGCTGAGGTCTGCGCCAATGGCTTACTAAATTCTTTGAGAATTTTGTTTATAAAATCATTTTTTATAATTCTTATACCAACTGTGCCCGCCGAAGCTTTAGCGGAGGCGGGTAGTGTAGTCCCAACTAAAGGGGCGAGCACACAATCCGAACGCTTTTTCAAAATCACAGTAATCTTACTAGGTGTATTTTTTTTCAAGAACCTTTCAGTATTTTCATCTATAACTGCGAGCTCTTTTGCCATTTTTATATCTTTAACAAAAACACCCAAGGGTTTTGTCTTGGGTCGTTTTTTTATTTTAAAAATCTTTTCTACAGCTTTTTTGTTTGTAGCGTCGCAAACCAATCCATAAACTGTGTCAGAAGGACAAACAATTGCTCCACCATTGTTTATAATCTCAGTCGCCTCACTTACCGCCTTTTTTGATAACTTTACAATTTTCATTTTTCCCTTTAGTTTTTAAACTAGTTTCAATAAACTTTGTTACTTTTTCAACATCACATGGGTTTCCAAAGTCGAGCCAGTAATCCTTAATTTGTTTTATTTTAACTTTTTTATCTTTCGCCAAAAGCGAGATTGCATCGGTAATTTCATACTCTCCTCTGGGCGATTTTTCAATTTTATCTAATTTTCCAAAAACATCTGGAGTAAACTTATAAAGGCCAGCGTTAATTAAATCACCAACAAATTCCTTTGGTTTTTCAATAATTTTTTCCAAAAAATCTTCGCCGTCTCTTATCAAAACCCCGTACTTTTCAGGATTTTCATGCTTTAATCCAGCAATATAGCAAAAATCATCATCGATGTTCATTGTCTTTAAATCTTTAACCGAAAAAAGATTGTCGCCATAAAGGTAAATAAAATTTTCACTTCCGACCATGTCTTTGACACACATTACAGGGCAAGCAGTTCCATAAATTTTTTCTTTTGGGCCCAAAACCTTATTCTGATCAATAACTTCTATATTTAATTTATGATGGTTAGATGATTTTAGGTACTTTTCGATGAATTTTTCTTTGAACTCTTCCATCAATTCTTCTTTAAATCCAACAACTAAAACTATATCATAATAACCGGCAGTAATTAGCCGGTCTAAAACATAAGCCAAAAACGGACGGTCTTTTATTTCTATAAGATGCTTTGACTTATTTTTTGACAACTGCTTCATTCGGGTCCCCTGCCCAGCAGCTGCAATTACCACCTTTCTGATCATGCTGTTTTTGCTAAATTAAATGCCTTGATATTCATATCTAAATATTTCTCTGGTACAAGTTCTTTTATGGCTCCCAAAACAGACTCTGGCTTTAATGGAAGCAGACCATTATAGACAGCGTAGCCCAAAAGATAAACTCCGCTTAAAACTTCTTTTTGCAGTTTTTCTTTGCAAATGTCGGAGGCCGGCACTAAGTGCAAATTTTTTCCTGCGACTTTTTGCAGTTTTTCTATAATTTCTTCGTCTTTCATGTGGCCTGCAAACTGCATTGAAATCTTATTTACCAGAAAAGATGTCTTTATGTTTGCAAAATCAGCATCGCGTAATATTTCCATTAGCTCCAATCCAATTATCAAATCTGCCTGACCCTTTGACACCATGGGAGAATTCACCTTTTTGCCAAACCTTATATGCGTAATAACGCTCCCACCCCTTTGCGACAAACCGTGAAGCTCAGAAGACTTTACGTCATATCCTTGCAACAGACACGCCTGGTCCAAAATTGAAACCAAGGTTATTATTCCCTGCCCGCCAACTCCTGTGATAATTGTGTTAAATGTTTCCATAAAATTCTCTTAAATCTGGGTTATTTTTTAATCTTCTTTCCAGCAAAGTGCACACACGTCTGCATATTATCATTGAAACCTCATCCTTTTGCAGAAATTCTTTTATTGCAGACTCTAACTCCGGCATATTTTTAGGGTCTAAAACTTTTATATGTTTTACTCCGCAGGCCTTTGCCACGTCTTCTATTTTTATTTGTTGAATGTCAGCTCCCATTAAGGTTTTGCCCATTCCGGGGTTTTGCTGATGACCCGTCATTGCGGTAATTCTGTTGTCTAAAACTATTATCAAAGGGTTCGATTTGTTGTAAACTGCATTAACTAACCCGGGTATTCCGCTGTGGAAAAACGTCCCATCCCCGATTATGGAAATAACTCTCTGCCCACTTGCCTTGCTTACGCCATGAGATATTCCCATGGAAGCTCCCATTGAAAATAAATAATCTTGTATATTGTGCGGAGGAAGCCCGGCCATCATGTTGCACCCGATATCTCCACCAAAAATTGTGCCCTCGGGAGCCACTCTTTTTATTGTAGGCAAAATAAACCAATAGGGACAACCCTCGCACAACCTCGCAGTTCTGCGCGGAACATCAACTGCAACAGCTGATTTTTTTAGGGCTGGTGCTTTTTTACCGATTATTTTTGCAACGGCTACCAAAACCTTTTCTGTGTTCAGTTCTCCAGTTTCTGGCAGAAAATCCTTCCCGTGTATTTCTACTTTTGTCCCGGTATCTTTTGCTATGCGTTTTATTTCCTTTTCTAAATACGGATCCAATTCTTCGGCCACCAGAATATTCTTCTTCCCTTTTATAAACTTAGCTATTAAATTCTCTGGCAAAGGATAAAAAAATCCAAGTTTCAAAACCGGCAAGTCCAATCCCAACATTTCCATCGCTTCTTTCACATAAAAATATGAAATCCCAGAAGCAATAATCCCAGTTCTGATAGGTCTCCGACACCTATCAATTCTGTTTGCCTTTGACTTATCTGCAAAAACTTTTATTTTCTCTAATTTTTCTAAAAGCTCTTCTTTCATTTCCATTACTCGCGGAGGCATAGTGCAAAACTGGTGGGGATTTTTGACGAAGTCACCCCGCGTAGCTTTAGCGGAGTGGGGTCGCCCGCTATATTCAACCGGCGCTTTCTGATGTGCCACTCTTGTGGTTGCCCTTAAAATTACCGGCACATTAAACTTTTCAGAAATTTCAAAACCTAGTTTTGTAAAGTCGTAGCATTCTTGCGGGCTGGAAGGGTCTAAAACCGGAATTTTGGACAAATAAGCATATCCTCTTGAATCTTGTTCAGACTGGGCCGAACTATGACACGAAGGATCATCTCCCACAAAAATAACCATTGGGCCCTTGGTGCCAGTGTAGGCTAAAGGGAATAAGCTGTCAGAACAAACGTTTATTCCAAAACTCTTCATATTCACCAAAGTTTTCAAGCCAGAAAAACTGGCTCCTATTGCCGCCTCTAGCCCAACTTTTTCATTGGTTGACCATTCTGCGTATATGCCATTTTCCTTCGCTATTTTCCCAAACTCTTCTCCAATTTCAGCTGAAGGACAGCCCGGATAACCGGAAACAAAATCCACGCCCGCATCCAAGGCGCCTTGCACAATTGCTTCATTCCCCAATAAAATCTTTTTCATATTATTTTATTTTTTTGACTTCTTTGGCCACTCCTAAAAAGTTTTCTCCGCTTACGATTTTTTTACCGGTTTTATTTTCTAATTCTAATCGCGCGTTTTTGGCAATATGACCTCCTTTTTTGGCTGGAATTTTATTTTCGTCAAAACCTTTTGCTTTTAAAGTTTCTGCTATCTGACGAGTTGAAAGTTCAGCTAAAGCTGAAAAAACTAATTCGGCGTCTGTCATATGGTCTCGTAAATTTTGAGTTTTTAAATTTTTCAAATTCTTATGCTCTTTGACCGACAAATCGCTCCATTCTTGGTGAATAATATTTGTTAAAATCGCGTACTCATCTTTTTGTTTAATTTCATTGTCTCTCCAATAATCTGTAAGTTTATTTCTGATTTCCTGACCCATCATTCTCTGCTGTATCCACTTTTGGCTCCTACCCATCCTCTGCCAGTTCATTCTTCCGCGATCAATTGATTTTTCAGGATCAACTGTTTCCTGCAATCTCTCATAACCAACCTTGGCTAACCAGAGTTTTATCGGTTCAGCTTTTGGACTTGGCACAGATTGAATCAAACGAAACAATGTTTCCACATCAGCGACATCAGTTTCTCTTAATTTACCGTCTTCGGCCTTCATTTTCAACCGGTTACATTTTGTAACCGTTTCGTTTCCTTCTTTTTTAAGGCGGTTTTTTAACACCTTCCAATAATTTCTTGCTTTTTGAAAATCTGTCTGTCCAATTAAAACCCGAACAATATCAACAACCGAAAAAAACCAGATTTCTTTTTTCTCATCCCAAATCCGGCGGATTCTTTTGCCCTCAAAAATCGCGATCTGCTTATTTTTTAATTCCTTCTTCGCCATAATGTCTTAATTTTAACAGAAGGGAAAAACTCATTCAACTCCTTGACAAACATATCGTTTATATGATAATCTTTGCATGTGGTTTTCTTCCCACATGGCACACTTGGAGACTTGCTATGAAGGATATAGATCGACTGCCCACGAAAACTCTGGCTGAACTGCCCGAGATGTTGGTAGCCGAAGAGATTGCTGATTACCTGCGAACCACTAGGCAGACTGTTCACTGTTGGATTCGGAAGGGAATAATACCCTCAACACGAATCGGCCGAGTGGTACGAATCAGCAAAAAAGACTTTCAGGCGTTGTTGGAGTCCTCCAAGACGCAGGGAGCCAAGCAAATCTCTGTTTCCAATGAGTAAACCCATGTCAGAAGGCGTCGAAAGAACGCGAGGGGCAGCTAGCTGCCCCACTTTTTTTTATAAGGAGAAAATTATCTAAATAACGATGTTGATCAATTTGTCGGGTACAAAAACTATCTTTAAAACCTTGTTTTTACCGACAAGTTTTTTTATTTTTTCAGATTTCAAGACAAGTTTTTCAGCATCCTTTTGGCTGATGCCAGATTTGGCTTCTATTTTATCTCGTACTTTTCCATTAACCTGAACAATCAAAAGTATATTTTTTTCTTTAATTAATTTCTCGTCATATTTCGGCCATTTTTGTTCACAACAAAATCCCTTAAGCCCAGTTTGGCTCCAAAGTTCTTCAGCTAAATGTGGAGCAAGAGGCGACAAAATTTTCAAAAAGTCAGACAGATCTTTTTTACCCAGACCTTCTTTTGAAATTTGCCAAGCATTTACAAACTCCATCATAGAGCTTACTGCTGTGTTAAATTTCATCAACTCAACATCTTCTCCAACTTTTTTAATTGTCCGATGCAGCAATTTTTTCAAAGATTCATCTGGCGCAGCAGCAGATACCGCGGGGACAGATGCTAATTTCCATATTTTTTCTAAGAACCTTCGGCAACCAATTACTCCTTTTTCATCCCAAGGAATCATTTGCTCAAAAGGCCCCATAAACATTTCATAAATGCGCAAAGTGTCAGCTCCATATTTTTTTACAACAACATCCGGGTTTATTACGTTGCCTTTTGACTTTGACATTTTTACTCCGCCTCCTCCCAAAACCATTCCATGCGAAGTTCTTTTTTGGTAGGGCTCTGGCCCAATTGATGTTGGCACAGCTTTAATATCCCACAAAAATTTAAAAATAAATCTAGAATACAAAAGGTGCAAAGTGGTATGTTCCATTCCGCCATTATACCAGTCAACAGGCATCCAATACCTTAAAGCAGACTCATCAGCCAATTCCTTATTATTTTTTGGGTCTGTGTATCTTAAAAAATACCAATTGGAACCTGCCCAATTGGGCATTGTGTCTGTTTCTCTTTGAGCTGGGCCTTTACACTTGGGGCATTTTGTATCAACCCATTTTTTTATTAAAGAAAGTGGAGATTCTCCCGTGTCTGTGGGCTTATATTTTTTTACATTGGGCAACTTAACCGGCAAATCTTTTTCTGCAACCGGTTGCCAACCGCACTTTTTGCAATAAATCATAGGAATGGGCTCACCCCAATAATGCTGGCGCGAAAACACCCAGTCACGCAATTTATAACTAACTTTCGGTTGAGCTAATCCTTTGCCCGCCAACCAAATAATTATCTTTGGCCTCGCCTCTACAGACGTTTGCCCATCAAACTCCATTGAATTGTAAAGTGTACCATCTCCTTCATAGCATTCTTCCAAATTTTTTACTTTTTGCGCCAATTCTTCGTTGCCTGGTTTTATGGATGTGCGCAAGGGTATGCCGTACTTTTTTGCCATTTTAAAATCTCTCTTATCGTGCGCATCGGCAAAAACAGCTCCCGTGCCGTAATGTTGTAAAACAAAGTCAGCAGTCCACACGGGCATTTCTTCATTCGTGGCGGGGTTTCTCACAGTTATACCCTTTAGCTCAACTGCTGTTATGTCTTTGTCTAAATTTGTTCTGTCTATATCTGAAACTTTTTTTGAATCTTCTCTGTATTTTAAAACCTCTTCTATGTTTTCAATTTTGTCTTTGTGTTTGTTTATAAATTCGTGCTCGGGAGCCAAAACCAAAAATGTTCCAGAAAATATAGTATCTACTCTGGTTGTAAAAACTTCAATCGGGTCTTCAATGCCTTCAACTTCAAACTTAACAAGCGCTCCGTGCGACTCTCCAATCCACTCTTTTTGTTGAATTTTAATTTTTTCTAAATAATCAACCGAATCTAAATCCCTAATTAATCTTTCAGCGTAGTTTGTAATTTTTATCATCCACTGCTCTTTTTCTCTTTTTTCAACTTTAGCCCCGCATCTCTCGCATTTGCCGTCAACCACTTCTTCGTTTGCCAATCCAATTTTGCAAGAAGGGCACCAATTTATGTCCATTTTTACCTTGTAAGCCAAACCGTTTTTAAACAACTGCACAAAAATCCACTGCGTCCATTTATAATATTTGGGGTCTGTTGTGTTAACTTCTCTCGACCAGTCAAAAGACAACCCCAAGTTTTTCATTTGGCTTCTAAAATTATCCGTGTTCTTTTTTGTAACCACAGACGGGTGTACCCCCTTTTTTATTGCATAATTCTCTGTTGGCAAACCAAAAGCATCCCAGCCAATTGGATACAAAACATTAAATCCTTCCATTCTTCTCTTTCTGCTAACTATGTCAAAAGCAGTGTAGCTTCTCACGTGGCCCACATGAAGACCATCTCCAGAAGGATAGGGGAACTCCACCAACGCAAAAAACTTCTTCTTTTTCGAGCTGCTTTTTGCCTTAAAAACACTGGAGTTATACCACTTCTCCTGCCACTTTGGCTCTATTTTTTTAGGATTGTACTTCATTTTCGTGATTATGCTATTTTAGCACAACTAAAACCCCATAAAAAGCCTTGACAAAGCCCACCAAAAAGAGTATATTAAACTCGCGCTTACAAGGCTACGCTCTTTCAACCCGTGGCATGAGGAGAAAGCCGTGCCGCTAATCATGGTTGTAGATGGCGATCTAAAAGTGGGGGATACAATCAGGCAAGAACTCTTCCGTATGGGGATCAGGGACCTGGTAGTGGAAACTAGGTCCAACGGGTACGGCGCAATCAATGCGCTCAACCACAGATTCCCCCCCCACCTCTTCATCTGCTCCCTAGAAACCTGCCGGGAGCTCCCGGCTCAAATCAAGGCCAGGAGTGCATGCGTCAAGGTTCTGGCGACGACGACCGAGCTGGAACCGCAAGACAGTGGTGGAGCCGATGAGGTTCTGAGGAAGCCGTTCGGCCCCTCCGAGCTCGAGCCAATCGTCAGACGGCTTCTGGCGTTAGCCGAAGCATAGCCCCCCACGTCGACCACCGCAAAAGCCAGTCTCGCCACGAGCGCGAGGCTGGCTTCTCTTTTTTTAAATTATATCCCAAATAATTCTTTTGGGTTAGCGGTCGTTATTTCAGCTACTTGTTCGAAGCTGATTTTTTTTATTTCAGCAACAGTTCCTGCGACGTATTTTACAAAAATCGGCTCATTGCGTTCGATGCCCGCTTTGGGAGGTGCTAAATAAGGGCAATCGGTTTCCAGTAAAATTTTTTCTAACGGAGTTTTCTCAATTACTTCTTTTAAATCGAGCTTATAAATTATTCCGTTAATGCCCAAATAAAATCCTAAATCTAAATACTTCTGCGCTTCCTGCCAATTTCCGCTAAAACAATGTATCACCCCTTTTAACTTTCTGGTTTTTAAAATCTCATACAAATCGTCAAAAGCAGAACGGCAATGTATAATTACGGGTAAGTTTAATTCTTCTGCCAATTCTAGCTGCTGTATAAAAACTTGTTTTTGTTTTTCCTTGAAAGCTTCCTGGCGCGACTTTGTTTTTGGCTTGTAATAATAATCCAAACCAACCTCACCAATTGCAACGACTTTCGCCGATTTCGCCAATTCTCTATATCTTGCTTTGTCATACTCTTCTCCTAAGGGCTCGAAGGCGCCCTCTTCTTTGTCCATTTTAAGCTTCATCAAATCTGTTTTAATGTGAATGGGGTGCATACCAATGCTAGCATATATATTTTCATTCTTTTCTGCCAGCTCAATTGCATTTTTAGAAGTTTCATATTTTGTGCCAACATCAACGCAAACCATACCGGCATCTTTAATCCGTTTTAAAACTTCATTTCTGTCTTTATCGTACGCCTTAAAACTTAAATGGCTATGAGTATCAACCAACATTTAATCTTGGAAACAAGGGCTGAGATTCCTTTGTTTTTAGTTGCTCAATAATTTTTTCTGAAGTTTGTGGCATAAATGGTCCAAGCAAACGAGCGATTCGATAAAGTTCTTGAACATATCCCCTAATAAGCTCTTTTCCTTTTTCCTGATCCCCATTTTTCATAACCTCAAATGACTTTTCTTCACTTATATTTTTATCAATTCTGCTAATCTCTCGAAATATGTAGTCAGATGCTTGATCAAATCGATATTTCTCCAAAGTCTCTTCATAATCAGTTTTGTATTGTCCTTCTCCCTCTTCTTTTTTGACTCGTCCTTCTAGCTTTTCCTCAAGATACATTTGCGCCAATTTTATAATACGCGCAACGAGGTTACCAATACCATCAGCGAGATCTGAGTTATAACGCTCTTCAAATCTCTCTATAGTAAAATCACCATCTTCAAATGGATGTATATGCTGAACGAGAAAATGACGTACTGCATCTGTGCCGTATTTTTCCACCAGCTCAAAAGGATTTACCACATTACCAAGCGACTTAGACATCTTTTGACCTGCAACATTTATAAACCCATGCACAAAAATTGATTTTGGAAGTTCTATGCCAGCTGATAAAAGCATTGCTGGCCAATAAATGGCGTGGAATTTTACAATGTCCTTCCCTATGCAATGAACGTCTACTGGCCAGTATTTTTTAAAGTTTTTTTCGTCTGTGCCATACCCTAAAACTGAAATATAATTTGGCAAAGCGTCCAGCCAAACATAAAGGTTTTGAGAATCATCTCCCGGAATAGGCCAGCCCCAATACTTTTCTTTTGACCTAGAAACACTCAAATCCTCCATACCTTGCTCTATCATGCCCAAAACCTCATTTTTTTTGGATTCGGGTATAATTTTTAATTTGTCGTTCTCAATAAGTTTTTTAATTTCTGGGAGATATTTTGAAAGTTTGAAAAAATAATTTTCTTCTTGCACTTCTTCAATCGGCTTTTGATGTATAACACATTTGCCATCAATTATTTCTTTTTCTGTTTTAAAAGCCTCGCATCCAGGGCAATATAGCCCTTTATACTTTTTTTTATAAATATCGCCCTTCTTTTCGTATTGTTCCCACAATTTATAAACAGCGGGCTTGTGCCTTGCTTCGTCTGTTGTTCTTATAAAATCGCTGTTTGAAATATTCAATTTTTCTGCCAAATCCTTAAATTTGCCAGAAAGTTCATCTGCAAATTCTGTTGTTGTTTTTCCAGCTGCCTCCGCTGCTCTCAATGTTTTTAGCCCATGCTCATCTGTACCAGTAGAAAAAAATACGTCCTCTTCTAATCCTCTATGGTATCTTGCCAAAACGTCTGCTTGTATTATTTCCAACGCAAAACCGATATGCGGAGACGCATTTGTATATGGGATACTTGTAGTAATATAAAATTTCCTTGCCATAGTGTATAATTACCTAATTCTATATTATTTTAACTAAAATTCAATGATACTGCTAGTTCATCTGCTTCTTGGAGCTGTGATAGGGTCTGTTGTAAAAAATATTCCTTTGGCTATTATTTTGGCTTTTTTAGGCCATTATTTTTTGGATCTATTCCCACACGCAGAGTATGGCTTGAAAAATTTAGTTGGCAGACATTGGAAAAAATCGCTCCCAGACTTTTTAAAGGTTTCCTTAGACCTTATGGTGGGACTGTTTCTTATTTTTATATTTTCGAAAAATTATCCGATTATCTACATATGCGCCGCTATAGCCATATTGCCAGATGGTCTTAGCTTATTAAGCCTAATTTTCCCGAGCAAGCTTTCGGTGGCTCATGATGATTTGCATCAAACGAAAATTCACTTCCTAAAAAACAAAGAAATCTCCTTTTCCTGGAGAATTCTAAGCCAAGTGTCAGTAGTTGTAATTTCTATTATTTTACTTGGACGCTAGTCTAACTCCAGCGCACCTTGTTTTTTATTTTCCAGAAATTCCTTTAAAAATTCAAAAATAATTCCTGCCACCGGCACCGCAAAGATAACTCCCAAAAACCCAAAGAGCTCTCCTCCTACAACCAAGGAAATCAACACTAAAACTGGTGGAACATTCACCAGTTTTTTCATTAACAACGGGGTTAAAAGCAGGCTGTCTATTTGCTGAATTATAAACACGGCTATTAAGACATACAAAACCGTAAACCAAGACCCAGAAGACGCAGCAATTGATATAACTAAAAGTATAGCAGTAAACCAAGGCCCCAGATAAGGTATAAAATTTAAAACACCGGAAACAAGAGCCAATATAAAAGCATACTTTATTCCAAAAATATAAAACACCACAAACGAAGCCACGCCGACAAAAAGACAAACTAAAACCCTTGCTCCAAACCACCCAGAAATTTTGTTTTGAGCCCTTTCAAAATAAGACACGATGTTTTCCTCATACTTTTTTGGGGTAATAAGCGTCAAAAACTTCTGGAAAGGATTATCCTCTAAGGATAAAAAGAAAGCTATAATCAGAATAAAGACCGTAGAATATAGTCCCCCGAAAAACGCCATTACACCCCCCAAAACTCCTTTGGAGCTTTCAGACAACCTCTGTACCAAAAACTGAGTGAAGCTATCGAAACTTTGCGCACTGTCAACGCCAAGCTGTTGCAAGGCAGGGCTTACTTGCACAAAATAGTCGGGCAAATTGTGAGACAGCTGCTTTAGTTCTGCAATAAAGATCGGAGCTGTTAAATAAATTAAAATTCCTAAAATTCCAAAAATAGAAAGGTAGACAAACAAAACTGCCAGAATCTTCGGCACCCACAACTTTTTTAGAAAATTAATAGCTGGAGCCAACAAAACAGATATTGCCAACGCAAAAAAGAACCAAAGGGCAACTTCTTTAGTTAAATAAATAAAATAGAAAATAAAGATAGCTACAAATATCTTAAATATCGTATCCCACGAAATGTCTAAAACCTGATCTTTTTCCATTAAAGCTTTAAAATCTTTTTAATTTCTTCTTTCTTAGATTCTTCTATCGGGCCGATAACAGCTAAGTTGAGCCTATCTCCAACAAAAATATCCTCTGCTACCTTCTTTATATCATTTATAGAAACTTTATCAATCATCTTTAATTTTTCTTCCGGAGTTAAAAGTTTTTCTCCCATTATCTCTTGAGCCGCATAAAAAGAAGCTTGGGCGTCTGTGGCATCTAAAGACAAGGCGGTTTTGCCCCTTAAATAATCTTTTGCTTTTTGCAGTTCCTTGGCTGTAATTTTATTGTTTTTTAAATCTGCATATTCTCTTAAAACTAAGCTCACGGCCTTTTCTAAACTATCATTTTTAATTCCTGCCTGCGTTACCAAATACCCCGTATCTGTGGTGTCGTCGAAGGATGTGTGCACATAATAGGCCAGTCCATTTCTTTCCCTTACAGATATAAAAAGCCTTGAACTCATATTCCCTCCCAAGATTACAGACATCAAAGTTAAAGCGTGCCTTCTTGGGTCGAACATATTATATGCCCTCACTCCCAAACAGAAATGCGTTTGGTCTGTTTTTTTATAGTGCACCAAAACCTCTGGCTCTGACTGATTTTCTTTCACAGCTAATTTTTGAGGAATCTTGTTGCTTTCTATTGTTTTAAAATATTTTCCCAATTTTCCTTGCAATTGTTTTGTTGGTATGTCGCCTGCAACACAAACAACAGTGTTCTTTGCAGAATAATGGCTGTTAAAATAATCTAAAATTTTCTTACGGTCAAAACTTAAAATATTTTCTTTGTCGCCAACAATACGCCAACCAGCTGGCTGATCTCCATATAAAAGGTCTTCCCAGAGCTCTCCGACATAAGCTGTTGGAGTATCTAAATACATATTAAGCTCTTCTACGATAACTCCTTTTTCCCGCTGAATTTCTGCTTCTTCAAATTTTGAATTTAAAAATATGTCAGAAATCCAATCGAAAGCTACATCTGCATGTTTTTTATCAACTTTTGCATAAAATCCCGTAACTTCTTTTGAAGTAAAAGCGTTATACTCTCCCCCGATAGAATCTAAAACTTCTGAAATCTTTAAAGTATCGGAACGTTTCTTTGTTCCCTTAAAAAACATGTGCTCTAAAAAGTGCGAAATTCCGTTTATATCTTTTGTTTCGTACTTTGAGCCAGTGCCTACCAAAATCAAAACTGTAACGCTTTTCGCGTCTTTTACAGGAATCGTAATCACCCTCAACCCATTATCTAATGTTGTCTTTTTATATGGACTCATTATTTCTATTTTCTATCATTATAGCACAAAAAATCTGTTTCTCTATTTTATAGCTATTCCCATGTTTTAACAATCCCAGATAAGAACTTAAAGATTTGCTGTTGCAACTTTCCTTCAATTTTTTAATCATTCTTCTGCGTGTTGTTTTTCTCAAAACTCTGTGGTCTAAAAAATTAACCCAGCCGAGAAAATCCACGCCCGATGATATGGTTTTAATAAATATCTTGTTAGGATGCAAAACGAGTTTCAATCTCTCGCGCAAAAAATCTTTGATAACTGGTATTTTATTTTCTAAATAGTTTTTATTCTCCGATAAAATAACAAAATCGTCAGCGTATCTAATATAGTGTTTCGCCTTGAGTTTGTGTTTCACGAATTGGTCAAATTCGTTCAAATATATATTAGCAAAAAGCTGGGATGTTAAATTTCCAAGTGGCAAACCATTTGACTTGAAGCTAAAAATTATTTCTTTTAATAAATTTAAGGTGCTCTCGTCGTCAATATGCTTTCGAAAGATATTTATCAAAATATCATGGTTAACGCTGGCGAAAAACTTTTTGACATCACATTTTAAAATCCAACAAGTTTTGGTGTTGTTTTTCGAAACAACGTAGCCAAAATCTCTAAATCTGTTTATTGCTCTATGCGTGCCTTTGTTGTTTCTGCAAGAGAAAGAATCAGAAATAAAGATTTTATCAAAAAATGGGTATAGTATGCGATAGACGGCGCGGTGCAATAATCTGTCTCTGACACTAGCTTTATAAATTGTTCTCGGCTTTGGGTCGCTTATCTTGAATTCTTGATAGCCACCATGCTTGTATGTATGGTTTTTTAAGTCATAATGCAGAGACAAAATGTTATCCATTAAATTAAATGAAAACATCTGAGCATCCATTCTATTCCTTTTTCCCTTGATGAATTCTTGCCAAGCTAAAAGCAGATTATCAACACTAACAATATCTTCAAATTTATGATTCAAAATAATTTTCATAATAATTTTTCCGCTAATGCTCCGAGTCAGTTTAAATTAACCGTAATGCAAAAGTTAGTTTCAGTCTATAAACTATGGCATGAATTTCTGCCTCACTTTACGAAAGATTCGCGATATACAATTGGAGCGAAGATTGACTCTCTATTTTTAGAAACGATTGAATATATTATCAGAGCCAGTTATTCAGATAAACTGGAAAAACTAATCGCGCTAAAAAATGCTTCGTTCAAGTTAGACCTGCTCAAACTTTTCCTACAAGTTTCATGGGAAATAAAATCTCTAGATAACAAAAAATATATTTCGCTTTCTGAAAAATTAGACGAGATAGGTAGAATGCTGGGTGGCTGGTTAAAGAGTATAAAATAGAAAAGAAAACCCATCTAATAGATGGGAAAAACAAAGAGAGTTGCGGGGACGGACGAGCCGGTAGTTGGAGTTGAAGTCGTTGTCGAGCCAATTGAAGTTCAGGTACCAACGCTCGCCATTCCAGTAGAGGTACGGCACGTTGCGGTTGCCATTCGAGTCCACCCAGACAGAAATGCGCAAAATATCATCTATACCACTGCCCCTTGAAGTTTAAAAACGATCTCAGGGCTGTATCTTATTCGGTATCTAAATATGCCCTAATATCCTGCGCCAAGTATCTTTATTTTTTAGAAAATCAGGAGCGGCTCTCACAGAAGCCGTAACCGCTGTGATTCTGCACTTTCCTGAAAACCAGAATTCGGCAGCAGGAAACCTTGATCTCCCGCATATTCGCCTACTATCCGAGTTAATAATAACTGATTTTTTAAAAAGTGAAAAGGCGCCAGTCGCGGGACTGGCGCCTTCCAAGATTCCAAACATCCTTTCAGGAATCAAGGTTCCGAGGGTCCAAGGACCCTTATTTCTGACACTTGCGGGGACGGACGAGCCGGTCGTAGGAGTAGAAGTCGTAGCCGAGCCAATCGAAGTCCAGGCACCAACGCTCGCCATGCCAGTAGAGGTACGGCACGTAGCGGTTGCCATCCGAGTCCACCCAGACCTCCGGGAAGACCAAACAGAATTTCCGCTGGTCGGCAGGAATCTTGTCCTGGTCTCGGAGCATGGTTTCGGCATGGCGAAGGCCAGTGAGAGCGCCTTGCTCTTTGGCACGCTTTACCATTTCCTCGCCGCCCACGCAGGGCTCCCCATGTCGGAGAAATTCCGACAGGACCGACTCGAACTCGCCTTCCTCGGCAAGTACCGGCTCCACGCAGGTCCAGTTGGTCATGTTGCGGTCGATCTTGGCGATGAGCAACCTCGAGGCCTCCAACACGAACGCGACAACCCTTCTGGCGAGATCCTTGCTCCTAGCGATACGACCCCAGAAGTTTTCGGCAGTCGCACCAGCCTCCCGCAGTTGCAGTTCGGCCTCGTGCGCCTGACCAAGAGACACCGTATCCATAGCCGATCTCCTTTTGCCTTACCACTCATCCTATTTTGGCGAAATGCCAAAATCAAGACACATGGTTGCAGCTTCCAAGACATGTTTATAAAAACGCCCTAAAAGCTGCAACCATTATTTCGCAAGTATATTTTAGATGTAAAAGTGCTATTTTTAACTATATATTAATTATAGCACTTTTGATATGCTCTGTCAATAATTTGACCTCCACTCTTTGTTGTTTTGTGGTGTCGCGGTCGCGCAGGGTGACAGTGTCGTCTTTCAAAGAGTCGAAATCAACTGTCACGCAAAACGGAGTTCCAATTTCATCTTGCGCATAATAACGTTTACCAATGTTGCCCCTGTCGTCGAACGCAACTGAAAAATGTTTTTTGAGTGTGTCGTAAATTTCTTTTGCTTTTTTAACAAGCTCTGGCTTGTTTTTCAAAAGCGGAAACACAGCAACCTTGTATGGCGCCAAAGCCGGCTTTAATTTTAAAACAATTCGCTCGGGCTCTTCTGTGTAAGCTTCTGTAAGCAGTGCCAATAAAATTCTTGCTACACCTACCGAAGACTCAATAATATGGGGAGTATATTGCTCTTCTGAATCTGCGTCTTTATAAGACAAATCTGCGCCGGAAAACTTTGAGTGCTGGGTTAAATCATAATCTCCCCTTGCATGCACGCCCTCTAATTCTTTAAATCCAAATGGGAAATTATATTCAATATCATATGCTTCTTTTGCGTAAAAAACCAGATTCTCGTGCTTATGCCATTTTAAATTTTCTTCTTTAATGCCCAAATATTCTGTAAAATATCTCCATCTATACTCTCTTAATTTTTCGTATTCTTCCATTTCTTTATCGGGGGAAGTAAAGTACTGCATTTCCATTTGCTCAAACTCTCTTGTGCGAAACACGAATTGCCTGGCAGTTATTTCATTTCTAAAAGCTTTGCCGATTTGGGCAATTCCAAAAGGTATTTTAACTCTTGTAGAATCTAAAACATTTTTGTAGTTTACATAAATTCCCTGACAGGTTTCGCCCCTTAAATATACGGGCTCTTTTTGCCAATCCTCGGTAAAATTTCCCAGATTTGACTTTACCAACAGATTAAATTTTTTGGCATCTGTAAATTTATTTTTACCGCAACTTGGACACTTTATTTTTGCTATATTTTTATTAAAAAGATCGTTAATCTCTTTTTCTGACATTTTTTCATCGGCCTGCACGCCGGCTTCCTCTAGCAAATGATCTACCCTAAACCTTGCGTGACAGCTTTTACATTCTGTTAATGGATCAGAAAATCCTGACACGTGGCCAGATGCTTCCCATATTTTTGGATGCATAAAAATGGCAGAGTCTAATCCAACAATATCTTCTCTAAACTGCACCATATACTCCCACCAAGATTTTTTAATATTATTTTCTAACTCAACCCCCATCGGGCCGTAGTCATAAACCGCAGGAAACCCCCCGTAAATTTCTGAAGACTGAAAAACAAAACCTCGTCTTTTGCATAAAGACACTATTTTATCCATTAACTCTTGGTTGTTTTTTTCTTTTGCCATAATTTTGATATTGATATTAGGTTATACTGCTTCATCCTTACTGCACTATTCCTCCGCCCGAGTTTGCAAAGTCATCCGGTAAAGTTGTGCTTACTCCAGAGTCTTGGGAAGAAATAGCGGTGTTAGTAAACTGATTTTCTCCCGAAATTTGAACAGGTCCTATGATGCCAGTTGATTTCCCTTTTTGCGAAGCTGTGGGTACTAAAGAAACCTGAAAGTACAAAGCTACAGGATCTCCGTTCACTCCGGTGCCGGCCAAAATATCTCCCACTGACCAGACAATTTCTCTACTGGCAGAATCGAATGAAAAATTAGATAATTCATTTTGCGGAAAAATTTGTCCTGTTAAACTCACATTCTCTGGCAAAGTGGCTTTTACTTTAACATTTTTAGCATCACTAAAGTAATCTTTTATCTCCCAATTTACTGTGTAGGTGGTTGCCTGTCCAACTTTAGGAGGAATCAGCCCAGAATTTGTAATGTTAGAACTGACATAATATGCTTTTTGAGAGATAACCAACCCAGAGCTTACTTTTGTTTCAAATTTTTGAGTTATTTGAGATATATTCACGGAGTCAGTAATAACAGTTCCATTTATATCAGCTGACGAAAGCGTCCAATCGCTTTTCACTTTTACGTCAAAATCAACTTCACCTTGTTGCTGGACATCTAAATAACTCAATGTTGGCACATGATTTTGATCCCAAACTATCATATTGTCGCCCGGCTGAACCTGACCTCCCATGCCAACTTGTATTGAAGACATATCTAAAGCCGAACCATCAAGCTTCACCACCATAAATAAATTGTCAAAGGGAGTAGACCCTATGTTCCTGAAGAAAACCCGGTAGTGTAAATTTTCGCCAGGAGAAGCTACGTAATTAGACGAACCGTTTATTTGCTGAGAAATAAACAATAACGGCTGGATGACCTGCACGTTTGCGATTACCTGTTTTATGGCAATAAAATTTCCATTCTGCCACATGCCAATTGTGGCAGAAAAAATTAAATCCTGGTTAGTGTCGGCTAAAACCAAACCCGTAACATTGATTCTTCCCCCTTGAGCTTTGCTTAAGGTCTGCAGTTTCCACTCCAAATTGTCTAAAGATGCGGGGTCTGCAGAAATAAAATCAAATCCTGAAGTGGGGTCAAGTTTTATGCTTAGATTTTCGAGGGAATAGTCCACATTCGAAAAATAATTCATCGAGTACTGTAAATTTTTTCCTTTTTCTGCTTTTGTGGGCAAATCAAAATCCAAGGTTATTGAATCGGCGTCAATTTTGGTATTAAATGTGGTGTCTGATTCGTAAGTGGCGGTTATATTCTTGGGCGTGTAAGAAATTGAGGCTTTAGCTGTTTTTATATCACCATCTTTTCCCAGAAGCCGTGCTTTAAATTTTACAGACTCTTGATTGCCGGGGTATATGTCGTCTAATTCTTTTGTTAAAATATTCCTCCCCTCTTCTGCAAGTGAATTATCTGGCAATACAAAAGTTAACTTTGGATTTTCTAAAACAAAGTTTCCGTTGTTTTTATACTGCACAGTATATTCTATTTCATCTCCTATTTTGGCTGTTTCGGGGCCTAAAATCTCTAATCTCAAAATTTCTTTGGAGAACATACTACCCCTGTACAAAAAGATGATGGCAACTAAAATTACTGCTGTTACTATTGAAATTATAATTAATCTTTTAGACATACCTTTATATTATATTATTTTAGTTATTTTTTAAAGAATTATACGAACAATAGTTATTTGAAATTTCCTGAAACAAATTTTGGCAGGCAGGTTCTATTTTTAACTTAAAAATAATTTGCCAGTCTTTTTTTAGAATCAAACGTATAAGTTTTACTGCGTCAGAGTTTATTTTTACTGCCTGCTCGTTATGGTTCAAACATTTTTTACAAATAACTCCGCCAGATTTATTAGAAAAATAAAGATTATATGGATCAAGCTTAACACTGCAATGCGCACACTTTTCAACCTGGGGACCATAACCGAGCAGTGAGAGAAAATTCCACAGAAAATAATAATAAATCAGAGTGTAGGGTTTGGAGTCTAGGGCGTAATTATTCAATTCAAAAAAAGTTTCGTTTATTAGATTAAATATATCTCTATCTTTTTGTTGACCCTTTATAAAATCATCCAAAAGACTGGCCATTGCGTTAGCCAATCTAAATTTTTGCGGGGTTTGTGGCAGATTACAAAACTTTTCTACGGCCTGGGCGTCTGTTAAGGTTTTTCTTTTTTTACCCTGTATGAACTCAATATCTGAAATAAAAAAAGAGTCCATCCCGCTTCTTAATTTTGAAACAGATTTTCTTATTGCTTTAGCATATATATCCAAACGTCCGTAATCTTCTGTAAAAACAGAAAAATTTCTGTCCGACTCATTTACATCTGATTTTTTAAAAACGAATCCTCTTGTTTTGTAATGCGTCGTCATTTTATTCCCCCAATTTTTTTAAGAAACTTAATTTCTTTTCTAAGCGTTGCCTTTTTATTCATATCTGTTGCAGAAGACCACTCCCTGCCCATACGCTTTAAAACATAACCAAGATCTTTTTTGGAAATATTTTTTCCGTAAACGCTTGGAAAAATCTTTTTTATAAGACCCTCTCTTTCTTCCCTGCTAAAATTTAATCCCATTAGTTTTTGCTCCTTCCAAATTTTAGAATCATATCTCATCTCATGCTGTAATTTTAATCTTGAAACTTCTTCTTTGCCTCCAAACATAGATTGATCTTGAGTTTCGGTTTCTGATTTATTTCTTTTTAATTCTGGTATAGATGTCCCAAAATCAACCCCGCTGGCTCCATCTTCATGAAAAGGCTCCGCACGCCCTTGAGACGGCAATTTCGCTTCATGGGTGGACTCACTTAATTTGAACTTTGGATTTTGTATGCCAGTGGTCATGACCTTAGCAGGCACCCTGGCTGATTTCGCATCAAAACGCTCTGGTGTGGGCACTTCTATTCCTTGCGCCTCGTTGTTTTCGGTTTTTAACCTATCTAAATTTTCTAAAACATTCTGCTGCTCTTTTTCTCTATCAGACTTCACAACATCTTGTTTCTCTTCTTTTTTATTTTCAACAGGGCCCGAATTAATTGTGAGATTATCTGTCGCATGCGATTTGGGAATAAAACTCGACTCTTCTTTATCTCCTTCTTTCTGCTTGTGCAACCACTCTACGCTTTGGCCTCGGTTCATGTCGGGTTTTTTAACATCCAGATTAAATATACGGATGATAATTCTTTTAATTATTTTTATAATTTGGGCTACAACCAACAACAAAACAGCAAAAATAATAATCGCTATAGCTAAAAATATAGCCAGAAAAATTAAAGTGTCTGTGTTTGTAAAATCTATGTCTTTTAAAAAAGATAGATTAATCAATGCGTTTTATTTCAACTGAATATTTTTCGCCCTCAACATTTTGCTCTTTAGTTTCAATTCCAATTGCCCTGAATTCTTTCAACAAAAATTCTTTATTTTTTTCTATTATTAATTTTTCTTTTGTGGGCACCGCTAAGTGCACACAAATTTTATCCTGAGGAATCAAGCCCTGCTCCTTTCTTTCTGCCTGCACTGCTCTGATCAATTCCCTTACAATTCCTTCTTCTTTTAATTCTTCTGTTAAATTTGTATCTAACTCAACTTCGTTAGTAATGCTTTCGTCAAATACCACTTTTTTTATATTTACCTCGTCTTTTACCAATTCCAGTAATTCTGGCTCTTTACTCAATTTCTGACTCTTTATTTTCAACTCGGCTAGTGGTTGTTTTACTTTAACGCCTTTCACCGTTCTTTCGGCTAAAGCCAAACTGACAAGGCTCCTAACTTCTTGCATTTTTTCTTCCAGCTCTTTATCAACCAATTTTTTATTCTGCTCGGGCCAATGCGCTAAATGCACAGACTCTACGCTGTTTGATAATTTTATTTTCTTAAAAACAAACTCCGATGTAAAAGGCAGAATTGGGGCGATAACTTCTGAAAATTTAAGCAGAACAATCCTCAAAACTGCTCCGGCCTCTTGCTTAGCCTGCCCTTCATCTTTAAACCTGTTTCTTGAACGCCTCACATACCACAGTGACAAATCTTCAACAAAATCTTTTATTAAACGGCATGTTTTTACTGTGTTGTATGTTTCCATTTCTGTGGTTATTTCTCCGATAAGATTATTCAATTTGCTTAAAATCCATTTGTCTAAAACGTTTTTAAAACTTTTTGGGTCGGCCTCTGTTTTGCCTTCACTAGCATACATTCCATAAAATTCTGCCACGTTACACAAGCTATTAATTACTTTGTTGTAAACATCTCTTACATCCCTTTCATTAAAAAACAAATCCTCTGCCTGCATTACGGGGTTTGCCATCAAATAAAACCTTAAAGCATCGGCCCCATATTGGTTTATTACCAACCAAGGGTCAGGGTAATTTTTCTTTGACTTAGAAAGTTTTTCTCCTTTTTCGTTTAATATGTTCCCGGTGCAAACAACATTTTCAAAAGAAATTTCATCAAAAAGCAAAATCGACAAAACGTGCATATAGTAAAACCATGTTCTTGTTTGGGCAATGTATTCAGCAATATATTGGGCGGGCAGGCGTTTTTTAAATTCCTTTTCATTTTCAAAAGGGTAATGGATTTCTGCAAAAGGCATTGAAGAAGATTCCACCCAACAATCAATAACCTCAGAAATTCTTTTTACAACTTTGCCGCATTTTTTGCATTTTATTTCTATCTTATCCATTTTGTCTTTATGCAAATCTATCTCTTCTACTTTGTCAGAGCTATACACATCATTAAAATTAACTGCTCTTTCTTTTAGCTCGGCAACCGATCCAATACACTCTGATGCTCCACATTTGCATACGAAAAACGGCAAAGGAGTAGCCCAATACCTATTACGAGAAATATTCCAGTCGGGCGCGTCCTCTAAAATATTCAAAAACCTACCATGCTTTAAGTGATCCGGGTACCAGTTTATTTTTTTGTTTAGTTTTATAAACTTTTTCTTATGTTTTTGTATGTTTATAAACCAGGCTGAAATTGCATTGTAAAAAAGCTGTGTTCCGCATCTCCAACAAAAAGGATAAGGGTGCGTATTTTGTTGTTTCGCGAACAAAAGACCGCGATTTTCCAAATCAGCTTTTATATCTTTTTCTGAAGACTTCAAATATTTGCCTCTTATTAAATCTGGAGCGTCATCAGTAAAAATACCTTTGCTATCTAAAAGGGGCACCATTGGCAAATCATTTTTAATCCCCAGGTTATAATCATCTTCTCCATAAATTACAGCTGTGTGTACAACTCCTGTGCCTTCTTGCGTGTTAACAAAGTCAGCTGGCAAAACATACCATGCTTTTTTGCCTGTTTCTTTAACTACATTCAATTCATAAAGCGGTTCATACTCTATACCCACCAAATCCTTGCCTGTTAATTCTTCAATAATTTTGTATTTGTCGTTTCCAAAAATTTCCTTTAGTTTAGCTTTAGCAAGAATAAAACGCACCTTTTCTCCCACGCCCATATCTTTTTTCTCAATAACAACATAGTCAATTTTAGGATTAACTGCTAAAGCAACGTTGGCTGGAAGAGTCCAGGGGGTTGTTGTCCACGCTAAAAAATAAATATTTTTTAGCGTGCCCCGCGAAACTTTAGCGAAGTGGGGCTCTCCCTTTATTTTAAATTCTACTGTTACAGCTTCTTCTGTAATATCTTTATAACTATTATCCATCGCGACTTCAGCTTTTGAAACTGGCGTTTCACACCTCGGGCAGTACATTAAAACTTTTTTTCCTTGATAAATAAGGTCGTTATCCCACAAAGTTTTTAAAGCCCACCAAACAGACTCCATATAAGTTGAATCCATTGTTTTATATGAGTTGTCAAAATCAACAAATCTGCCAATCCTGTCTACCATTTTCTTCCATTCTTTTGTGTATGTTAAAACTTTAGATCTACAAGTTTCGTTGAATTTTTCTACGCTAACTTTTTCTTCAATATCTTTTTTACCGGAAATCCCAAGCTCTTTTTCAACTATGTTTTCAATTGGAAGCCCATGGCAATCCCAACCCCATCGACGAGCAACAAAAAAGTCCTGCATTGTTTTGTATCTTGGAAACACGTCTTTGGCAACAGAACTCAAAATGTGCCCGTAATGGGGAAGTCCTGTGGCAAACGGCGGACCATCATAAAAAACAAAAGGCTTTTTGTCTTTTGTTTTCTCAAGCGTTTTATCAAAAATCTTATTCTCCTGCCAGAATTTTAATATTTTATTTTCTTCTTCGGGAAAATTAAACATAAATTATTTGGCCCACATTGGGGTATAAATTATCTTTTGTTTTTCTGGTTGCTAAAAATTCTTCATCTTTTGTAAAATCTCTCAACAATCCAGCGAAAAGCCATACTGGGTCTGCGTGGCTTATTATTAAGATATTTTTATTTTTATACTTTTTTTCAACTTCTGCCAAAAAAGATTTTAAACGTTCTAAAATTTCATTCCAGGTTTCTGAGCCCTCTGGTTTTTTTGTAAATCTTTCTTTTTTCCCTTTAAAAAAATTTTCGTAATCATCATACGGCTTGCCGGCTAAAACGCCCATGCCTATATCAACAAGACGCTTATCATAGTTTATTTCCCTTATGCCTAAAATCCCAGCTGCGATTTTAGACGACTGCTTTGTTCTTAAAAACGGAGAGGCAAAAATTAAATCTATCTCCTTTGCCTTCAACTCCTCGGCTGATTTTTTAATCATTTCCCTCCCTTCTTCTGTTATTTCCAACGAATAATCAGAACCCTTAGGATAATTTATTCTTATTCCATCTCTTTGATAAATAGTTTGCCCGTGCCTCAATAAAAAATATTTATTATTCCAATT
>Ga0265595_1000618_pt1 | contig 30987 bp, 32 predicted proteins | sample saktaG_15_FD_190148 | JGI IMG/M metagenome (GOLD analysis project Ga0265595, IMG submission 190148) | Saline water microbial communities from Sakinaw Lake, British Columbia, Canada - sak_2013_06_06_50m | ecosystem: Environmental > Aquatic > Non-marine Saline and Alkaline > Saline ...
CAAGGAGGGGGCGTATAATTTCTTTTTCTATTCTCTTGGTAAGCGCATCTGTTACAGCAGGAGCAGGAGAATAAGCACCCATTCCTCCTGTATTAGGCCCCTTGTCATTATCAGATACTCTCTTATAATCCTGGCTCGCTGGAAACAGTATATAATCCTTGCCATCGCTTACTAATATAATCGATGCCTCCTCGCCTTCAAGGCATTCTTCGATGATAATCTTTTCTCCCGCAGGGCCAAATGCCTTTTTTTGCATCATAGAATTTATGGCGGATACGGCCTCTGCTTTCGTGTTTGCTATTATAACGCCTTTACCGGCACACAGGCCATCAGCTTTTATAACAAGTGGGAGCGGCCTTAAATCTATATATGCCTTTGCGTCATCGGGGTTATCAAAGATCTTGAAATCCGCTGTATTAATACCAAAACGCTTCATGGCCTCTTTGGCAAACACCTTGCTTGCCTCAAGCTGTGCCGATACTTTATCTGGCCCAAAAATTTTTAAGCCGTGTTCATTAAAAATATCCACTATGCCCGCTGTTAACGGCGCTTCAGGGCCTACCACAGTGATATCTATTGAATTATCTACAGCAAAGCCCAAGAGTTTGGCTATATCATCTGACTGGATATCCACACACTCTGCCTGCTCTGATATGCCGACATTACCGGGGGCACAGTAAAGCTTGTTTACCCTATCACTCTGTGCTATCTTCCAGCAAAGAGCATGTTCTCTTCCGCCCGATCCTATTACAAGCACTTTCATCGCCGCCTTTACACCTATACTAATTGTACCCGCTGTTTACCCTTGGCTATCTCGCCTATAACCCATGTCTTTATCTTAAAACCAGCCAGTATTTTCTGTGCTATATTTGCGTCTTCACGAGCAAGCACAACCACCATGCCAATGCCCATATTAAAAACACGGTACATTTCATTATCTTTTATATTGCCTTTTTTCTGAATAAGGATAAATATTCCAGGAACCTGCCACGCGTTTTTTCGTATAACAGCGCAAAGTCCTTTTGGTATAATTCGCGGCACTTTATCTTCGTATGCACCACCTGTTATATGTGCTATACCTTTTAATCTAACCTTGCGCTGTACGGCAAGCAGGGGCTGGGTATAAAGCCTTGTCGGTTCGAGTAATCTGCTTTTAAACTTGTTTATCTCATTGCCCGTAAATACCTTTCTTATCAGGGAATAACCGTTTGAATGAGGCCCGCTTGATTCCAGGCCAAGAACAATATCATCTTTTTTGATTGCGGAACCGTCTATAATATTTTTTCTATCTGTTATGCCTACGCAGAAACCCGCGAGGTCATATTCACCGGAACTGTACATGCCGGGCATCTCGGCTGTCTCTCCACCTATAAGCGCGTATCCTGATTGGGCACAGGCATTTGCAATAGAGCCCACAACCTTTATAAGAACCCCTGATTGAAGTTTCCCTGTTGCTATGTAGTCAAGAAAAAACAAAGGCTTGGCCCCTGTTGTCGCTATATCATTAGCGCACATACCTACAAGATCAAAACCAACCCCTGCATGCAAATTAAACCTCTGGGCTATAATAAGCTTTGTGCCAACCCCGTCAGTCGATGATACAAGCACAGGGTCTTTATATTTTTTAACATCAAGCCTGAAAAGCCCGCTGAAAGATCCTATGCCGCTTATACAGCATGGATCTTTTCTGGTATTGCCTATTACGCCTTTTATTTTCTGGACAAAAAGATTACCCTTTGCTATATCTACGCCCGCTGATTTATAGTCTAAGCTTTTTTTAATTTTTTTCATAAAACACCTTCTCTTCACTCTTACATAATACCTATACGCCTAAAAATCACATCTATATTTCTAAGATAATAATCAAGCTCAAAACACCTGTTTATCTTTTGGGGTGAGAGCATTTTTCTTACACCCTTGTCATTTAAAAGTAATTCCTTGAAATCTTTTCCTTCTTTCCATGCAAGCATGGCATTTTTCTGTACAAGACGGTACGCATTCTCCCGCGTTAAACCTTCCTTTATGAGCTCTATCATAACTCTCTGCGAAAATATAAGCCCGCCTGTTTTGTTTAGGTTTTTGCGCATATTTTCCGGATAGATAACGAGATGTTCTATAAGTTCTGCCATTGTGTTTGTCATATAATCTATAAGGATAGTTGAGTCCGGAATAATAATCCTTTCAACGGATGAATGGCTTATGTCCCTTTCGTGCCAAAGCGCGATATTTTCCATCGCTGCATGCGCATTTGCCCTTAAGATCCTCGATAGGCCGCATATCCTTTCACACGTTATAGGGTTCCTTTTATGCGGCATCGCGGATGAGCCCTTTTGCGTCTTTGAAAAATACTCCTCTGCCTCCAAAACCTCTGTACGCTGGAGATGCCTTATCTCGAGAGCAAGCTTTTCAAGCATAGCGCCTGTTATTGCTATTGCTGATAAATATTGCGCGTGCCTGTCCCTTTGAAGCACTTGGTTTGATACAGGTGCTGGTTTTAACCCCAGTTTTTTGCATACATAAGCCTCTATGTTAGGTTCTATATTAGAAAACGTTCCTACAGCTCCCGATATCTTTCCAAAGCTTATCACGTCTTTCGCATCTTCCATGCGTTTTATATTGCGCTTGGTTTCTTCATAAAAAATCGCCATTTTAAGGCCAAAAGTAATTGGCTCTGCATGGACACCGTGAGTCCTGCCTATCATCACGGTCTCTCTGTAGCGCCTGGCTTTCTTGTCAAGAATTTCTTTTAATCTGCTCAGGTCTTGTAATATAATATCAGCTGCCTCTTGCATCTGAAGGGCAAGCGCTGTATCGGTGACATCGTTTGAAGTAAGGCCCATGTGAACGTATTCTCCGCCTTGGCCTATGTTGTCCTGCAGGTTTTCCACGAATGCCGCTACATCGTGGTTGGTCTTCTTGTCAAGGGCCTCTATTTTTTTCAGGTCAAAACGCGCCTTTTTCTTTATCTGGATAAATGCCTTCTTGGGAATTTTGCCGGTATGGGCATGGGCCTCGGAAGCGGCAACTTCTACCTCCATCATTTTTTGAAATTTATTGTGATCTTGCCAGATGCGGCTCATTTGGGGAAGGCTATAGCGCTGAATCATTGTAGTTCTCCTGTATTTAGTGTAATATGAGAGAGGGCTATTTTAACAAAAAGCTGCTATGCGGTCAATATATTTTGGCAAACGTGAATAATCTTTACTTCGTCCAGATAAAAATAATCGCTGCCAAAGCACTGAAAGCAAGTGTAACACTTAATATTTCGACAAAACCATGCCTTGCATTTCCTAGTATAGCCAAAATATAAATAATGCCCGCTGCTGTAAGGGCAATTTTACGGGCTAAAGACATAACACTGAAATCTATTTTCCACATATATACCTCCTATTTTAACAATGAAATTATATAACAAATTACAGGATTAGTAAAGCGAAAAGAAAGCAGTTTAAAACTGTCGTTCTGAAATTATAGCCTCTGTCATGAAGAATCTATATCCCTACCTATCGATAAACAGCAAGGGCCTAAAACTGTTTAATTAAGCAGCAGAGCTGATTGCCAGAAAGAGGCCTTTATCATGTTTAATTGGAGTTGTAAGGTATCCAATAACTTCTTCTCTATTAACCTGAATACCGCTTGATGAGGCTTTAACAGCATAAGTAGATTTGGATTGCTCTGCATTATTCTGCTTCCTGTAAGCTTCCCATAAAACTTGTTCCAGAGATTTAGAAGGAAGACGCTCTAATATGCTGCTTAAAAGCTTAATATTTAGATCTTCAACAATGCTTATACTTGATTTGCCTCCAAAAGACATAGATACTGGCGTTAAAAGTCCTTTTTCACTTAAAGCAAGGACAATCACCGTAGCTGACTTATCTGATGGATAAGTTATCAATATGCGGGAAGGTGTTATCCATGGTGAAGAAGCTATCTTTGAAGGAGCGATCTTATGCTGTTGCGCTTCCTTTAATGCTCTTGCACGTTGTTCTGGTATTTGCAAAATAGAGATTAGATGATGAGCATTAAACTCAATAAGTGATAGAGTAGGAGTTTTGTTTGAAAAGAAAGCAGCCTCAGTTTGCAACTGCCTTACAGCATCTTCATGAAAAAGATCCTCTAATAGCTCTGTTGAGCTGCACCCGAGATCAGATGTTCCTGTTATCGGATAATTTGCACTTTTTGTCATTCTGTAAAGTCTGCCTGATTCCTTGGTTAGCTTATGGACATCTACGATAACTTTTTGGCCATCTATCACAACTACTGCTTTATCCCTGCGCATATAAGTGCCTGCTATAAGACGATTAACTCCCATCGGCATAGGCGTGCCTATATCACTTCTATCCCAATCTTCACCTGCTGATGAAGCTTTGCCAGAGCGCGATGAAAGATCAAGAGAGGCTGCTATCTCGTTTTCAATAGTAGCTTTGCCTACTTGCCCAGTAGACATTGCTCTTAGGGTATCCTGCTTCAAAGGCGCGGCAGATAGGATTGAGCTAGAAGTAAATGAGATTAAAACATTTAAAACGATTATCTTTTTTAGGCAGGTATAGAATGAAAACCGAAGCATAGATTCTCCTCTTTTTATATATTAATACATTTTATAATTTATTAAAAAGCTTTGTTATATTTTATCGAAACTATCTGCTTATGTCAAGGTTAAAAAGTTAAAAAAAGTAATAGTTCAGCGCAGGTTAAAAATTTTGGGGGGAAATATATATACATAGCGGGTATTTGGCTAGATAACAAGAAAGCTAGGATTGACCTAAGTCGTTATCCTAGCTTCTTTTAAACTGGTTGCGGGGAGAGCCTGCCTGCCGGCAGGCAGGGATTTGGCGCCCTTTGCTCACTTCGTTCGTTTCGGGTCGGCCACTCGCCCTTGAAATTCTCCGATTTGTCGCATTTCAAATCAGGGCTCACTTCAAATCCTCATAGAGAACTGGTTGCGGGGAGAGGATTTGAACCTCTGACCTTCAGGTTATGAGCCTGACGAGCTACCGGGCTGCTCCACCCCGCGATAATATCTTCAAAACTAATCTGCCTTTAAAGCAAAATCCTGCAGTTTATCCGCAAAAATATTTACCCTAAACTCTTTATTATCAGGATATGACCTCACCTGCTGTTGCTTAGGCGGCTTCAATGTAAGGTCTATCTTGCCTGCTTCTATTTTAAGTACTCTTGCGGTAACACGATCACCTAATTTAAGGTGGTCACTGATATTTTCCACAAAACCATTTGCTATCTGTGAAATATGTATAAGGGCCTTCCGGCCGTCTTCAAGCTTTGTGAAAGCGCCAAAACTTGTAATCTTAAAAATCTCTGCCTCTACAATATCACCTGTTTTCATCATCTACTTTTTCTGTTTTATCCTCGTCTTCGTAAACCAACTTATACCTGACTTCGCCCTCTTTGCCGATTCCCATCCTGTCTCTTGCCCTTTTCTCAATATAAAACGGGTCGTCTTCCAGGTGCTCTACCTGGTAGGCTAAATCCTGATTTTCATGTTTGAGCTTATCTATCTGCTCAAGCAAAACCATGTTTCTTTGTCGGAGCTCTCGCAAACGAAAATAGCCGGGTGCGAATATCACCATAACCACAATAATGCCAAGAAGTATATAATTCTTCTTTGACATAAAAACTCTTACCTTATCTTTTTTTTGGGAACTCAGCGTATCGGGCCCTGCTTCCCAGTGCCTCTTCTATCCTTAAAAGCTCATTATATTTTGCAATACGGTCTGTCCTGCAGAGGGAGCCTGTTTTTATCTGGCCTGCCCCTGTCGCAACCGCAAGATGCGATATCGTAGTATCCTCTGTCTCGCCTGAACGATGTGATATAACTGATGTATAACCTGCCTTTTTAGCCATGTCTATTGCATCAAGAGTCTCTGATAAAGTCCCTATCTGGTTAACCTTTATAAGTATGGAGTTGGCAATACCTGCATCTATGCCTCTTTTTAAGCGCTTTGTATTAGTGACGAAAAGATCATCTCCAACAAGCTGCACTTCTTTGCCTATGGCCAAGGTTAATTTAGACCAGCCATCCCAATCGTCTTCTGAAAGGCCATCTTCTATCGATATTATAGGGTACTTATGCACCCAATCCTTATAAAACTCCACCATATCTTCTGCTGAGCGTTCCTGCTTCTCTTCGGCCATAAGCATATATTTACCATTTTTGAAAAACTCACTGGATGCCGGGTCAAGGGCTATGGATATATCTTTACCAGGCTTATAACCTGCTTTTTCTATTGCCTGTAATATAACCTCCACAGCCTCGCAATTTGATTGAAGATTGGGTGCGAACCCACCCTCATCCCCTACCGATGTCTCAAGGCCCTTACTTTTTAATATAGCTTTAAGCGTATGAAATACCTCGGTGCCGGCTTGAAGGGCATCTGAAAAAGAGCTAACCCCTGCCGGCATTACCATAAATTCCTGAAGATCCACATTGTTATCCGCGTGTGAACCCCCGTTTATTATATTCATCATCGGTATAGGCAATGTTACCGCGCCTTTACCTCCTAAATATTCATAAAGAGCCACGCCTCTTGCGTTGGCTGCTGCTTTTGATACAGCAAGCGATACTCCTAGTATGGCATTTGCCCCGAGTTTTGATTTATTTTCAGTACCATCTAACGCTATGAGCTTATCGTCAATCGCTCTCTGGTTGAAAGGCTCAATGCCTATAAGCTCTTTTGCAATTATATTATCTACATTAGATACCGCTTTCAAGACCCCTTTGCCAAGATACTTTGACTTATCATTATCTCTAAGCTCAATGGCCTCGTGCTCTCCTGTAGAAGCACCGCTTGGTACAGCGGCCCTTCCAATAGCGCCGTTGTCAAGGATACAATCGACCTCAATTGTAGGATTGCCGCGCGAGTCCAGTATCTGTCTTGCCTTAAATGATTTTATCTTGAAACTCATATTACTCCTTTTATAGAATAAGGGGGTAATGGATTTACGAAGCTTACGGTTATTTGTAAATGAATTTTGATTATACGTTATAGGTCAACGCATGTCAAGTGAATAATCAAGACAAGCAAGCACTTTTAGAGTTGAACTCTTAGGTCTCTCTCAAAGGAGCTTCGCTTGCGAGTAGCATCAACCTAAAACAATATAAGCAGTGGTGACCAGAACTTGCAAAAGATATGCTAGATAAGACCGGTTGTGATGGTGTGCTAGTAGCAAGAGGTGCTTTTGGCACACCTTGGATATTTGAACGAACAGAAAAGTTTCTTTTAGATCCTTCCATACCTCCCTCTCCTATTTCTTATGAAAAGATAGTGAATACAGCTAAGAAGCACCTGAAAAATCTATAAGAAATGGCGCAGTAATACTGCTGAAAAATACTATGTAGGTCATCTTAGAAAAGTAGCGATTTGGTATTCCAAAGGCCTGCCATATTGCAAGCGAGCTCGCGAAGCCATTAGCATGTCTAAGAGTTTTGATGAAATTATAGGGGTTTTAGATAAGCTGAAAAGCGATTATGATATTAAGTGGTTGAAGCGGTAAATAAATAAACGACCGTTTATTTATTTTATAAACTTAAAGATAAATTAATTTGTTTCATATAGGGGAGGATTATTTAGTCGGCTCTTTCCTTTGAATTTCCGCCTGTTGTTCCCATACCCCTTCGGGGCACTACGCTGAACTGCGCTTGTTCCCCTTGCGGTACCCCGTACCACGGTTGACTATACTTACTATTGATCGTTTTGGGTACAGGGCAAGAAACAAGACCTAAAACTAAAACAACCTACTACCTTAATATATCAATAACAGTCTCTATGCTAGGAGAAACCTTCTCTTTTGGTGTATATTGAAGGGGTGTGAAAAGAGGTTAAACACTTTTATGGTAAATGTTAACTTGCTTTCCTTAAACGGCCAGTAACAAATTTATGGATAATACTTGCTATAAGAGTCTGATATGGCAAACCTTCTTCTACAGCTTTTTTTTGTATGCCTTCAAGATCGCGCGCAGATACTCTTATATTTATACGTTTATCTTTTTTGAGACTTGCATGTGCATATGCAATATACTTCTTAAAAGAGTTGGAATCTTTTTGTATAGATTTCCATTCTCCTTTCTCATAACTTTTCAGTAGTCTTTTTTCTTCTTTATTCATTTTATATCACCTCTCCTAAATATTTTTTAGTAGCTTTCCTACTTGGTATAATAGTTTTTAAAAATATCTCCTTTTTAGTTTCCACAAAAGGTACAAGATATACATAATTTTTAATTCTAACTATAAACATACTTTGATCTTTGTATTTCTGTTTATTTGGATGTTCTATTATATCCAGTAGATTATCCTTCTCTATAAAGAAAACTATTTCTTCAAAGGAAATACCTCTATCTATAATAATTTTCCTGTTCTTATCCTCATCCCAATTGTAATGCTTCATCATAGTAAATATATCACATTGTGTGCCTAATGTCAATACCTATTTAATATTTTATAAATTGCCCCTTTATTCCCCCGTACAAAGACCTCCGGTCTTCTACGGGATATTACATACCCCTCGTGGCAGCCGTTCGCGGTGCTCTCGGCACTTCTTCGGACATTACGTCCTCAGTCGGCCGTTCGCGGTGCTCTCGGCACTTCTTCGGACATTACGTCCTCAGTCGGCCGTTCGCGGTGCTCTCGGCACTTCTTCGGACATTACGTCCTCAGTCGCTACGCTGAACTTCGCTTGTTCCCCTTGCGGTACCCCGTACCACGTTAAAACACTTAGTTAAACTATATTCACTATTGATCGTTTTGGGTACAGGGTTTATTTTATGTATTAGCAAGGGACACATCTCTCACTACTACCAGGTAAGCATTTTGAGAAATGTCCCAAACCAAAGTCTTTATGTTAGGAATAAAGAGTAGTAAGAAAGGAGTTTTAGCGAAGTGGCAGGTCTATTAAACCTAAAGAAATCGTAATAGCCTTATTTACCCTTTTAATCAATTCACTATCAAGCGCTCCGATCTTTTTCGTAAGCCGTTTTTTTGTAATAGTTCTAATCTGCGATAAGTTTATCAGGCTATCCTTGCTAAGCCCAGACTCTTTCTTCGTAAGGATTACATTGGTTGGTATGTGATGGTAAGTAAGTTGAGTAGTTAAAGCCGCAACTATAACAGTTGAGCCATACTTATTGCCTACGTCATTTTGAATAACCAAGGCAGGTCTATACCCTTTTTGTTCAGAACCTTTTGCATCTTTTGAGAAGTCAACTAAATATATTTCGCCACGTTTAGGATAATCGCCATCGCTCATTTTCTAGATAGCCTCTTCTTCTAAATCAAACCACTCTTCACTATCTTTTTCGCTTTCCAAAGCCATGAGCTTATATCCTTTTTCCAGATCTTTTGCGATCTTCTGTGTTTCTTTTTCCTTAATATAACCTACTATAGCTTTTTGGATAAATGTACTACGCTTCATTTTTAACTTAACAAGAAAAGCATCTAGTCGATTCTTAAGTGTAGTGGGAATCGTAATGTTTATATGCTCTACGCTCATTTCATCCTCCTTTTTCTATCCATTAAAAGTATACACTAAAGTATACATCATGTCAAGGGTTTTAAGGAATAAGAACCAGACTCATAATATCTTTAACATATCAATAAGGAGTCTCTATGCTAGGAGGAACCTTCTTTAAACGCCTTTTAAGGGCTTTCTTTAAGTGTTAGGTTCTTCTATAGTTATTATGATGAAAGTCTTTAGTTAGAGGTTTAGAGAGGCTATAATATATTTGGGAAAAAGTAACAGAAGCGCCCTGTGGTAAAGGCACCCCTGTATTTTAATGCTGTAAGCGGTATTTTTTACTGTATTTATCAAGTAACGAACGTATCATTTTTTGATATTTTGTATGATGCTTCTTGGCTTGCTGCTTAAAAAACTCCATACTTGGCTTGCTTACCCTGAGTGTAATTTTTACACTGTTATCTGGCATAACTAGCTTGTCTGGTGAAGGCAAAAAATCTTCAACCTTTGTAAGCTTGCCTATTGGCATATCTAATTGGACTTTATTATTTCTCATAGAATTTCCTCCCTTTTCTCCAATATCCTGCACCTATTATTCTAATCTTGTTTCGTCGATAAGTAAATCTTACAGTTAATATCCTGTTATCTACTTTACCTATACAAAAGTATCTAGGCTCTTTTTTACTATGCTGGGAATCTGTAAATATCCTTCTTTTTCCATCCTCAAATACTTTGGCGGCAGTAGTAAAATCAACATTGTGCTTATTGATATTGACTGTTTCTTTTTCTGAATCCCATATAAAGCTAGTTGCTTTATCTTTCGCGGCTAAAGTATACGCTATTTAAATTCATTTGTCAAGACAATTATACATATTTTTGTATGTATTGCTTCTTCTTGAATTGCTTCTTCTAGACAAGCAAGCAGCTGTTATTAAAAAGATATCGTCCACACGTTTGCCCTCGCGGCGATGGTATTTTTACATCAATTTTAAATCAAGGCAAAGGTGTGGACATTCAATTTAAGCATAGCAATTATTTTACTAAACAAGATATTGCTCTATCAATAGTTTTGAGCGATTTTTTAGAGTCAGATTCAAAGTATACTCTTACAATAGGTTCTGTGCCTGATGCCCTGAAAAGCACCCAAGTTTTGTCATTTAAAAAAAATCTTATTCCATCTTTTCCGTCGCGCTTTACTATTTTCTGGCCCGCAAACCTGCTAAACGCATTGGATGATAACTTTTCCATCAGCCTGCTTTTTCTATCCTCTGATAACTCCAGGTCCTGCCTGCTTGAATATAACCTGCCATATTGCTTGTATATAGACGCCAGGATCTCTGATATAGGCCTCTTTTCTATGGCGCGCATTTCTGCTATAAGAAGACAGGCCAGTATGCCATCTTTTTCAGGGACATGCCCTGAGATAGAAAGCCCGCCTGATTCCTCTCCGGCTATTATACAATCACCGCTTAATATACTTTCTACAAAATATTTAAACCCAACCGGTGTTTCCAATATGCCAATATCATTTTTTTCAGCGATCGCATCTACAATATGCGTGGTCGCCACAGTACGCGCCATGGTCTTTTTTGTAGTTTTTCTGTTATGCAGGAAATGATAAAGCAAAAGCACTATGACTTCATTAGGCGTTATATATGTACCATCTGAATCAACTATGCCAAAGCGATCCCCATCTCCGTCTGTTGCAAGGCCTAAATGCAGTTTATTATCCTTTACCGCCTTGATAAGTTCTTTGATGTTTTCAGGGGCAGGTTCCGGGCGCTTGCCTCCAAAATAAGGATTTAGATAATCATGCAAGACAATGGGGTTAAGCCCGCACTCTGACAACAGGCAATCAAGATATCCCCTTGATGTTCCGTATAGGCAATCACATGCTATCTTGAGCTTTACCCTTTTTATTACACTCATATCCACGATAGATTTTATACGCTTAAGGTAGGCAGGCTGAGGGTTAAAAAGCTTTATAAGCTTTTCATTCGGGCTATCCACAAAAAATTTTTTGGCCTGTTGCAGCTTTTTTATATTCTTTTCTATAACACATGTGATATCAGGGGTGGCAGGCCCTCCTGTCGCGGGTGAAAACTTTATGCCATTATAATGAGGCGGGTTATGACTCGCGGTAAAATTGATACCTCCGGCACATTTTTTATTTATTATGTGATAGGCTATAACAGGGGTAGGCGTATCTCTATCGCAAAGCAGAACTTTTATATTATTTGCGGAAAGTACGCTTGCTGCCGCATCCGCAAACTCTTTTGATAAAAACCGGGTATCATATCCGACTATAACAGTTTTAAGTTTTGAGTTTCTGGTTTTGAGTTTTTTTATATAATCCGCTATTGCCTGCACTACAATCCTGACATTAGCAAATGTAAAATCCTCGCTTATAATAGCCCGCCAGCCTGATGTCCCAAATTTGATATTAGCCACTTTTATACCCTATCAACCTTTCTGCCTGTGATTTTAAGCTTGTTTTCAACGAAAAGTTTTATTGCCTGTGGATAAATCCTGTGTTCAGCACTGTGTATTTTTTCTTCTAAGCTCTCTTTGGAATCACTATCCTCTATTTTAACAACCTCTTGTAATATTATAGGGCCAGCATCAACCTCTTCTGTTACAAAATGAACCGTAACACCGCTTACTTTTATGCCATAATCAATGGCATCCCTAATCGCGTCAGCTCCTTTAAAGGCCGGCAAAAGAGCGGGGTGTACATTTATAATCTTCCCAGCGTATCTTTGGACAAACCCGGGTGATAATAAGCGCATATATCCAGCCAGGCATATAAGCCCTATTCTTTTTTCTTCCAAGCTCTCTACAATCTTTTCTTCAAGCGCCTGTTTTGAGGAAAAATCCTTTCTGCTTACAATAAGATATGGAATACCCTCATTTTTTGCCCTTTTTACAGCATAAGCATCGGGGTTATCACATACCATTAATGTTATATCAGCTTGAAACAGGCCTTTCTTTTTTGCATCTACGATCGCTTGGAAATTACTGCCGTCTCCTGAACAAAATACCGCTATATCCATATGGATTTCCCTTCCCTGAAATTAAAACTGCAACGATTGGGCAAACTCTTTTCCGAAGGCCTTGCCAAAAAGAGGGACGTGTTCTGTTTTAGCAAGCATAGAAAAAATATTATCCCGTATTGACTTATCTCTTGCCCATAAGCGCAGGCCTTTTAAAACCGCGCTTTGTATATATTTTACCCTTTTTATGTTTATTTTGGGCGTAAGACCTATTCCAATTACACTTTCCGCGTTCAATTGAGAACCAAATGACCCTGTAAGCATAATCTGTTTTATATCGGAACTATCCGCCTTATATCTTCTCAAAAGCACTTTCATTCCGGCAAGCATGGCCCCCTTGGCAAGCTGTAATTTTCTTATATCGGACTGCGTAACCACTATCTTCTTTTTGCCTTTTTTATACAGTATAAACTCTTTCGCCCGCATCCTGCCTGACCGATCGATAAAACCGTTTTGATAAAGCTGATAACAGGCATCTATAAGCCCGCTTCCTGTAATACCCTTAGGCTCCGTCCTGCCTATCACATCTAGTTTCACATGATTATCTTTAATCCTTACCCCTGCTATTGCTCCTTTTAGGGCCGGCATGCCATTTTTTATGTACCTTGCCTCAAACGCAGGCCCTGCTGCGGTAGAGGCAACCAGCATCCGATTTATGTTGCCGACTATAATCTCGCCGTTTGTGCCTATATCAATAACAACTCTCAGATCTTTTGACATATAGATCCTGCTTGCAAGTATGGCGCAAAGCGCGTCTGAGCCTACAAAACCCCCTATATTAGGCAGGAATGTAACTTTTAGATTCTTTCTGATATCAAGGCCTATCATATCAGCGCATACTATTACTTCTGATTTTTGATTTATCCTATAAGGCGGTGTTATTAAGGGCAGGGTATCTATGCCAAGTAAGATATGATGCATAGCGCTGTTACAGGCACAAAAAACTTTTTTTATGTCTTTGCTCTTGATAGAACCTTCTCTTAAAAGCCTTTTGATTAATCTGCTTACAGAGTTAGCGGCTTTTTTCTGCAGGATAAGGGCATTTTGCCTGCTTTTTATGGCAAAATCTATGCGAGATATAATATCCTCTCCTATTTCATGCTGAGCGTTTAAAACAACCCCGCGTGCCAGGGACTTAGAGCCTTTAGAATCTATTATATCCGCTGATATTGTAGTCGTGCCTATATCAAGCAGCAATATTAAGTCAGTCAATGTGCGCTTCTATCCTTTTTGTTATTTCCGCCTCGCCAAGAGCACCTACTATCCTGTCCTCTTCATTGCCATCTTTAAATATTATCATTGTGGGTATGCTCATTACGCCAAGCTCTGAGGCAAGTTTATGATTATCATCTATGTTTATTTTATAGATTTTTACTTTATCTTTCATTTTTTCCGCAACCACTTCAAGCGCGGGCCCTGTCATCTGGCAGGGGCCGCACCATGGTGCCCAAAAATCAACTACCGCCAGACCCTTCGCGTTCTTTACGATAGAATCAAATTCTGTTTCTTTTATTTCCATAACATTCTCCGACATATTATTCTCTCCTCTCTATGGCCTTTGTAGGGCAGACCTCTTTGCATTTACCGCAGTTTATACATTTAGCATAATCTATATACGCCAGGTTATCCTTTATCTCTATTGCATGCTCAGGGCAGGCATTGACACATTTGCCACAGGCAATACAGCCTGCTTTGCAGGCCTTTATCGTATCCGGGCCTTTATCCCTGGAATTGCATTGTATATGGTATTGTTTTTCAAGAGGCGTTATTGTAATAACCCCCCTGGGGCATATTTTTACGCATTTGCCGCAGCTGGTGCATTTTTCAGGATTTATCCTGGGCAGCCCATCGCCGCCCATGTTAATCGCGCCAAAAGGACAGGACTTAACACAGCTTCCCATGCCCACGCATCCAAACAAACATGCCTTAGGTCCATTCATGATAAGAATAGCCGCGTTGCAGTCCTCTACGCCATGATATTCAAAATTATTCCTGCATTTTACACCGCCGCCGCATATCAAAGTAGCGGTCGTCTTTTCTTTTGCCTTTATACTTATTCCAAGAATTTCAGCGATCTTTTCTCTTTCCTGTTCATGAGCCACCGGACATGTTACGGTATCTACCTCGCCCTTAGAAAGAGCCTCTGCCAGACCAAAGCAGCCCGCATGGCCGCATGCACCGCAGTTTGAACCGGGTAAAAGTGAAAAGATATGCTCTGCGCGGGGATCTTTTTTAACAACAAAAAGCCTTTGCACAAAACCCAGCCATAAACCAAAGATGGCCCCTAAAACCCCTAATACTGCAATCGGTGCTAGTATATTCATTTCTCTCCTAAAACTTAAAGCCTGAAAAACCTAAGAACCCCATAGACATAAGTGAAGCCACTATAAAGGCTATAGGTACACCCTGCAATGACTTGGGCACATCTGTTAAATCCAGTCTTTCCCTTATACCTGACATAAGAAGCATCGCGAGTGCAAATCCAATGCCCGCGCAAAAAGCCTGCAGCAAAGACGCTGAAAAAGAATGTCCTGCGGATATATCTTTTCCAAAAAACATATTTACATTCAGCACCGTAACGCCTAAAACAGCGCAGTTTGTAGTGATTAAAGGAAGGTATATCCCCATTGCCTTATAAATCGCAGGGCTTAACTTTGCCATTGCCATCTCAACTGCCTGTACGAAAACAGCGATAACCAGAATAAATGCAATAGTCCTTAAATATTCCAGCTCCAGAGGCACAAGCAGATATTTATAAACCACCCATGTGATAAAACCTGACAAGGTCATTACAAATATAACAGCCGCCCCCATGCCAAGCGCCGGCTTTGTCTGTTTAGATACACCTATAAACGGGCATAACCCCAGGAAACGGGTTAAAATAAAATTATTTATAAAAATAGCGCTGATAGCTATTGTCATGAATTCGCTAAGATTCATTGCGTCTCTCTTTCATCAGATTTGTAAGGCCTATTAAAAATGCCAGTGTCAGCAACGCCCCGGGGGGGAGTATCATGATAATAGCGGGCTCTAATCCTGGAATAATTTGGAACCCCAGCAGCGTGCCTGCTCCAAGCATTTCCCTGATAGCGGATATAGCCAAAAGGGCAAGCGTAAACCCTGCGCCCATGCCTAAAGCATCAAAGGCAGAGCGAATAATGTTGTTTTTAGACGCAAATGCCTCGGCCCTGCCTAATATAATGCAATTAACCACTATGAGTGGAACGAATATGCCCAAAGCCTTGTCAAGAACTGGAAAATATGCCTTCAATAAAAGCTCTATTATAGTAACAAAAGTTGCTATTATTACGATATAGCATGGTATCCTTATCTTTGAGGGAATGATACTGCGCACAGCGGATACGATTATGTTTGAACCTAAAAGCACTAAAGTCGCTGCTATGCCCATGCCCAATCCGTTTATTACACTGCTTGAAACCGCAAGTGTAGGACAAAGCCCTAGCAATAGAGCAAAAGTAGGATTTTCAAGATGTATCCCTTTCTTAAACTCAGCATATAAGCTCTTCATAAAATACTATCTTATCTCTTTTAAAAATTCCTCTGCGTGGTTTTTAAGGCCCTCTAAAATAGCCTTTGATGTAATCGTAGAACCTGTTATCGTTTCTATGTCTTTAAGTTTAAGCGAAGGGGCATTTTCCCCTTTAAACTGCTTTAAAAACCATGGCTCTGCCTGGCCTCTTTTTACCTCAACACATCTGGCGCCAAGGCCCGGGGTCTCTGATTGCGACAACATTTCAACGCCTAATATGTTTCCTTTGCTGTCTATACCCAATAGCATATTGATCTCGCCGGAATATCCCGCGGTTGAAACAAATAACGCATATCCAATAAGCTTTCCGCCTTTAAGGCACTCGAAATAATCACCCTCGCTAAATGTCTTTTTATTGTACGTGTCTGCCCCTGGCACGACCTGTTCAAGCGCCTGCCTTTGCTCTTTTTCGTCCTGTTGGGCAATGATTGGTTTTGTAACGCCATAGGTCAGGCCCAGTGCAACAGCGGCTACAATGCATACAATTGAAAGCACAAAAACAAATTTACCCATACCCTATTTGCCTCCGAATCTTTTCGGCCTTGTATGTCTCTCTATGAGCGGGACCGCTGCGTTCATTATCAATATAGAATAACATACCCCTTCAGGATATCCGCCCCATTTCCTTATTGCAAATGTGAGGACCCCGCATAATATGCCAAAGATCACTTTTCCATTTTTTGTAATCGGTGAAGTCACATAATCTGTTGCCATATAAAAAGCTCCGAGAATCAGCCCTCCTGACAATATATAAAAAAGCCAATCCCCGTTAAACAGCCTGTCACCCATAAACGCCCAGCTTAAAAGGGCAACTGTGCCCATGTAAGACAGTGGTATACGGAACTCGATATATTTTTTATATAATAAATATACAGCTCCAACAAGAAGCGCTGCTATGCATACCTCACCAATGCATCCCCCTCTGTTACCTATCAGGAGATCTAAGTATGAAGGGATCGGGAAGCCAAAATCATGTTTTATGTTAGTAAGAGGTGTCGCGGATGTAAGCGCATCCACCTGCCACCTGGGGTTCTTAAATGTGACCATGTATGTAGGCCATGACGCCATAAGAAACGCTCTGCCTGCCAATGCTGGATTAAAGATATTTCTTCCCAGGCCGCCGAATGCCTGCTTTGCAACAGCAATAGCGAAAAAAGCTCCTATGCATATAGCCCATATGGGCAGATCCGGTGACACATTATAGGCTAAAAGCAGGCCTGTTAAACATGCGCTTGCGTCATTAATGGGAACAGGCTTTTTCCTAAGCTTCAATATCGCTGCTTCTGTTAGAACACATGTGATAACAGAGGCAGCAATAAGATATAATGCCTTGGGCCCGAAAGCCCATATGCCCCATAGCCCTGTTGGGATAAGGGCGAGGATAACAGCCCACATAATGCCTTTAACTGATTTTCCTGAATAGATATGGGGTGATGATGTAACCTGAATCATATCTGACATGTTATTGCCCTCTTAGCATATTTTATCAGCTGCACAAGCGGTATATTCGAAGGACAGACATAGCTGCAGCATCCGCACTCTATGCAGTCTGCCGCATTTAACATTGTCGCTATTTCGAACCTGCCATATTCTGCTGCCTTTGCTATCTCTGTGGGGATAAGTTTTACAGGACAGCTCTGTTTGCACTTGCCGCATCTTATGCAGTATTGTTCTTTTCCAAAATCAGAATATTTTTTGCTCAACAAAAGTACGCCTGATACCCCTTTTATTATAGGTATGTCATCTGCATATTGAGCAATGCCCATCATCGGGCCTCCGATAATAAGTTTTCCAAGTTTTCCTTTTACCCCACCGCACTCATTGATAAGGGATGAAACAGGAGCCCCGATCCTCACCAACAGGTTAGAAGGCTTGTTTATGGCATCACCTGTAACAGTAACTACCCTTTCGAATAATGGTTTATTCAAATAAACAGCTTCATATATCGCATAAGCTGTCTGTACATTATCAACCAAGCAGCCTACATCAAATGGGAGTTTTAGTGGCGGCACCTCTCTTCCTGTCAAGGCCTCTATCAATTGTTTCTCGCCGCCCTGAGGATATTTGGTGGGCAAGGTTACAAGCTGCAAAGAACAGGTCTCATGCCGCAGGTTAGCAATGCCAGAACGCATGGCTTTAATTGCGGCAGGCTTATTGTTCTCAATAGCAATAATGCCGCTTTTGATGCCTATCACTTTCATAAGAAGCAGCATTCCTTTTATAATCTCCTGCGGCTTTTCCTGCATCAACCTGTCATCACATGTAAGATATGGCTCGCATTCTGCTCCATTGAGTATGAATGTATCTATAATCTTATCTTTCGGAGGGCTTAGCTTGACATGTGTCGGAAATGCCGCGCCTCCCATTCCTACTATGCCGGCAGATTTTACTTTTTCTCTTATCGCCTCTGAGGTTAAACTTTCGAAATTAATTTGAGAAGCGTTCTGGCTGTACTCTTTCTCATCTCTTTGATCTGAATCTATTATTACAGCCTCACAATACCCTAATACAGGATGGCTGGATTTCTTTATAGCCTTTACTGTGCCCGATACTGATGAGTGTATGGGTGCTGATATAAATTTTTCACTTTGGGCAATGAGGGTCCCTGTTTTTACGTAATCGCCTGGCTTGACAATAGCCATGCAGGGCGCGCCTATATGCTGCACTAAAGGTATAATGACCTGTGAGGGCAGAGCGAGCGGTCTTACCTGACTGTCTTTTGATAAATCTTTACAGCAAGCAGGGTGAACGCCGCCTGGAAAAGTCTTTTTAAGCAATTCTCAATCTCCTTATTCCCAATAGGCCTACTAAAACAAATACTATCCCCACAATAAGCAGAATATTAAAATTTCCTATGAACTCTGCCAGTATAGCAGATAAAAACATGAATATCAAGTACGCAAGATGCATTACAGCCTCTAATGACGAGAATACTTTGCCGTGGGCATCTTCAGGTATCAATTCATGAACTATAGTATTGGATGATATAATAACAGGCGATATTGCGGTCCCGAAAAAAAACGCTATAATGGCCGCTAAGACAAAGTTGGCAAACATATTCACAAATACAAGAAACTGCAGCAAAAATACACCCCCTAATAAAAGGCTCAATAATATTACCTTGAGCCTGGGCAGGTTTTCTCCAAGTTTCCCATAAGCAACAGCTCCTATAAAAAGTCCTGTTCCAAAAAACATTATTAACAGCCCCAGGTCTCTTGTTATGCTTGCCAATGAATTTTGAATAAACACTATCAAAACAACCTGGCTTGCACCCACGCCGCTTGCCAGGATAAAAAGCAACAGTATCACAAAATGCATCTTGCGCTGGCCTGCTATATGCCTTATGCCGTATTTTATTTCATCAAAAACTGACTTCTTTATAATATATTTTACATTACGGCCTATCTCATAAATACTTTCTTTTGCGGCCTTTACTTTTTCTTTGTTTTTTATAAATATAAGGAGGGCTGCTGAAAGAAAAAAAGTGAACGCATCTATAATAAGGCCCCCTCTTACACCTATTGACGGCAAAGCAACCAAAATACCCCCCAAACCAAAACCTAAGGCAGAGGCAATCATTCCTGTTATATGCATCAAGGAATTACCCTTAAGAATCTTGTCCTCTGGCAAAAGTTCAGGCACAATGGCCATTTTAGCGGGTATAAAAAAGCGCGTTACAGAAAATATCAAAAACACGATAATATAAACGGGAAAAACCGGCTTAAGCGTGGGGACAATAGCCCAATAAATTACTATTGCCAAAACAAGGATACCTCTTATAATATCTGATGCTATCATGGTCCATTTTCTGGACCATCTGTCTGAATAAACGCCTGCCACAGGACCTATTAAAAATACAGGGATTACAACAAACATGAACAGTTTTGCCATTTCATATGTAGAACCTGGTGCTTTTTTAGACACAAGGCCCACCAAGGCCATCATCGCGAACTTGTCGCCAAACTGGGATATTATCTGCCCAAGCCACAAAAATAAAAAATTCTTGGTTTTTAAAACTTCTCTTAATTTTGCCATAATTATGGTTTGTTGTAAATTTTGGAGCTGGCGAGTGGAATCGAACCACTAACCTGCGCATTACGAATGCGCTGCTCTACCGTTGAGCCACGCCAGCCTAATCAACGCTTATCCGGTGTGGCGCCCTGTCCTCCGAAGCCCCGTTACAAATTTATATGCCAACGTTAATCAGCAAAATTTGTAACGGGGCGAAGGAGGAAGCCACGCCAGCTTACTTATAATAAAATTAGTTATTTCTGCCCCAGCCGCATATGCCGTAGGCTTATCAGCCTTCGGCTGAGGCTGGTCCGCCTACTCCGCCTTCTCCGCCTTCGGCGCCTTCGGCGGATGCGGCGGAAACTGAGCTACATGGGCATAATATTAGATGACAGACTATTATTTAGCGTTAGTATATATGATAAGCAGCAAAAAATCAAATAAAAAAGGAGCTCTTTTATAATAAAGTGCTCCTTAAAATCATGGTGCCGAGGACCAGAATCGAACTGGTGACGCCGGCCTTTTCAGGGCCGCGCTCTACCAACTGAGCTACCTCGGCACATTTATTTGCCTGGATAAAATAACACAAACTTATTATAAATGCAAGAAAAATGCATGCATTAAAAATTATATGGATCTGGCTTACTGCTTTTCGCCTCTGACTATTACTATAAGGCCTTGCAGAATTATATACAGATCGAGCAAGATTATCTGCAATGGGGCCTTGTTTAAACATTTTTTTGCATATAGCCCATCTAAAGTATTGAGTGTCCTGCTTACGGGTTTATGCTTAAGCGCCATTCGCTGCAGGAGCTTTGCATATTTTGGGCGTCTTTTACAAGCTTGGGGTATACCTAATAATCCTGCTTTTATAACATCTCTATATATAAGGCCTGCTGCTATCTCCTGGTTGTGCTGATTTAATATATGAGGCCTTGGCCCCACAAAAGACATCTCTCCTTTTGCTATGTTAAAGAGCTGCGGCAATTCATCCATATACCATTTAAGGATCATCTTGCCTGCATGCGTTGTATGCAATGAGCCTGTGATACTTTTAGTATCTGGTTTGCTCTTTATCTCTTTCGTTGCTGCCATTGTCACTGTCCTGAACTTAATAATATTAAAAACTTTGCCGGCAGAGATCCTGGGCTCAAGATAAAAAACGCTTCCTGAATCTTCAGGAAAAAACAGGCCATCCAGCTTTACCCATAATATTATAAGCAAAAAGATAGGTGATACAAGAGCCAGCAAAAGGCAAGCGGTAATCCTATCCAATGAATATTTTAACCTAAATTTTTCATTTAGATCTTTATAGGCTGCGATGTCTACCACGTCGTATCTTTCTATGAGCTTTTTTGCTATTGATGAAATATAATGCCCAGGCATATAATCCAAGCATCATAAGGCTTGCTATAATAATGGTGACAAGTTCATATACAGGTGGCGTAAAATAACAGGCTAACCCCAATAACATGCATGCTGATGTTGCCGCATAAAATACAAGTACAACGTCTCTATGCAGCATGCCTGCGCGTATTAGACGGTAGTGGAGATGCATGGTATCTGCATTGAAAGGGTTTTTTACCATTATAAGCCTTCTCATAAAGGTGAAACCAATGCTTAGTATAGGAATAAGCATTATCAGCATCGGTATTGCCAGAGAGATAATCGTTAACCGCTTGATCGATATCTCTATAGCAACAACAGCTAAAGTAAGACCTAAAAACAGGCTTCCAGAATCCCCTAAAAATAATTTTGCCGGGTAAAAATTATATTTAAAAAATCCAAGTATTGCTCCTAAAAAAAATGAGAGCATCACAAGCATAAAATAGTCTGCCCTGATAACAGCTATAATGAAAAATCCTGTTCCAATAATAAGGCTGATGCCAGCTGCCAACCCATCCAGGCCATCTATAAGGTTTATTGCGTTCATGATAAGAACTACCCACAGCACAATAAATACCGGACCAAAGATGCCCACAGAGATATCAGGGGCAAAAGGCATAGAGACTGTTTTGATGCTATACCCTGACAAAGCCAGGATTATGCCTGCCAATGTCTGCAACATAAACTTTATTTTGTAAGAACTTCTTTTTATAAGATCATCGTAAAAACCTATTCCGAACACCAAGCTTGACGCAAGGAAAAATCCTATTATTTTTTTTGTATCAAGATATATAAAGTGCTTTTTTAATATAAATATAGCTGCAAGGATTATAAATAAAGTAGCATATAGAACTACGCCTCCCAAGCGCGGTATCGACTTTTTATGGAGTTTTACTCTCTCAACATATGCCTTCTTGCCCCATTTAAGCCTATCGCTATTATGTAGTAAGACATATGAGAATAGATAAGAAAAAGATGCCGCGATAAAAATAATAAAAAGGATATGTAGTTTCATCTTAAGATATCAGAAAAATTTCTGCTCCTGCCAGAATTCGAAGAATTTGCCCTGCTTGTCTATAAGTGCGTTCAAAGAACCTTCTTCAACAACCTTGCCTTTTTCAAGCACTATAATATTATCCGCGTTTTTTATAGTAGAAAGCCTGTGGGCAATGACTATAGTGGTCCTCTCCTTTACAAGTTCTGCTAAAGCCTTTTGTATCAAGCTTTCTGTAATTGAATCTAGCGAGCTTGTCGCCTCATCCAATATTATAATCTCAGCCTGCCTTAAAATAGCGCGGGCTATTGACACGCGTTGTTTCTCACCACCTGAAAGCTTTACGCCTCTATCGCCTACATTTGTATCAAGCCCTTCCGGCAGTATTGCAACAAAATCAGACATCTCAGAAAGCCTTACTGCGTTGTTTATAAGCTCATCTGTAATATCTCCTTCTAAGCCATAAGTTATATTTGCTCGAAGTGAGGCATTTATAATAAAGGTCTCCTGGCTTACAAGTGCTATTCTCGACATAAGAGAACCCAATGAAAATTCCCTTATATCTATGCCGTCTATCTTTATCTTTTCAGGCGATATATCATAAAATCGCATGATAAGGCTGATAAGAGTAGTCTTTCCCGCGCCACTTGCACCGACAACAGCGGTAATCCTGCCCTTATCTATAGCCAGAGTAATGTCTTTTAGGGCAGTGATGCCTCCTGGATAAGTGAAAGTTAGCTTATCAAACTTTATACTCTCTTTTAATCCTGTAAACTCCCGCGCTCCGCATTGGACAAAAAACTTATCCTTATCACTGAACACCTTTAAGATCTCCTGCAAAGGGCCCTTGATCGATGCCAGGGAAACCCTTAGATTGTTTATTGTACTAAAATTGGCCATAACTCTTCTCACCAATAAAAAGAAGACCATGTACATGCTGATATCGCCTGTTCTCGCATCCACAAACAAAAATGTCATTGCTGTCACAAGCCCAAGAAGCATGCTTGTTGATACAACCTCCTGAAATGGTGCTATTAAAGCCCCCTTCTTAGCCATGCTGAATTCTATACTGCGCAATTGTTCGCTTGCATGAGCAAACCATCTTTTTTCCTTTTCTTCTGACTGGTAAGCCTTTATAAGCGGTATGGACGAGAGGGAATTTGATATATTTTTGCTCAGCCCAGTTTGGGCCTCTACGAGATAGACCGAACTTTTTTTAATCTTTTTTATAATCCATGATATAGAATAATGAAACGCGGGGTAGGTTATAAAGACAAAAAGAGTGAGCTGCCATGAAATCAGAGACATCATAGCAATATAAACAATCACGAATAACAACGCTGATAAAGTGCTTTGAAATAAATTAATCTGGCCGGCAATCGATCCTGAAAAACCTAAAAGTACGGTGTAAAGGTAACCTGCATTTGTCTTGTCAAAAAATAGTTTACCAAAACCCATGTATCGCGCGTAAATTTTCTTTCTCAGATTGCTTGATAGTTTCTGGCTTAAGTGAGATGTTATAAGAGATGCCGCATACAAAAAAACATTCTTAAGTATAATCGCTAAAAAGATCATGGCAATAAGCAGCCCGAATATAACAGACTGCCTATCTCCTAAAAAGACAAGCCACGGCCCTATAATCCTATTTAACAGAGGTATGCCCGCAACAAAGGTAAAGTTTTGCTGAAAGATACCTCTTATCACAGGTATCAATAGCCCGAAACCTATGATTTCAAACAGCGAGGCAATAAAAGCTAAAAGGCAAGGTAAGGCAATATAGCGCAGCCTGATATCCATGCTATTGAAGAATCGCTTCAAGCGGGAAAGGGTTACATAGAATTTAGTATTCTTTATTCTCATTTTTATCATGCCGTATTCTTATATTTTACAATAAATTGGGGGATTTTTCTAAGGTTTTTTAAAATAACCGCGCATCGGGCCTTTCTGATCCCATACATCTTGCATATTGTGTAATCTTCATATATTTTTCTTAACAATGAAAAAATGCTCCTGTTGCTTATGCCGCCTATACGCATCTTTACACACATCCTGTGCAGATAATACATAGATAGCCTGTGCATGTATAAAAATCTTAAAATAATTTCATAATCCGCTGATATTTTAAAATCTGCATTAAAGTACCCGTATTTTTCATAAACGTTTCTTTTCACAAAAAATGCCGGATGCGGCGGCATCCACCCCTGAGATATCTTTGCCCTATCTCCTTCGTCTGCACGCCAATACCTTACAACCACATTGGGGTCTTGTCTTTTAACATAGACCAAATCCCCGTATACACAATCAGCGCCTGATTTTTCAAAGGTAGACACTATATCTTTTAAAATATTTTCATCCGCATAGATATCATCGCTATGTAAAATCCCGATAATATCGCCTGTTGCGATCTTCAGCCCTTTATTGATCGCAAAATAAACACCCTGGTCAGGTTCGCATATATAACGTGAGATCCCATGCATATGTCTTTTTATAATATTGCTTGTGCCATCACAAGAATCATTATCTACAACTATATGCTCAATGTCCTTATGCGTCTGTTCCTGGACGCTCTTAATGGCACCTTCTATATAATCCTTATTATTTAAAACTACAGTAATAATCGAAACTTTCATATTCTATTCATTTGCCTCAGCGAAGATATTAACTCTGCCTGATTTTTTATACTTACGCAAGAAACACATTATTATCTCATAATCTGCCATGATCTTCAAGCTAGTATAAAATAAACTGTGCTTTTTCATATATTTGCTGCTTTTATTTTTCTGCTTTATACACTCTCCATAATCCAGTAAAAACTCCGCAGGCAGCTGCAAGCCCATCTAAGAGATATAACACAAGCGCTAAAAGAAATATCCTTCGCTGGCCAGACCGATATAGGTAGTAAAGAAAAGGCGCGTCAAAAATAAACATTGTAGCTAACGACCCTAAAAGCGCAAACTTCCAGAATAAATGAGTGCCAAAAAACAGACCCAATAAACTTAAGATTACCAAAACGCTCACAACCGGCCTTAGATACCATGTTTTTTTATAAAACTGCGTTTGTGGGCGCCTTAATTCCAGGCTGATATTCTTATCGTGTTTCAGAAAGCGTTGAAAGACCAGTTGACGCACTGTTGTAGATTGATAACGAAAAAAGCTTATGAAGCTGAATTTCTTCTTATGGCGGACTTTAAAATCCGGGTCATGATAGATTTTAAATCCGTCTTGGCTGACTCTCAACCCATATTCAATATCCTCCCGGCGTGTAAACCGTGTATCAAAAATGTATTTTTTAAATATTTCCGTTCTTCCTGCCACACAAGCTGAATGGATAAAGGAAACGCATGTTTTACCTTCCTGATGAGCCCTGAATGAAAAAATCAAGTTTTTATACTCGCTCATGATGTTTTTATAGTAAGAATCCGGGTCATAGGAGCCCTGCAAAAAAGATATTTCAGAATTAGCATTAAAAAATTGATAAACTCTGGCCAAAAAATCATTTGGCACTAAAATATCCGCATCCAATAAAAGAATAATCTCAGCACAGGCTTGTTGAATACCGAGATTTCTTGCGCGTGAGACCCCTCTCTCTCCATCATTTGAAACTATTCGGATTGGAAATGAGGAGAGCCCTTCTAATGCGCCGTCAGTAGAATGATCATCCACTAAGATAACCTCAAAGGGACCAAATCGGGAATCGTAAAGGCTTTTAATGCTTTCTTCTATGGCGCCTTTGCCGTTATAGACCGGAATCACAACACTAATTATGGGTGAGTCTGTATTAGTCATATCTTAATGGGAAAATAGGCTTTTTATCATAATTTTAAATAACTGTTTCTTGCTAAAGATAAGGCTGGCTGAGGTAAAACATTCGTGTGTGCAAAAACATTTTCCATCAATGATCTTTTTCCTTATTCCAATAGCATGTTGGCTTTGTAAGAGCTCCTTCATATCGTAACCAAAATCACGAATATTGCCTATCTCATAATCAAGCGTTTCACAGGGAGCAACCTCACCCTCTGGATACATAACAACGATTTTATCTCCTGCCACGCAAGGAATCTGAAACTGGTTCGTTTTGGCTGTCCGCTCTCGTATTTTATGTGCTTTTAGGGTTTTTACATGCCTCATTTTATCAAAAAATGTTTTCTTATATATACTCATGTTTTCATTATATTGATCACACCGCTGTGCAAATTGATATACAAGATCTAAATCAATGCCCTTCTCATCAGTCACTTTTGTATTATCCCTGATTATGTTGCAGGCAATCGCATCCGGCTGCAGGCTGGAAAGATATTCAAAAAGGGGCTGCAGACGATCCTGGTTACTCTTCATCGCAGTAACAATAAAGCCAATACCAAGATTTTTTGAGCTCTTTTTTGTTTCCTTAAGGGCTTTGAAGGTTTTCATGGCTTTATCAAAAAGTCCAACACACTTACGGATTTCATCATGCTTTGCGTCTAAATCATCTATTGAAATACCTATCTCGATTCGCGTGTCAAGCGTAGCTGCCTTTTTTGCAAAATCAATTATTCTTTCAATAAAAAATCCATTTGACGGAATACCCACGTAGGAGGGCTTGCACTGTTTCACAAATGCCTCGACCAGTTCAAACAGATCTTCCCGGATAAAAGGCTCGCCGCCTGAAAGCCGCAAATATAAAAGCTTGCCCATCTTTGCCGCGATCTCTTTGATCTCATCAAGGGTTAGTTCTTGATGCCTCGGCTTATTCAGGCTCTCCCAATAAAAACAATGGTCACAAGCACAATTGCAGGCTTTTGTTACAAAATATATTAACGCCATGGGTGTAGTAACCATAGATATCCTCATTTTTCTCCACGCTTTTACCCTTAAACACGTTGCTCTATACTATAACAAAATTGCTCAAAACTAACACATCCATCCCCACTTTTTTAAAACAGTTTATGGCATCTTGCGGGGTATTAACAATCGGCTCGTTTTCATTAAATGATGTATTTAAAACAATGGGCACGCCGGTCTGATTCTCAAATTCTTTAATAAGTCTGTGATAACGCGTGTTTATTGAAAAATCGACTGTCTGGAGCCTGCCTGTTCCGTCTGCATGGGTAACTGCTGGTATAAGCTCTCTTTTTTCTGGCCTAATTGTAAATACCTTCTCCATAAAAGGCACAGGATAGCCCTCTTCAAACCACTCACCAACTCTTTCTACCAATATTGAAGGTGCAAAAGGCCTAAACCACTCTCTTTTTTTAATACGCGCGTTCAATATATCCTTCATATCCTTCCTTCGGGGATCGACTAATATGCTTCTGTTTCCAAGCGCCCGGGGGCCCCATTCAGTTCTTCCCTGAAACCAGCCCACAATCCTGCCTGCAGCTATTTGGCTTGCAACTGTTTTAAATAATTTTTCATCTGCAAGTTCCTGATATTTAATCTTATTTTCATCCAAAGCATCCTTAATCTCCTCCCTGCTGAAATCAGGACCCCAGCAGGCATTATTCATTATAAATTCCCTTGGGTTTCCTAGGACCTGATTCCATAAGTAAAAGGCCGCTCCTATTGCGCCTCCAGCATCATGGCCGCAGGCAGAAACATAGACATTTTTAAAAGGAGTATTTTTATAAATCTTGCCGTTTGCAAGGCTGTTTTGTGAGCATCCTCCGCTTAAGCAGAGATTGTCTGATTTTGCTCTTTTATAAAGATGGTTCAGTATATGAAAGAATGCCTCCTCGTACATCGCCTGCAAGGAGCAAGCTATATCCTGAAACCTCTTGCCTAATTCCTCGCTATCTTTTCTTGGCTCACCCAAAAGAGATATCAATTTATCTGAGAAGAGCCTCCCAATACTTGGAGACTCACTTAGCCATGTCATCTCTAAATTTACCCTGTCATGTAAAAAATATGTTGTGTCTAGCTCAAAGAGCCCGTTTTTTTTAAGCCTTAGGATCTGGTGCATCTTATCTAAATAGGTAGGCTTGCCATATGCAGATAAACCCATTACCTTGTATTCATCGCCATAATTTAAAAACCCTAAGAACTGAGTCAGTGCTGTATAGAATATGCCGAGTGAGTGTGGAAACTCTACATCATCAAAGACTCTAATTTTGTTATTCCTGCCAATCCCTGTCATGGTGCTTACAAAATCTCCAAATCCATCAACAGAAAGAAGGGCTGCTTCATCAAATGCAGATACAAAAAAAGCACTGGCTAAGTGCGCACGATGATGTTCTACCTTAGAAACCTTTACTCTTAAATCTGCTGGTTTTAAATTAAAGAGCTCTGCATAACTTGTCTTTATATCTAAGATCTTCTTATAATTATCAAGCCTGTCACAGAGAAAAGAAAATTTTGCTCTCTTAAAGATAGCCCTAAGAGCTTTCTTTGTAAACTTTGATAATGGGTTTCTTGATACAGCTATATAATCAACCTCATCAAAAGCAGTATTAGAATACGAAAGGCACCATTTGATACTCTCTGTAGGAAAACCAGCCCAATGTTTCATCCTGCAAAGGCGCTCCTCTTCTATAGCACAGATAAGCTTACCATCTTCTATAAGGCATGCTGAAGAATCCCCATGATAGGCATTGATCCCTAAAATCTTCATTGACTATCCCTTGCTTTGCAAATCTCTTTATCTACAAGTAGCCTATACCACAATCCCTGATAAAAATGGAAGATCATGCCCTGTCTTCCATCAAGGAAACCAAGTCTTAGAATATAGCGGTAGAAAAAATAGAGATATGCCCTTATAAACAGCGGCATCTTATAATAAAATCTGTAGCGAAGCCAATTCCTTCTCTCTATAGGGCTGCCAAACAAACCTGCCCTCATCATCCTAAACTCATTAGTTATCTCCTGCGCCTCTAAGGCCGCCCATCTTTTGTGCCTGTCTTTCCACTCGTTAAGCTCTGGATTGATAATATTTATAATATCGCCCTTTGTTTTAATTACATCTCCATTGATAATATAATTCTGGTCATAAAGCCGCTCTTCACTTCTGCCTTTTGTCTTTTTAAATAAACAGTTGCGATAAACAGGGTAATGCCCGCCAAATCTTATCCACTTTCCGCGAAAGACCGTCCTGCGGGCAGCCATAATCCCATCGATATTGGTATTGTCATTAAAAATCTCTTCTAAAGATTTTGCTAATTCAGCACTGATTCTTTCATCTGCATCTAAATGCAAAACCCATTCATTTTTTATAGGCAAGTTATCCTGTGCCCAGTTTCTCTGTTGGGCAAAGTTCTCAAATTTATTATAAAAAATCTTATCTGTGTAATGCCTGGCTATTTCCAGCGTCTTATCTGTGCTTCCTGAATCTATTAGAAATATCTCATCAGCCCGGCCTGCTACACTTTCAAGGCAATCCCTTATATTCTTTTCTTCATTAAGTGTAATAATAATTACTGATATTGGCAGTTTCATCGGCTAACCTTTAATATTTCCCCAAATTCTTCAATCATTTTATCCGCAACCTTATCTATATCATAAAATTCATTCACAAATAATTTTCCCTTATCCGCTATTTCTTTTCTTAAGTTCTCATCATTTAGAAGTTTCTTTATGCCCTTATACACGCTTTCGGTATTAGCCTCGACTATTATACCACTGTTTCTATCTTTAACTTCTCTGTAAATTCCTACCTTATCAGAAATAACAACCGGTAACCCGCAGGCCATTGCCTCAATTACAGACATGCCAAAGTTTTCAGAGTAAGATGAAAGTACAAAGATATCGCTGCCTGCATAGGCCTGGAGTTTTTCCCTGCCGGAAAGTACGCCCGTAAAAATAACTTTGTCTTGCAACCCTAATCTATCTATTAAGTTTGCAACCCTTATCCTGTAGCCCGCGCCATCTCCTCCTGCTATAACCAAATGCAGGTCTTTACGCTCTCTGGAAAACGAATTGAATGCCTTGACTAAGATATCAAGGCCTTTCTTCCAGCTTATTCTTCCTAAGAAAAGTATAACTTTTTTACCCTTTAAAACAGGGTATTTTAAGCGCAGCTCATCTTTACCAGGTAGATTTTCAAACCCTGCTAAGTCGATCCCATTAGGCACCACAATGGCTTTGTTCCTTAGCCCCAGCCGGTTATGGCACTTCTCCCTTTCATCGCAAGAAGTATAGTGAATAGCATCTGCCTTCTTTATATTTTTTTTTGCAAAAAGCTCATAATATAGCCGCTTTTTAACTATCTTTCTTCCGTAAGTCTCAGGATAAAGCATGCCTCTGGGTGAAACAATATAAGGCTTATCAAATCTCCTGCAGATAGAGGGGGCCACAACAACCGGATAGTTCCAGATTGACAATATATAGACAAGATCGAAATCTTTGATATTTTTTTCTAGTGCTTTACGCAGAGGCGCACTAAATTGCCAGCCGGTTGGCCCCAGAAACTCGAAGAATTTACTAAACCCAAAGTACCTGACCTTAACACCGTCGACGATCGTCTCTCTATCAACAGCGACCTTGCCTTCAAGCCCCACATTGGTAGTGTATACAGTAAGGTCTATACCCTTCTTTACCAATACCTTATTTAAATT
>Ga0265595_1000619_pt1 | contig 30929 bp, 24 predicted proteins | sample saktaG_15_FD_190148 | JGI IMG/M metagenome (GOLD analysis project Ga0265595, IMG submission 190148) | Saline water microbial communities from Sakinaw Lake, British Columbia, Canada - sak_2013_06_06_50m | ecosystem: Environmental > Aquatic > Non-marine Saline and Alkaline > Saline ...
CAAGTTCGCACATGCATTGGGATTTTTTCTAAAAGAGTGTTCAATCAAGATAATCTGATTCCCCAGATTAATTAATAGTTGCCCTGTATCACAACCAGATCTTATAAGTGCAGTTTTGATAGAGTTTCCTGGGTGTCGCAATATAGAATAAAGCATATGACTAGTCGTAAGATTTCTGGTTGGAGACATTGTTTTAATATAGTCCATTAGATATCTGCTGTAACTTTCTGTCAGTGTTTCCAGTCCTGGAATAATCCCTTCAAGCGTACGGCGCGTGAGTCCAGTATTAATTAATATAGCAGACATTTCTGCAGTGGTTTCATTTTCAATCCAAACCCGAAGTAGGTCAACAATATTTAAAGTTGTATCAGATTTCTTCTTTTTAACCAATAAATTGAGTGTGGTAATGTTCATTGCTATTATCCTTTATGCTTATCTCGAATAGATACGGGAGCTGTGATGGTATTTGGAGGTTTTCTGCGAGGAAATATATTCGTAATCTCTTTAACTGTCAGAAAAGACGAAAAGTGATAAATACTAGCTTTATTACCTAACTGTTTTTTATGTGTAGTTGGGTTTTGACATACTGCAATATCAACAGAAATATATGGAAAATTCGCTTTGCGATATTGTTCCGCAGGGATTATTTGGTCATCATTCCACACTAGTAGCACAAAATCCGCAGAGCCATTGTATCTCTCATTATTAGCCAGATGAAAAACGCTGAGGAAACCATGATTAAATTTGAGGACTTCCATAGAATTAGATTAGATGATAGTTGCAGTTATAAAGAATTATTATATATCTTACTCGTTATCAAGTTTCAGAATGCTAATCAACTATGTAGTTTTACTTTAACAACTTTGAATCAGGACCATCTGCGAGCAATATTACTTCATGCCTCATTAATTCTAGTTCCTGTTTTACTTCTTTTCGAATTTTTGGAATACATTTCTCAAAATCTGAAAGTTTTTCCGGAGCATTTAGACGTGCACGAATAATCTCCCAATTATTATATGTGTTTATATATCTTTCCCTGGATTTATCCCCAATAGGTAAGATCTCCGCTTTATCATTATATTTTCGTATCACTTTTATCTTATCTGGAGAAGTAGTATAGAACCAACCTGATTTGGCTATCTGATCCGATGGCGTATACCAATATATGTCGTCATTCATAAAAGAAACAGTGCAAATCATTTTTGCCACTGGAACAGACCAAAATTCAATTTCATCACCTCTGATAGAAGTAATAATCGACCCAGACGGGCTGAAAGCTAAAGAAGATACACTTCCATAATTTCCTGATTTCAGAATAATTGGAGGCACAACACTTTCTAGGCTCCTAAGTATAATTGTATCAGCCATGCCTGCAGTAGCAAGTATACCTGAGGGGCTTAGCGCAAATGAATTTATCTCTGCCTCAATAAGTTGCCTAAATGAGTCATCTCTAAGTTCTTGCGCAATATCATAGAACTCCAACTTCTTCGCCTTATGAACAATAAGAATTGATCCAGAGGAATTAAATTTCATAGAATGTATTGGAGCCAAAGATTTTTTGCTGAGTGTTCTGGATGACCCATTCCTTTTTAGATCCCAGACTTCAATGGCTCCAGTGTTAAAAGCGACTGCAAGTTTTTTATTTGGACTGAATGCTATTGTTTTTACTTTTAGCCCCTTTGCAATCTTTCCTAATACGATTGGATCTCTATCATTATCAATATATGAGAGTATAATAGAATTACCATCACACGAAACATGTGTGGAGGAGAACGCATTGAGACCAATCAGTTTTTCGTTATTACGTTTTTTACTCGGCGGGAATTTACAATTTAAAGCCGTCGATGCGCCAGTATTAAGGTCCCAAATAACAGTATATTCTTGACCCAGCATACATGCAGCAAGTTTATCCCCAGATTGATTGAAAGCAATTGAAGACATATATCTTGCAATAACTATTTCCATCCCAATCTCGTAATCATGAGATTCTTCACTGATAGGCAGATTAATACCAACTTTTCCTAGTGCAGTTTCTCCCGAAAAAATAATATCAGATTCAGTATTGATGATACTTTGATTCTTCTTCTTTACCATAAGCTAGTTATAATTTTTTTGGTGTCATTGCTCTTAAATCTCCTAGCCAAACCAACGAAGAGCTAAGTCAGCTTAAATTTAAGCACCTTTCCCATTACTGTTTTATGGCTTTCACTTAATCTTCTTTTAATCGATTCCAGATGTAAGAAACTTGATCTCATGTCTCATTAATTCTAATTCCTGTTTTACTTCTTTTCTAATCTTCGCAAGAAATTTCTCAAAAGTCGAAAGGTCTCCTGGGGTGTTAATTCGAGCACTAATTACTTCCCAATTATTATATGTATTAATATACCTTTCCCTGGATTCATCCCCAACTGGTAATTCCACCTCTTTACCATCTTTATTGATTTTCATTACTTGTATCAAATCAGGACAATTGGTATAGAACCAACCAGATTTTGCATTTTGTTGCTCTGGTTCAGAGGGTACGTGCCATATGAAAATCCCCACTGATTGATAAAGCTTACAAAGCAATTTACTATCCTTTAGCGACCAATATGAAATCCACCAGTTAGAATCTTCATTTATAAGTATATTACAATTGAAATATATCCCAGTCCTTCCATTACATCCATTACATCCACACATGGTTCTTGATTCATCTGGCCCCAAATCAAATAATTTGTAACTACCGTATGGTTCTGCGCCGTCAATCAAATGTTTTGAAAAGTGGAAGTTTTCTGTTGGAATTATGCTAGCTTTCTTCCAAGTTGCTGGAAGTCCATCCTTTTCTATGTCGAAAACCAAAATGGCATCACCTCTTTCTACTATTAATAAGTCTTTTGAGGGGTGGAAGGCTAGTGCAGTTATTTCCTCAGGGCTTTTCAATTTAATTGGTGGTCTGCTATTTTCTTGGTCTATAATGTACATTATGTAGGTCCAATTATGCCCACCCCCCTTGCCAGCTATAAATACTATATCTCTTCTGGGATGAAAGGCAATTCTATTAGATTCAAGAGGAGCAGGTAGGGTTTTTAAAAGTGTGCTTTTTTCGAGGTTCCAAATCTCAACCTTACCATATTTGCAAGTGGCAGCTATAATATTTTTGGTTGGGTGGAAGTCAAATGAAATTACATGGGTTTTAGGATGCAATGTAACGGGAGGTGTATTCATGTTTAGATCATGAACCATAATAAAATCTTTCATTGTATCGTCATAGAAAATGCCAGAAAGATCTTCATAGGGCGCCCATTTCCACGTAGAGTCCACGAAAGATATTGCAATCTTGTCCCCTTTTGGAGAGAATATTGCTTTTCTCGGGAGTGGACCTACTCCAATTATCTCACTTGGACCACCACGACCCCGTTTTATATAAGGAGCGTAGGAATCCACATTCCATTCAGAAAGCGTTACTGGTACCCAGTCAGCTTTCACGTCCCATAGATAAATTTTTCCAAATTCAAAAGTGACCAGCTTTTTAGAATCAATACTGATTCCAAGAATTTTCACTTTCCCATCCTTACGAAATTGATGGCTAAGTTTTGGAATTGCCAAATTAATACCCAATCTCTCTAATTCAGTTTCGTTGTGCACAATCCTAGTGGGATAATTATTAACAAATTCAAGCGCATCATTTTCCTTTTCTTTAGCCATGACAATACAACTTGTACAGATTTTATAGTCGGTTGGTTTCCTATCTATCCTTTTCTCGTAGATTGGTTCATTCCAGGTTGATCTATTCAATCACAAACATCCCCATCTTCAAGGATGTTATATTTCTTGCATTCGTTGAGTAGTGCTATGAAGTTCCTCTTACATTCTTCTGTTTGAATTTTTTGTTGATTAAACAAATCTTCTTTAACGGCATCAACAGTCAATGACTGTTCTTTCACCATGAAATTCGGATCAAGAGGTAATAGTAATTTCTTTAACATAACCTTATCTTTCGATCTTTTCAAATATTCAAGTTCTCGTTCTAAGTACTCAATATCTTCATGAATATTTTTTGTTGCAATTCTATCTTCTTTGGGCCATTCTAAACCCATTTCGTGGTATAAGGTTTTTATTTTTTCTTCTATTTCAAGAACGCTCTTTACTTGTATTTCATTTGCAACTATATCTGCTTTCCTAAATTCATTGATAGTATTAAGTTCAAAGTACAACACATCGAACTTTTTCATCTGTTCTTCAGTTAGCCCATGCAACATATCTCGATGTGTCAATTTCCAGTTTCTATGTAAAAGCTTCTTAACATGATTCTCTTTACTAATAATTTGTGTAAGATCCACTGAAGACTTAAGGACTAAACGTTTTTCGTAAGAGTTAATCCACTTCACGAGACTTCTAACCCTGAGCACTTCCATTTCCCTATCTGCATTATCTTCAATAATACGCCTCTTTATCTCTTCTAATGATAGCGCAGGGTTCTCTTTTCTCGTTTTCAGTTTGTAAGCAAGTTTGTCGTATTGCGACTTACAGAAAACCAGATCTAGATGTGATCGTCCAAAGACCCTATACCATTCCATTTCAACCTGTTTAATTCTTAGCCTTTCTTTCTCCAATGCAAGCAAGGCTTCTTGAAATTCTAATGTCTTCTTGCTGACATCAAATTTTATAGCAAAGTATTCGTCTTGTTTGTTCGCTCCAACAGCAAGCAAATGCACTATTTTCTCAGTTTGACTTTCTATAAAATCTAACAAAGTATCACTAGCGAGATCTTCACAGTATATAGCTTTACTCATATAATCCTCAATAATGCTTATAAACTTATGAACATCATCAATTACTCCAAGTTCAGCATAATAGCCTGTCATACGAAACATATTATATATTTCCGGGATATCAGCGGTGATTTTTTTTGTTCCCGCTTTTAAAATCCCGCCCTCTTGACGATTTAGATTTATCGAGTCAGATAACTTAATCTTATCAAAACCAATCTGAAAACTTTCCTTAAATCTGGTGATATTAGATGGTAACCTAATAATATCTGAGAAGGCATCTTGATGCAACTGGGCTTCAAAAAGATCGGGAACTAATAAATAACAAACTTTTAAATATTGCTCAAATTGGTTCTTAATAACCAGATAAATCGTGGTAAAAAAATCTAAGTGACAAAAGATTCCAAAACGTATTACTTCCTGATCAGTCAACCATCTTTTTTCTTTTGCATTTGTTAAAGTTATATTCCTGATTGTATTCAGAGGAGATACTCCAACAGGTTGGCCATCTAACCCATCCGCCTCTAATAATTTCATACATTGTATTAGTTGCTTCTTTTCATTCTTAGCGACTACCTCAATGTCTTCATTGCTAAGTTGTGCGATAATTAGTCTTTTGTCTTGCGACCAGATTTCTTTTTGGCAATCGGTTATCTTTTCTCGGTTTGGCCATGTGTTGTTTTTCTTTTCTCGTGTTTGTACATCAAGTTTTTGCCCAAATAGCGGCGCAGTTAACCAGGTTTTTTCTTGCCAATTCGCCAAATAGTATTTTATGATGTCACTTACCAATTGTTTCACTTTGTCCTTGTTTTGTTTTGCTTGGTTTTCTAACTTTTCAAATTTACATATTATGGAGGGAATTATTATGTGAATACATCACTGTTTTATGTGAATTACACGTGTAAGTAAAAACAAAATGGAATACTCATTCAAAATTCCCTTTCTTAAGATCAAAGAGTTGGAAAGATTTCTCGAGTAAAACTCCCGAAACAAAACCACACTAATTCCTCATCCCTCCTTCCTAATTCTCAACTCCCTAAACTCCCCACTAAGCTTCAGGTACACCCCATCCTCCCTCCCCCTCACAAACCCCACAAAACTGATCTTTCCCTCAGTTGATGCCAGGAATAATCCTACCTGACCATAGGTCGGCAAGCCGGGAAGATCGAAATGATGTCTTACGGCTTCCTTGAGTCCGTTGAGGCGCCAGTCGTGAAGTAAAGCACGAAGGTTCCGGATGTAGGTCCTGTCAACATTGGGTTTCTCGTTGACTTTGATCCCGGTCACAACCTGCCGGCGGTGCCTCGACCGCTCCCTCACTTTCCGTTCGTTGATCCTGAATCCTTGCCGCTCTATGATCTCCCTGATGTCAGTTTTCAGCTGGTTGGTAAAGGGCAGGTTGGAGGAGAAGGTGAGGTCGTCGGCGTATCGGGTGTATTCGAGGTCACTGTTCTTAGATAGTTTGGCTAGCCCAGCATCCATCTCCAAACAGGCGAAGTTGGATAGAATGGGTGAGGTGTTGGCTCCCATGGGGAGGGACTTTCGGTAGGTGGTTAGCAGGGCCAGGGCGGCGGCGATCTCTTTCTTGAAGCGGAAGGGTTCTTCGCTGAAGATCTGGTAAACGCGCCGGGCGCTGATGGTGGGGAAGAAGTTTTTGAGGTCGAGGCTGTAGAGGTGGTTCTTGCCGATGTGCCTTTTGGCGTTCTCCAGGATGTTTTTCTGTGTATCTTCTTTGTCGATGTTGGGAATGAAGCCGTAGGCGTGGTCGTTCTGCATGGTGGTGTAAACGGCGTTGAGGTAAAAACTGAGCCGCTTCAGCACGGTCTTTAGCATGGGCGATGGGTCGTGGATGAGGCGCTCTCCGTGCCGCTTTTTCTTGATCCTGAATTCTGTGTAGGAGGGTTTGTTGATCAGGCTCTCGAGGTCCGACAGGGATACGTACAGCAAGCTGGCCAATTCCTGGTGATTGCTGATCGCAAGGAGCTGTGCTGCGTTTTCGCGGTAGCCCGGTGGTTTACCCCTCTTCATGCAAGGAACTGTTGATTCATTATCTCCGTAATAGTTGCGTTGGCGGTTTTCGAAGAAAATTGACAACGCACAGAATCCAACCGGGGATTGCCGGCCGGGTCGCAGGTAGCACAACCCTGTAGCATGTCGAATGGTTCACGCTGGATCATAATGAGATGTTAACAGTTCGCTTGCAATCAGAAAGGTGTATCGTTTTCGTCAAGGTCTTTCATTCGGCTCCCACTGATGTTTAGGTCTTTGGTATAGCCGTCGAAGTCGCTATACCGGGTAAACTCGGGGTCGCGCTTCAGGTAAATGCTCCCTATTTTCCCGGTCTGGTTCCTGGCGAGGTTCAATTCAGCAATGTACTTGGTAGAGTTCCCCATTTCGTCTACGTCTATGGTATAATATTCGGGCCGGTAAAGCAGCAGCACTTTGTCGGCTTCGAGTTCGATGTTGCCGCTGTCTCTCAGGTCGGCGAGCTGTGGCCGTCGGGTGCCACTGCGGTACTCTACGGTTCGGTTTAGCTGTGAGATGGCCAGGATGGGTAGGTTTAGTTCCCGGGAGAGCTCTCTGAGTCTCCGGCAGATGTACCCTAGTTCCAGGTCGCGGGTACGGAAGTGTTGTTCGGTGCGGATGGACTGCAGGTCCCAGATGCTGATAAACCGGATGCCGTGATGCGTTTTCATCCAGCGGCTGGCATCGAGGATCCGCTCAATATAAGCGGGTCGGGTGTCGTCGAGGTAAAGGGGGAGTTTTTCCAGGCTTCTCAGGGTGTCAATGTAATGGTCCCACTCTGCTTCGCCGGTTCCGGCAGCCAGGCTGGCGTTGTTTGTCCCTAGTGTCATGGCATGCAGCCTGTTTATGAGCTTGGGGGCCATGTCGTAGGTGCTTAGACAGTAGACCGGGGCCTTCTTTTTAGTGAGTAGGTGGCGGATGATGGTGAGCATCAGGGTGGTCTTGCCCATCACAGGTCGGCCTCCCAAAATGATGAGTTCGCCGTTCTCAAAGCCTCCTCCCATCATGTTGTCAAGCTCCCGGAAGCCGGTGGGAAGGTACGCGGAGTTCTTTCCTTTCCTCCCGGTGGCGCGAACAACAACTTGCTGGGTGTATTGTCCTATGTGGAAGGTGTCCACACTGGCGGGTGGCACAAAGAGTGTGGTATCTTCGCCGGGGTCAAGCTGCAGGAGGATCTCCTTTAACTGTTGTTGTAATTCCTTGTTGTCAAAGGTCTTGCGTTGTTTGTCGATGAGCTCCTGGAGGGAGGTGAGGATGGGTTCGGACATGGTTAAGGGCGTTAATCGTTAAAATGGCAGGCCGTCATTTGATGAAGCATAGCTGTCTTCATCAAGAATGTCAGGAGGGATTTCGTCGGGGGCCGGGTTACCTGTCTTAACCCTCTTCACGCACTTCCATGCTTTCACATCGGTGTACCAGCGGCCATTGTATTCCCGGCTCTCGAGGTCGAACATCACTTCTGCTTCATCCCCTTCGTTCAGTTGGAACTGGTCAATTTTCTCTCCCCACAGTGAAAAGCAGACTTTTCGTGGGATCTTGTCGAATGTCTCGATTACATACTCCTGCTTTTTCCAGGTGCCATTCTTCCCTTCGCCGGTTTGAAGGGGCAGGATGCTGATGATTTTTCCGGCGAGTTCCATAATAGTTGTGTTTTTTCTGGCAGGTGAACAAATTATGTTTCAAAATAGGTGTTTTGAACAATATTACCAAAGGTATATAACTAATTCAGTTATATAAATATTAAAAAATCATTAATAATTCTATGTATCAGAATATCACCGAAATACGATAGTCATAACTCAATAAGTAAAATGACAGGATAATCAATAATACATAATATATGTTTATAATATTAATCAGAATATTTGTTAAAATATTGTATATCAACCGTTAAGATCTATAATTATGTAAAATCTCTCCGTCGTTAATAAAATACTCGAGGTCTTTGTTCGATTCTTTGCTAATCGTTTCTGAGTCTCGGCCTGTATGATGATATACTAGACAGTCATTACAAAACCAAAACGATTACCTGCTTTTAATAAATCTGATAATTTCACCTATCCAAAGAATCATTGACGTACTTGTAATAATTATGATCCATTCATAAAATGACAAGGGTACGGTTCTGAAAACATCTCCCCCAATCTCTACAATTGCTATCTGCCCTATAAATATTACTACTGCGACTATGAGGAATCCCGCACTTTTTGAAAGCCCCGAAAAGGCTGATTTCCCAGAAGCAAAAGCTTTAACATTAAACATATTCCAAAATTGAAACATCACAAAGAAGGAGAAGAATACCGTTAGCTCTTTTGTGCTTAATTCTGATTTACCTGTATTAAACAAATCAGTAACCGTAAAATAATATAATAGTCCGAGCAACAGGACAACGAACAGTAGTCCAACACCAAAAATTGATTTAGCCATGTCTATAGAGATAATAAAGGAATTCCTATTTCTTGGTTTATCTTTCATTACCTTTGGGTCAGCAGGAAGTGAAGCCAGTGCCCCCGCAGCTAATGTGTCCATTATAAGATTAATCCATAAAAGTTGGGTAACCGTTAGTGGTAATTTATACCAGAATATAGCCCCGAAGAAGTCAATAATTAATGCTGCAACGTTTATAGTTAACTGGAAAACTATAAATCGTTGGATATTTAGAAAAACTGATCGCCCCCAGAGAACAGCATTTGTAATACTTGTGAAGGAGTCATCAATCAGGGTTATATCACTTGCTTCTTTGGCAACGGATGTGCCTGATCCCATCGATAAACCTACATGAGCATGGTTTAATGCAGGAGCATCACCAGTACCATCTCCAGTAACAGCAACCACGTAGTTAGATTGTTGTAATAATTGGACAAAACGTTGCTTATCTGTTGGTCTGGCACGGCACATTATTTTTATATCTTTAACACATTCAGTTGCCATTTCATCTGATAATATTTCAAAATCTTCGCCTGTTATAAGATTTTTTTCTTCATCTTGATTGCACCAGATTCCTATTTGTCGTCCTATCTCCTTTGCCGTTCCAGGCGTATCTCCTGTTACTATTTTTACTTCGATACCTGCATCCATACATTGTCTAACAGCTTCAGGTACATCTTTTCTGACTGGGTCTGAGATTGCAACAATGCCAAGATATGTCAAATTAGCATTAATCAACTTACCAAATTCAAATCGGTCCTTGTCATCTTCAATAATCTCATATGCAAATCCAAGTGTCCGCATAGCTTGGTTCTGATATTGAAGTAATAGTTCCTCGATCATTCCTTTGGATGATTGTACAGGTTTTAATCCATTACCATATAAGACGTTGTCACATTTTGAGAGGACAATTTCAGGGGCTCCTTTAACGTATAATATTTTCTTATTTAACAAGGATGATTGAACGACAGTAGCCATAAATTTTCTTTCAGTGGAAAAAGTCAATTGCTCAACAACTTGAGTATCTTCTCTGATGGCCAAATAATTGCAGTTTTGATCATGCAACCATAAGAGAAGTGCCGCTTCTGTAGGATTACCCAAAGCTTTAATTTTTGGAGGTTCTGAAAAATCAAGGTAAGCAGTCGAATTAACTGAAATGCTTTCTTGTATTATATTTTCTATTTCATCATTGGTTATCCCTTTACCATCAAGTCCAAAAAAATTAGCTTTATAAACCTGCATCTGATTCTGCGTGAGGGTACCTGTTTTATCTGTGCAGATTACAGTAGCCGCTCCCATAGTTTCGCATGCATGCATTTTTCTGACAAGGTTATTTGATTTTAACATTTTTCGCATGCTTAAAGCCAAACTAAGTGTAACACTCATTGGAAGCCCTTCGGGAACGGCAACAACAATAAGTGTCACTGCTATCATAAAATATTGAAGCACTTTGCCAGCTGTGTCAATTGAAATCCATGAGTCTTTTAGAAGTGGGTTTACACCAAATGGGATCCCAAGACATGTAAATACAATAAATATTAATATCCCAATACCAATCCATCTAAACCAACTCCCTTTCTCGACACTATTTGGAAGTTCTTTTTGCTTTCCCGCCAGCTCAAAACCATCATATATAATTGGCAACCATACTTTTGTCAAGGCAACCATTACTGAAACAATTACGATACTTAGTAATCCAAATTGTGACATTGAAAAACTAACATCGCCTAAAAAGGCATCCTTAAGAAATCGTGCAATAAAAGTAAATGCAGCTAAACCCAATCCAACAACTCCAATAAGTTTGGCGAGTTTATCCAATTGCTCATTCAACGGGGTCTGTTCACCGCTCATTTCTGTTGCTTTCTCCGCAACCAGTCCGTATTCGGTAGAATCCCCTACTTTTTCTACTTCAAAAATGCCATGTCCATCTATTACCTGGGTGCCCGTCAGGACTAAATTACAAGCATACGCTGTGCCGGAATCAACCTCATCTGCATTGGTGAACTTCTTTGCTGGCATAGCCCATCCGGTTAAAGTTGCTTCATCTATTTGCAAAGAAACCGATTCAAGTAATCTGCCGTCTGCAGGGACTTCTTCGCCCGCTTCAAGTATTACAATATCTCCAACAACTATATCCTTTTTGGGTATTTCACATACATTCCCGTTTCTGATAACTTTAATGGGAGTTTCATCGTTAACTTGGTTTAATACATCGAATTTTTTATTGGCGTCCATTTCGAACCAGAAAGCAACTGCTGTTGCTAGGAAAATAGCGCAAAATATTCCGATTGTTTCTGTATATGTTCCATGTACAATGGATATTCCCAATGAAAGAAATGCAGCAATAACAAGGATCCGTATTATTGGATCTTCAAATTTCTTAAAGTATTGTTTCCACAATGGATCTCTTTGAGGTGGTTTTAGAACGTTTGATCCATGTGCTTTGCGGCTTGTAATTACTTGATCATCTGACAACCCGGTAAGATGTTTTTTTTTTACCATATTTTTATACTTAGAAGTACATATATTATTTGTTATTATATACTATTTGGGATTCATCAAAAAGAAACTTAATTGATATTATAATCTCCTTACGGTATTTAGTCCCCTTCACAAAAATGGATACGTCTTCAAAACCCTTTATCTCAAAATGGATTCTAAATTTTGAAATAATTATTTCCGTTACTAAACCTGGATTCTCTGTACATACATTGATTAATCTATTATATCTAGAAGAATTTTCTCTGATTTGTTTAAAAATAATTACTGCTATGCCAAAAAAAATAATTTCTGCTATTAACAAAACAAAGGCCGTCACATATTCATTTACAAGGATTTTTTCAATAATCAGAAAAGGGGTCAGAATAACAAAAAAAGAGATGCTAACAAGTTGTATGACACTTGTAATGAATTCTCTTTTTTGAATCCTTTTTAAGTGAAAAATAAGCATTCTCGTTTTATCTATGTTCATATAGTCTATCCTTAATAATTGACATTTTCTAAAGGTTCAGAGCTTAGGATATTTGAAGGTGTCAGTATAGGAGTCAGTAAAAACCTGCGAAAAATGATAACAAAAAAATTTTCCATACAGTCTCATCCATTTCTTACAGATGCAGATGCAGAAAGTAAAGTGTTGGTTTTGTCTCCATTTGTTCCTTTCAGATAATTTCTTAACATCCTGTGGTCATGCTTCAGGTGTGAGATCAATCCTTCAACTCTGACCATGAATCTGTATCGTTCTTGGTTCTTTTTGAGATAGTAACTTTCACGTTTTAATTTCTTTGGCATTGCACTACAGTTCTAACGTTAGTATTTTATCCTTTGTAACCTCTATCCACAATGACGTATTTAGGGTTTTTCCTTGTCAGTTCAAGAATTTTTCGTAGTTATGGTTTCAACGTATGGCCATCAAATGGATTCTTCTCGAATGCGATTGCTCCAAATAATCAATATTTCAAAGAACATAATCTATTAATAATCAGAGTATTAATAATTATTAAGGTCAATTAATTATCTTTGGGGTCCATGGACGGATTGGGTCCCTTGTAGATCGGTAAATAAATTAGCTGATAAGTGATGAGATTTTTTTAGCTTTAGCCTTCAGATTTTTCAATAAAGCTTCTTCTACATCATCTACTTTCCCGTCACCCTGTATTTTTTCGAGTAGCCACTTAGCTTCATCATCGTCAACTTCACCCGGACTAATTTCGTCATCCAATAAAAAGCTACTAATCGCTTCTACAAACAATGTTTTCCAACTTGGGTGGTTTTTTTTCCCAGAAACTGCATCATTTAATTCAAAAAGAAATTCGGCTTCCTCTTTGTCAATAATGCCATCTGCATAAAGAATTTCATGCAGTTGTTTTACTTCCTGCTCATCAATTATGCCATCAGCGAGAATTGTCTTTTTTAATTCACTAAAGTTTGTCATGTTTTTAAGAATTAGGTAATCCAAGAAATGGCTTGGGCCAAATTGCTATTGCTTAATAAGTTCTTTAATTCCAAGCTTTTGAATATTCATTGCAAAGTTGAGATTAGCTTCTCCGACACCTGAGGTTGTTATTCCGACAACATATCCATGCATGTTAAATAGGGGACCTCCGCTACTTCCGTGGGTTATTTCCGCAGTTGTCTGGATCAGTTTAGCGTTTTCTCTAAATGAAGAAACAATCCCCTTGGAAAGTGTATGTTCCAGACCTTTTGGATTACCTATTGCAAAGACATCTTCACCAACGACTGGTTGGGTTTGGGCTAATTTTAAAAATGGGAAATCGTAATGATCATTCTCCACTTCAAACACGATAATGTCCAATTCTTTATCAGATTTAAGAATACGTCTGATTCCATATTGGTGGTTATCAATGGTTTTAATGACAGCATCATTTTGGTTTCCGCCTTCGAAAACATGGAAGTTACTAACGCCAATTCCGGTGGATGTTATAAAAAACCCTGTTCCTTGTGAATAGGTCGTCTCTGTTTGAGGTACTGCGATCAGGAAAACAGCATATTTATTTTTCTCATACAACTCCGATAGGCTATTTGCTGGTAATCCATCGATCTGTTTCCCTGAGATCCTGGATTTTAATCCGGTATCAACTGTTATCATCTTACTATCTGATGACTCTGGTAGGTCTACTGTATTATCTGTAATTTCTTCATTAATTTCGCTTCCTTCATTACCTTCTGCAAAATTATTAATACAATTCCCCTCCTGATCATAAACATATGCTAGCAGCGATGCTTGGTCAATTTCTTTTATTGGGTCATAATTTTCATCATAGAGTAATACATAGTCATTCACTCTTCCTTCAAGGGCTTGGATGTATTTTTGAGTTAAGTTATTCACCCCTATTAATTTCACCATCGTACCATCTTCCAATTCAATTGTTTGTTTATCAACAATCCGTTTTACCAGAAATGGTGTTGGATTTGAACAGGATGTCAAAATTATAAGTGCTGAAAGTATCAATCCGATAGTCCGCATGATAAGAAAAATCAAAACCTATTCATACTAAGATGATTATCATATCATTTCCAGGTTATATTCTGGAGTAATGATTTTAGACCTTCAATAATTTGATCTATGGGTAGTTATTCCGTCAGAATAAACTCAGCTCTACGGTTTTCCTCATCTGTGGGATATTTAGTTGAAATTCCCTTCCCTTGAAAGCTCATCCGTTTTACATCGATACCTCTGCTGGCAATGTAATCAAAGATAGCTTTTGCCCGTCTTTCGGATAAATTACGATTATACTCAGCACTACCAACCTGGTCTGTATATGCTGAAATCGCAATTTTAACCGAAGAGTTCTTCTTTAAAACATCAACAAGTTTATCAAGTTCAGGATCGGGCTGTGTATATACTCCACTTCCAAAAGGGAACTGATAAATTTTATATGCTTCTCCTTTTTTATAAGGAATATTTACCGAGGTGGCCGAAGATGGCTGTCCGGTTTTAGTTGTACTTGCTTCAACTGTTTTCTCTTTCTTCCCGGTTGCTCCTTCATCCTTCCCTGTCGTACTTGTACTAGCTCCTTCCAAAGGCTGGTTTAAACTCTTAGAAGAATCAATTGGTTCAACTCCCGGAGTTGCAGTTTGTGATGATGTTGTGTTTTGCTGCTGGATATCTGTGACAATCTGCTCTGCATTTGTATCTTTTGTAGCGAGCTTAGAATCTGGTTTTTCCCTAAACAAGAAATAACCAGCGACAATTAATAAAATTACCGCGCCGATTATTAAAAGAGGAAGCCATACCTTCTTTGATTTTTTGGTCGTATCAGACACTTTGTCTCTAATTTGGACCTTCGATTTAATTTTAACCATGTTAATTATGATTTAGTGATTAATTTAAAACCAGGTATATCATCGGAAGCATCACCTAAATCGATTACTTTGCACTCATTGGATAAGCTTTTTGAGCCACTTTCAATTGAGATCTTTCCAATGTAGTAAACCGGCCCTTCATCACCTGAATTAAGATCGATTTCAAGATTGTCACCTGTATCGCTTAACAGTTGAAGTTTCCCCGAATGCTCCTTAAACGTTACTGATAATTCCTCTTGTGCTGCTGTGAAATTTACAACACAGAGATGCAAAGATTCCATGTCATCCAATTTTGCAATTTTTATTTCTTCAGAGCTTTCTGCTCCTTCAACAGGTTCTTTTTCATCTCCAGAATGCAAGATAAATGGAAATTTTGAGATGTCCCCAAGATCACTCTTCTTCCCTCTATATTCATTTGAAAAAATACCACCTTCTTTCCCGTCTTTAGTCTTGTAAAAAGCACATAAATCTAAATCAGTGTCAGTGCTCCAAGTCAGAGTAATTTTGATTCTTTCGTCAAAAGCAAAACTGGCCTTTTGTTTTGGTAAAATGCTGACCTTTGGTCTTATTTTCACCTTTGGTTTAAATTCTTCGCTCATAATTTTAATTTTTAAATGGTTAATAATCTGATCAATAAACTATGTTTTACATATTAAATTAAATCCTGGAATTTCATTATATGCTTCACCAAGTCCTAACACCCGTTGAACGCTAGATAGTAATAATGTATTATCATCTATGTCAACTCTTGCAATGACCAATACTTGACCTTTCTTAGACGTTACGGTAGGTATTTCGAAATATAAACCCGTGTCGGAAATTAATTCAAATTCTCCTTTGAATTTAGTTAATTCATTTTTTAACGCTGGTGTATAACCAATAATGCAAAAGAATACTTTTTCCATTTCAGTTAGCGAAGAAATTGTAATTTCTTCAAATATGGGCGTTAAATCCAAGAGGGCCTGATCATCTACTGTAAATGTCATAAATGGGAATCTTTCTAAATAACCCAAATCATTCTTTTTTCCTGTATATTCATTAGAGAAAACACCACCTTCCTCTCCATTTTTGGTTTTAAAAAATGCGCAAAGATCATAATCCTTCTCTGAATCCCATATCCATCGAACCCTACACCTTTCATTAAATGTAATGATAGCTGATTCATTCTTTTTTAATATTTTTTTTGGCAACAATTTAATTCCTGTCATAGGCAGATCTTAATTAGCTTATTTTTTAAAAAAATCCCAATCATCATCTTCCTTCTTGTCATTTTTCTTTTGTATAATGTCGTCTCCTTGTTTGGGCTTCTTACTGTGAATATTCAGAAAATCATCATCATTAATTTTTCCCTCCTTTTTTTTCTCAGGAAGAAAAGGTTCAACGAATGTGGGTTTTTTCTTGTCAAAGAAATCATCATCATCGTCTATTAGCTTATTATTATTGGAAGTAGTTTTTGTAGTTTTGTCTTTTGAGAAAAAACTTTCATTTCCTTTTTCTTTAGTCGGGGCAGGGGAGTCTTTAGTACTAAAAGAAATATGGAACTCAATCTTTTTTATTTTTTCGTTGACTTCAATATTATCAGAATCAATTGCTTGTGCCTTCTTAAATAATTCTAATGCGTCTTTCTGCTTCCCTTGTTGAAGTAAAGTATTCGCTTCAAAAAATAAATCTTTATAAGTAGCTTCAGCCTCTGCAAGTTTTTCATCAATCTTCTTGATTTTATCGATTGGAAATACCTCTTCAGGAAATATTTTTACGACCTTCTCAAATTCGACTTTAGCCTTCTTCCATTCCTCCCGATTATAATAATTCTCTGCTGACATTAACAGGCTGTTATATTGCTCTTTATTCTTAGTAATTTCATTTTCCCTTTTTACGATTTTGGTCAATTGGTTTAAACATTCTTTATCCTGGGGAATATTCTCCAGCGCTTGTTCATACAAGAACCTCGCTTTATCTATCTCTCCTTGTTCAAAAGCTAAAGCTGCGTCTTTTTTATATCGCTCAAAAACCTCGATGTTTTTTTTAATATATGCACGAACTTCAATTAATTTTAGTTTAATTTCTTCATTGTCTGGTTTTATCTCTAAAGCTGCTTCAAATTCTTTTTCAGCTTCACTATATTTCTTTTCCTCTTCTAGCTCGTTAGCTTTTTCTGCATGATCCTGAAAATCCTTTTCCCTTTGTTTTTGCTCAACTATAAAAACCTTAATCCTGTCTATTTGCTGCTGGGGGTATTTATCGTTACTTAATTTCTTTGCAGCACTATATTCAATTAATGCCTGATCGTATATTTTTTGTTCGAATAATTGATCTGCTGTTGAAATAATCTCTTTATATAATTGAAGTCTCGCATTAATCTTAGCGAGAATACTCGTAATCTCTGTAATTTGATTCTTAATATTATTGTCATTCGGCTTAATTTCAAGTGCTTGATTGAGCAAAATTAAAGCTTCTGTAAACATTTTGTCCTTGGTTAGAACCCCTGCTTTTACTATCAGTTTATCTGCTTCTAACTTTTTTTGTTCCTCATTTTTGTTCTGTTCTTCAATTTCTTTCTCTTTGCGTTCGCTTTCTTGTTCAGCAAGGTACTGCTTGTCTTTCTCTCGTTGCTTTTGAATTTCAGCAGATGCAAGGGCTTTCAACCTATCAGCCTCATCAACATATCTGTGGATATCAATCTGGGGAAAGATTGAAAGAACAGAATAGATCTCTCTTGTACTAAAAAGATGAATTTTTTCTTCGGTAATTCTTGTCTGGAAGCGTTTTTTGACCAAATCATTTTTCAAGCTGTCTCCAAAAAATATTACGGCACAGATATTTTCCGTGTCAGAAACGAAATCATTTTCAAATTCTCTATATATGTCCAGTAGTTCCTGGACAAAACGGCCTGTGTCACTTTCAATGACGCTCTTCTTAACAAAAACCTCTCTCGTAATAGATGGGGCAAGTGCAAAATTTATACTCGGAATATGCAGCAGGGCATTACCGGATAGATCCAACCTTTTTAGCCACTCTTCCGCATATTGCTCCTGGCGATGATATTCTGCTATTCTTTCTTTTTCAGTTGCTAAAATCCCGGTAGATTTATTAACGCAATCCACTACATATTGGATGAGGGCATATTTTCTGGGATCAGAACCTCTGCCTTGCCAAATATTTTTTTTAACATCGTCTTGGAGAAAATATCCATCACAAAGGCACAATAAATTAATAGATAAATCAGAATTGATTGCATTGAGTAAAACTACTTCATTTCCTGTTTGAGCCTCTATTTTATTTGCTTTCCAATAATAATGTATTATAAGTTCAGATAAAGGAATTGAAAAAGAATCTATCCTGAAATGGTTATTAGCCAAGAAATCAAGAAATACTTCCTTTGAGGCATCTGTAATATTATGAGAGAAACTGATCAAAGTAGGGATAACATCTTGATCTGAGATGCCGCTTTTTGAATAAAAAGTATTTTTCAGGTAATCCAACAAACCTGATTCTTTTAACAACTCTATTGCAGGCAGGTTATGAGATCGAATAGTAAATTTTGTTTTTTCATCTGAGATTATTTTAAAAATATCCCCATAATAATTGGTTTCATTATTTAAATAATGCCTCTCATAAATTTTCCCAAAGGATATTTTATCCTCGTGTGGGTCGCTATAAAAAAACAACCAAAGAAAATCCTCTCCCTTTTTAGTAATAGGAATCCATTTATTATCCGCAGTATAAAAAATAGCAGCTAGAAAAGAGGTGTCAGCATGTAAAACAAGGTATTCCTGCATCGCTAAAAAACTAAGCCTTGAATACTTCCGGAATTAATATTTTTTCCAAATAACAAAGACCCTCAGCAATAAGTATAGGGAACCTATATTCAAAACGGTTCGTTGTCTGTTTTGCCAGCCAGGCCTTTTTATATTCTGCATCATTTTCAATAAAAGAAGTCAATAAACTATGCAACTCTTTACTTCTGTTTTCAAGTGTTGCAATATCTTTTACTAAACCTGCTTTCCTTCCAATAAAAGTAATAAATATCCCCAGGAATTCTTCAAAATTTGGAAATGTCGAAGGGAACTGAAATTGCCCAATGTTTTCAAAAAACTCACTCGTAACAGTTTCATTTTCATCTATCAGGACAAATTGACCATTTTTTAAATATTTAATTCCTTTTTCAGCAAAAATGTCAGATTCAAAACGAAGGTTTGTGTCGAAAATCAAAGGTTTATCTACTGCCAAACCTTTCGATACTTCTGATTTATTATCCACCGAGATATCATCACGATAGATGAGCTTGATATTTTCTGATCCTTCACCATATCCGGCAAGGAAGCATGATTCAAAGTATGGAAGTGATAACATTTTCCCAGGAAAAGTATGTAACCAATGAAATATCCGTCCGCCTTTACCAAAAGGTAGTAATTCGACTTGCTTGATGTTGCTTAGGTTATTATCATGTATTGTTTTGGCAGCCAATTTACCGGCATAGAACAATAACAGTCCCGCAACATAAGCAGGTAAAGCAAATACAAATGATGCTTCCTTTCCGATATGTGTATAGAACATGGCAAACTCATTCTCTTTGAGTTGATCAAAAACACTATTGAGATAAAAAGGCGATTTTTTGCTTTCGGTTAAAACATCCCGAATGTTTTCTACTTTAATTTTTGTCGAATGACTTTCATGAAAATTATAAAGCGCTCTGCGAAAAAAGGAGGAATTTGTAACAGCATCAAAAAAGACTCCGGCAGCAATTCTGACCGAACTTTGTTTGTAAAGCCTTGGTTTATTATCATTATTAATATCCCTGGCTAATAATAGAATGTCACTTGTACTGCCCCCAATGTCTATTCCTAAAAATAAATTTGAATTATGTAGTCCGTAGTCTTGGCTAAGAGCATATTTGCATACAGCTTCAGCCTCTGTTTGTGATTCAATTATATTTGGCTTAATTTGTTTTTTCGTCTGAAAATCGAGAAGAGGACTAATTTGCGGTAACTGAACGTTATAAATACTGTTGTACTGAGATAGGTCAGCTGCAGTCATAGAACCCGGATAAGACCATTTTAATTCCACTGGTTTCGCTCTCTCTGCATATAAATCCGCACAAATCTGAATCCATAATGCTTTGAGAAAAGCTGTTTTTTTATTTAATCCATCAACATCAGATAACCATTTCATATTATAATGAAGAATACCGGCTTGAGTGGTAATTTTGATTTTATCCATATCTTTGACAAGGATGTTTTTCCCATTAACGGGAACTCCACCAGCGATTTCCTTATCCTCATTATTTTGGACATAGCGGATATCATGTTCATGCAACCATGATTTTATTTGTCCGTTTATTGTTTCTTCATTCGAGAAAAATAAAAGTTCATCTCTTTCAGCAATGGTATTGCTTTCATTATCCAATCCGACTAGGGCTAATCGTCTGTTTTTAAATAAAATAGGTGTGGCGGTTCCTACCCCTGTTTTCAGAGAGTAGTTAACACATGAATTATTGCTGCCGAAATCAAATCCAATAATAGCTTCATGAACGATGTTCTCATAAGTAAGATCTACAATTTGTTTAGTGCCCATTGAGGTGTCTCCGGGATTTTTAATAATTAGATACCCTCCTATCTGTTGCCTTCCGGATACTTCGATCCTCAATTCAAGTCCTGCAAAAGGTTTATTGGATTTAATCACTTCGTACCTGTGCATTTCTTGAGGTACCTGCCCTGAGGGATAGGTCACAATTTTAGTCACTTCCAGGTTTAGATCGTTCTTCTGATCCTCAGGGGTTTCCGGGAATATCATTCCATGATCCCCTTTTAAGTAGCGCTGGCCTCCAATGGGAATTCCATCCTTTTGTGTCGTACATTCCTTAAAAAATGGAACATATTTTACTCCGGATGGTGTTACAGGAAATTCGTAATATATGTAATAGGCATTCCAGTTGTCCGAGATAAAATTGGGCCATATTAACACTTTATAATTATGTGTCATCCACTCTATCTCATATTCTTTGGTATTTAATTTCACTTGGCTACCATCGATGACTACAGTCAACTCTACAAGTAGGTTTTTCTGGTCGCTTATCGAGCCTGTTAATTGAAAGCCACTTGATTTGTTGTTCAATAACAAAGAAAGATCATTTTTAAAAAGTTCTATCCCTGCCAGACTTAATGGTAAAGCAAAGTATTTAACAGGATTTTCCTTATCCTTTATATCATTCACCTTCAGATAATGTACAGCGGCAGATGAAAGTGGATGCTTTCGGTCGCTGGTTTCATACCAGCCTAAAATTTGTTTGTCATCTTTTAAAAGAGACTGAAGATCTGATATTTCGACTGAAAGTTCACTATGATCTGGTCGTGTAAACGTCAAGATACCATCCAAACGCTGATATACCCTTTGTTCTGATCTAAGCAAAGCCTGATAGGGCATATTTAAGTTTAAATATTTTGCAATAGGACCAACCGTTTTTAAACCTTGTTCTTTTCTTTGAATTTCCACCTGCCAGCCTCTTAAAAGGGCTTTTAATCCGCTTAAGTCCAAATGCGGCTTGCTCTTTCTGAATAGATTAATATTTTCTTCGAAATCGCTGAAATTTTCATTAATATTTTTTATAAAAAGAAATAATTTTTGTAATTTATCTATATCAAAGAATTTTAAGGGATCTTCAAATTTGCCTCCACGGTACCACTTTAAATCAGAGGCTTGTTCAAGATTCGCATATTCAACACCAGTAAATATCAGAGAAAAGGGAGATGTAGCACCGATAAGCTGGTTTTTATAATAAATTAATTGTATAAAAGGCTTTTCATCAGGATTAGTACTCATTTTCTCTTGATTACTCCATAGATCCGAATCTTCAAAAAGCATCCGGCCAAATGCTCCGGAGATCTCAAACAGATCAGATTGATTCGGATCCATATAAATTGGATCGGAAAATGATACTCTGTCAGGATAAATAGCTAGAACCGCCATTAACCCTTTCCATTCATCTACCAATACTTTATAAAAATCAAGTAATCCCGAAGTCTTGATATTGGCATCTTGTCTTTGCAAATAATCAAATGCAAACCAAAACAATTTAGCACGAGCCCAAGGGGAAGGGACACCCGAAATCAATGAGTTCAGGATCTCAGAATTGACGTTTTCAAGAATGTCCCCGGTTTCAATACCTAGAATAAAACTTTTTACATCATCATGAATATGCCATTTCCCGGTGGCTTCGTTTTTAGTCGATCCTTGTGATTTAATTAACAGTGTTTTTACTCCCATGACTGTTGGAATTAAAAATTAAAAATTATATAGTTCACATAATGTAGCGTAAGTGCGCTTAATAAGTTTCTCACATTTATTTGTGACATTTTCAGGTTCATCAGCCTTAATAAAGCCTTCTTTAAATGTTGTGAAAATTCCTCCTCCAAAAAGTGCTGTTTTGAATTTGTACTTATCAAAATCACTTTTCTTTTGAAAAAGTTCATCATTAAAATTGAACTTAGCTAATTCTCTACCCGAGTTACAACCAAATAATGCAGAACTTAAAAGAAAGTTATCTCCACTACCTGCTGATCGATGCAATTGGCGAAGCCATCCATCTATTATACCTGTGCCGTTTATCCGAAAATGAAAGAGGCGCATGTATTTTTTAAGATTATCAACTTCTTCTTTATCAATATCTTCATATCCAATGATTTTGACATTTGTCAATCCTCCGCTTTGGGCTTGTTGAATAAAATCATAGTCGTTAAGTAAAGTCAGAAATGATAATGCTGTCAACATTCCAATCTTTTTCGCAAATTCATTTTTCTTTTCACTTCCAACAAAATCAGAAAATGTGATCTTTCCTGTATCATCAATGCTTTTAAATAAATAATCCACCCGATTGTTCTCTTTGTACTCAATCAATTCATTTTCAGGTAAATTAAAAAAATCGTAGGCAGAAAAAGCTGCAAACAATTCGATATAGTGAGAATCGTTTTCCTGATCAACTCCACCTGTCATTGTTCTTGATTCATCCTTCCCAGGTCTCCATTCCAGCCCTTGAGTGCCCAATAAGTAAAATTTTTGGTAGGTATTCTTGACGGTGTCATCCGCATCATAAAACATCATTGCTGCTTGTGAATTCATCGCAAATTTTTCAGATGTTGCAATGACTTTTTGTGCGGTTTTTTCGCTATCCGATGGCAACTTAAATGAAAAATATCCTGTCAGAAGTGTCGATCCAAAATATGCTTTCTTTTCAATATCAACACCGGGATCAATAATTGATGCGCCTTTTATCAAAGCTTTTGGAATGATCGGAATTGATGAGGCACCTGTCCCACCAAAAACAGAACCGAGAATAAAGATCCTTGGGTTACCTGAAGTGCATGCATTCATAACTGTTTCAACGAATCTTCTTAAATCACTTTTTGTATTATTTACTTCATCAAGGATGGAATGATACATGAGCATGGATCCAAGGTGAGTCTGTGCGCGATAGCCATGTTTTAAATCAAAGGATCTTGTATTCTTTGTCAGTACCAAATCCGCAATATCCGTCATCTCCTTATTCTTGTATTTTGTGTCCCCATACTTATAAATAGCTTCAAAAGTGCTGCTTCTTGAATAATCAGGTGAAAATTGATAATACAGCAGGTTGGCTGAAAAAAGTGTGTCTTTTAAAGCTGTATAAGGCTTATTCACCCCTTTGGTCTTTAAATACGCTTCTTTTAACTCTTTTAATCGTTTAAAATTCCCGTTATCCTTATCTGTGTCAAGTGCCAATAAATGCACATCGGTATCATCAAACATACCCATGGCACATAAGTGGATAAATGATTCAATACATCGCATCCCAGTGCCACCTATTCCTACAACAAAAACTTGTTTCGGCATAACATTATTTTTTAAAAGTTAAATAGTTGGACTAACTAACCTAATATACTACCAAACTTTGACTTACGAATGATTTTCATGATAACAAATCCCAGAAGACCATAAAGGACTAGTATAATTATACAGGATGCTACGATACAGGTCATGAATTTACTCTGAAATGCCACATTCTTGATTTTTTCCATGACAATAAAATTAGAGTAAAGGAAAAATCCAGCTACTGAAGCAAACCAAAGTATGATGAACCAGACCCTTCTCTTTAAATATGATCTATCAGGGACTCCACCTTTCCAGGGGATTAGTTTAGCAATGAGTATTGCTAAAAGCAGGATAAGAACACCAGTGATTACAGCGAAGATGTAAGTTGTCGTAATCAGGTTATTCAGCTGAGGCAGCGTGTTTATCAATCCGCATTTCATATAAAAACTATTAAAAGGTTATAAATCAGATGAATTTGTTTTTACATATACAGTGTAAATTATTCCATTATTTAATTTATCAGGATATGAATCCTTCTCAATTATTAATCGTCTGATACTTTCATAAACCGATATGTTAATTCCTGGTTTAGTCATAGATTTCCATTTAAAACAGTTGAAACTATCTCTCTTTTCATTAAAATTATCTTTTACTCCAGAAAGGATGATGTCAACCCTAAGTAAATTCTCTTTCTCAGGGTCAGCTCCTTTTTTGTTAAGGTCGCTCCCATCAAAGTTAGGATGAATTTTAATTCCCACCTCACCTGTTTTCTGAAACAGGTTAGTGTCCACAATGAATACCTCTTTGAGTTCCTTGAATTGACCTGGTGAAGCGGGTTTTGAATTATTCATGATACTGTCTTCAAAGCCTCTGAACTCATCGTAAACATTATAAACCTTGACATCAATATTTTCAATTGTATAATAATCAAGCCCTTTCGCATTGATAAAAATACCCCTGAACAAATAATCTCCACCTGGAATTGGTTTTCCGGTTATAGAATCAGGAGTATTTTGTATATACGTAACGATATCTGACCAATCAATTTGATAATCCTGGACTTCAAACCGTTCACCTTTCTGATAGGTTTCTCTATTAAGAGATAAAACCGCATTGGTTTTGGGATCTTTTAATCCAGCGTATTTAGTCTCTACTTTAAAATCAGTGCTTGAAAATTTTCGTAGGGCTATTTCCGGAAACTCCGAGAAATTTATAACATGATCTAACCAGGAAAATATATTTTTATCTTTCTTTGAATCTGTAAAAATAAAATAGAATCTTTTTTTAGGGCATCTGCCCTTATTACATTGTTCTTCATATTCTTCAATATAAACATAGATCTCAAAACCCTTTGAAAGCCAGTATTTGAAATCGGGCAGTAGATATGCATAATCCTCCCGTTCTCCACCAACCATTGTCATCAATTCTCCATCAGTTATAAGTATGGCCTGATTGGGTATATGCACTATTGTATCCAAAGCGGCAACAAGATTTGCGTAGTTGACGTCTTGCATGTTAGTAAGATGCCAGTTAATCGTATCAGGGTTATTAGATGATATGGATTTCAACTCCTCTCCTCGTATTTCTACTAAAAAAGGGTTCAATCCGCTAATAGTGCTTCTTAATCTTTTAAAAAAAGGAGAGCTATTTACTGCATCTATCGAGCACTTTGAGCAATCAATATATAAATACACACTGTCTCCCAATTGGGGACACTTGACTTGATTATAATAGTTGTGAAAATCACTAACCTTAGTTGCGTCCTTAATATAGTCCTCTTCTTTGCAACCATAGAATAAAATTAAAAATATAGGTATACTTAATAAATGTCTTTTCATATGATTGGGTTTATTGGTTTATTAAACACAAAACAAAATCCCAAGAACCATTTTATGATCACTTTAGTCTCGAAAAAATCGGGAAGAATAAAAGTCGACTTGCATAATTAACATTGTTAAGAAATTAAAAATTTCGGTTTACCTGTGAAAGAAATTTCCGCTGTAAAAGCGTCCCTCATTGATGTCTATAGCCAGCTTAATATATGAGATGAAAAACAAACTTAGGAAGGAATGATTCCGGAGGGACGAAAATTTTGTCCCAATAAATTTCATCAGACAGTTATGTTTTCAATTTTTCAGGATATGCGAATTATAAGGTCATATTGAATCTAGAATATAAGCTGAAGGAAGAGTGAACAACATAAGTAAAATAGATCGATAGTTATGTGATCTCCTTCTTCCGGGGGACTGGATGAAACTTAAAAACATATAATAGTCAGGCAAATCAACCGCAAATAAGTCCATAGGGTACAATAAATCAAAGAACGTATGATCAGAAGTAGCACATGTTTATCTTAAAAACGAGGCAGAAATGCTACATAATTGTTAATATATTAGTTTTGTGTTTATTAATTCATTCAAATACTATACTTTAACTTTTCCTAAATGAAAGTAACCATTGATCAAACACTTTACTCAGACAAATATAAGTTTTTTTGATTTACTGTAAAAAAGTGTAGTAAAAAAAATTCACCACTCAAAACATCAAATATATTGAAAAATTACATAAGGTTATCCTGAAATCTCAAACCGACTGATTGTTAGTATGTTGGTTGATATTAACTCTAAAGAATAACACCGTATCTGTCAGTAAATTGACATTTTCAGGGTCATTCAGTTAAATGGGGATGTTAAGCACATCACAAGTTTGATATCTATTTGATTATCAGTACTTAATATTAATGACTTTTTATAAACATTCTAAGTATATATAGTTATGGTATTGATAGTCACTATTTTATGTCATTATCTTCTATGAAATCTAAGGTCTGAAAAGCAAGGCCTCAAACACTGGTTTTATAATGATACCACTATCATTTCCAGGTTGATATTAAGCTTGTTGACTGAAAAGCCTCCAAATATTCCCACTCATCCATCGCCTCTCTAAATTATTAAAACGGGTCATTATCAATCACAACATCATAGACATCTTCTGAGTTTCTTGGTATATTGGAAAAAACGCTCTAAATATCCAGTGTGCGCCGAAGTAAATTGACCACCCTACGCCGATCGTTTTGATCAACCCGCGCCGGAGCAAATTGACCACCCTACGCCGCTCCAAATTGACCACCCCTGAGAGAATGATTTTTCCTTGCCGATGAGCAGACATGAATGATTAGTTTGGCCGTGTCTAAATTAATCACATGTCTAATAAACTAATCATTATGAGCAAGGTAAGAAGCATTATCAAGCTTTACACCGAAGGTGTAAGTAAAACAACGATCGGGGAACGAACCGGACATCCCCGAAACAGTGTAAAAAAGTACATCCGGTTGTTCCTGGCATCAGGGAAAACACTCGATGAGATTGCACTTTTAAGTGACACTGAACTGGAACAGCTTTTTCTGGATATGGTACCAAGGTATCACATCGAGGACGATCCAAAATACCAGGCGCTTCAGGCTTTTTTCCCTACCGTGGAGAAAGCGCTGAAGAGTCGGGAAAACACCAAAGAGAAGCTTTGGCAGCAATACATCCTGCAGCATCCCGATGGTTACCGCTTATCGCAGTTCAAGCGATATTATCTCTTGTGGCTTAAGGTCCGTAACCCGGTTATGCATATTGAGCACAAGGCGGGGGAAAAGATGTACGTGGATTACGCCGGGAAGAAACTCCTGGTGTTAGATCCGGAGATAGAGGATACCATCGAGGCAGAGGTATTTGTGGCAGTGCTTGGCGCAAGCCAGCTGACTTACGTAGAGGCGAGTTACAGCCAGCAGAAAGAAGACTTCATTAAATCCTGTGAAAACGCATTGCATTATTTTGGAGGTGTTCCCAATGCCATCGTCACCGACAATCTCAAATCAGCTGTGGTAAAAAGCAATCGTTATGAACCCACGCTTAACGAGGCATTTCGTGACTTTGTAAGCCATTATTCCATGGCGGCACTTCCTGCAGCCCCATATAAACCAAAGCACAAAGCATTGGTGGAAGGTGCCGTAAAAATCCTTTACCGTTCGATATACAGCGTTGTAAATCGTCGGGCCTGGTCATGTATGGAGTTGTTAAACGGAGAGATCAGAGATGCCCTGGAAGAGTATAATAACCGCCTGATGAGTGGCAGACCTTATAGCCGACGGCAGTTATTTGAAGAAACGGAGCGCCACGTTTTAAATCCATTGCCGGAGAAAAGATACGAGTTGAAACGCCGGTATGTAGCTACGGTGATGAAGAACAATTTTGTTTGCCTGGCGGAAGACAAGCACTACTACACGGTTCCTTATCGCTTCATTGGCAAGAAGGTAACCCTTCTATACAGTGAATCGGAGGTTGAAGTATACCACCGTTACGAGAGAATCGCTTTCCACAAACGCAACAGGCGTCCATTTGGGCACACGGTCGTCAAAGAGCATCTGGCCTCCCAGCATCAGTTCCTGAGCGACTGGAACCCCGACAAGTTTATTGAACGGGCTGAAGCCGTAGGCTTGGAAACCAAGGAATACATTCTTCAACTGCTTAATACGCGACAACACCCGGAACAGACATACAAGTCATGCCAGGGAGTGCTGAGCTTTGCAGCACGCGCAGGTCATGAGCGCCTGAACAATGCCTGCCGCCGAGCCCTGCAATATGGTGATTACGGGTATCAAACCATCCGAGCCATCCTTGAAAAAGGTCTTGATACAAGTATAGATGAAGAACCCGGTGACGATCAATCGTTGCCGCCGCACAAAAATATCCGCGGGAAAAACTATTACCGGTAGAATCTCTCCCGGGGAGCACGGAAAAACTGTGACTCCCCGGGTATTTTGTTGAACCTAAATACAAAAACGATGAATGAACAAACACTTCAAAAAATGAAACAAATGAAGTTCTATGGCATGTTAAGGACTTTCCGTACAAGCATGGAAAACGACTCCATGGCCAAAATGACCCTGGACGAACTGGTATCCATGCTGGTGGAGTCAGAATGGGATGACCGTAACAACCGGCGCATTGAGCGGCAAATACGCAATGCCAGGTTCCGGTATAAAGCCAATGTAGAGCAACTGCATTTTGACATCGACCGGAACCTGGATAAAAATCAGTTCATGAGGCTGGCTGAATGTACCTTCATCCAGCGCAAAGAGAACCTGCTGATAACTGGAAGTACTGGCATCGGGAAGAGCTATATCGCTTCTGCCATCGGCAACCAGGCCTGCACGCTCGGGTATAAAGTGCTTTACGGCAATGCTTCCAAACTGTTTTCCAGGCTGAAAATGGCAAAAGCCGACGGATCTTATCTGAAAGAGATAGCTAAAATAGAACGGCAGGACCTGTTGATCCTCGACGACTTCGGCCTTCAGGGGCTTGACGGATCAAACCGCGCAGTTCTTCTGGAAATCATCGAGGACCGGCATGGAAACCGTTCTACGATTATTACATCCCAGTTACCAGTTGATCAGTGGTATGAGATTATCGGCGAACAAACAATCGCTGATGCTATCCTGGATCGCATCGTGCATGACGCTCATCGTATAGTATTGGTGGGCGAATCACTGCGAAGACAAAAAACAAGAATCAAGCAAGAAGTTGAAACAGAATAAAAAAACTATTTTTGTGTAACGCTTATAGCAAGGAAATGTTCATTCAATCAAATCTTCAGGGAGGGTGGTCAAGCGCATCGGCGCAAGGTGGTCAATTTAAAACGGCGTGAGGTGGTCAATTTGGTCGGCATATCCAAGGAGCGCCAGACGCTGGCAGAATTATCAAGAGAATTTGAGGTTCATCCCAACATGATCACTACCTGGAAAAGAGAGTTCGTTGAACGTTCCGCCGTAGTTTTCGAGACCGAACCACCCAAAGCAGATTTTGACGAGGAGCGTGAACGGCTATTTGCCAAAATCGGGCGGTTAGAAGTTGAGCGTGACTGGCTAAAAAAAATTTCTGTCAAAGCTGGTCTATCTGTGAAAGAATGAGCTATATAGCTGTGAATGAGAAAATAAGCATTCGTAGTCAATGTAAGTTGATAGAAGTCAATCGGAGCAACACATATTATAAACCCATCGGGGAATCAAAAGAAAATCTTGCCATCATGCGGATCATGGATGAGCATTATTTAAATCACCCTACCGAAGGAGTTCTGCGGGTGCAGGATCATTTACTTGCGCTGAGTTTTCTGGTTAACCATAAGCGGGTTCGTCGATTGCTAAGACTTATGGGGCTTATGGCGATTTTCCCGAAGCGGAATCTCAGCAAACTCGGATTGGCGAAATATATCAGGCCCTACCTGTTAAAAGGATTGAATATCAATCGCCCCAACATGGTGTGGGCGATCGACATAACCTACATACCCATGTCCAAAGGTTTTCTGTATCTGACGGCCATCATCGATATTTACAGCCGTTATATTGTAGCCTGGGATCTTCATAATAGCCTTGATGCGAGTAATGCTCTATCTGTGTTAAAACAAGCCATTGCAGAGCATGGGAAGCCCGAAATTATCAATTCTGACCAAGGGAGTCAATTCACCAGCGCACTATGGACTGAATTTCTTGAAAGTCCCGACAGTAAAATTAAAATCAGCATGGATGGGAAAGGCCGGGCTATCGATAATATCTTCATAGAACGTTTCTGGCGCACGATCAAATATGATCACGTATATTTACGCCCTGCAAGCAATGGTACGCAACTGTACATCGGTTTGGACGAATTTATTAAACGGTATAATCGAAAAGCTCATCAGGGTATTGGCCGCATAGCTCCGGTTAAATTGTATAAACAGGCAGCTTAAGAATTTATGAACAAAGAGAAAAGAACCAAAAGAGAAAAACATGTTAATATCGAGAATAACTCTTCGAGTTATTGCCCGATATTAACAATAACAACAAACAATTATTTCATCATAAATCAAATTAAGAAAAGGCACCTCGTGGTCTGAAGAATGGGGAGTACCATATTTTGACCTTCGGAGAATGCGTTTGTGAACAAATAGAGTGGATTTAATTGATTATTAATTAAGGTATTGTATATTAATTCAGATTCTAAGGTTTAGGAGCTTTAAAGGAAGAAACAATTCTGT
>Ga0265595_1000621_pt1 | contig 30899 bp, 28 predicted proteins | sample saktaG_15_FD_190148 | JGI IMG/M metagenome (GOLD analysis project Ga0265595, IMG submission 190148) | Saline water microbial communities from Sakinaw Lake, British Columbia, Canada - sak_2013_06_06_50m | ecosystem: Environmental > Aquatic > Non-marine Saline and Alkaline > Saline ...
AGGAAATGTCCGAGGCAGGAAGCCGTGACCCGGCTGTCCTGTCTATTCCTTGGCGAACCGCCGGATGCAATAAAGCACGTCCGGTGGTGTGAGAGGGGGCGGCTGCAAAGTCGCCCCCTACTCGATTTTAGGCCTTTGGACGAGAATTCCCTGGATAGTTCTCCAGATAATCCGCTAGACCATTCACCAGATAATCTACCGAATAATCGGGTAGATTGTCTGCCCGATTGCTCTCCGGATAATCCTCCAGATTGCTCTCCAGATGATTCTCCGGGCAATCTGCGGAATAGTCGGCTGAATGGTTCTCCAGACTGCGGTCCAGATTGTCCTCCACATTCTCCGGGAGATTGTCTTCCAGATAGTCTGCTGGATAGTCGTCTAGATGATTCTCCAGATTGTCTGGCGGATAGTCTGGAGGATAGTCTGCCGGATTGCTCTCTAGATGATTCTCCGGACAATTCACCAAACAGTCTAGGGGATGGGATAGGGTACTTTGGGCAATGACGAATAACTAATTGCTAATGGCGAAGATACGGAATTCCGGGGCTCAATTCCGAGGGGACATATAAGAAACTGAGCCCGGCGGACAACGTTCGTGGAGGCGCTGGAATCTGGCCCTACTTCCGAAGGAAGCAGGGTAGCGGCGGGGCAGAGGAATTCACCAAGTGCGCAGTCCACGACACCAAACCCGGGTCTCCTGAGCGGAAGAAGGCGATGGCCAGACTCGACAAGTGGGCTACCGAGCACGAACTCTCGCCCGAGCCGTTCATCCGAATGAAGCAGGCCGTCACTGTCCTCCTCGCCGAGATGGAGCTCCGCGGTGAGTTGGATTGAGCGCTCTGAGGTGTTAATGAAAATGGGAAGTGTCCCGGGTTTTCCCGGGCGGTTGGGCCGACGGCTGACAGCTAATGGCTATCGGCCTGCGGCTTACGGTCTACGGCCTACGGTATACGGTTCACGGACAGCAGGGGAGACGCCGCGCGCGCGTCAGGACTTGTCTATTGCGTCTCCGGGATTCGTGGTCCGGAAGTCTCGGGCGCGTTGACGTAGTCCGCGCGCCGCAGACCGTAGCGGTTGATGAGCCGCTGAATCTGGCGGCGATTGGTCTTTAATCTCCGTGCCGTTTCAGAGACATTGCCGCCGTTCACTCTCAAGGCCGCCTCCAGCTCCGGACGGGGAATCGTTCTGCGCTCGCCAGCACAGCCGGTACGTTTCAGGCCGTATCTGCCCATGAGCCGGGCAAAGACCGCTGGAGTAACGCTGAGTTCCCGTGCGGTGGCCGACATGTTGCCGCCGTTCGCTCTCAAGGCCGCCTCGATGTCCGGACCGGAAATCGTCCTTGGCGCTCCGATATAGTCGGTACGCTTCAGACCATAATTGCACATGAGCCGGTTGAAGACCATTGGAGTAACGCTGAGTCCCCGTGCGGTGGCCGCCATGTTGCCGCCGTTCGCTCTCAAGGCCGCCTCGAGTTCCGGACGGGGAATCGATCTGGGCGCGTCGGTGTAGTCGGCACGTCTCAGGCCGTAGCTGCGCATGAGCCGGATAACGGCCGCTCGAGTAACGCTGAGTTCCCGTGCCGTGTTCGACAGGTCGCCGTGGTTGGTCTTCAAGGCCGCCTCGAGCTCCAGACGGGGAATCGCTCTGCGCTCGCCAGTATAGTCGGTACGTTTCAGGCCGTAGCTGCATATGAGCCGGCCAAAGATCGCAGGAGTAACGCTGAGTTCCCGTGCGGTGGCCAGCACGTTGCCGCCGTTCGCCCTCAGGGCCGCCTCGATGTCCGGACGGGGAATCGTCCTGGGCGCCTCGATATAGTCGGTGCACTTCAGACCGTACCTGCACATGAGCTGGCTGACGGCTGCTGGAGTAACACTGAGTTCCCGTGAGGTGGCCGCCATGTTGCCGCCGTTCGCTCTCAAGGCCGCCTCGAGTTCCGGACGGGGAATCGCTCTGCGTTCGCCAGTATAGTCGGTACGTTTCAGGCCGTAGCGGTCCATCAGTGAGCGAAGCCGGCCATCGCTGATCTTGAGTTCCGCCGCGGAGCGCGAAACGATACCGCGATGATCGCTCAATGCCGCTTTCAGTTCACGGCGGGGAATCCGGCGCCTACCCGGCCGCAGGGATTCAAGTATCTTCCTGACCAACCAACTGAGTTCGCCTAGCGACTGGCGGTTCTTTTTCAGATCCTCGGCCAGAGCGCGCAGGGTTTCCTCCAGCCGTTCGTCGTCAAGTGACGAGAGGTCCGGGAGGACGGAGTCCTTCTGCCTGTCCATAGCGGAATTCTAGGGCCAGTGGGCGGGGATGTCAAATCGGCGGGCGGAATCTACCAAGATGTCCCGAAGCTTCCCGAAATACGGCGCCTGTCGCTAGTTCCCCAGCCTAATAGGTGACTGTCCCTAATTCCCCCCAGCCCGCAGCCCAGCTTCTGCTTGCGTACATGCTGAAAGAAGACGGCGACTGCGCCGGCGCAGTCCGTTACTGCCGGAAGCTGCTCGACCGCTACCCGGACAACCGCACGGCGCTCCGCCTGATGCGCGACGCGCAATACCGGGGCGGAATGCTGTCGGCCGCGCTGGCGACCGGCCGCCGCGTGGAGCAGGAGGTTCTCAGAGCAACTCCCGGCAACCGGTACGCGCTGTCCGAGAACTGGGTCGTCTGCGGCAAGGCGTTTGCCCAGCTCGGGCAGACAGACAGCGCGCGGGTCAGGTTCGACCGTGTGATTGCGTGGGAGCAATACGCGGACGAAGTGCCCTGGTTGCCGGACTACGTACGCGAGGCAAAGCAGTGGCTGAAGAAGCTCTAGGGGGACTGTCCCCACATGGGGACTCTCCCCAGAACCGCTCGGTAGTTATCCTTGGTGTCGGCAACCGGCTCCGCGGCGACGACGCCATCGGCTGCGTCCTCTGCGATGAGCTCAAGGGGACTGTCCCCGCATGGGGACTGTCCCCAGAGCCTCACGTCATCGACTGCGGCGATACACCGGAGAACTACGTCGAGCCGGTTGCGAAGCTCGCTCCGTGCCGGATACTGGTGATTGACTGCTGCGACTTCGGAGCTGAAGCGGGTGAGTTCCGGCTGTTCAGCCGACCGGAGATTGAAGAACTCTCCTATGGACTGCTCTCAACCCATACGCTGCCGCTGTCTCTGACCGTCGAGCTCCTCTCAGTCGAAACCGGTGCGGCAATCGAACTCCTCGGCATCCAGCCGGAGCGGATTGAGTTCGGGGAAGAGATGTCCGAGCCGGTCCAGCGCGCGCTACCGGCCGTGGTCGAGTTCGTGCGCAATTGGGCGCGGGTTTTACAGCCCGGCGCATAGCCCGGTCCGGCGTTCCTGCGCCGGTGCGAACCTGAGCGCCGTCGCCCGCGCGCGAAAACTCACTACAAAGCTCCCTGGAAAGCTCGCCGGAAAGCTCCCGAGAAAGTTCCCTCAAGAGCTTGTTTCAGGGCGTAAGCGAAAGCTCGGGCCAAAGCTTGTTCAACAGCTTCCGCCATCGCTTCGCGATAAGCTTCGAAACAAGCTCGGGTCAAAGCTCGCGGCATTGCTCGTCTGAAAGCTCAGCGCAAAGCTCGCCTCAAAGCTCAGCCAAAACCTCAACCTAAACCTTAACCTAAACCTTATTCGATTGCAGCCCTGGGAGTAGGGGAGGGGAAAAGCCAGAAAGAGTGAATAGAGAATTGAGAATAGTGAAGTTAGGGGCCGGACTGGCGGTCGGCGGAATATGTAGTATACTACATATGTGGAGACCGTAGAATGAGCCGCAAGGGCGACCAGTTCCGGATGTCGGAAGAGCTGGGCCTGAGACTCAAAGGCCTGCGCGAGAGGGCAGGGCTGACCCAGGCCGAACTGGCCAAGCTCGCCGGCAAAGACTGGGACCAAGCTCTGGTGTCCAGGCTTGAGACTGCCGAGCACTCCAACCCGACGCTGGGGCTCGTTGCCGACTACCTGCGGGCGTGCCGGGCGAGTTTCGCCGACCTTGCCGACCTGCTGGACGCGTACACTTCGCAGCCGAGGCCGGTCGAGAAGAGCGGACGCGAAGCTGTGACCAGACTGACCGAAGCATTACCGGTGAAGATTGGCAACCAGGCCCTGAAGTACGACATCAAGACAACCGTGGCCCGACGGGCTGAGGGCAAGTCGCCGCTTTCCACGGAGGAGCGGGTGAAGCGCGTACTGAACCTGGCAGCGGCAGCGAGCCGGCGCAAGCGGCTCGACATACTCGTGAAGTACCTGCTCGACGAGGTCGGTCCCGGGCTTGCCTTCACGGAGCGGCAGTTCGTGGACCGGTTTGCAAGAAAGGTGTGGGGCGCACTTACCTCTACCCGTGGAAGAGAGCAGCGCCTGCGTGTGAGACGGATGGCGCGTGTAGTCGGCGACGGCATCGTGGAGCACGTCCTGCCCGAGGAGAAAGTGCGGTTGGTACGCGACCGCGTGACCGAGCTCTTCCGGGTAATGGAGACGACCGGCGGGTTCACTCCTTTGCTGCCGCACACGAGGATCATCCTGAAACGCAGGCCGAAGAAGTTGGAGCGTGACCCGATTGAAGCGGCGCAGATTGCCCGGCAAGCGAACATCGGCGAAGGGCTGGGCCCGGTGATGGCGGTGATTCAGACGAAAGACCGTCCGGCCGGAGAGGGTGTTTCCTGGTACTTGTGGCTCACCGTGCTGGCCAGCGATGCCTACGACACTCAACCCTGGTCGCCTGAGCGGGAGAAGGTCTTGTCCGACGCGCTCAAAGACCGGCCCGACCCCGAGCAGGCCCGCAAGTTCGCTGAACTCGCTCTCGACGGCTTGGACCGGCAACTGAGGCGCAAGTAGCTGCCATGGATCGCAGCGGCAACGCTGCCGCCTCGATGGTCGCTCGGCGCTCTGACTTTGCGAACGTTCTTATTGACGAGCGGTCGGGAGGCGTTATTCTCCGGTGTAGTCAGAAGGATAACGTGACGGCCATAGCTGATCGATGTAAGACCATGCCAAACACGAGGGGGATACCTGTGCCGTTCTGGGCGCACCCAACAGAGACCGAATTCAAACAACATACAACCCGGATGACAAGATGAGGAGAAGAGCGATATGGATGGTCGCGGCGATTCTGCTGGCCGCGCTGCCGGCCTACGCCACCAACCCGCCGGCGGTGCAATGGACAAAGACCTTTGCGGGGTGGGGCGGGGCCTCCGGCCATTGCGTTCAACAGACGTCCGACGGCGGCTATATCGTCGTCGGTACGACCGGCTCCAATGATAGTACCACGGGATATGCGGTCCTGCTGGTCAAGTTGTACGCATCCGGAGATACCCAGTGGGTTAGGACGTTCAAGGCGGCCGGCGGCATGTCGGGGTCGTCAGTCGCGCAGACTGCCGACGGCGGATACGTCATCGCTGGCGGCGCAGCTGACGCGGGCGGCAGTCACTGGAACCCGTTCCTCCTTAAGACGAATGCGTCGGGGACCGAGGTCTGGCGATCATGCCTTGTGAACGGATTCTCGGCCAGCGCTCATTCAGTTGTCAGTTTAGCTGACACCGCCTACACTGTCGTCGCGGAACGATTCCTGGGTGACAGCGCTGTCATACTCTGGCAAACGAACAGCAGCGGAAACGTCAGATGGAGTCACGCATACAGTGTCTTCTACGACCTCGAAGACAGAGATGAAGAACTGTCACTGCGCAGAACTTCTGACGGCGGATACATCATCGGCACCAGGACGCTGCTGAAAGTCGACTCACTCGGGGTCCAGCAGCAGCTGAAGATCTTCGGGAGCCTGATGAATGCCAACTCGGTCATACAGACTTCAGACGGAGGCTACGCCGCCACCGGGGCCATGCTGGAGTATTCGAGCATCTACTTGCTCAAGACAAATGCAAATCGGGATTGTGTGTGGATGCGTACGTACATGCCGAGCGAGGCCAGCCGAGCACATTGGATCGAACAGACATCAGACGGCGGTTACATTATCGCCGGGACGACAAGACCGAGTTATGAAGAAGGCGACAAAGTGACTCTGGTGCGTACATCGTCCAATGGCACGCTGATGTGGACCGACACGCTCTCTGGCGGCCTTCTAGGCTACTGCGTGCGCCAGACTGCTGACGGAGGTTATGTCGTTACCGGCGTGGGCGACGAGAACCTATTCGTGACCAAGCTTGCGACTGAGACGAGGAAGCGAAAATGACACGCTGCCTCAAGACGCTACTCGCGCTGGCTGCGCTATTTGCAGCGGTATCTTAGAGCTTCCCGTTCGCAGGATGGAGTTTCTCAATTGGGCTGATAGACACGCGAGAACCAAGTACCACTTTGCGCACTTCGACGACAACTTCGGGCACTACCAGCCCGACTTCGGACTGAGCGGTGAGGGGAGGCCGACGGGCGCGGCTAGTGTCTGGCCGTGCGGTTGCCCAGGGTGTGGAGTTTTTTGGAGCCGCGGCGCTTGATGGCGTTGCGGGCGTCGAGTATCAGCCGGCTGTGCTTGTAGATGAAGTCGTAGTCGAAGGCCTTGTGGTCGGTGAGGATGACGACGCAGTCGGCCTTGGCAAGCGCCTTGGCAGTGAGCGGAACCGATTTGAGCTTGCGCGCGCCGATTTGGATTGCCGGGACCCAGGGGTCGTGGTAGTCAACCTTCGCCATCTTGTCGAGTATCAGCTCCATCACTTTGATTGCCGGAGAGTGGCGTGTGTCTTCGACGTTGCCCTTGAAGGCCGCGCCCAGTATCAGCAGCCGCGCTTTTGACGCGGCGATGCCATTCGTGCCCAGCACTTCGAGGATGCGGTCGGCTACGTAGAACGGCATGCCCTCGTTAGTCTCGGCCGCGAGTTCGATGAAGTTCGAGTGGAAGTCGTATTCGCGTGCCTTCCATGCCAGGTAGTAGGGGTCAATCAGGATGCAGTGGCCGCCGATGCCGGGCCCGGGGTAGAAGGGCATGAACCCGAATGGTTTGGAGGATGCCGCGTTGATGACTTCCCAGATGTCGATGTTGCCCATCCGCTCGCACATCATGGCCATCTCGTTGACGAGCGCGATGTTGACGCTGCGGAAGATGTTCTCGAGCAGCTTGGACATCTCCGCGGCGCGGGGCGAGCTGACCGGCATGACTTTGTCCACGAATTGCGCGTAGAACTGGACGGTCAGGTCGGTGCAGGCCTTTGTTACGCCGCCGACCACAACCGGCGTCGTGCGGGTGTTGAACTTGTGGTTGCCCGGGTCGATGCGTTCGGGCACGAACGAGAGGAAATAGTCGCGGCCGACCTTCTTGCCGGTGGCGTCGAGAATCGGTTGCAGGACTTTCTCGGTGGTCTCGGGGTAGGTCGTAGAGCGAAGGATGATGAGCTGGCCGGGCTTTGAGTACTTCGCCACTTCGCGGCCCGCGTACTCGATGAAGCTCACGTCCGGGTCTTTGCTCGCCGTGAACGGCGTGGGCACGCAGATGTTGATGATGTCGCACTTGGCGAGCACGCCGAAGTCGGTCGTGGCGCTGAACTCCCCGGCAACCTCGGCCAGGTCCGAATCTTTGACGTCGCCGATGAAGCTCTTGTGGCGCCCGACGGCGGTCACTTTCGTCTTGTCGACATCGATGCCCACGGTCACAAACCCGGCGCGGGCGATTTCGATGCTGAGCGGCAGGCCGACGTAGCCGATGCCGATGACCGCGACCTTGGCTGTCCGGTCCTGTATCTTCCTGGCCAAATCCATGGTGCTAGTTCCTTTCATGTGAGCAATAGAGTGGTCCAGTGGTCTAGTGGCCCAGTGCTCCAGTGCCGGAACACGGCCGCTGGAGCGGTCCAAGTCCGAAATCCGAAGCGCGAATGACGAATGAATGCGGACAAAACTCGAAGTTCGAAGGACGAATGACGATTGAATGACGAAGCCCGAATTCCCGTTTGGTCATTTTCCGCACTTCGGGTTTCAATCGGAATTCGAGTTTCGTCATTCGGGTTTTTCCCGAGCTCGGACTTCGTCATTCTGTCCTCACCACACCGTCCGGTCGAGGGTGCGATACTGCACCGCCTCGGTTATGTGGGACGGTTGAATGCTCTCTTTGCCTTCCAGGTCGGCGATGGTCCGTGCGACCTTGAGCACGCGATGGTAGGCGCGGGCCGAAAGTCCGAGCCGGTCAATCGCGGCCCGCAGGATTTCGTCGCTCTGGCTTGATACCGGGCAGAACTTCCGGATGAGCTGCGGGCCCATCTGGGCGTTAGAGTAGACCGGGTGGCGCGGCCCTGTCGTAGCGAACCGGGCGAGCTGGGTCGAACGCGCCCGGGCGACCCGCTCGGCAACCACGCTTGAATTCTCTCCCGTCCGCTTGGTTGCGATGTCGTCGTACTTCAGCGCCGGCACCTCGATGTGAATGTCAATCCGGTCGAGCAGCGGACCGGAAATCTTGCTCCGATAGCGCCGAATCTTCTGCGGCGAGCAGGCGCAGGCGTGGCGCGGGTCCCCGGCGTAGCCGCACGGGCACGGGTTCATGGCGCAGACGAGCATGAACCGGGCCGGGAAGGTGAAGGTCGAGCGGGCGCGGCCGATTGTGACTTCACCGTCCTCGAGCGGCTGGCGCAGGGCTTCGAGTACGTCGCGCCGGAACTCGGGCAGCTCGTCGAGGAAGAGCACGCCGTTGTGGGCAAGTGATGCCTCGCCGGGCCGGGGCACGCTGCCGCCGCCAATCGTGCCGGATTCCGATACGTTGTGGTGCGGGGAGCGAAACGGCCGGGTCGCGACGAGGGGCCGGTCGGGCGAGAGCGCGCCGACCACGCTGTGAATCCGGGTCGCCTCGAGGGCTTCGGCCATGGTCATCGGCGGCAGGATGGTTGGCAGCCGGCGCGCGAGCATCGTCTTGCCCGAGCCGGGCGGACCAATCATCAGCGCGTTGTGGCCGCCGGCAGCGGCAATCTCGAGCGCGCGCTTGGCGTGTTCGTGGCCGTGGACTTCGGCAAGGTCGACCGGTTGGACCGCGGCCTGGGCGAACAGCGCGGCGACGTCGGTGTGCGTCGGCTGTAAGCGGAGTTCGCCTTTGACGAAGCCGGCCGCCTCAATCAGCGAGTTAATGCCATAGACGTTCAGGCCTTCGACCATCGCGGCTTCGGTTGCATTCTGGGCCGGAACGATGAGGCTGCGCAGGCCGGCCTGACCCGCGGCGACCGCCATCGAAACCGCGCCCTTGATGGGACGGAGCGAACCGTCCAGCGACAGCTCGCCGAGGAATACGAGGTCTCGGAGCGCAGCCGGCGGCAGGATGCCGCTTGCAGCGAGGATGCCGACCGCCATCGGCAGGTCAAAGGCCGCGCCTTCCTTTTTGATGTCGGCCGGCGCGAGGTTGACGGTAATCTTGCGGTTGGGAAACGTGAAGCCGGAGTTTTTGATTGCGGCCTGGACCCGGTGCTGGGATTCCTTCACGGCGGCGTCGGGCAGGCCGACGATGTTGAAAGCGGACAGGCCGTGAGTGATGTCGGTCTCAACGGTCACGATGTAGCCGTCAACTCCGTAGACCGCCGCCGAGAGAACGCGCGATAGCACTAGAGTGCTCCGACGATGTGCTCGAACTCCGGACGCCGGGAACCAAGCGTGACGCCGAGCACGTCGAACCGGATATCCGATGATTCGAGCCGATGTGTCACAAGGTATTCTTCGATCAGACGTCGCAGCTTCGCCTGTTTCCGGTGCGTGACCGACTGGTCCGGTCGGGCAAAGTCGGTGGGGGTGCGGGCCTTCACCTCAACGAAGACGATTGTGTCGCTATCCCGGCAGACAAGGTCAATTTCACCCCGGCGGGTTCGGCAGTTACGTTCGAGGATTTCCCAACCTTGATCTCTGAGATAGGAAGCCGCAAGGTCCTCACCTTTCCTGCCCAGCGGCTTTGTGTTCACTGTGGCGTGACGGCGAGATTCCGGACCGGCGCGAAAGTGCGGCGGTGGATAGGGGAGGGGCCGAACTCCCGGAGCGCCTGAATGTGCGCCGGCGTTCCGTAGCCCTTGTGCCGGTCAAGGCCGTAGCCGGGGTAGCGTCCGGACAAGCGGGTCATCAGCCGGTCGCGCCAGACCTTGGCGATGATTGAGGCGCAGGCGATGGAGAGGCTCGAACTGTCACCGTGGATGATGCCTCGGCAGGGCAGGTCGAGTCCGGGTATCGCCCAGCCGTCAGCCAGGACCAGTTCGGGACGTACTTGAAGCCGCCGGACCGCCAGGCGCATGGCGTGAAAGGTGGCGTTGGCGATGTTGTGCTGATCGATGAAGCGATGGCCGGCCCAGGCGACGGTCCATGCCAGGCTGCGGTGCTTGATTTCGGGTGCCAGGTGCGTGCGGCGGAGTGGTGTTAGTTTCTTGGAGTCGTCAGCCCCGTCGATCTCGGTGTGCGGAGGTAGAATAACGGCGGCAGCGACTACCGGACCGGCCAAGGCGCCCCTTCCCACCTCGTCCACGCCGCAGAAGAGAGTGCTACTCTGCCACAGCTTCAGGTCGAGGTTGTCCCTCACTCGGTTGCTCTTTGTGGTCTTTGTCCTCTTTGAGCATCGCTTCCCGTCCGCTCTTGCCGCGCAGGTAGTAGAGTTTGGCCCGGCGGACTTTCCCGTGCCGTTTCACTTCGACCTTGGCGATGGCGGGCGAGGCATACGGGAAGATACGCTCGATGCCGTAGCCGCGGCTCACCTTGCGCACCGTGAAGCTCCGGTTCGGCGTGGCGCCGCGAATCTGGATGATTGTCCCCTGGAAGACCTGCACGCGTTCCTTGTCTCCCTCAACGATTCGCACGTGGACGGCGACGTTGTCGCCCGGCTTCAGCGGCGGTATCTCGGCCGCGTGACGGGGAGCGAGCGGGGTTGCTTTGGTATCTTTGTGGGCTTCTTTCTTAGCCATTGAGAACCTCCTTTTCCAGTTCGCGGCAGAGGAACTCGCGCTCGGACTCGGTCAGGACTTCGTTGCGCAGGAGTTCGGGCCGGCGCTGGGCAGTTGTTTTCAGAGCCTGTTCCCGGCGCCAGCGGCCGACCGAGGCGTGGTCGCCGGACACCAGCACTTCCGGGACTTCGCTGCCGCGAAACTCGCGCGGCCGGGTGTAGTATGGTGTATCAAGGATGCCGACCGAGAAGGAATCGGTCGCAACCGAATCTTCGTGGCCGACCGCGCCGGGCAGGAGCCGGGCTATGGCCTCGACGATGACGACGGCCGCGGCCTCGCCGCCGGCCAGCACGTAGTCCCCGACCGAGACTTCGCGGTCAACCATCGTGCGGATGCGTTCGTCAACGCCCTTGTACCGGCCGCAAACGAGTATGAGGTGACTGGTCCGGCTGAACTCCTCGGCCATCGGCTGGCAGAAGCGGTCGCCCTGGGGAGAGAGCAGCACAATCATGCTTCCGGGCCGGCGTATGCTCTCGATTGCCGCCGAGAGCGGCTCGGGTTTCAGTACCATGCCCGCGCCGCCGCCGAACGGGTAGTCGTCTACCGTGCGGTGGACATCAGCCGTGAAGTCGCGGGGGTTGACGTAACTTACGTCGAGCTGGCCGTCAGCGCGGGCGACGCGCGTCGGGCCGCAGTCGAAGGGACCGCGGAAGTAGTCGGGAAACAGCGTAATGATTGCTGCCTGCATCGGTATGAAAGGCGGTCGCGGGCGCGGACGACGCTAGTCGATGACGTCAACCGTGGCGTGCTTGTCGAGTTTGCGCGCCGCGGCTCTGACAATCGCCCGGATCGCGTCAATGGTGTTGCCCTGCCGGCCGATGACCTTGCCCTGGTCGCCTTGCACGACTTTGACCTCGTAGGTAAGCGTCCGTTCGCCGGCGAGTTCGGTGACTTTGACTTCGTCCGGGTGGTCGACGAGTGCCCTCACGATGTGCTCGATCATCTCTTTCATGGCCTACTCCTTCGGTGTGTCAGTCGGTGTTGCGTTCTCAGGGGTGGATGCGGGCTCGGTCGATTCGGGCGCTGCCGCCACACTCTCGTCGATGAGTTCGGGCACTACGGCCACACTCTCGATTGAGTCTACGGCCTCGGGCGCTAACGCTACACTGTCGCCAGAGTCTACGGCTTCCGCCGCCGGCGTCTGCAGTCGGGTGTAGCGGCTCAAGAGCCTGCCGACCGTGTCCGAAGTCTGGGCGCCTTTTGAAACCCAGTGTCCGATGCGCTCGGTCTTCAGCTCCAGCAGTTTGGTGCGTGGGTCGTAATGGCCGACCGACTCGAGGTATTCGCCGTCGCGCGCCTTGCGTGAGTCAATGACGACAACCCGGTAGGCAGGCCGGTTCCGGAGGCCCACACGCCTTAGTCTAATCTTAAGCAAAGTATGCTCCTCATCTGGAGTCAAACGATAGCGAAAACGCCCGGATTGTCAATCATTTCCAAGCACTCGGCCGGTTTGACTTGCGGGTCGCGGGAGCTACAATTGAACCACGGACGCCGCGTCCTCGCAGCGACAGACCGGGCCGGGGTGCAGAGCCCCGGCCCACAACCCAGGCACGTACTTGCCAAAGGAGGTGTCAGTGAGAAGAGTAGTGGTGATGTTGGTGCTGGTGCTGGCCGGAATGAGCTTCGGACTCATCAGCCCGAGCCTGCATGAGCACCTGACTGCAGCACGGGCAGGCCAGAAGCTGCCGGTGCAGATCGTGTTGAAAGAGCAGTTCGACAAAGCGCTGCTCAATAGTCTGGTCGACGGCATGCCGAAACCCGTGCGGCGGGTCGAGGTGGCGCGGATACTATCGAAGTTCTCGGCCCAGCAGCAGGCCGGAGTGCTTGAGTTCCTGGCGACCGCGAACGCGGAGAACGTCCAGTCGTTCTGGATTGTGAACGCGGTGTACTGCGAAGCGACCCCGGCGGTGATTCAGCAGCTCTCGGAGCGGCCCGAAGTGAGCTACGTCAACTACGACCGGGTGTATTGCCCGGATCTCGTCGAGCCCGCTCAGGAGACGGAACCGACCGATGAGATTGCCTGGGGCGTGCGTAAGATCAACGCCCCGGCAGTATGGGCCCTTGGCTACACCGGCCAGGGCATAGTCTGCGGTCACATCGATACCGGGTGCAACTACAACCATCCGGACCTGGCCGACCACATGTGGACCGATGCAAACTACCCGCACCACGGGTGGAACTTCGAGAGCAACAACAACGACCCGATGGACGTTTCCGGCCACGGCACGCATACCTCGGGCACGGTGGCCGGCGACGGCACCGGCGGCACCCAGACCGGAGTCGCTCCGGACGCTGAGATCATGGTCTGCCGCGTCAGGACTTCAGTGGACACAATCGCCGAAAACCAGATGTTTGCTGCCTTGCAGTTCGTCGTGTCGCCGCCGCTCTCACCGAGCCACGGCGCGGACCTGTACACGATGTCGCTCGGCTGGTACATATCGTGGAATCCGCACCAGGCGACATGGCGCGCGGCCATCGACGACGTCAATGCGGCCGGCCTGTCGCAGATTGTGGCGGCGGGCAATGAGCGCGGCGTGAACACCCCGCCGAACGCCTGCCGCTGTCCGGGCAACGTTCCGCCGCCGTGGTGGAACCCCGAGAACACGGGCGTGGGTACACTGTCGGGCGTCGTGTCCATCGGCGCGACCGATTCGAGCGACGTCATCGCGGACTTCTCCAGTCCCGGTCCGGTGACCTGGTCCGGCGTGTCGCCCTACAACGACTATCCCTACCCGCCGGGCCTGACCCGGCCGGACGTTTCGGCGCCCGGCGTCGACGTCAAGTCGTGTTCGTACACCGGCAGCGGATACACCCTGATGTCCGGCACCTCGATGGCGACCCCGCACACCGCGGGCGTGGTCTGCCTGATGCTGTCGAAGAACCCGAACCTGTCGCCCGCAGTCGTGGATTCGATCCTCGAACTGACCGCGGTCGACCTCGGGTCCGGCGGCAAAGACAACGACTACGGCGCGGGTCGGATAGATGCGCTCGCGGCCGTGAGCTACGTGACCGGCTCCGGCGGCCCGATGCTCAGTTTCGCAAGCAAGCAGATTATCGACTCGACCGGCAACAACAACGGCATCCTCGACCCGAGCGAAACCGCCAAGCTGCTCATCACATTGCGCAACTCCGGCGGCGCGGGTTGCGACAACGTGACCGGGACGTTCCGCACCTATGACGCGCGGCTGACCATGAGCGACTCGACCGGCGCCTGGGGCGACATCCCTTCCGGTGGCTCGGTGACCAACACGGCCGACTGGTTCGTGATTCACGCCGACGGCGCGATTCCGCCCGGCACCGCGTTCACCTGTTCGCTCTTCGTGCATGGCGACGCTGACTACGATACCAAGATGCCGGTGCTGCTTACCGTCGGCACGACGCCGAGGCAGCCGGGCGAAATCATCTGGGGTCCTGTGACCTGCCCGGGCATGCCTACGGACTGGGGTCTCTACGGTGCCGCCTACAACACCAACGACAACCTCCTTTACACCGTCTACTTCATGACCCCGACCATCTACAAGTACTCGTCTGATAGCCTGCTCACGCTGCAAGGCACGGTCACTCTGCCGAATGACTCCTGCACCGACATCGACTACATTACCTACGACAACGCGTTCTGGGTCGTCTGCAACCCGCAGAAGATTGTGTACAAGATCTCGCCGAGCGGAGCGGTGCTGAACCAGTTCAGCGTATCATTCGCCGACTATCCGTGCGGCATCACCGAGTACGAGCCCGAGCACAAACTCTACATCTCGGACCGACGGACAGGCCTCGGTGCTACACAGCTTATCTACGTCACCGACACGCTCGGGAACGTGCTTGACACAATAACGCACCCGATGCAGTCCACCTACGGCACGCGCTGCCTGGCGCTCGACGGCCGCTGCCCGTCCAACCCGCCCTCGCTGCTCAACATCTACACTTGGTTTGACGCCTCCGGCACGATTCTCGACAGTTGCGGGATGTACGAACTGGACCGCGTCGACAACACGGTGCTCAACGGCTACGTGTTCCCGAACACGGCCTGGAACATTCGGGGCATCGAGTGCGACCCGCGCGACGGCTCATACTGGATAACCATCATGCAGGGCGGCACGACCGATAACATGATCTTCAAGGTCGTCGGGTTCAACTACGACGGGACCGGTATCGAAGAACCAGGGTCCCGGTTGCCGGCTGCTGCCGACCGGGTCGTAGTGCGCGCCCAGCCCAACCCGTTCACGGGTAGCACGAACCTGTCGGTGCGGCTGCCCGCTGCCGGGAGCATTGACCTGAAGGTCTACGACAACAACGGCCGCGTGGTGAGAACGCTTGCCCGCAGCGCCCCGGTCACGGCCCAGGCGCTGTTCCCGTGGGACGGCCGGAACGAGAAAGGTGAGACCGTTGCGCCGGGCATCTACTTCTATCGCGTCAAGAGCGCGACGGCAGAAGCCTGGGGCAAGGTCGTCCTCTCCCGCTAGTTCGCGACTCAAACCGTATCGGAGCGGCGCTTCGGCGCCGCTCCGCTTATCCGGCCTCAGCCGCGAGCTGTCAGCGTCGGGCCGCCAGCCTTGTTCGCTCTGTACTACAAGCGTGCAGGATCGTCGTTTTCGCGAAGATGTCTGAGCTGTCGTCCATGCTTCGTGTCTTCGTGGCCGATTCCGCGTCGGGGCATTTTGCATTTTGCACTTTGACTTGCGCGTCCGACGCGCGCTGTGTCTGATTGACCCGCTGCCGCGTCGGGGTACAATGTACCCACTTGGTTGGCTCCCGCCATGAGGCGACGGAGTGGCAGGCCGTCCGAGTCTCGTTAGCTGAAATCAATCTGGCACAGGAGGTGTCCGTGAGAAGAGTAATAGTGATGTTGGTGTTGGTGCTGGCCGGGATGAGTTTCGGGCTCATCAGCCCGACCCTGCAGGAGCACCTGACCACGGCACAGGCAGGCCAGAAGCTGCCGGTGCAGATCGTGTTGAAAGAGCAGTTCGACAAGGTCCTGCTCAATAGTCTGGTTGACGGCATGCCGAGACCCGTGCGGCGGGTTGAAGTGGCACGGATACTGAAGGATTTCTCGGCCCGGCAGCAGGCCGGAGTGCTTGAGTACCTGGCGACCACGAACGCGGAGAACGTCCAGTCGTTTTGGATTGTGAATGCGGTGTACTGCGAAGCGACCCCGGCGGTGATTCAGCAGCTCTCGGAGCGGCCCGAGGTGAACTACGTCAACTACGACCGGGTGTATTGCCCGGACTTGCTCGAGCCCGCGACCCCGACGCAACCGACCGACGAAATCGCGTGGGGTGTGGACAAGATCGACGCACCGGCAGTGTGGGCGCTCGGCTACACCGGCCAGGGCATAGTCTGCGGTCACATCGATACCGGGTGTAACTACGACCATCCGGACCTGGCCGACCACATGTGGACCGACGCAAACTACCCGCACCACGGGTGGAACTTCGAGAGCAACAACGACGACCCGATGGACGTCAGCGGCCACGGTACGCATACCTCGGGTACGGTGGCCGGCGACGGGACCGGCGGAACCCAGACCGGAGTGGCGCCGGACGCGCAGATGATGATTTGCCGGGTGATGACCACGATCGACACGGTAGCGGAGAGCCAGACCTGGGCCGCGATGGAGTTTGTGGTATCGCCGCCGCTCTCCCCGAGCCACGGCGCGGACCTGTACACGATGTCGCTCGGCTGGTACATATCGTGGAACCCGCGTCAGGCAACGTGGCGAACGATCGCGGACAACGTGAACGCGGCCGGCCTGTCGCAGATCGTGGCCGCAGGCAACGAGCGCGGGCAGAACTTTCCGCCGACCGCCTGCCGATGTCCGGGAAACGTGCCGCCGCCGTGGTGGAATCCCGAGAACACGGGCGTCGGTGCGCTGTCGGGCGTCGTCTCGATCGGAGCGACCGATTCGAGCGACGGCATCGCCAGCTTCTCCAGCCCGGGTCCGGTGACCTGGTCCGGCGTGGCGCCGTTCGACGACTACCCGTACCCGCCGGGCCTGACCCGGCCGGACGTCTCTGCGCCGGGCGTGGACGTCAAATCCTGCTCGTACACCGGCAGCGGATACGCCCTGATGTCCGGCACCTCGATGGCGACCCCGCACACCGCCGGCGTGGTCTGCCTGATGCTGTCGAAGAACCCGAACCTGACGCCGGCTGAGGTGGACTCGATACTCGAGTTGACCGCGGTTGACCTCGGACCCGGCGGCAAGGACAACGACTTCGGCGCGGGTCGGATTGACGCGCTTGCGGCAGTGAACTACGTGAGTGTGTCGAACGGGCCGGCGCTCAAGCTGATCTCGACCCGGGTGGTCGACTCTACCGGTAACAACAACGGCGTCCTCGACCCGGGCGAGACCGCCCAACTGCTCGTCGCCCTGAACAATGTAGGCCGTGCGTCCTGCAACAGCGTCACCGGCAGGTTCCGCACCTACGATGCCCGGCTGACCGTCAACGATTCGATTGGCGGTTGGGGCAACATCCCGCCCGGCGACACGGTGGCCAATGATGGCGACCCGTTCACGTTCAACGCCGACAGCGCGATTCCGCCGGGCACCCAATTCACCTGCTCGCTCTTCGTCCAGGGCGACAGCGCCCTCGACTACGACAAGAAGATGGAGGTGCTGATTGTCGTCGGCGTGCCGCCGGGTGGAATCATCTGGGGCCCCAAGACCTGCGCGGGGATGCCGACGGGCCCGGGCCTGTACGGTGTGACCTACAACAGCAATGACGGCCTCATCTACTGCACCTACTTCGGCGAGTCCACAATCTACAAGTATTCCTCGGACAGCATGCTGACCCCGCAGGGCACGATTACCGCGCCGCAGGATTTCTGCACGGACATCGACTACATCGCCCATGACGACGCGCTCTGGTTGTTCGGAAACCAGCAGATGGCGGTGTACAAGATCAGCCCCGGCGGCACGGTCCTCAGTCAGTTCGACCTGCCGTTCACGGCCTACCCGTGCGGCTTGACCGAGAACGAGGTCGAGCATAGACTCTACGCCTCGGACCGCCGGACCACTCCTGCTTCACGTCAGATCATCTACGTTACCGACACGCTGGGTAACCGGCAGGATTCGATTATCCATCCGCTCGTGGCTCCTTTCGGCACGCGCTGCCTGGCGCTCGACAGCCGCTGCCCGACCAACCCGCCTTCCCTGCTGAACATCTGGGCCTGGAACAACGCTGCCGGTAGTCACCCTGACAGTTGCGGCATGTACGAGTTGGACCGCGTCGGGGGCACGGTGCTTAACGGCTACGTCTTCCCGGACAAGGCGTGGGACCTCCACGGCATCGAGTACGACCCGCGCGATGCCTCGTACTGGATCACCATTGCGCAGGGCGGCGCAGACAGCAACATGATTGTCAAGGTAGCCGGGTTCAACTTCGGAAGAAGAGCCGGTGTCGCAGAGCCGAGACTCGGATCGCCGGACGCCACCAGCCGGCTGGTCGTGCGCGCCCAGCCCAACCCGTTCAGTGGCAGCACGAACCTGTCGGTGCGCCTGCCCGCCGCCGGGAGCGTTGACCTCAAGGTCTACGACAACAGCGGCCGCGTGGTGAGAACGCTTGCCCGCGGCGCCTCGGTCACGGCCCGGGCGCTGTTCCCGTGGGACGGCCGGAACGACAAAGGCGAGGCCGTAGCGCCGGGCATCTACTTCTATCGCGTCAAGAGCGCGACCGCGGAAGCCTGGGGCAAGGTCGTCCTATCCCACTAGTCCGCAACTCAAACCGTATCGGAGCGGCGCCCCGGCGCCGCTCCGTGTTTCCGGCCTCAGCCGCTGGTCGTCAGTCTGGTTCCAAACGCGCTGCGGGCCGAGTTGTCGAGGCGGCGGGGTTGGACGGCCGACAGCCTACGGCTCGCGGCTGACGGCAACGGTTAGCGGTTCACGGTGTACGGCTTACGGTGTGCGGTTTACGGACAGCGGCTTGCGCTGACGGCAGGGGAGGCGGGCTTGCTGCGCCGGAGCGGGTCTGGTAGAATCTCGCTGCTGGGAGCGTTGCCAGCTTGCGGCCGAAACACACCTTCGTGATGACCGCCGGCGCGCTCCCGGCTTTACCTTGACTCGTGTCGGTGGACGGCCGAGGCTTACGGTGTACGGTTCGTGGTCTACGCTTCACGGTGTACGGTTAACGGTCGCGGGATTCGGGTGAAGCGAAAACGGTTGCCGTCCCCGACAGCCTAGTACAGAGCACGCCCCAGGGCGGTGTAGAAGTGCTACTCCGGCTCGTGGGCGAGCGCCAGCGGCAGAAATGCGTCCTCCATCGCAGCTTCCTGACCGCTACGTCACTTGCCTTCAGGGACAGACCGAGACTGACTTGCGTTCGTTGGGGGCGCTGAACTGCAAATCAATGCCCTTACGGGCGAGAGGAGTTCACCTACTTCGACCGGAGCCTGCAGGAACCAGAGCTTCATGCGTGGGTCCGCGAGGAACTCGGAAAGCCGCTTGATGCACCCGGAGTCCGACAGTGTAAGACCATTCGAGGCTGCGGCGGCACCCAAGAGGCAAAGCTCGCCCAGCGCAATCAAGAAGCGGCACGTCTGTTGCACGGACGAACTCGCCCACTCAAATTGAGCTCGGGAGACGCACTCCAGCGCACGGTCCACGCGTTCCGCAAGCTGAACGTCGTTGCTTTCGACCTCGGATAGGGCACGGACTATGAAGGGCATAGTGCCGGTGACCAGCGGGGTTAGTATCATATGGTCCTGCTTGTTCCAGAGAAGCTCTGACAGCTCTTCATATCGGCGCAGGACACTTGCGCATAGCTGTCGAGTCACTTCCGGCGCGCCGCTGGCATCCAGCCCGGCGAGGATTCGTTCACTCTCCGAGTACGCGTGATTGTACTCGGACACCTCGATATCCCTGACTACCGCATCAATTGCCGCAGCCGGCATGCTCTTCATTGCTAGACCGAGTGCATAGTCAAAGGCCTCGCCCGTTCCACGTCCGGCGCGTATGCCCAATACCGCGTTCACATTGTTGCTGGCCAAGTCCGAGAGACACTGCGCCAGTGCGCTAGGCTGCACCGCAGAGGCATCCGGAGCTCTTCTGGCCACGCCTCGGCGGGTAGCCTCGAAGAGCACATGTGAGTTGCGCGGCGCGAGCGAGAGTGCCACAGATATTGCCTCGTCTGCCGACAGGCTTGTCTGGAGTAGCAGCGCCTCTCCGGGACTCCGAACATCCGCCACCAGAGCTTCAAACTCTCTCGCCTCCATTCTGCGCAGAATTGAGAGTGCGAGCATAAGCGCGCCGCGAGGGACGAAGTCCGCGGCGGCTGCCAGCAGATCTGCCAGCTGCCCGTAGCCGTTTGCATCACTAGGGAGCTTCTGGGCGTTGAGGAGCCCCATGTCCACCGCCTGCCCGGCATACATATCTCTTGCCTCGATCACAAAGCCATGCAGTATGGCTGAAAGTTCGCGGCGGAGCCATGGCGCAACGTCTGCGGAGCCCCGCCCATTCTGCAGGTCCGAGACATCTAGGTGCCAGTAGCTGGAAATCTCGCAAGCTGCGGCGAAATCGGAGAAGCTCCTGCTCAGAAGACTCCTCTTCAGGAGCGACCTAACCGTAAGAACAACGGATGCCACAGCAGACACGACGTCGTCTGCAACTTCGAGAGGCGTCTCCTGCAGGTATGGCATGACCGAGTTGGACAATTCGCGCAGTTCCGTCTGCTGCCGTTCTGGGACTTCCCCCAGCAACAAGCCCCGTGGCGAAATTGCCGGGAGCTCTCGCGCAAGACGTTGTATGTCTTTACTCTCCTCTCCGTCTTTTGCCCTTGCCAAGACCTGCTCCCAGAACGCTTTGTGGCGGCCTTGCATCATCATGGATGCTTCCAGACCAAGCAATCTGGGTTGTCAAGTGCCAGCCATAGCTCGTCGAACGCAGCAAGCAATGAGGTCGCGTCTTGCACCTCAAGAACCATGTGGTAAGTCTTCCCCAGGTTGTTTACTGATGTTCCAAGCGACCACGCGCGAGGCATCTCGCCACGTGACTCCGGTCTGCAGATGAGAAACCGGTCGTGGAATCCCCATCCATAGTGTTCGTGCTGACAGCGAAACTCGACACTAAGCCTCTGCAAGCCACCTGCGCCAGCTAGCAGTCGTTGCTGTTCAGTGCGGAATTGCTCGAAATCGCCTGACGGCCATGCCTTGCCTGCGCAGATCGCCTGCAGCGTCGCATCTGCGTGTGGGGAATAGAAGAGCGTCTGCAGGATGTCGTCCGCGCAAAGGAAGGGATCCCACACGCAGACGCCGCCCGACCCATGCTGACGTATGAGATCGCGGATCGCCTCAAGCGCCTCACTGCGTTTGTCCTCGCCCCTCGTTCCGAACTGCATGAAGGAACCTCCCGCGGCAGAGGCGGCCATCTCGCTGCGGATCATCCGTCTGTGCACTAGGTCGTCGACGCCTGTGGGGGGCCGAACAGCAGCAGTGTCTCCGGACATCAAGTGCACTACGGCTGTTCGACCTCCCACTGTGAAGGTCCTGGTCTGCCCGGTAGTCATCCGACCGCGCATCTGGATTGACTTTATGAAGCTGCCAGAGAGTGCGTGACACGCAAGTCCAGTAGCCTTGTCCGAGACTACCAAGTCCAGCGGCGAATCCGCTGAGCCTCTACCAAGCCGGACGACTCCGCTACTAGCGTCTCGTAAGTCCGTAGACGTGAGCACGCCGTCTAGGCTACTGGTCATCTGTAATTGGAGAGTCCGTTGCTCAGAGACCGCCGGGTGCCATTCTAGGGTCACCTCAAGCTGTCCCTCGTCGTAATCGAGGTGCTCATCGACGGCGATAATCCTGACCGGGAATTGGAACACGATGTTGCCGATTCGTTCTGGCACTTGTTTCAGACGAATCGGGACGTGCTGTTCCAGCGCTTCGAGTGCGGCCTGCATCTCTGGTTCTGTCATGAGGCGATAGAGTTCGGATTTAGCTACATCAGCGAACTCGATTACATGGGAACCATTCTCGAAGTTGTTCTTGAGAACGCTATTGAGTGGAATGGCCTTGGTTCCATCAGCGGGGACGAAGCGCCTGCGCAAGGTTTGGTTGGCACCGTGAGTCAGCCCGTGCCTTTTGTACAGCCACTGCTTGCGCTGTAGGACGTCAGCGAATCGCTGGGCGGCATCTTGGATGGAGCTGTAATTTCGTATGATGCCAAAGCTGAGGTTCCCTGACGACCCGACCTGGATGAGATTAGGCGTTATCATCTCATCCCATACCGCCGGCATCGTGGCCTCTTCCATCACAGCAAGTGTGAACAGATTTACGTACCTGCCACGTTGTCGGTCATTGATGAACGCGACCGTCTCCTCGCATCTTTGGTAGAAGCCAAGTTGGCCTGGAGCCGACAGGAGGTTGAAGTCCTGAAGGACCTGTTGCTCTAGCTGTTCTGGAGGCATGCGCAAGCGCTGAGGCGACTTGCAGAACTGACCGAATTGGCTCGATGCGGCCGAGCCGCTACATCCGCGCTCAACGCGTGCGTTTCCTTCTCGTACGAGAAGGTTTGTCGCTGACCATGACCGCGTCGGCGGTGGACGTGTCGAGGTTGAGCTGCTCATGGCCGTGAGCTTCCGCTGAGATCGGAGCATCGGTTTCGGGGATTTGGAAGCGGAGCCTCGAATCCTCCACGTAGTCGGCGCTGAGTTCCATCGAGACCCACTGTCGGTTCAGGCGTTCCGCGACGTATCCCGTGGTGTTCGAACCGGCAAAGGGGTCGAGAACGAGGTCGCCAGGCACGGTCAGAAAGTTGATGAAGAAGCGCGGCAACTCGGCCGGGTATCGGGCCGGGTGGATCTTACGCTTCATGCGCTTCAGGGCCGAGAAGTAGGCACTGTGGCTCTCGTTGTTGCCGCACTCAATGAGGTTGCCGGGAATGGAGCCGCCGCGGTCCAGCGCGAAGGTTTCCTTGATGTTGTGGCCGGAAGGTCGAACCGTCCTGGTTACCCCTTTGTGTATCAGGCGGAGCATGTCCTTGCTGTACGGCTGCAGCACTCTGGAGTTGTCCGCCTTGGGGTATGGTGTCTTGCCCAACCAGTAGATATACTCAACAGAGTCTTTTACGCGGAGTCGCCTTACGTTTACCCATTCCGCCGGAGCCGGGAGCTTTGCGGGGTTGTACCAGAAGAACTCCTGACACAGGCAGAAGCCGATACCGTCGCACAGTTGCAGCAACAGGCGGACATGGTACAGGGACCGTGTCGGCTTCCCCGGGGTCCATGTCCCACCGATGTTGACGACGAAGCTCCCTGTCGGCTTGAGAATCCGGCGTATCTCAACCGCGAACGGAGAGAACCAGTTGATGTAGTCGGCCTGGTCTGCATTCCCGTATTCCTTCTTGAAGTGGAGGGCGTACGGCGGCGACGTGACAACGAGGTCAACCGAATCCGACGCCATGTCGCGCATCATTTCAAGCGAGTCGCCGCAGTAGGCCTTGCCGAGAGACGTACGGTACGCGGGTCTCATCGCCGCGCCAGATTCTCGATGAGACCGTCCAGAGATGAGTACCAAGGCGGAGATATCGGGGATGTCGGGAGCGGCACTCGGTGCATCACCGCCATCTTCGTTTTGTACTTCGGGTGTCTCGCTAAGTCCTTGCTCTTAATGAACAGGAACTGCGTCCAGTCGTGCGTCTTCTTGCCGAGGCACACCGCAAGAACCTCGAACTGGTCATAGCCGTAGAATCGGCTGCTTGGGTCGCCCTGCGATGCTCTGGTCTTCTGGGTTTCAACCTTGTAGGCCGTGATTGCTCCGTCCTGTCGGTACGCCTCCTCCGAGTCGCGGATGTTCTTGCACTCAACGCGCAGCGCCCTGTCGGTCGCTCCGGCGAGCCAGATGGAGTAGTCAGGGTATCCATCTTTGTCGTGTACTTCGAAGCGCTCTATCAGTCCCGCGTCGCGCAACCGCTGGATGAGCTTGCCCAGGTGGACCTCGGCCACTGCGCCCTCCAGGGTGACCTTTGCGCGGAAGCGGAGGTTGATGGCATCCAGCAATTCGTCTTTGGTCAGGCCATACTCGATCTCAAGGGCGTGTCTACGTGCGCAGGTCATCAGACTCTCCTTTGATGAAACGGCGCAGGATGTCAAGGTTGTCGCCGTAGTAGAGCAGATTCGTCGGGTTCCCGTCGGGCATCAGGAATGAGAATAAGGCGAATCAATTCGGTGTCAAGCAGCGCCAATGCGCCGGGCGGCGAGGTTGTCTGGCCCGAAAACGCTGGGCTAAGGAGTGGAGTAGAGTTTTGACTAAGGTTTTGAGGAACCATTCGACGAAGTAGTCGAGGTAACAGTCGAGGAACCATTCCAGGATAGAATCAGCGATAGAGTCGGGGAGAGAATCGAGGATAGATTCGATGATAGAATCGAGGAGAGAATCGGGGTGAGAATTGACGAACCATTCGAGGAAGGAATCGGCGAGAGAATCCGGGATAGATTTGACCAATGAATCGAGGAACGAATCGGGGTGAGAATCGAGTATAGAATCCGGGAAGGAATCAAGTAACGAATCGGCGAACCAATCCGGGAAGGAATCAGTGAACCAATTGACGGGGGGAATGACCCCCCACCGGGCCCCCTGCCAGGAAAACGAAGAAAACCTGCCCCTTTTTGCTGGGAAAAGCGGATTATACATATGAGGGCGGAAGAGGAATCAAGGAGCCTAGTGGCGAAAAGAAAGGACAGGACTGAAGAAGGTGTACGATGAGCAGACGGAAAAGGCCGCAACCGGAGCATGGGAGCCCGCACGAGCTGCGATTGCGAGAGATCGTGAACGAGTTTGTCGGTGATGATTCTCAGAAGAAGGCGTATCTTACGTACGCACGAGAACTTGCAGTCGCAGAGCGCTCGTCGTCCTTTGTCCCTCGTCCTTCGTCCAACGTCCCGGACTTCACACGGCGGACGAAGCTGGTGGCGGAGAAGTGGTTTCGGAGAGGGCTGTCCGGCCACCTTATGTGGCTCATCGGGCAGGTGGTTCAGAATAGAGGAGTCGGATAGTGCAGAATGCAAAGTGCAAACTGCAAAGTGCAGAATGGCGGACTGCGATTGGAGGTTACGTATGGAACGCACGAAGGATCGGGCAGTGCGGATGATTGAGAATTACGCGGCGCGGTTGAAGGTCGGGCAGTGCGGGGCTGCTCGGAACGTCGGCCTCAAGGGACCGGCCGAGCGCTTCTCGGCGGCCATGGAGCGCGTACGGCGTACCCGGGCCGAGACCAAGGCCTTGCTTGAGGACTTGGAAGTGCCGTCGATCGTTCGTTTCCACTACTGCACTTTTGCCCTGCGGTTGGGCAAAATCGTCAACCACGCCTGGGGCGAGCACGCTTGCCGCGAGGAGGCGCGGATTCTCGTTATGACGTGGCAGGCCCGCGGGCTGGACCACGACGTCATGTTCAAGATTGCGCGGGAAGTGTTCGAGTTGGAGATGGACGATGAGGTCAAGCTCGAATGACGAAGTTCGAATGACGATTGAAACCCGAATGACCGGCAATGACCAATCGGGAATTCGGACTTCGGTATTCATTCGTCATTCTGGTTTCGGACTTCGGGTTTACCCGCAAGGGGTCTTGACGGCCGGGGCAGGGGAGATGTAGAATTGTTACAGGGAATAGCGTGGTATCTATCAGGGCGTCCGGTATGCTGGCGCGCGCTGTCCGGCAACGGGTCGGCCGGGACGAGAACGCCGGGAGCCCTGTTAGGCTGGTTTGACCGGTCCGCGGTCAGGCGCGCCGGCAGGTCGTTTGTGTCTGTGTCCGGTGTTATACAGGAGGCGTGTCATGAGAGACGCCGAACTGGTTGCAGGTATTCTGGATGGCAGCGTGGACTTCGCGGTGCTCTGGGACGAGTACTGGAGCAGGGTCTATGACTGCATCCGCAGGATGGTCGGGGACGCCGAACTGGCAAGGGACCTGGCCAATTGCGTCATGGAGCGGGCCAACGAGCAGCTCTTCCGCTTCGACGCGAACAAGGGCAGTCTCTGGACGTGGCTGCATCTAAAAGTGAGAACCGTGGTGATTGCCTACTTCCGACGGCGCCGGCTGCGGACGGTCAGCCTGGAGGTTATCGACGACTCGCGGGAGCCGACGTGCGAAGGGCCCGAGCAGGTCTACGAACGGGCTACAGTGTGGCGCGCGGTGGACGGGCTGCCCGAGCCGGAGCGGTCGGTGCTGGCGCTGAACTATCACGACGGGTATTCGTGGGACGAGGTGGCGCGGCTCCTCGGCACGTCGGCCCGTACGGTCAGGCGGCTGGCCATGCGCGGGCTTTCGATGCTCCGGGGCAGGCTGTAGACCACGTGGTCCGAAGGAGGTGGTGCGATGGTACATGAACGTGATGATGTGACCGATATCGATTTCAATGACGCCGAGATGGATATGTTCGGCGACTTCACCGAAGCGGTGCAGCGGTGCGAGCATCCGGACATGGAGAAGTACCTGGCGCGCTGTCCGGGGTCGGAGGCGAAGATGCGCCCGATACTCGAGATGGCGCTCTTGATGGACAGCGCGGTAACCCAGTACCGGCGCAAGTATCCGCACGTAGACCTGCGCAAGCTGCGGGAGCTCGTCCAAAAGCAACGCGGCATAGATAAGTAGTCCGCTCCTTCCCGACCATGACCCGGCCCTGCGGCCGGGCCATTTTTCTTTGCCCTTTTTCCCGAGAAGAAGCGGATTATACAGTAGGAACAAGGTCACCGGTCAGCGGTGAACCTGCTCTTTGACAACATGGAGAACCGGACACAAGGGCAGCGATTGCGGGACCGGCGTCGCTAACTCGGGCTGAAGGAGGTGATAGTTATGCCCAATGACCCGACCGCTAGGCTGAACAACTGGAACGAGAAGTACAACCTCGAACGCGTCAACGCCATCCTGACCGAGAAGCGGCCCACGATGTTGCAGAACATGGGCGCGGTCATCCCACTGCTCGCCGCGATGGAATCGCAGGTGAAGCAGGTCTGCGACGGCTCGGGCGTCGCGACCATCATGTACCCGTTCTACCTCGACTTCGGGCGCGAGATCTGGAAGCTCTCCCGAAAGGAGATTTCCGGCGAGTCGCTTGCGAAGGAAGCTGCAGTCCTGATTACGAAGTGGACTGCAAGAGGCCTGACCCAGGCGGTGCTGCAGGCCATCCGCACGCAGGTCTTCAACGTCGCGGCACCGGTTGCGCCGTGAGAAGGCCACGAACGATGCGGGCGGAGTCCCGCTGCCGAACTCCGCCCGCGTGTTGCCTTTCTTGCTGCCGGGTACTGGCCGGCGAGTCAGTCGAGGGCGCCCGCATCCCGCACTGGTACGGCACCGGCTGTCTCGGCCTGGGCAAAGACTGCTTGACCTGGTGAACCAGCGGAGCTAGGATTCTGAGCAATGAAGCGCGAGTTCATAATCTGCGACGTGTTTGCACGGAAGCGGTTCGAGGGGAACCAGCTTGCGGTGTTTCCGGACGGGGCAGGACTCTCGGCCGAAGAGATGCAGACTCTTGCCCGTGAGATTCACTTCAGCGAGACAACGTTCATCCTCGCGGACAAGCCGAATGAGCGCGGGTGGCCGGTGCGGATTTTCACACCCGCCAGCGAAGTCCCTTTTGCCGGGCATCCGACGCTGGGAACCGCATACGTGATATGGGACAAGTTTCTCGGCCGAAAGGCCGATGAGGTCAGGCTGGACCTGAAGGTCGGCGTGGTGCCGGTCGCGGTGGAGGACGGGGGAGAGCGGCTGGTGATGACGCAGAAGCCGCCCGAGTTCGGGAAGAGCGTTGAGCCGGCGGAGGCGGCCCGAGTGCTTGGGCTCGCGCCGGATGCGATTGACGGCCGGTTCCCATGCCAAGAGGTCTCGACTGGGCTTTCGTTCCTGATTGTGCCGGTCAGGCACCTGAAAGCGATGCAGGACATCAGGGTGAACCTGGCTGAGTATTACCGGCTTACCGGAGGGCTTGAGGCGAAGGCGGTGCTGGCGTTCTCGCCGGAGACGGTTGACCCGCAGTGCCGGCTGCACGTGCGCGTGTTCTGCGACTATTATGACGTGCCCGAGGACCCGGCGACCGGAAGCGCGAACGGTTGTCTGTGCGCGTGGCTGACGCGGCACCGGTATCTGGGCGCGAGCGACTTCGCTATCTACACCGAGCAGGGCGTGGAGATGAAGCGGCCGTCGCTTCTGTACCTGCAGGGCGAAGAGAAGGGCGCCGTCATTTCCGTGCGGGTCGGCGGCAAGGTCGTCGTGGCGGGCCGGGGCGAGTTCGAGCTCTAGCCCTGCTTTTGTCGCTTGACTGGCGTGGACTGGCAACTAGAATTTTGACAGCACGGAATCAGCCGGACACGTCCGGTTGAGCGAAGTAGTAAACGGAACCAACAGAGGAGGAAGTAAATGCGCAGTATCGTGACCCTGCTGCTGCTGGCACCGGCGCTCATGTTCGCCGTGTCCCTGCAGCCCATGACCGTGCTTCCCGTTGAAGGGAAGGTACTTTCGCTTGAAGGGAAGATACTTCCGTCGAGCCCGCAGCCCGGCTCGGGTCCGAGCCGCGAGGCCCGGGCCCTTGTCGGCACCATTGACACCATCGGTGGCACGACCTACGATTGGTGGGCCAACGGCCCGAGACTGAGCGCGATCGTAAACTCGCCGACCTACGGAGTGCACGCCGTGTGGATGTACTGCCCCGATCTCACGGGCCAGGACTTCCCGAACCGAAACATGCGCTACAACTACTACGAGTACGCGTCGCGCACATGGATCTACGCCGACCCGGGAGACTTCATGGCGGGGGGCGTGAACGTCTTTCCGAAACGCGCGGGCTTTGGCAACATTGATGCCGACCCGACGAGCGGGGTGGCCGTCATCGGCGGCCACGTCGCCGTCGGCGCCGACATCATGCCATGGCTTGCCAGAGACGCAGCCCCGGGTGCCGGGCTCTGGGACTATGCCGATTCGATGGGCCTCGGCGTTTGCCAGTGGCCGCCGATTTCGGTCGGACAGGACGGCCAGATCAACATCTTCGCGATCACTGCCGCTTACGACTTGATCTACGGCAGCATTGCGCCCGGTAACTGGCCCAACTGGGCAACCCCGGTCACGGGGTTTGTCCCGAGTCCGGGCTTCCCGACCCACAACATCGCCGCCTCAAAGGTGTCGAGTAAGGTCGCCTTGGCTTGGGACGTCCAGGGGGCTGTGGGAAGCGGCCCCGAGCATGGCTACGTTGACTTCACCACCGATGGCGGTGCAACATGGGATGGCCCGACGTTGCTGGATCCCCCGACTGCCTTCGGCGGGGACACGTTGACGAGCTACCACATCACGTCGATGTTCCCGTGGTATGACAGGCAGGATAGGTTTCACGTAGTGGCCAATCTCGCGCCGGTAACGCTCGACTCAATCCGGGGCTATCCCTCGCAGGTCTGGCACTACTGCCCAGACAACACCCCACAGTGGAGCCTGATCCATCTCGCAACTGCCGATTCGTTTGCCTCCGGCGTTAGTCTCGGGTACAACGCGGCGTTCGCCTGCCGTCCGAACATCGGCCAGGACAACGACGGCAACTTGTTCGTCGTCTGGGAGCAGTTTGACCCGCTGAACTACGAACCGGCCACGATGGATTTGCGTGCCGACATCTTCGCGTCGGGCTCGAACGACAACGGCGTCAGCTGGGGCGCGGCGCTCAAGCTGACCGATGCCGGCTCCTATTCGATGCGATTCCCGTCGGTCATCGACCTCGCGGTCGCGGGTGACCCTGACACCATGTTCGTCATATACGAGATCGATTCCATCGCTGGGTTCTACGTGTCGACTACTAACTCGCCCGAGGGTCCGGCGACGCAGAACCCTGCCGTGGTCCAGAAGATCCCCGTGGATTTGGTGATTCCGCCGGGAGTGGCCGAGCAGCCGGGTGCCACACCGGTGAGACTGGACGTAGTTGCGAAGCCGAATCCGTTCGGCCGCGACACGCGGCTGTCATATGCGGTGCCGCATCGCGGCAACGTGTCCCTTACCATATTCGATGCGGCGGGCCGGACCGTGCGGACTCTGGCGAGCGGCCGGAGCGAGCCGGGACGGTTCAGCGCCGTATGGGACGGCCGGTCTCAGTCCGGCGCGCTGGTGCCGAACGGCGTCTACATGTACCGGTATGCGCTTGACGGCAAGCGCATGGCCGGCAAGCTGACACTGATTCGCTAGCAGCGAGTTCCACCGAGACTTCAGAGCGCCCGCCTCCGCGGGCGCTCTGAGTTTCAACGGGTTTGACATGAGGCGTTGGGCCGAATAAGATGAAACATGAGCCGAAGAGCAGAAGCGGCGTTCATCGTGATGGTCGTGCTGGTTTCAGTCGGCGCAGCCGCCGATTCGCTGTCTGTGCCGGGACTCGTCGGCCAGGATATCTACCACGCGCACCGCGCGCTCAGGAAGCTCGGACTGGTGAGCCGGTTCGAGCAGGTCGAAACCGACACCGCAGCGGTGCCTCTGTTTTTCGTGGCGTCGCAGTCGCCGGATTCAGGCGCGGTGGCTCTTCCGGGCGACACGGTCACGCTCAGGTTCAACCATCCGGGGATGCTACGTTACTGGAACGCCTCGGTGATCCCTCTCATAGGTGATTTCGGGAACACGGTCAGTTTCTACAAGGTACAGAAGCCACCCCAGCCGATTGCCGTGGAGCCGGCCGGCTACCCGCTGGAACTGAAGCAGTATTCGTTCAGCGGCAACGCTGACGTAGAGGCACTGGTGGATTTTGACGGTGCGGTGCTGGCGGCTCGGGTTGTGCGGTCTTCCGGCTACGAGGCTGCCGACTCGTCGGCGTGCGCTAGCGCACTGCGCGCCTCATTCAGCCCGGCTGAGCACTACGGGCAGCCGGTGCGGGTCTGGTTCCCGCTGCCCTATCACTTCCAGTTCAAAGAAGACAAGTCACTACCGAGCCCGGCGAAACAGGGGCGTGACCCGACCGAGCCCGAACGCTAGTGTTGCATTCCTCAAATAATACGATATAGTAGCTTACCGATCGGAGGTAAGCTATGAGAAAGAAGACGAAGGTAGTAATTGAGTTGACGCCAGAAGAAGAGCAGGCGTTGAAGATATGGGCC
>Ga0265595_1000624_pt1 | contig 30856 bp, 29 predicted proteins | sample saktaG_15_FD_190148 | JGI IMG/M metagenome (GOLD analysis project Ga0265595, IMG submission 190148) | Saline water microbial communities from Sakinaw Lake, British Columbia, Canada - sak_2013_06_06_50m | ecosystem: Environmental > Aquatic > Non-marine Saline and Alkaline > Saline ...
TTGTTCCCAGAATTTTCTCCAATGCTCCTCCCTTTCTTTTGGATTGTAGGCCTTATCCATAAATTAAATGATTGTTTTATATTAAGCCATTTTCTTCCTTTGTTCAAGGAAAACTAAACCATGGCGCTTCGCTTGCGATCGCAAGCGAAGCGCCATGGTTTGTAAATACGCAAAAAGGGGCGGAAACCCCTTTTTGTTGAATTTGTATTCAAAAATTTTGAAAATTTTACATCTGGCCGCCTTGTCCAGGTTGCGAGGGCTGGGCTGGATTTTCCGGCTTAGCCATAACCTCTTTGCCGCCCTTTTTCTTGGATTTAACTATTAATAACACGGCAATAACAACAACTAAAGCAGCAATAAGCGCTATATAAAGTGTTCCCATAGATATATATTAAATTATTATTTTCAAACTGACCTTTCTTCTTAATTTTCTCAAATTACTCCATTCTACCCCTTTGCTTCTTGTTAGTCAATTTAGTCCCTGTGGAAAACCTTTCAACCAGCTTATATATGCTTCCAGCGCCCATTATTATAATAACCTCCCCGCCTTTTAGGTTGGCCTTTAAATAATCTAAGATTTTATCTTGAGGCAAATATACCGCCCAAATTTTATCAATGGCCTTAACTAATTTTTGACTGCTCACTTTCTTTTTTATGGCTTGGCTTTCTCGCCCCTCAACGGTATAGATATCAGTTATAATCAGCTCGCTAAGGCCAAAACTGTTTTTGGCCCGCTGGAAAGTTTTTACGAATTTATCAAATAAATAAAAAGTTCTCTGATATTGATGCGGTTGAAACACCAGCCATATTTTTTTGCCCTTGAACCTTTCAGCGGCTGCTTGCAGGGTGGCCTCTATTTCCGTGGGATGATGGGCATAGTCGGAAACAATTTTTAATTTTAAATTTTTAATTTTAAAATCTTTTTCTTGAAACCGCCGCCAAATACCTTGATATTGCGAAAGCGCTTTAAACGATACTTCGTCGTCAATTTTTAATAAGCGAGCGGCATTTAAAGCTGCCAGAGCATTGGAAATGTTATGTTCTCCCGGTACTTTTAGAATTTTTTTGATTTTTGTAGCATCTTTGTCTTTTAGAGAGTACAATTTTACTTTTTGTTTGAAAATTGAAAATTGAAAATTGGACATTAGAATTTTCAGCGTGTTTCCGTCATCTTTGTTCGCCACAATAAAACCCTTAACCTGTTTAACATATTTTGAAAAAACTTTCCTAATGTGCTGAAAATTTTTGAAGAAATCCATATGCTCTTTTTCAATATTCGTTAAAACCAGAGTATCCGGGTAATAACGCAAAAATTTGGCTTGGTAATCATCCGCCTCTATGATTAAGTGCTTGCCCTTGCCAAGCCGCCAGCCCGGCTTGGTGCCAATGACAAAAGTCGGGTCAAGGCCGGCCTTAATCAAAATTTGCGCGATCATTGAGGCGGTGGTGCTTTTGCCGTGCATTCCCGAAACCGCGATGGTGAAATAACCAGCGCTCAATTCGGCTAAGGCCTGCGCCCCCGAAATACAGCGGATTTTCAGCCGCCGCGCTTTTTTTAATTCCGGATTATTTTGCGGCACGGCCTCCGAGTAAACAACTAAATCAACATCTTTGGTTATGTTCGCGACTTTGTGGCCAACAAAAACTTTAATCCCCTGTTTTTTTAATCCAGCGGTAATCTCCGATGGTTCAGCATCCGAGCCCTGCACAACATACTCTTTTTGTTTGTAGATATTGGCTATACCCGAAATAGCAATGCCTCCAATACCAACGCAATGTATTTTCATATTTGCCAATCTTAGTTAGGCATATTTTTTGGAAAAGCTTCCATCAAATATTTTTATTTCTATCTTAACAAAGAAATGCGCCTTTTTAAAGGTTTAAATTCAAAATAAGTATAGCCCCTGGTTAACCAAGGGCTATATTGAAAGTTATCTACACTTATCATGTTCAATCCACCTTTTGCAGAATGAACAATGACACGTGTGTTCATAGGCCTCTTCAATCGTAGCGGCCTTTCCGTGACGGCAAATATTGAATGCCGTCAAAATGGCCGTTATACTGAGGCCTGGATGTCTTTTTTTAAAATTTTCATAGCTTTTTGTGAAATCTATTAAGCTTTCCAATTTTATCCCTCCCTTTGTAAGCTAAAAGATTTGGTTGCATTGTTTTTAAAGAGCGGAAAAGAGCGGAAAAAAGGTAATTTGCGCTTTGCTTGTTCTTAAAATCGGGCGAGCATAATTACTTCATCTCCCCGGAAGAAGTTTTTAAGCACGGCTTCGGGCTGGGCGCGCAGCGTTTTTTGATAAAGACATTGGGCTTGGTTATCGGTTCCGGTGGTTACCTCAACTATTTTTAGTTTTGAGCCGCGTTTTTTCAGACAACCAAGTATATTTTTTAATGATTGTTCAATTAAAAAAGTGGCCACTCCCCTGCCCCGGGCGGTTTCTTTAACAGCGATTTGTTCTAACTCAAAAACCGCTTCCTGCCGAAAACCGCCTTTCTCCAGCCACAATATGTAGCCCAAAATTTCGTCTTCTTCTTTGGCCGCGAAATACTGTGTTCGCGGAAAAGCGCTGAAATTGCAAGTTAGCCACTTTTTAGCCCCAGCTAAACTGCCATAACCCCTGAAGCACTGATTGGCGATTTTGGCTATTTCAGGCAATTCTTTTTTATTTAATGGCTGAATCTTGAGCATAAATTATTCTACGGTGACGCTTTTTGCCAAATTGCGTGGTTTGTCAACGTCAATGCTCTTGGCGTCAGCCACGTAATAAGCTAAAAGCTGAAGAGGTATTACATTGACAATCGGCGATAACGCGTCAATGGTTTCTGGAACTTCAATTGTCCAATTGGCTAATTTGGCAGCCTGTTCGTCGCGGGCGTTAACAATGGCCAAAATCTTGCCGCCTCTGGCTTTTACTTCCTGCATATTGCTTAAAATCTTCTCATAGGTTTGATCTTTGGTGGCAATAAAGATAACTGGCATGTTTTCATCAATCAGGGCGATGGGGCCGTGCTTCATTTCAGCGGCCGGGTAGCCCTCGGCGTGTATATAAGATATTTCTTTGAGCTTCAAAGCGCCTTCAAGAGCTACCGGATAATTAAATCCCCGGCCCAAATAAAGGGCGTCGGAACAGTTTTCAATGGCCGCGGCGATTTGTCGGATAGATTGAGCGTTTTGGAAAATAGTTTGGATCTTTTCAGGAATGAGCTTGAGTTCTTTGAGAATGTTTCTATCAACTTGACCGCCTCTGATTCCTTGCAGATATATAGCCAGCAAAGCCAGAGCGGTTATCTGGCAGGTAAAGGCCTTAGTAGAGGCAACGCCAATCTCCGGGCCGGCGTGCAGATAAATGCCGCTATCAACTTCGCGGGCAATGGTTGAGCCAACCACATTGACAATGCCTAAGGTTTTTGCCCCTCTTTCTTTTGCCTCTTTCAGGGCCGCTAAGGTGTCGGCAGTTTCGCCTGATTGGGAAATGGCGATGGCTAAATCGTTTTTATTAATAATAGGGTTGCGGTATCTAAATTCGGAGGCATACTCTACTTTTACCGGCAGGCGGCAAATTTTTTCAATCATATACCCGCCAATCAGCCCGGAATAAAAACTTGTGCCGCAAGCCAATATTGTAATTTTTTTAACGGCGCGCGGGTCAAGGTTAACGGAGAGCTTTGCTTCTTTTTTGGCGAGGCGACCCCGCAGGGTATTGGCGATGGCTTGGGGCTGTTCAAAAATTTCTTTGAGCATAAAGTGCTTAAAGCCGGTTTTTTCAATTTGGCCTACATCCCATTTTAGCTCTTGAATTTCTTTTTTTATATTAACGCCGTTAAGCTGTCGGGCTGAAAAACCGTTTTGGTCCAAGACAACTATTTCGTTATCTTGCAGGTAAACCACTTTTTTGGTGTGCTTTAAAATGGCCGAAGCGTCAGAGGCCAAAAACATCTCGTTGTTGCCTACGCCCAAAATTAAGGGAGAGCCCTTTTTGGCGCCAATGATTTTATTCTGCCCGGCCCGCAAAATGGCTAAGCCGAAAGTTCCTTCCAGCAGCCCTAAAGTTTTTAAAACCGCTTCTTCAAAACTGTTGGCGGAGCTGAATTTTTCAATTAAATGGCTTATAACCTCGGTGTCGGTGTCAGAGGCGAAATGGTGGCCTTCTTTTTCTAAAAGTTTTTTGAGCGCTTGATAATTTTCAATAATGCCGTTATGAACCACCGCAATCGTTCCCGAGCAATCCAAATGCGGGTGAGCGTTTTTCTCGGACGGTTCGCCGTGCGTTGCCCATCTTGTGTGAGCAATGCCGGCAATTGAGCCAAGGTTTTCACCGGAGAGCTTTTTGGCTAACTCCCCTACCTTACCTTTAGCTTTGATGGTTTTTAAATTTTTTAGCCCTAATAAACAAATACCCGCGCTGTCATACCCGCGGTATTCTAATTGTCGCAGGCCTTCAATAAGCAATGGTGTTGCTTTTTGCTGGCCAATGTATCCGAATATGCCGCACATAATTTTTTATTTAATTGAAGAGGGGGGAAATCAAAAAAATGATATACCCCCCTTAAAAAAATATAAGATTGTTTATTTTCGGTATCTCATAAAAGAGATCCCGAAAAAATTACAATCTAAAATGCTGTTTTAAGAGCCAGCTTCATTGTGCCCCCAAAAGCGGGTTTTCACAATGGACAAAAAAAAGACAAAATCCCGCATCTTACGATGCCGGGGATATTTCGAGGTTTCGAAATTTCGATATGGCGATATGGCGAGGAGTTATTTTACCAGCCAAATTATTAAATTATTAGGATTAAGCTTGAGAAAAAACTCGCTTGAGACGGCGCGGATTGTCAGGTTTAGTTTCTTTTTGGTTTTTTGGGCGACGATTTTAATTAGCGGCGAGATAATTTTGCCTTGCAATTCATAGCGGTCGTTGGCGTAAGAAGACGGCGGCAATTCACGGTTGGAAACCTCTTGATTTGTTTTTGTTAGAAGAATTTTTAAAATTTTTATGGCGGTTTTTTGCGAATGCAGCTGGGCGGATGTCAAGCTTTCCCCTCTTATCAAGAGGCGTCCTGATTTTTCCATTATCAAAATATCGGCCTGATGCTTTTGGGCGGCAAATTGTTCGGGCGACAAGGGCTGGCTGGTTGTTTGGCCGTTGGCCAATTCTTGAACAACCACCGTGCTTTTGGAAACAAACTCCGAATAGATTTTTTGGCTTAAAAACTGTTCAACAACCGCCCCTTTTTCTTCTAAGCCGTCTATCCAAGAGCCGTAGCCCAGCTGGGTTTTTAGGCCAAAGTCCTTTTTTAAGGCGGCCATAATATCAGATAAAATTTCTTGTTTTTGCCCGGCTGGGAAAACAAAAAGGATGATGTCTTTCTTTGTAGTGGAAACCGCTTTAACCCCTGCTCCCAAATCGTCGGTCTTGCTGGCCTGATGATGAATGGTAGAATTGACTGCGTTAGCGGTGTTTGATAAAAGCCCCAACAATAGAAACAGGGCTTGGTGGCGGTCAACGGCTCGCAGGAATTCCCTAAGGCTGTCTGTTCTGTGCCCGTTGCTTAAGAGCGCTCCAAATTTTAATAATACGTCTCCGCTTAAAAAGTTCATTACTTCCAAACAGCTGTTGTCCCAAAGTTTTTTGTTTTGCCCGAAAGTTGATTGGGGAAAATTATGGCGGAAAAAATCGGACACGTTTTTGGTGGTTTCTTCTAACGGCGAGGTGGAAAAAGGAGTATTGCCCCTGGGTTCGCCCAGATAAAGGAGCCCAAAATCAATCGGCCATGAAGCGCGTTTAGTGATGTTAAACAGTTCGTTTATTCGCCCGCCATCAAAATTTACTTCGTCAATGAGCGTGTAGTTGCCCCCGATGTTAAAAGGCAAAATTAAGTTTTTTGATTTTTTAATTAAGTAATGAAGCGGATAAATTGAAGGCAAAAGAGTGGCAAAAATGGTAGCGCCGCTGGTTTCAGCCCCCCGGTGGGCGGCTAACATTTTCCAAGCGGAGCGGAAAATCAAATTAAAGCGGTATTTTTTGTTTTTGATGAGTTCGGTTGAATTTTGCCGGGCCCAGTCATTAAGATTTTCCGGATAAATTTCTTTGGTTTGTAAATGAAAAGCCAACGCCAGAGCCGAGCACAAGGCCCCCGAAGAACCGCTGCCGCCAAAAGGCATTTCCGAGAGCAAATGGATCTTAAAGGGTTGTTTTTGGAGTTTGCGGCCCCATATTTTATTAACGTATTCCATTAAGCGGTTTTGCGCCAAGTGATCGTATTGGTCGGGCTGGAAGTTTTGTTTGCGAAGAGAATATGACTGGCTGGTTGGCTCAAGACAAATTTCCGGGGCGCTGTTTTTTGGCAGAAATTCCAAACCGACGTAAAGCCGCAGCGGCAGTTTTTGCAGCAGCATTAAGCCGCCCCAATAGCCAACATACTCCCCAGCCCACGTAAAGAAATGGGGGCACGACACGATAATTTGGCACTTAGAAAAAAATTCCCTGTAGACGTCCGGGAACCTTTTTTTAAGCGCGGCGCTGTTAAGCGGTTCTCGTATTTTAGCCATAAATGTTTACAACCCGAGTTTAAACATTATCTTAGTACAGGTTTTGCGGAAGTTCAACAGGTTCAGCTGTTGAAGTCGGACTTCAACAGCTAAGGTAGTTTTGTAAGTAGTTCAATGAAGAAAGCGGCGCTCCAGGCCTGGCACGGGCAACCTTCGGCGCGCGGGTCAATGGCCGAGCTTAATTCGGAGTGGTGCCCTATAGTCCCCTGCCAGAGGATGTCATAAGCGCTAGCTTTGGTTATTTTTTCAATGTAGGGTTTAAATTTTTTGTAATTGTTTCGGGCTAAAATCAAGGCAGCTAAATTGTTAATAAAAAACCAACTATCACCCTGATGATAACTGGCGGCTGATTCGCCGGTATGCGTTATCTGAAAATTTTTATTTGTTTTATCCAGCGTGGCCACCCCTCCCCATTCCAACCAAAGGCGTGGCAAAACATTTTCAAAACATTTCTGCCACTCGCCCTTGTTCAGCAATTTAGGATAGGCCAGAGCCGCCAGGAATATGTTGGGGCGAATAGTTTTATCCGGCGTTTGGTTTTCAAAAAGGCCATCCGCCAAAATATTGCCATCCCAGAATTTTTCTTTTATGTATTCCCGGCCTTCTTTTTCCTGGCTATCATAGAAAAACTTTTTTCGCCAGAATTCCTGATTATTGGAAGCTAAACGGTAGGCGTTTAATAAAAGGGCCTGTAATTCTATGGCGCGGGGAGCGCGATTTATGGTGTCCATCCATGTTGCCTTGGAATAATGCGAGAAAAAATCCTTGGAATAGCTGACTCGGCCGTTTTTAAAGAATTCTTCAATGGCTGCCAATAAAAATTTTCTTCGGAAAGAAAAATTTTCCGAGCGTTTAAACAGCCAGCCCCATCCATCAACCGCTGAATCATTTTTTTTACCTTTAATAATGGTTACGAGCATTTTTTCAAAAATTTCATGGGCGGCGGGTTGATTAATAAAGGAAAGGGCTTTTAAGGAAAGAGCGGTATCCCTTTGCCACGATTGAAAAAACCAAGGTAAGCCCGCGTAAAGCATTTTGGCTTTTTTGTTTTTATCAAGAACCACTAGCCCGTCTAAAGAATTTTTCGCGCACAAATAAGCCATTTTTAATTCGGGGTTTTTAATACTGGGATCTTTGAAAAATGAAGATAGCTTTCTAATTTCTTTTTGTTTTTTCTTTTTTAGTATCTTTAGATTATTCGCGGTGTAAATGGCCTGGGAAACGGCCTCCTCTTTATTTTGCGAGGCGGCAAAAACTATTCTTTGGGCGCTGATTAATTTAATAGCTGAAAAGACGTAACGCTCAAAGGGCGGCGAGTTGCGTTTTCTATCAAAAGCGTATTGTTTCATTTGCCATTTTTTGATAAGTTCGGTTTCTCGCGCGTCGCTTTTTACAGCCAGCCAGATTTCCGGAACTTCCAATCCTTGTTGGGTGTATTTGACTAAAGTTAAGCCGCTTTCATAAAAAATTTCGTAAGAGCGGTTATCATTTTGATTGTTGTATGATTCTTTGATGTCTAAAGTTATAATTAGGTTGGTTTTTTCGCTCACTTCGTAAGAGAAAGTATTAGAAAACGACGGCAAGAAAAAAGTTTCCACAAACCCGCCCCTTTTTTGCTCACAATTCCAGAAATTATTTCTAATTTCTTCAACCCGAGGAGCGTTCTCAATTTTAATGTCTTCCACAAGGCGGAACATCCTTTGCCCCGCTAAATCGTTAGGAACAAAAAACCAACCCTGATAACGGCTAGTTATTTCGCCAGCCCACCACAAATAACCGCCCGCTTTATTGGTGAGCAAAAATGACTTTTCGTCCTCTACCACCTTGGCCAAGCGAATATTTTCGTTAAAACAATGGATAATTTTCATTTGTTTTCTATAGCTAATTGATGGGCCTTGAAGTAATGCTTGATTAGTTTTCTCCAGCCAAAAAGCACCGAGAGGTTTTTGGCGCGCATTTTATTTTCAACCCTTTCTTTGCTTTGGTATTGGCTGAAAGTGAATAAAGTATCAGTTAATGACTTTATCGCCTCTTCGTTTTCTTTGTTGGTTCTTTTAAGGATAAAAATACCCGGGTATTTTTTGTTTTCAATATGTTTTTGGCACGCCCTGCCAAAACCGGTAAGGTCGCTCGTTAAGGCGGGCACGCCGTAGCCGGCGGTTTCTAAGGGCGTGTAGCCCCATGGCTCGTAAAATGACGGAAAAACGCCTAAATGTGAGCCCTTTAAAAATTCTTCATAGGTGAGATTGGTTAAGCCATCGTGGCCGGAAAGATATATCGGATAAAAAACCACTTTTACTTTATCATCGGGTTTGTTATCCAGGCCGTTTTTTCGAAGGAGGTTTAAAATATTGTCTTGCTCGTTCAGTAAGTCGTGGGTGGACAAGGGAGGCGTACCTTTTCTTTTTAGTTTTAAAAATTTTTTTTCTATTTTAAACAAAAAGTCCTTGTTAAAAAGCGTTTCTTCGGAGATTTCTTTATCTTCAGCCAAAGCATAAAGCACTTTTTCTTCGGTTTGATCGGAAATTTCTTCCAGCGAGTTTTTTATATCTTCTAAGTATTCGCGGCTTTCCAAAATATCCGTTTTTACTCCTCTTACCCCCGAAGGCACAAGAAAGAAAAAAATAACGTTTTTGCGCGCGTTGGCTTGGCGCATTCTTTCATTGAGCCGAGCTAAGGCCTCAATTAGAATATCAAGCCCCTTGGCGCGAAATTCATAGCGACACGCGGTAAAGAAAAATAAGGTTTGCTGCAAATCAAAAGCATAATAAGGAAAAAAGTAAAAAAGCAGGAAGTTTCTTAAGCGGTTGCGATGCACCCTGTGCTGAATGGTTAATTCTTCAAAGCTGGGAAATTGGCTTTCGCTCAAGCCATTAGGCAAAAGCATATCGGCTTTTTTTCCTAAGAAATGCTCTGCCTCCCAGGCGGTGATAGCACTCACGGTGGTGAAAATTGTAGCGTTGAGAGTAATGGCCTTTTCCAATTGGTGTTTGGCCTTGATGTTAAAACGGTTGATTTCCTCTTCGGGTTTAATGTTGTCTATAAAGGTGTAAAAATCAACGTTGTTATAAGCCAGTGTTCTTCCCAGCGTGGTGGCGTGGGTGGTGAACACGGTGCCAACTTGGCATTGTTTTTTCTTTAAATGCAAAAGCCCCGCCCCGGAAAGCCATTCATGAAAATGCGCCACTATTTTTTGTTTAGGAAAGAGCCCGGCCATTTTTTCAATGAGCAAGCCGCAAGCGGTAGCCCAAATAACCGGCTCGGTGAAATCATTGCCGGCCGCCAAAGAGTCAATTTGATAATCATTCCAGAGCTCGGTTTTTATCTGGTTGGCTTTGGGCCAAAAATCTTTAAAGTCAATGAGAATCATTTTTGGCTCCCCTTTTATCAGCCATTTACCGAAATGAAACCGCAACCCTTGTTCTTTTTCCAGTGTTTTGAATATATCTTTGAGGTTTTCTTCGGGCGGTTCTTCTTCAAACTCGCCCTTGAGTTTTTCGGCGAAATAAGGGCCTAACAAAAAATAATTTTCTGGGTAGCGTTTCACCATCTGTTCTACCTTGGAGGTTAAAACTGTCCAAATACCTCCTACTTTATTGCCTACTTCCCAAGCTACTTCAAAAATTACGTCAGGCCTCCCTGGCGTTCTAACCTTAGAAATAATTGCTTCGGCTTTCATGATATCTTTTTGCTTAATTTTATAATTTTTGTTTAATTTTTTTAGCCGTTGCCTTGGCGGATTTAATTTTTCGCACTCCCTTGGCTAAAACGGCTTCTCCAAAAACATCAGCAATCCAACGACTAAAGTCGTTTTTATTGGCATTGGCGTGATATTTAAAAACATCTTGCGTCATTGTTTCCAGAATGCTTGCCAATTCCTTGAGGTTTTTAGCAACCTGTCCATTGCAGAGCCAGAACGCTTTTTCAGGGATAACATTGTTTGAAATACTCTTTTTACCTGTTTTGGCTACGGCCGTTTTTTTGATTATTATTTTTTTCATTTTAATTATCAATTATCAATTATTGATTATTATGGGCGACCTTTGATTGAGTCGTAATTTTAAATCATTAAAAATATTCATAAAAATAATAAAAGCGTCGTAGGGCGATTCATATGGGCTGAAGTATTTATGAACGTCCCCGTCAGCAAACCATTTTACGCACATATAATAAAAATGATCGGATGTTTGCAGCTTTCGCCATTGTTCTAAGATTTGTTTATTTTTGTTTTTTTTAACTTCGCTTTCCAACGAGTAAATTTTTCCTAAGGCCTCTTGCTGCATTTTATTGCCCAGCCACGCCGATAAGTCCCGCTCGGTATCAGCCCAGGTTACAATGTTGGGAAAATCTAACTCCCCCGTTGGCTTATATAATTTTATCACGTCTGAAGGATTTTGGAAATTATTTTCGGGGTATTTTAAAATTTCGCCGGGGAAGTTTTTCAAAAATTCAAAAATGCCCGTTTCCTCCCACTGGTGTTCGCCAAAGGTTTCATAATCCATAAAAAGATTAATGACGTCGCCGTGCCCGTGCGCGCCGCGCGTCCAGGCGGCAAATTTTTCGGCCGTAAGGGGCCACTCGTTCCAATCGCGGCTGGAGAAACGAAAAGAAATATCATCGCTCAATTTATAATTACGAAGCAGAATTTTAATTTTTTCGGCTCCATTGATTTTATAAACATAATTGGGGCTTCGCCAGTCCAAAATATAATCGCAGCCCTCCCCCAAAATTACTTTGTAGCCCATTTCTTCCACTATTTTGGCCATTTCGTTGTTTAGCATTAATTCGGTATTGCGAAAGGCCCGGGGCGCGTAATTGAATAGTTTTTTGATTTTTTGCCGATGCAGCGCTACCTGTTGCTTGAATTCTTCAGCCGAATAAAGATAGGCCAATGAGTGGTGGTATGTTTCAGCTAATATTTCGCAGCAGCCGGTTTTTACCAATTCCTGAAAATCGCCAATGACCTCCGGAAAATGTTTTTCTAACTGTTCCAATAGAACGCCTGATAAGCCAAAAGCAATCTTGAAATGGCCTTTATGCTGCCTGATTAAATTTAAAAGAATTTTGTTGGTTGGCAGGTAGCTTTTTTTGACAATTCTGGCCAAGTAATCATAATTTCGTTGGTGGTCAAAGTAGTCGTTGTCTTGGCCAATATCAAAAACCGAGTAGTTTTTCAGGCGAAATGGTTGATGGGTTTGTAGGTATAAACAAACTGACGGCATGTTTTTCGGGGCTCGGAAAGATAATTTTGAGGAGCCGCTCGCCCGCTCCAGCGGCGGGCTCGCTTATGTCCTCGGCAAAATTTCGCCCGCCTCAGGCGGACGGAACCAAGCATTTTGCCTGCGGATGCTCCTCAAAATTATTTTCCGAGCCCCTTAATCAAGATAACACTTCGTTATAAATATTGAGGCAAGCGACTGCTGAATTGTCCCAAGTGATTTTTTCTACCTCGTTGGTTCCATTTTCCCGTAAAGTGTTTCGCAAGGTTGGATAATTTAAAACCGCTAAAATTTTGCCGGCCATTTGGTTGATATCCCAAAAGTCCACCAGCAAGCAGTTTTTGATAACCTCCGAAACACCGGATTGTTTGGAGATAATGGCGGGTGTGCCGTGCGCCAAGGCCTCCAAGGCAGTTAGACCAAAGGGTTCCGAAACCGACGGCATAACGTATAGGTCGGCCATTTTGTAAATTTTAGTTAAATTTTGGTCTCTTAAAAACCCGGTAAAGATTACTTTATCAGCGATGCCCAAATCAATTGACTGGTTAATGAGTTGCGCCTCCATATCGCCCGAGCCGGCCATCACAAAATAAACATTGGGATTTTTTTCCAGCACTTTTACCGCGGCCCGCAGAAAATAATCCGGCCCCTTTTGTATTGTTAAGCGGCCTAAGAACAAAACGATTTTGAACTTTTCTTTCAGGCCGTTCAAGCCCATTATTGTTTCAAAGGCATGAGCAGAGTATCCGCGTTCTAAAGCGTTATACACCACGCTAATTTTTGCCGGGTTAATGCCATAGTGTTCTACTACTTTTTGTTTGGTGAAATTGCTCACAGCCGCTATTCTGTCGGCCTTTTCAAAGCCCTCTTTCTCAATAGTGAAAACTTGCGAGTTCGCGCCTATACCGCCGGTTCTGTCAAATTCGGTGGCGTGGATATGAATCACTAAGGGCTTGCCGGAGGCCTCTTTGGCGGCGAGCCCGGCAGGATAGCAAAGCCAGTCGTGGGCGTGGATAATGTCAAATTTTTCTCTCTCGGCGATGCGGCGAGCCAACAAGGCGTATTTTTTAACCTCGCTGATTAGGCCCTTATCGTTGGCGCAAAACAGCCCTTGGACTGTTTTGCCGTATTGATCGGGGGTTAGATAGGCCGCGGACAAAATTTTTGCCGCGTCAACCGGGTTTTCATCAGCGAATATAATGCGGCAGAAATCAGCGCGGCAATCTATTTTTCTTGGCAAAACAAAAATTATCTCAACGCCTTGTTTGGCCAAGGCCTTTACCAAACCAAAACAAGCCACCCCTAGCCCGCCAGAGTTAAAGGGCGGAAATTCCCAACCAAACATTAAAACCCTCAATTTGCTCATCTTCTTACTTTTAATTGTTAAATTTATTCATTATAACACTTTTCCTTTTGCCAACAAAACTGTGGATAATCCTAAAAGTGAATAACTATCGCGGGGCAAGAACGTTTTATTTTACAAATAACAAAGCAGCGCCGATAGCGTTGGCGTTTTGGCCCAGCTTAGCCAAAATAATTTTTGGCATTTGTTTTTTTGGCAAAAGCAGATATTGAGAAATTATTTTTTTATTTGGCGATTGAGCGCCTTTCCCGCCCAGAATAATTATTTCCGGACTTAAAACATTTATTAAATTGGCCAAGCCAATAGCGTTTATTTTTTCTTGCTCTCGCGAGTTATTCTTCGTTTTTTGATATAATCTTTTCCAATTTTGTCCCCTGTCAATAATTATATGGCCAACTTCGCCCGCAACCGGCGGTAAGATTTTACCGTCTATCATCAACGCGCCCCCAATACCCGTACCAAAAGCCACAGCCACTATGTTGTTGTATCCCCCACCCGCCCCAAGCATTGCTTCAGCCAGCAAGAAACAATGAACGTCATTGTCTATTTTAATAGTTTTATCGGGCCAGAGTTTTTTTAAGTTTAAGCCGTCAAGTTGGGGCGCGTTGGAGCACTTAATAACAATGCCGCTCGTTGCGTCAAAAATGCCCGGCACGCCGACGCCGATTTTTTGCAGGCCCCACTCCCCCGCTATCGTCTTGAGTTTGTCTTTGTTTGGCGCGCCAACAATCTGTTTTTGTTCAACAATTTTTTCGCCGTCCCAAACAACAACATTTATCTTTGAGCCGCCGATATCCACCCCCAAAATGTTTTCTTTTTTTCTGGTTGTTGCCATTCTTTAATTGTAGCACAAAACAAAAAACTTACAGAGGGCTGCTCTCTGTAAGTTTTTTTAGACATTTTTTCGCTAATTTGCACTAATTTTATTGATAAGAATTTATCATTTCTGATAATATGTATCTCTTTTCCAATTTTTGTTTCCAAATGCTGTTTTTACGGTCCGGGTTTATAAAAATTCCTGGTGAAAAATTTATTTCTTTTTGGAATTTGATTAAGTTCTCTTTTCTGCCAATAATAATTTCTTTATACTTTTTATCTATTGTAGTTTTTATATTAAAGTCTTCGAGCAGCCGTTTAACTAAGTCAAGTATTTTTAAATTTTTTTGGAATCCTCTAACAATTCTTTTATTTTTTCGCCAATGCGCGCAACCCTCATCATCAAAAAACGCTTGAAGAAAAATTCTTTTTTTTGAAATTGAAAGATTATTAATATTAGCCATTAACCATAATGCTTTATCTTTGAAATAACTGGCTAATTCAACATTATAAAATGCAATTCTATGAACACCTGTATCTTGAAAAAAATATCTGTAGGGGGTTAATCCAAAGATTTCATTCATTGAATCTTCTACTTCTGAAATTAATGTTTCGCTCCTATTTTGGTAAACGCAGCTTCTATAACTAATCGTTCCATCGAAAATGAAATGTACTGTCAAAAATAGCAAGCCATCAGACCACTCTTGCGGGAAAGTAATTTTTCTACCTGTCCAACATTTTCCCTTCCTTGCATTATTCCTTGTTATGGTTTTTCTAATTTGATTTTGGCGAACCAGTATTTTTATTTCGGGCGAAAGGATAATATCGTTTATGTAACTAAAAACAGTTGTTTTGGGTAGATTGGTAGCATTAATTATTTCATTCAACGAAAAACCGCTTTTTCTTAAAGAGTGACATTTATCTATTAGAGTTTGACTCGTCTTTTGCATAAAATACGAGTAAAAAGTGCCCCCGTCGCGACTCGAACGCGAAACCAATTGCTTAAAAGGCAACTGCTCTGCCAATTGAGCTACGGGGGCAAAAGCGTTTGAGCGCTTTTGCCGGACGTTTTAGGCGGAGCTCCTGCGGAGCCGTTAAAAAACGTCCAGGGTCGCGCGGAATATAATATTTTTTTTCTTTGCCACGCGATAAAATGTGTCGCTATAGCCCTTCTTTCTTCAACTCCTCCAACAATTCCTTTTGTTTTTTGCTTAACTTTTTGGGCGTTATTATTTGGGTCTCCACGAATAAATCGCCTTTTCCCCAGCCGTTGAAGTGCGGTATTCCTTTACCGCTTAAACGGAAAACCTTGCCTGACTCCGTGCCCGCGGGAATTTTCAAGGAAATATTTTTACTTTCCAGAGATTGCAAATCAATTTCACCGCCCAATGATGCCAGAGAGAAAGCAACATTCGCCACCGCGAGCAAGTCATCGCCCTTTCTTTCAAAAATCGGGTGGGGTTTAACCAAAATTTTAACGTATAAGTCCCCAGCCCCCCCGCCTCTTTTGCCCGCTTCCCCCGCTCCCTCTACCCGTAAAACCTGGCCGCTGTCAACGCCCGTTGGGATGACAACCTCAATTTCTTCCCGCTCTTTAAGGCGGCCTTCTCCTTGACAGACATTGCAGGGCTTCTCGGGTATTTTGCCCTCGCCCTTGCATTCGGGGCAAATGGCATCTTGAGAAAAAGTTAAGGGCCCGAATTTTTTCATTTGTTGCACCCAGCCCGTGCCCCTGCATGAAAAACACTCTTTAACGTTAGTGCCGGCTTCCCCGCCGCTGCCGGAGCATCGCGAGCATTTCACCATTTTACTTAAAGTGATTTTTTTAGCAAGGTCTTTAAGAACGTCTTTTAATTCAACTACCGCTTCTATCTCCATATCGCGACCCTTGTTTTTTGGTTTTCTTTTTTGCGGCCGGTTGCCAAAACCAAGGTTACTGAAGATATCAGCAAAGTCAAAATCGCCAAAATCAAAATTGCCCGCTTGCCCGTTAGCGAACGAGTTAAAGTCAAAACCGCCAAAGCCGTTGCCCGCTCCTCCGCCCGCGGCCGCTCCTTCAAACACTCGGCCGAATTGGTCGTATTGAGCCCTTTTTTCTTTATTGCCCAACACCTGATAGGCCTCGTTGATTTCTTTGAACTTTTTTTCATCGCCTCCTTTTTTATCGGGGTGATGTTGATGGGCAAGTTTGCGGTAGGCGGCTTTTACCTCTTCTTGAGAAGCGGTTTTATTGATGCCAAGTGTTTGATAATAATCTGACATAGAAAATTCTTAATTTTTAATTCTTAATTTTTAATCAATTTCTAATTTTTAATGTTTAATTTTTAAACGGAACAAACCCGTTTTAAAATTTAAAATTAGACATTAAACATTCATTAGAAACTTAAAATTTAAAATTTAAAATTACTTTTCCTTATACTCTCCTTCTTCGGGAGTTTTTTTGTCGTTGGGTTTTTCTTGCGGCGGTTTTTGCTGCTGCTGTTGCTGTTCTTGAGCCGCTTTGTGCATTCCCGCTCCAATTTTTTGAATCGCTTGCGATAGCTCCTCGGTTTTTTTCTTTATTTCATCTATATTATCATCATCCTTTACCTTTTTCAATTCATCAATCTTTTTATCCACTTCTTCCTTTAATTCCTTGGCGGCTTTATCACCCGCTTCCTTGAGGGTTTTTTCAGTGGTATAAATCAGATTGTCAGCCAGATTGCGCGCTTCAATTAAATCGCGTTTTTTCTTGTCTTGCTCGCTATGCAATTCGGCGTCTTTTTTCATTTTTTCAATGTCTTCCTTGGAAAGCCCGGAAGTGCCTTCAATCCTAATGGATTGGCTTTTGCCCGAGGCCTTGTCTTTGGCTGAAACGTTTAAGATGCCGTTGGCGTCAATGTCAAAGCTAACCTCAACTTGAGGCATACCCCGGGGGGCCGGCGGAATGCCGTCTAAGATAAAGCGCCCCAATGTTTTGTTATCGTCGGCCATTGGCCGTTCGCCTTGCAAAACCTTAATTTCTACAGACGGCTGGTTGTCCGCGGCCGTGGAAAAAACTTGCGATTTAGCGGTGGGAACAGTGGTGTTTTTCGCTATGAGCACCGTATTTACTTGGCCCAAGGTTTCAATGCCCAAGCTCAAGGGCGTTACGTCAAGCAAAAGCACGTCTTTGATGTCGCCCATCAACACTCCGCCCTGAATAGCCGCCCCAATCGCCACGACCTCGTCTGGATTTATGGATTTATTCGGTTCTTTGTTAAACAGTTTTTTGATTTCTTCCTGAATCTTGGGCATCCTTGTTTGCCCGCCCACCAAAACGACTTCTTCAATGTCTTTGGGCTCAAAGTTCGCTTCTTTCAAGGTTTGCTTCACTAAAACAATTGATCGGTCAATGAAGTCGGCGGTCATTTCTTCAAGTTGGGATCTTTTTAGTTTTAACAACAAATGTTTAGGCCCTTCAGCGCCCGAAGTAATAAAAGGCAAATTGACTTCTGTTTCCAAGCTGGTTGATAATTCTATTTTTGCTTTTTCTGCGGCTTCCTTGATTCTTTGCAGGGCCAGAGTGTCTTTTGATAAATCAACGCCTTGTTCCTTTTTAAATTCAGCTACAACCCAATCCATTATTTTTTGGTCAAAGTCGTCTCCCCCGAGGTGCGTATCGCCGCCCGTGCTTTTTACTTCAACGTGCGGTTCTTTTTTGCCCGGTTCTACCTCAACCTCCCCTACTTCTAAAACTGAAATATCAAAAGTGCCTCCGCCGAAATCATAAACTACGATTTGTTCATTTTTCTTTTTGTCCAAACCATAAGCCAAGGCCGCCGCGGTTGGCTCGTTGATAACCCTTAAGACCTCCAAGCCGGCGATCTCGCCAGCCACCTTGGTGGCTTTTCTTTGCGAATCATCAAAGTAAGCCGGGCAGGTAATAATGGCTTGGGTTATTTTTTCGCCTAACTTATCTTCAGCGTCTTGCTTCAATTTCTGCAGAATCATCGCGGAAATTTCTTGGGCGGCGTGCCAATTATCGCCCATTTTTATTTCCACTCCCCCGTCGGACTTTTCTCTGATTTCATAAGGCAAAAGTGTTTTGTCGCTTTGCACTTCCTTATCGGAAAAATTGCGGCCGATGAGCCGTTTAATGGAAAAAATGGTGTTTCGCGGATTAGTAATGGCTTGCCGTTTAGCAATAACGCCCGTTAAACGTTCATTGTTTTTTGTTAGGGAGACAATTGACGGCGTGGTTCTGCCCCCTTCCTTGTTTTCAATTATTTTTGCGGCGCCCCCTTCAACTATCGCCATAGCTGAATTAGTGGTGCCAAGATCAATACCGAGTATTTTTGACATAGAAAATAATTTTAAATTTTAAATTTTTAATGAATGTTTAATGTCTAATTTTAAATTTTAAAACGGGCTCGTTCCGTTTAAAAATTAAACATTAAAAATTAGAAATTGATTAAAAATTAAGAATTAAAAATTGTTATTTGTTAATCTTTACCTTTACTGCTCTCAACAATTCTCCGTTGAGCAGATAACCTTTTTGAACAACCTCCGCTATGGTTCCCGGCTCTCCCGCTCCCTCAATCTCGCTGATGGCTTCGTGAAATTCCGGGTTAAATTTTTCGCCCGCGGCCTTAATTTCTTCAAGCCCGTCTTTTTTTAATTCTTCTAAAAATTTATCGTAAATTATCAAATTAGCTTTTGTCCATTCATTGTCGCGCAAATCATCGGGCATATGGCCTAGCGCTAATTCAATATCATCGTAAAACGCTAAAATTTTCAGAAGCCAGTCCTTGCCTAACTGCTTTTTGAGCCAGGATGTTCGTTCCACCTCGCCTTTCTGAAAGTTAATAAAATCGGCCTTGCATCTTTGCCAGCCAGATAGATATTCGTTTTTTAATTTTTCGGCCTCGGCTAGCTTTTGTTTTAATTTTTCTATTTCCATATTTTTTAGAATAAATCAATTAACGACTCTATTAAATAAATATTTTTTTGGAAGTCCATTCTTTTGGGCCCCAAGAGCGCGAAAACAGAGTTTTTTTCGTTGATTTTGCCTTGGCCCAAAATAACGCTGAATTCTTTTACTTTAAACGGTGATTCCTGCCCAATGAATATTTTGATTTTCTCGCTTGGGCTAAAATCAATTTTATTTATTTCTTGTTCAAGATCATCCGCTAAATCTAAAAAAAGTTTCAGGTAGTCCGCGTTCGCAAATTCGGACGCCTTGGCCATATTTTGCCAGCCCTCTTTCCAGAAGATATGCATCTCTTCCAAACCCACAAGGGCTAAGTTGCGCGAAAGCCGGGCTAAGTTTTCGGCCAAAGAGTGTGACATCTGGAATAAATCATCCATCTCGCGAGATATTTCCTGAAATTTTTTCTGGAATTTGGCTGATTTTTTTCTTTCTTTTCGCAACAAGCCATCAACAAAAAAACGATAGCCCTTGTCTGTGGGCACCCTGCCGCCCGAAACATGCGTTTTAGTTAGAAAGCCATTGTTGGTTAATTCGGCCAAGTCCGAACGTATTGTGGCTGGAGAAAAATTAAAACAGCACTCTGCCTTCAAAAAATCAGAGCTAATCGGCAAGCCAAACTTTATGTATTCCGCGACCAAACTATAAAGGATATTTTTTTGTCTATCGGTGATTGCGTCCATAGTATTTTATATTATAAGGTATTAAAATTAGCAGTCAAGACCTCCGACTGCTAAACATCCTTAAAAAGATATTCACAGCCCTTTACCGCACAATATTGTATAATAATAGAATGCTAAATGTGATACGCGCTAAACACGTTACGTGGATGGACATCAAGGGGCCGACCGAAAAGGATTTAGAATGGTTGGACGAGAATTTTAGTTTTCATCCTTTGGTGCTCAAAGAGTTAATGCCCCGCCTTGATTATCCGAAGATTGAACAATTCGGCCGATATTTGTTTGTGGTGCTTTTTTATCCTTTTTATGACGCGCGTAATTTTCGCACTATGCCCCTGGAGCTGGATATTATCGTGTCTAAAAATTATATCATCACCAATCACTACAAAGATATTGTTCCCCTCAAGGCCATCTTTGACAGATGCAACTTATACGAAGACATCAGAGAAGAATACACCAAAAAGGGCACGTATGACTTGCTTTATCGCATTATCAACGAGATTTTGCAGGCCAGCTTCCCCAAGCTAAGCCATATTAAACAAAATCTTGATGAGCTTGAAAGCGCCATTTATTCGGAGCAATACAAAGAAAGCGTGCAATGTATTTCTTTAGTAAGGCGCGATATCATCGGATTTCAGCGCATTATGGAACCGCAGAGCTTAGTGTTAAAAGGGCTTATTCAAAAAGGCGAAAGTTTTTTTGACGCTGACACGTTGCCGTATTTTCGTTCTCTTCTTAACACCCACAACCAAGTGAGCATCATTTTAAAAACTCAAAGCAAAATTCTGAATGCGCTTGATGCCACTAATCAATCGCTACTTAACACCAAGACCAATCAGGTAATTCAGATATTAACCATTTTTTCAGTGATAGTTTTTCCGTTAACGTTATTGGCGGCTATTTTTGGAATGAATACGAAATATTTACCGATTGTTGGGGCAAAGTATGATTTTTGGATTGTCGCTGGAATGATGGTTTTGAGCGCCCTTGTTATGCTTTATGCTTTTAAACGTAAAAAGTGGCTGTAAAAAGAGCCGCGCTTTTGGCCCTTGTGTTATTTATAGTATACCTTGGAAAACCTTAAGTCCATATATTCTAAGGTTTTTCTTTGTTCTTCCTCGGGCATGTTTGTTTCTATAAGCAGTTTTAGTTTAGTTAATGCTACCTTTATGTCTTCCCCCAAGATAAGGCGGGTCTCCCAGCCCTCTTGCGTTTTTACGTTCAATGTTTCATTCGCGTCGGTGGCGATAAACTGAACATTGATTTTTAATGTTTCATTAAAAAAGCCGAAGGTTTCCAGGATTCGCGCCATTTTATCCGGGCTGATTGCTTCAATCGGCGTTTGCTCGGGCGCCCTTTGGTTCTCAATTAAAATAACCGGCAAATTTTTTTGGCCGCTTGCTTTGTATATAACGCCTTTTTGATCAATCAGCCAGCAGTTTTCGTTGGGCGCGTAGCACCAAAGGGCACGCGGCGTTCTTTCTTTCAGCTCTATGGAGAGCGTGTTTGAAAAACTTTTTTTCACCACTACCTCTTCAATTGAGGGCTCTATTTGTTTTATTTTTTCTTTAATCTTTGAGGTGTTCAATAAAAAAAAGGTTTTTTGCAGTGAAAAAACAACGAACCGTTGCTGGAGCCCCTGATTGACGATTTCATTGATTGTCGGGGTAAGGTAATTCAAAGAATCGGGCGTGGTTATGGTTACGTTTTCAATGGCCAAAAGCGGCGAGAACAAAAACAGGTAGGCGGCTAGGACGAGGGCGATGAAAAGCTCAAGGGCTATGCGAAAGGACGGCTTTTTCCAAAGCGGCTTTTTCTTGACGTATCTTTTTTTCAGCCGCTTGGGCTTTTTTTTGTTTTTGATGCGGTATTGACTCATAAACGCCGATAAGATTAATTTAAAATCCCCTTTTGTGTTTTCTTAACAATTCAAACCATCTGATAAGGGTGTATCTCCCGCTAAGGGCCATATCCTGCGTTTTAACGTAAGGGGCCGCGCAGCCCCCGAATCCCTGTTTGAAAAGCGTCAGCCCGGCCCAGGGGTGGTTTTTGAGCTTTTCCGGGGCGGTGTCCGCTATCCCCCAGAAATTATAAACCGAGCAGCCCCTTGCCTTTGCCTCCTTGATTGCCTCCCATTGCAGTAAATAGGCGGCCGGTATCTTTGAGGTTATTGAGGCCCCTTGGTGATAAAACCCCGTGCCTTGCCAATAAATAATAATGGCCGAGGCCAGGCAGATTCCTTGGTGCTTTGCCAAAAAAATTACCGCCTGATTGTCGCGCGAAAAGGCGGAAAATTCGTTTTGCAGATACTTCAGCGAGAAGGGGTGGAAATGATGCTTTTTCACCGTTTCCATATAAAGCTTGTTAAATTGCTCAACATCGTTGATGTCTTGCGATTTTACTATTTGTAGTTCACTGTTTTTTTGGCCTTGTTTAATTAGATAGCGGGTGGTTTTTCGCATGGCTGATAAAAGCTCCTCTTCAGGCGGGGTTATGTCAAGCAGCCACGATAATTCGGGATGAACGTGCATTGGCGCTTCTTTGAGTTTAAGCTGTTTGAAAAGCCGCGCGTTTTCATCGCCGCGCTGCCAAATGGGAGCGATTCTTATAAAATAGAGCTTTGCTTTTCGGGCCGTTTGCTTGAGGTTGTCAGCGAGCGCCGATAAAATTTCCAGCTTGTCGGGGCGGCTTAAAGACGGTTCAACAACCGGGCCGTGCGGCGCCAGTAAAAAGTTGCCTTTTTTTGATTTTACTTTTATCACCAGGCACACGGCCGCGAGGTTTTGCCCCTTGAAAAAACCAAGGCGCTCTATCTCTTCGCCGAGCGTTTTTTGAAACTCTCCCCAATTCCAGCTTTGCAAAAAAGTTTTTTCGCGGCAGCCAAGCAGAAAATTCTCCCAGGTCTCTTTGTTTGTTATCTTTTTTATCTCCATAGAGAGGTTAAAACATTTTCAAAAGATTGACGATTTTTTGCGCCTCTGTTTGGCCGATGTTGACGTGGGTGGGCAGATTTATCAATGACTTGGCCGCCTGTTCGGCCTTGGGGCAGGAACCCATGACGTAGCCGATTTTTTGCAGGTTGGTGTCATAGGGCACTACCGGCGTTTGGCGCCAGCCGTCGCCCAACAAGATGTTCATGTCCCTGGCTTTTCGCAGGATTTTTTCCGGGCTTGTTTTTAGCGACAAAATCGGAAACTTCATAAAAGCGGGCTCCCTGCCCTCTTGGGGTTGATTAAAAGGCAACGCAAAGGAGGTGTTTTTTAATTGCCGCAGATAAAAATCCGCTATGTCGGCGCGATGCCGGTTAAACCTTTCAAGTTTTTTAAACTGATGCAGGGCCAAGCCAGCCAGCTCGTCGGGCATTTTCTTGATAAGCCCGTCGGGCATTATCCCCTGCCTCTCGCTTTGTGAAACCGGCCGCAAAAGCATCTTTGTTTTTTGCAAAAAGTTAAGGGCCAATCCCCCTCCATAAGGCCAGAACGGCAGAATAAACTCGCTTATAATCAAAGGGTTGAAAAGCTGGCGCGACGTCCACCAGCGTGAGGGATAGCCCAGGCCATCTTGAAACATCTTAATACTGCGGGCGATCGCCTGGTTATTTGTCGCAGCCACCCCCCCGCACACCGATGAGATAATCTTATCGCGCCCCAAGCTGAAAAAGCTGGCGTCGCCGAACTTGCCGCAGTATTCCCCCTGATATTTGGCGCCCAGGGAATGGGCACAATCCTCAATGAAGAAAAGATTGTGCCACCTAGCTATTTCTTTCAACTCGTTTATTTTGGCCGGCCAGCCAAAGGTATGCTGAACCACTATTGCCCTGCTCTTTGGGGTAATCTTTTTTTTCAAATCTTCGGGGTCAAGGTTCAGGGTTTGGTCTATGTCAACGAAAATCGGCTTGGCCTTCAGCTTGAGGATGGGTGCCACCATAACCGCGCACGTAAGCCCTTGTACCAGCACCTCGTCGCCTTCCTTGACTCCCAGGGCCTTCAAGACGGTCAAAAAGGCCACTCTGCCCCCGTTAAAAGCGAAACAGGGCCTGTCCAAAAGGCCGCCAAAGGCCTTTTCCAAATGTAAATAATAATCTTTGTTTTTCCTGCCGCGGCCAAAGAGCTGGCGCTTTATCAGCTTGACGTCATCGGGCTCGGTGTTGGGGCAAAGGGCCGAAGATATGGTTTTTGTTTTGTTTGGGTTTGGCATAGCGTTTATTGGATTTCCAGCATATCCATTAGGGCTTTGGGCGCCCTGCTCTCAAGAAGTATGACGTTGCCTTCTTGGGCGAAGTCCCTTATCTTGCTCCATATATCCTGCGCGTTTTCAAGCAGAAACATCTTATGGCTTCCTTCGCTTGCTTCGCTGGCCCCTTTCCGCAGCTCCTTGAAGCGGTCTTTAGTGGTGATAACGCACAAATCGCATACCCGGGCGATTTCCTTTCCTAAATCATAATGTGTTTTTTTTGAGGCCGAGCCAAGTTCAATCAAACAGGGCATAACTATGGCGATTCTGGTTTTTGGGTTTTTGTCTTTATAAACCGTTTTCAGATATTTCAGGTGGGCTGAAACGCTGGCCGGATTGGCCGAGTATGTATAATCCAAAACGTCAACTCCGTTAATCCCCTTCTTTAAATTGTTTTGGCTGAAATTAGCGCACGCCTCCGCGATTTCGGCCAGAGTCATGCCGAGCTTTTTACCGCACACAGCAGCCATCAAAACATTAATCACATTCTGGCGGCCGATTAGATTAGCTTCAAATAAGGCCTCGTCCCCGTCTCGCGATTTGGCCATGAACGAGATTCTGTTTTTGTCCACCGCAACGTTTTCAGCCCAAAGGTCAGCTGTTGTCTCGCTTGAACAAAACATCTTTGATTTCACCCGCAAGCTTTCTGTCCGCCGCGCGCTTTCCACAATTTGTTGGCTGTCATTGTTCAGTATGGCAGTTCCCTCCTCGGGCAGGGCCCGGAGCAGTTCAAACTTCGCTTTAACGATGTTTTTTTGCGAGCCGAAAGTGGCCAGGTGCTGTTGGTTGATGCCGGTCAAAATGCCGATATTGGGCTTTATCATATCGCACACCTGCTTTATCTTGCCTTTTTGGTAGGCCCCGATTTCAGCCACGAAAACTTGATGCGCATCGTTTAGTTCGCGCAATATCGTCTGGGCTATGCCAACTTCGGCGTTTATGTTTTCTTTGGTTTTTAAAACATTGAACTTTTCTTTTAAAATGGCGGCCAAAAATTCTTTGGTTGAGGTTTTGCCAAAGGAGCCGCTCACCCCGATAACAGTAAGCTTGCCAAAGCTCCTTATTTTATTTTTGGCCCTTCGCATTATGCCGGCCTGCCAGATAAGGGCGGGAATCTGGAAAAGCAGTATAAAGACAGAGGCAATCAGCGGCAGAAACAAAAGCAAAACCACAGCGAGCAAGCGAAAATTGTCGTCTGTTTGCCCGCCGGCATAAGCGAAGAAAACGGCCAGCGCCAGAAACCAAGCGCCCTCAATGGCAAGCGTTTTTTTGGTTTGGCTGGGAACCTTCAGGCGGTAAAAAGATGCCAGAAACTTTTTTATTTTCTGCCTTTCAAAATGCGCCCTGAAACGGCCCAAATGGTAGTTTTTTAACTGCCAGAGCCAGAGCCAAAACAAAAACAACTTGCCGAATATCAGAAACCAGACAACTATGAAAAGAATTTTTATTGCCAAGAGCATAATGTTTTTATTTCTATGTGTTCAGAAAGCCGCTTATCTTTTCAGCCAGTTTTTCCGGACATTCCAAATGCAAAGAGTGGCCGTGTCCGGCAAAAACCTCAATACGCGAATTTTCTATCATTTGATTCATTAAATAGCCGTCTTTTAACGGGGTAAAATTATCTTTTTTGCCCCAGACAATCAGGGTGGGTGTTTTTATCTGCGCCAAAAGGGGCTTTAGATCTTCCTCAAGGGCTTTTTTCATTATTTCTTTTTGCAAGGGATTGGCCTTGAAATAGTCGGTGCGGCGCAGAATATAGCGGTAAAATACTTTTCGGCAGATTTGCCAAAGGCCTTTTGTTTGCGACGTTTGTTCCCTAACGCCAAGCTTTCTGGCCAACTTTATGGTTTTTAATAAAATTCTGTCACGCGGGGTTTTCTTTTTCTTGATGCCCGCTGCCCCCGCCAGGATGAGGCCTTTTAATTTTTGCGGATTTTTAACCGCGAACTTAATGGCGATTCTCCCGCCAAACGAATGCCCCAAAAGATAAACCTTTTCATTATAGCCGGCCAGCGAATTTTCCAGCCATTTCACGTAATCGTCAAGCCCCCAGGCGGTGTCGGGCTGGTTGTCCGGCTTGAATCCGGGCAAGTCCAAAGCAACTGCTTCCAAACTTGGGCTCTCCAGCAGTTCTTTTACTTTTTGCCACTTTTCTTTTGAGCTTTGCCAGCCGTGTAAGATGATTAACTTAGCCATTGTTTTTTTACTCCGAAATCTCTAACGGTTTTTTAAAAACGATTGAATTATACCACGAATTGAATTGGCAGCCTGTTTCCGGATGTTTTTTATTAAATCCCTCCGCTATATCATTGCCGAAAACCGTTTCTTGCAATTCTAATCCTGCCTCGCCTCCCGGCTTTAAAACCCGATATATTTCTTCTAACATTAAAAAAGCCATATCAATCCCTTTTTCAATAGAGGAATAATTAGAGAACAGGTAATGAAAAGAAGAATAATTTGCCAGCACAAAGTCAAAAGAGTTTTCCTTAAAAGGCAAGGCCTCGTTAACAGCCGCTACTTTATTTTTCTTCCACCCCGGTTCTTTGGAAAGCTTCATCTCAACGTATTTTTTGTTGTAATTATCAAGCCGATTTTCTCGGTCATTCTTTTTTTCATCGGAAACATTAGTGAAATCATAGGATGGATCTATGCTAATCACATTAACCCCGCGCTCTTTCGCTTCCTTTTGAAATTTACCTCCCCCCGCCCCTATGTCTAAAACTTTTTTGCCTTTCATTGTTTCAATATCAAAACCGAGATCTTTTTGATACTCCTCTGCGCCTCGGCAATTAGTCAGGCTGGCTTTGTCATAATTAAATTCTCGTTCTGTTTCCATGATTATTTTTTGATTTTTTATAAGAGGCATCTGCCATTGACAATTTGTTTAAAATAATCTTAAACTAAAAAATATAGCTCTAACACCTATTTTGAAGGAGGCAGTGTGATGCCCAAAGTATTGATAATAGTAGCTGCATGGTTTATAGGGTTCATTTTAACAGGGAATTGGCTTTGGAAAGAAGATTTGGGGGCTTTTTATCGTAAGCCAGAAACCCTTTCCGATGATTTCTTGAATCCTTTGGCGGTGTTTGTCGCCGCTCGCGCGGCGATTTGGTTCTTTTACTGGCCCTATCGCCTAATGGCACTTTGATTTTTTAAGGGAGTAGTTATCATCCGAAGCACTTGAAGATAACTACTCTTTTTTATTTTTTAATCTTTTTCAGATTAAAATATTTTTGCAATACCTTGGGTATTTTCACCGAGCCGTCTTTTTGCTGGAAATTTTCAAGTATGGCGATAATGGGCCGCATGGAAAAGGCCGTGCCGTTTAAGGTGTGAACAAACTCGGGCTTGTTGGTTTTGCTGTCTTTGTATCGGACATTGAGACGCCTCGCCTGAAAGTCGGTGCAATTTGAGGTGGAGTGGGTTTCGCGGTATTTGTCCTGGCCGGGCATCCATGTTTCAATGTCGTATTTTTTGGCGGCCGGCGCGCCCAAATCGCCCGTGCAAATATCAATCACCTGATAATGCAGGCCCAAATCGTCCATTAGCTCTTTTTCAATGGAGATTAGCTGTTCGTGCTCTTTGAGCGAATCCTCGGGCTTGCAGAAAACAAACATTTCTATTTTATCAAACTGGTGCACCCTTAACATACCCTTGGTGTCTTTGCCAAAACTGCCCGCTTCGCGCCTGAAGCACGTAGAAAACCCCACGTATCGCAAAGGCAAGTCCGCCTCGCTGAACGTTTCGCCGGCGTGCATCGCCCCGAGGGTTTGCTCGGAGGTGGCTGTTAAATATAAATTGTCTTTTTCCAAATGATAGGCCTCTTCGTCATCGGTTTGCTGCAGATAGCCCATAGCCCAGGCCATTTCCGGCTTAATCATCACCGGCGGGATCACCGGAATAAACCCTTTTTTAACCAACTTTTCAAAAGCAAAATTTATCAAAGCAAACTCCAGCAAAACTCCTTGGCGCTTTAAATAGTAAAAGCGGCTGCCCGCCACCTTGCCCGCTCGCTCGGTGTCCAGAATGTCCAGCCCCTCCCCTATTTCCCAATGCTCCTTGGGCTTGAAATCAAACTTGGGCTTTTCTTTTATCTTGCCGATTTCCTTAACAACATTTTCCGAATCGTCTTTGCCCACGGGCACCTCGTCAAAAGCCGGATTGGGAATTTGCCGCATTAATTCGTTAAACTCTTTTTCTGTTTCTTTTAAAATCACTTCTTGGGCTTGAAATTTTTCTTTTAAGGCCTTAGCCGCTTCAATTATTTCCGGGGTTGGCGCGCCCTTTCCCCCGCTCAACTTGTTTTGTTCGGCTTTTAATTGCTCGCTGTGAGCGATAATTTCCCGCCTTTTTTTGTCCAAATCCAAGAGTTTGTCAACATCAACCTCAACGCCCTTGTTCTTGGCGCCCTGTCTAACTTTTTCCGGATTCTCGCGAATAAATTTAATATCTAACATAGTTTTTATTTTTTATTCTCTATTTTGATGAAATAATTTATAGTGTTCTTCGCTAAGGTAAAAAATATTTTCTTTCTTGTCATAATAGAATCCCTCTTCCCAAACAAAAATTTGTGGGTCTACTTTTTCGTTCGGTTCATAGCTGTATCTTTCTTTTAACTCTTTAAGTAAAATTCTTGGCACCCAAATAGCGGGCTGCTTATGAAAACGTGAAGCCAATTCAAGCGCTTTTTGCGCAATTTTTTCTTGGTCCATATCTATGCTCTCAAACGGTATTTTTAGAACAAACGCTTTCGTCAAACCATCGTAGTCGGAAAGGTCATCAATATCCTCCGATTGGTCAACTATTTTTTTGTTTTCATCGGACAAGCTGCCATAGTCAACAACAATGTATGCATATCCTCTTGCCTTATGGTCTTCTTTGTTGGCGGATGATTCCAATGTTCTAATACCTCTATCCCAAAGTGCTTCACACGCCTTCAGAAGGGGTCTTTCAACATATTTCGCAATTTCTTCTTTGGTCTTAATTACCTGCGCACGACTTTCATGTATCCTTTCAACGTCGGTCAATAAATGCTTGTTTTGATTCTCCCCCTTATCTTCTTGGCTAATGCTTTGTTCGTTAAATTTTTCCTTCATTTTCTTATTCTAAAACAAAATCCGCTTTTATGGAATAGCGGCCTTTAAAAAATCAGAGGCGCGGCTGTTATCCAACCGCGCTTTTTGTATTGTTATTACCTAATCCCTGTATCGCAAGACAAATTAACCTCAATTACCTTGGCTGGCTCTATGGTTATATCTTTTGTTTCGCATCTGGGCATCACAGTGCCCCCAACTGCTTGGAGCGCGTATTCCCCCGGCGGGAGCATTATTTTATACTTGCCCTGCTTATCGCTTATCACGGTGGCGAAAGGCGAACTGTTTGGGCTTCCTATCGCAATCACTTGAATGTTGGTGGCATAGGGCTTATCAGCGCAGGAATCGTCTCCCTGGCGCATTACCGGGCAAGTTGGCCCAAGCGTAATCACCCCCTCAACCCCGGAGTCAAAAGGCAAAATACCACTCCCCCCGTTGTCTGTTGATTCTGGTTGGCTAAAAAGTTTCAAGTCAACCCAAACCGCCGCAATCAAAATTAAAATAACCGCGCCCGCAATAATGATTTTTTTCATAAAATAATTGTTTCTATACCTTACTCGTACTCTTTAATTTTAAGATCTAAAAATGTTCTTGCCTTTTCGTCGGTCATTTTAGAGAGCATTTTTTTTGCCTCTCTAATGTAAAAATACCTAATATCTTTAACTCCCTCTGATGTGTCAACACTGCAAGGGTTGTCTATATGCCTCCCAAGCAATTCAGCGATTTCCATATCGCTTGCCTTTTCTTCTACTACATTTTCGTTGTCTTCGTTCCTGTTTTCAAAATTTTTCATAAAATTATTTTTAATCCCCAAGCTGAATCATAACCAATCCATTTTTCTCAATTTCCTCCTTTTGTCCAAAATCATCAAGCTGAAGCTTTAAAATATAGTCAACCTTTTTCTCAATTTTTCTGCCAGTGTATTCTTTTATTTGGGGATTCCATTCTTCTAGTACTAAAATGTCTCCCTCTTCAATATCAAAATCAGCCACCCTTAAATCAAACCTTTTCTTGCCAGCTAACACTAATTCAAAATACTCTGGCCAAGTTTTCTTTTTAATAATCTTCATGTTTTTATTTTTTATTTTCTCCAAGATATCGACACTACTTGTTGACACTCTGTGTCAACAGGCTACGCCTGTCTCTATTAAGCGCCTAACCCCCGTTTACTATGTTGTTAACGGCCGCCACATAACTGCAATAATCGCAATCCGGGTTGGCCGGGGGTATTTTGTCGCTGTTGAGGCACTGGTGGGCTTCCAGAATAGTTTTTTCCACCCAAGAATCATTGCCAGTGTAGGCGATTAAATTAACCCTAAATTCCAGCTTTTGGTCAAAAGCCGCCGCGTCAGCAATGCCGTTGCAATACACAAAATAGCCAGTGTCGGAAACTTTGTAGCCATTTTGGCGCAAAAGCCACTGATAAATCTCCATTTGCCTTTTGTAGCCAATATGCCAATCTTGGTCCAAAGCGGTTATTTCTTCGGCTTTGGCCGTGGCTTTATAGTCAACCACCATATACTCGCCTTGCGAATTTTGCCACAAATCGTCAATGGCGCCAGTGATTAATAAATTGGTTGGCTGGTGCAGATACTGAATACCGACAAAATTTTGTCGCCACTTATCTAAATCCCTATGAGGCACAGGCCGAGCGTCAACTTGGTATTTTTCTTGCAAGGGATGCTGACTGCCTTTGGCCCGATAAACATCAAACTCCTGTTTGAGTAAAGTGTCCACGGCCGAATTTAAAGTAAAAGGAAAGCCCGGCGGCTGGCCAATGCCCAAACGGCGGTCGTAATAAAAACACCGCGGGCATTTCAAAAACATGTCTATCTTTGAGCGAGACAACTTAAAGGGCTCTTTGGCTTTGGCGTCATACATACCCCGCCCCCGCTGCGCGTTATAATACTGACTCATAAATTTATTTCTTATCTTTTATTTTTTTCTC